>Ga0316622_100000249_pt1 | contig 29231 bp, 19 predicted proteins | sample OWC_Aug_OW2_C1_D_FD_207646 | JGI IMG/M metagenome (GOLD analysis project Ga0316622, IMG submission 207646) | Wetland soil microbial communities from Old Woman Creek delta, Ohio, United States - OWC_Aug_OW2_C1_D5_C | ecosystem: Environmental > Terrestrial > Soil > Wetlands | place: USA: Ohio... | reverse complement strand
TCGAGCCGAAGCCCAGCAGCCCGTGCTTCTCCGCCTCGAGGCCGATGTCGAAACCGGAGATGTCCTGGAGCCAGAGTAGCGGAATGCCGTCGGCGTTGCAGGCCCGCGAGAACTCCGAGATCTTGGCGATCCCCTCCCGATAGAGGATGCCGCCGGGGCGCGGCCGGTCCCGGCGCTCGGGATGTCCGGTGAGCTGCTGGTTGTTGACGATGATGCCCGCGGAGAGCCCGTTCAGCCGCGCGACCCCGGTGATCATCTCCTCGCCCGTGTGCCCCATCAGCTCCCAGAAGAGCGAGCCGTCGACCAGGCGGGCGAGCAGCTGGCGCGCGTCGTAGACCACGCGATGGTCCGTCGGCAGCAGCCCGTTCATCTCGACCGGCGGGAAGCGCGGTTCGGCGGGACTGAAGGCGTGGCGGTAGTAGTCGGCCGCGCTGCCCGGGAGCTTGGCGACTTCCTGGCGGATGCGCGCCATCATCGCGCGGTCGTCGGGCACGCGTTCGTCGGCGCAGTTCGAGAGGTGCACGTGCACGTCGGGGCCGCCGATCGTGAGTGAGGTGATCTTCTGCGACTTCGCTCCCTTGATCAGCGCCGCGCCGGCGATCACCATGTACGCCTGCTCGGTCATGAAGAGCTTGTCGGAGATGATCGGCATGTAGCCGCCGCCCGCGATGCAGTCGCCCAGCACGCCCGCGATCTGCGGCACCCCGCTCGCGGAGAGCAGCGAGTTCATCTTGAAGATGTAGCCCGCGCCGAGCTTGCCCGGGAAGGTGTGCGCCTGCTCGGGCAGGAAGAGTCCCGAGCAGTCGACGAGGTAGATGACCGGCAGCCGCAGGCGCAGGCCCGCCTCCTGGGCGCGCTCGATCTTCTCGGGCGTGAGCGGCCACCAGGCGCCCGAGGCGACGGTGTTGTCGTTCGCGATGACGACCGTCATGCGGCCGTGCACGCGCACGAAGGCGGTGATGACGCCCGCCGCCGGCGAGGTGCGCGGCGGGTCGCCGAAGGTGATGCCGAAGTTGACGAAGGTATTGATCGGGAGCACCGCGCTCCCCGGGTCCTTCAGGATCTCGATGCGCTCCCACGTCGTCAGCTTGCCTTTGGCGTGCACGCGCTCGACGTACTCGGGGCCCCAGCCCGCGCGCACTTCGGCGCGTCGGGCGGCGAGCGTCGCGTGGAGCGCGTCCATGCGCTCGACGTTCTCCCGGTAGGTCTTCTCGGGGAGCACCTCTTCGATCGGCGCGCCGATCGGGTGCAGGATCACCTTGGCCATGCCAGCGCTTCCCCCTCGCTCATCCGAGCAGCCGCTCGATGAAGCCCGTGTCGTATTCTCCGGCCGCGAAGTCGCGGCTGCGCATGATCTTCAAGTGCACCGGGATCGTCGTCTTCACCCCGCCCACGTGGAAGGCTTCGAGCGCGCGGATCATGCCTTCGCGCGCCGCCTCGCGATCGGGACCCCGCACGATCAGCTTCGCGATCAGCGAGTCGTAGTAGATCGGGATGCGGTAGCCGGGACGCACATGCGAGTCGACGCGCACCTGCACGCCGGGGATCTCGGCGGGCGGAGCGAACTCGGAAACCACTCCCGGGCAGGGGCGGAACCCGTCGAACGGGTCCTCGGCATTCACGCGGCACTCGATCGCGTGCCCTTCGAGGACGAGGTCCTCCTGGCCATAGGGCAGCGGCTCGTTGGCCGCGACGCGGATCTGCTCGGCCACGAGATCGTGTCCGGTCACCATCTCGGTCACGGGATGCTCGACCTGCAGCCGCGCGTTTACCTCCATGAAGTAGAGGTGCCCGGAGCCGTCGCGGAAGAACTCGACCGTCCCCGCGTTGCGGTAGCCGATCCCGCGCAGCGCAACGGGCAGCCGCTCGGCGAAACCCCGCCGCAGCTCGGCGGTCATGACCGGCGAGGGCGACTCCTCGACCAGCTTCTGATGCCGCCGTTGCGCCGAGCACTCGCGCTCGCCCAGGACGACGACCCGCCCGTAGGCATCGCCCATCACCTGGAACTCGATGTGCCGGCCGTCGACGATGTATTTCTCGAGATAGAGACCCGGATTGTTGAAGGCCTTCTCCGCCTCGAGCGAGGCTTCGGCGTACTTCGCGTCGAACTCCTCGGGCGCGTTCACGCGCCGCATGCCCTTCCCGCCGCCGCCGGCCGTCGCCTTGAGCAGCACCGGATAGCCGATCGTCGCCGCGAGCGCGCGCCCCGCGCGCGGGTCGGGCAGCGTGCCGACCGAGCCGGGAATCACCGGCAGCCCGGCCGCGCGCATCGTCTCGCGCGCGGTCGCCTTGTCGCCCGCCGCCCGGATCGCGCCGCCCGGCGGGCCGATGAAGCTCATCTTCGCCTGCTCGCACAACTCCGCGAAGAGCGCATTCTCCGAGAGGAAGCCGTAGCCGGGATGGATCGCGCAGCAGTCGTGCTGCACGGCCGCCTGGATGATCGCCTCCATATCGAGGTAGCTCTGCGCGCTCTTCGCCGGGCCGATGCACACGCGCGCGTCCGCTTCGTCGAGATGCGGCGACTGCGCGTCCGCCTCGGAGTGCACCGCGACGGTCGCGATGCCGAGAGAGCGGCAGGCGCGAATGACGCGCAGGGCGATCTCCCCACGATTGGCGATCAGGACGCGTTTGAACATCTCTCCGCCTCTCGCCCGCTGCGACTCCTTCCCGCCCGCCGCCGGCGCGCACGACTCCGGCGGCCGCGGGCGGCCCGATCGGCACGGGTCGCGCTCCGTTCCGCGGCGCCCGTCCGTCCTACGGCGCCCACCGCGGGCGGCGTTTCTCCAGGAAGGCCGTCATGCCTTCCTGGCCTTCGGCGCCGACCCTCAAGCGGGCGATCACCTCAGCCGTGTAGGGCCCGTTCGCCGCGAGGTCGCGCTCGCCGATCTCCCGGATCAACTCCTTTGACGCGGCAAGCGCCTCGGGACCTCCCGTGAGCACCTGCGCCACGCGGGCCTCGACCGCCGCATCCAGCTCCCCGGCCGGGACGACCGCGTTCACGAGACCAATCTCGAGCGCGCGGGCGGCGGAGAAGCGCTCGCCGGTCAGGAAGAGCTCGCGCAGGTGGCGCTCGCCCATGCGCTTCAAGAGATAGGGAGAGATGGCCGCGGGGGTCAGGCCGAGCTTCGTCTCGCTGAAAGCGAAGAAGGCCTCCGCGGAGGCGACCGCGATGTCGCACACGGCGACCAGCCCCGTGCCCCCGCCGATCGCCGGCCCCTGGATGCGGCCGATGACGGGCTTCGGCGAGGTGTAGATCTCGTGGAGCATCCCGGCCAGGCGGAGCGAGTCAGCGATGTTCTCGGCGTAGGAGTAGCCGGCCATGCGGCGCATCCAGTGCAGATCGGCCCCCGCGCAGAACGCGGCCCCCGCCGCGGCGAGCACGATGACGCGCACCTCCCCGGCCGCGCGCAGCGAGGCAAAGGCCTCGCTCAGGTCGGCGAGCATCTCGTCGTTGAAGGCGTTGCGGATCTCGGGGCGATCGAGCGTCACGCGCGCCACCGCACCCTCGCGGGCGAGGCGCACCGTGCCGTGGCCCATCCCTCTCTCCTCTCAACCGGGAACCGCGCCGCCGCGCGTTCCGCCTACGCCCGCGCCGGCACCGCCTTGTGGCCGTACTGGATGATGCCGGAATCGCCCTCGCAGAAGATGCGCCGGAACTCCAGCCGCACGGGCAGGCCGACGCGCAGCTCGGCGAAGTCGACATCGGCGATCTGCACGGTGAGGCGCGGCCCGTCGTCCATCTGCACGATGCCGACCGCGAAGGGAGCCTGGCCGGCGAATTCGTGCGCGGGCGTGCGCACGACCGTGTGGGTGAGGATCTTGCCGGTGCCCTTCATGCGGAAGGTCTCGAAGTCGCGCCCCTTGCACTCGGGACAGATGAGCCGCGGCGGGAAGTAGGTCGCGCCGCACTTCTTGCAGCGCGCAGCTTCGAGACGGTAGGTCTGCGGATACTTGCGCCAGGATCTTGCCGGGGGCATCTACATCACCTCCAGGATATGAACCAGGCAGCTTCCGCCGCTGCCGCCCATGTTCTGCGCGAGGCCCACCCGCGCATTCTTCACCTGCCGGGGACCGGCCGCTCCCCGCAGCTGCTCGACCAGCTCGACGATCTGGGCGATGCCGGTCGCGCCCACCGGATGGCCCTTCGACTTCAGCCCGCCGCTCGCGTTGATCGGGATCCGCCCGCCGCGGGCCGTCTCCCCGCGCTCGACCGCCGGGCCGCCCTGGCCGGCCTCGAAGAAACCGAGGCTCTCGCTGACGACGATCTCCGCGATCGTGAAGCAGTCGTGCACCTCGGCCAACTGGATGTCCTGGGGACGCTTGCCCGCCATGGCATACGCGCGCTTGGCCGCCTCGCTCACGGCCTTGAGCGCCGTCATGTCCTCGCGCCCGTGCAGGGCGATCGTATCGGTGGCGTGTCCGGACCCGATCACCTTCGCCCCCGAGCGCTTCAGCTTCTTCGCCATCTCGAGCGGCATGAGCACCACCGCCGCCGCGCCGTCGGTGATGGGCGAGCAATCGAGGATGTTCAGCGGGTCGGCGACCTTGACCGAATTGAGCACGTCGTCGACCGTGATCTTCATGCGGAACTGGGCCCGTTCGTTGAGAAAGCCGTTGGCGTGGTTCTTGACCGCCACCTCGGCGAGCTGCTCGCGCTTCGTCCCATACCGGTCCATGTGCGCGACCGCCATCATGGCGTAGAGCCCGGGGAAGGTGACCCCGCTGTAGCCCTCCCACATCATGTCGGCCGCGGTGGCCAGCGCGTGGGTCGCCTCGCCGCCGCTCACGTCGGTCATCTTCTCGATGCCGCCAGCGAGCACGACGTCGCTCATGCCCGAGGCGACGTCCATGAACGCGAGGCGGAAGGCGAGCCCGCCCGAAGCGCACGCCGACTCAACCCGCGTCGCGGGAATGTGCTTGGCGCCGAGGTAGTCGGCGAGCACGGATTCGAGATGCTCCTGGGCGGAGAAGATGCCCGGGCTCATGCTGCCCACGTACATCGAATCGATCCGCTCGACTCCGGCATCGTCCATGGCGAGCAGCGCGGATTCGACGAAGATGTCGCGCGCCGATTTCTCCCACAGCTCGCCCCACTTCTGCATGCCGACGCCGATGACCGCAACGTCTCTCATGGTTTCCTCCTACTCGGCCGCCAGCCGGATCTTGCGGCGCAGCTTGGCGTATTCGCCGTACTCGACGTAGCGCACGTTCTCGTCGATCAACCAGCGCGTGCGCGGCGCGAGGTCGCGGGTCTCACGCGCCCGCGGCCGGACGGTGAGGACGAAGCCATCGCTCCCCGCGCCGGATCCGTACGAGCACATGAGCACGCGGTCGCCCGGCTCCGCGACGTCGAGCACCGCGGTGAGCCCGATGGGCGAAGCCCCCGAGTAGGTGTTGCCGAGCAGCGGAACCACGCGGCCCGTCTCGATCTGCTCCGGCGTGAAGCCCAGCATCTTCCCCACGCGCTTGGGGAACTTGCCGTTGGGCTGGTGGAAGATCACATACTTGAAATCTTTGGGCTTCAGCCCCGCCTTCTCGAGCAAGCCATGGACCGCGCCGGTCACCGTGCGGAAGTAGGCCGGCTCGCCGGTGAAGCGCCCGCCGTGCGAGGGATAGAACTGGTGCTCGCGGCGCCAGAAATCGGGCGTGTCGGTCATGAAGGAGTAGGTCTCGTCGATCGTCGCGATGATCTTGTCCTCGTCGGCCCCCATGATGAAGGCCGCGCCGCCGGCCGCCGCCGAATACTCGAGCGCGTCTCCCGGCGCCCCCTGCGAGGTGTCCGCGCCGATCGCGAGGCCGTACTTGATCAGGCCCGCTTTCACGAGGCCGTAGGTGACGAACATGCCCTCCGAGCCCGCCTTGCAGGCGAACTCGAAGTCGGCGCAGTGGCAGGCGGGGGTCGCCCCGATCGCCTCGGCCACGGTCGCGCCCGACGGCTTGACCGCGTAGGGATGGGACTCGGAGCCGACGTAAACGGCACCGATCTCGCTCGCATCGATCTGCGCGCGGGCGAGAGCGTTGCGCGCCGCCTCGACGGAGAGGGTGATCGTGTCTTCGTCGAGTCCCGGAACCGACTTCTGCATGAGCTCGAGGCCCTTCTTGTAGCTCGGCGCGTCCGCTCCCCAGACCTTGGCGATCTCCTCCACCTTGATCCGCCGTCGGGGGATGTGCGCGCCGTAGCCGATGATCCCTACGGCCATGCCTGCTCCTCCTCTATGCCGTGCGCCGTCCGCGATCCCGGGGTCTCCGTGGGCTCTCGGCCGGCCGCGTCCGTCACGAGCGAAGGTCTCGGAGAGACGAAGAGGGAAAGGGTAGCGCGCGGGGGCGCGGAGTGCAATCGGGAACCTGATGCAGTGCATCAGCGCATCTGCTGCGCTTCGCGAACCACCTTGACCGCCTGCATTAGCCGCGGCTATTGTCGGCGCGAACTTTCACTAATGGAAGCCGGGCGCTCGCGGCCCCGCCGCCGGTTCGCCCGCTTCCCCACCGGCCCGCCGTTCCCCCCCTGCGCGGCAGCCGGGCCGGCGCGCAGCGGTTCGAGCAGCCGGAGGTGCGGCAGGCACCAGTCCGAGCAGCCGGAGGTCGGCCGTGTTCACCAACTTCGATCTCACCGAGGAGCAGCAGACGATCCGCGACACCGTGCGCCGCTTCGCCCGCGAGCAGATCGCGCCGCGCGCCGCGCAGTACGACGAGACGCAGGAGTTTCCGCACGAGACGGTCAAGGAACTCGCCGCGATGGGCATCTTCGGCATCGGCTTCCCGGAAGAGGAGGGCGGCTCGGGCGGGGACACGTTGAGCTACATCCTCGCGGTCGAGGAGCTCTCGCGCGTCGACGGTGCGCACGGCATCACCCTCGCGGCCCACTGCTCGCTCGGCGTCTGGCCCATCCATGCTTTCGGCACCCCGGCGCAGAAAGCGGCCTACCTGCCGCATCTCTGCAACGGCGACTACCTGGGCTCCTTCGGCCTCACCGAGCCCGAGGCGGGTTCGGACGCGGGCGGCACCCGCACGACCGCGGCGCTCGACGGCAACACCTGGGTGCTGAACGGCGCGAAGCAGTTCATCACGAACGCGACCTACGCGGGCGTCCTCGTCATTACGGCCAAGACCGACAAGTCGGCCACCGGCTCGCACGGCATCTCGGCCTTCCTGGTCGAGAAGGATACGCCCGGCTTCCGGCTGGGAACGAAGGAGAACAAGCTCGGGCTGCGCGCCTCCGACACGCGCGCGCTCGTTTTCGAGGACTGCCGGATCCCGAAGGACGCGCTCCTCGGCGAGTTGCACCACGGTTTCCCGATCTTCATGAAGACGCTCGACGGCGGGCGCATCTCGATCGCGGCCCTCGCCCTCGGGATCGGGCAGGGAGCCCTCGATGCGGCCGCGGCCTACTCGCTCGAGCGCCGGCAGTTCGGCCGGCCGATCTCCGACTTCGAGATGATCCAGACCTATCTCGCCGACATGCAGACCGAGCTGACTGCGGCCCGCCACCTTACCTACCACGCCGCGCGATTGAAGGACGCGAAGCGCCGCTTCACCATGGAGTCGGCCATGGCCAAGTACTACGCGGCGACGGCGGCGGTGAAGGCGACCTGCCTCGCCATCCAGATCCACGGCGGCTACGGGTACACCAAGGACTATCCGGTCGAGCGCTACTTCCGCGACGCGAAGCTGTGCGAGATCGGCGAGGGCACGAGCGAGATCCAGCGGATCGTGATCGCGCGGGAGCTGCTGAAGACGATCGCGCGGTGAGAGGACCCGCCGACGCGGACGCGGCGGGGCACCGGTTGCTGCTCTCGGAGGGCATCACGCCGGGCGCCACTCGCGGTAGCGTTCTTTCGGCGGATTGAAGTAGCCGAAGCGCAGGTGCGGCGCGGGGGCCCGCAGGCGGGCCATGAACGCAGCCAGGCCGAGGCCCGCGCCCACGGAGTCGGACGGCAGCGCGGCGCGGTAGAGTTCGGGGTCGATGTTCAGGTTGCGCAGCTGGATCATGCCGACGCCGCAGCGCTCCACCAGGGCGGCGAGGGCATCGACTTCCGTTTCGCGGTCGGTGACGCCCGGGAAGTAGAGCAGGTTCAGGCTGACGAAGCGCCCGCGCGAGTGCATCACCTGCATGGACGCCTCGACCTCCGCCATCCCGTAGCCTTGCGGGCGGTAGTAAGCAGCGTAGAGCGGCTCGCGCGCGCTGTTCAGACTCACGCGCAGGCTGTCCAGCCCTGCGTCCGCGAGTTCCTCGACGACTTCAGGCAGGCTCGCGTTGCTGTTCAGATTCACCGTTCCGCGATCGGTCTCCGCCCGGATGCGGCGCACCGCCTCGACGATCACCGCGGGCATGAGCAGCGGCTCACCTTCACACCCCTGGCCGAAGCTCACCACCGCCCGGGCAACGCGCCGGATATGGGCGAGCGCGACGGCCGCGACGTCGGCCGCGGACGGAGGGCGGCCGATGCGTTCGTGCGCCGCCTTGAAGCAGCCGTCGGGCTGGAGGCTGATGCATCCCAGGCAGCGGGCGTTGCATGCCGAACTGATCGGCAGCGGGGCTTCATGCCGGCCGAGGAAGAAGTTCTGCGCGGCGCGGCACTGGTACTCGAGCGCGCAGCGGCGCAACTGCGCGAGAAGCGCATTCGCCGGTTCCCGGGCCAGCGTCGCCTCGACGGCGGCGGAGATGGCCGGGAGATCGAAACGCCACGGATCCTGGCGGGGGTCCGCATCGACGCGCCGGGATGCCGTCCAGTGGCGGCCGGAAGCGAAGCCGACCGCCGCATACGAGAAGAGCGGCAGCGCGGGCGCATCCGGGCGGGTGCGATAGGCGCACAGGAGGTCGGCCGTGTGCGCGGGCGCGAGAAAGGCCGCCACCGCGTGGACGCTCCGCCCCTCTTCGTCCCGCTCGAAGACGACCGGCGTCTGCGAGCGAGGATCCCAGGCGAGCGGGGCGCGGCCCGGAAGGTAGAAGAGATCGCTGCCGCGCGGCAGGGCGAGGAGCGGCCCGGCGGCGAGCGCGAGCGGCGCCGCGCCGCGCTCCCCTACCGCGAGCAGGTGCGGATGGTCGCGGATGACGCCCGCCTCGTCGCTGTAGAGCAGCCGGGGGCGCGGGCGGCGCTTGGCAGCCGCACGGCTTTTGTCCACCTACGGTTTCCTTCATGCCGGTCGACCGGGCGATCCCCGTCTCGCCCCGCTGCTTTCGATGCGCACCCGGCGCGTAGCGGGCAACGGAGTGGCGCCTGGCGGAGCGCGGGACTCGAGAGCATTTCGTTGCGGGGCGCATATCGGCCGCCCGGCGGAACGAGGAACTATGGTACACTCGCAGCGAGAATGGATCGGCTCGCCCGGAGCGGCCGCATCTTGTCGCGTCCCCGCATGGAATGCAACCCGAGGAGTTCGACATGCAGTCCATCTCCCCCGCCGTCCGCCGGCTCTTCTCCCGTCCCTGGATCATCGCCGCCCTGTTCATCCTTGCGGTCGCCCCCGTCCCGGCCTCCGATTCGGACCTGCCGTGGAGCGAGGCGGCCGAACTGGCGGAGATCCGCCAGCAGATCGCCGAGCACGGCTGGGACTGGGAAGCGGACTTCACCTCGGTGAGCCCGATGACGCCGGAAGAGCGCCGCGCGATGCTGAGCTACATCCCGGCCGATCCCGAGGTCTTCGAGGGGCACGCCTCGGGCTCACTCGCTCCGCTGCCCGCGCGCGACCTGCCCGCCGCCTGGGACTGGCGCACCCTCGGCGGAACGACGACGGCCAAGAACCAGGGCGGCTGCGGCTCGTGCTGGGCCTTCGCGGCGGTTGGCGCGCTGGAGTCGATCTACAAGATCACGACCGGGGTGACGCAGCGCTTCTCGGAGCAGCAATGCCTCTCGTGCAACACCTTCGAATACGGATGCGATGGCGGCAACATGGTCGGCTGCTACTTCATCTGGATGGGCTTCGGGGCCGTCGACCAGACCTGCATGCCCTACTCCGGCAGCGACGCGGTCCCCTGCACCATGCAGGATTGTGAGGTCAAGGCCCGCATCGCGGGCTACATCACCGTCGGCGCGAGCGCGACGGCGCTGAAGACCGCCTGCATGGAGCAGCCGGTTCCCGTCGTCATGTATGCTCCGAACAGCCTCTTCTACTACTCGACGGGCTGCTATCAGAACGGCCCCAACTACGAGCCCAATCACGCGGTGCTTCTCTGCGGCTGGGACGACAACGCCTGCAACGGCATCGGCGCCTGGCTCATCAAGAACAGCTGGGGAACCGGCTGGGGGCAGAGCGGCTTCGGCTGGATCCAGTACAACACCTGCTCGCTGGGCGGCGAGGCGGCCCTCGTGCAGTTCGAGCCCTTCCCCGAATCGCGCCTCGCCTACGTCTCGCATACCGTGCTCGACGGACTGAACGCGGCCATCGATCCCGGCGAAACGGCTCAGGTCGCTATCACCGTGCGCAACTACGGCACGACGACCGCGACCGGCATCTGGGGCGTGCTGCGCTCGCTCACTCCGGGCGTGACGGTGCTCGACAGCGTGGCCAGCTTCCCGAACCTCGCCTCCTGGTCGTCGGGCGCCTCCCTGGGGCCGCATTTCAGCGTGCGCGTCGAAGCCGGCACGCAGGCCGGAACGAGGATCGAGCTCGCCCTCGAGATGCACTCGGACCAGGCGACCGATCTCACGGCCGCCTACGATTTCGTCTCCCCGATGGAGGTCATCTACGCCAACGATTTCGAGACCCAGTCCACCGGCTGGACGCACGGCTATGCCGGCGCCCGCGACGACTGGGAGTGGAATGTGCCGGGCAGCCTGGCGGGCTTCATCGATCCGCTGCACGCCTCTTCGGGCACCAAGCTCTGGGGAAACGACCTGACGATGACGGCCGGGGGGGCGAACTGCATCTACGCGAACCGGGCGAACACCTATCTCGAGTCGCCGCCCATCGACTGCGCGGGGCACACCGCGGTGCACCTGCGCTTCAAGCGCTGGCTGTCGGTCGAGGAGAGCCTCTACGACGTGGCCACGATCCTGGTGAACGGCACCGAGATCTGGCGCAATCCGGTCAACGCGAACCTCGTGGACAACGCCTGGACCACGCAGCTCTACGACATCTCCGCCGCGGCCGGCGGCAACCCGGCCGTCCTCGTCCGTTTCGCCCTCACCTCGGACGACGGCCTGCAATTCGGCGGCTGGAACATCGACGACTTCGAGCTGCTCGCGCCGGCGATCGACCCGATGGCCGCCGGGGAGACGTCCCCCGCCGTGGGAACGCTCGCCCTGCGCTCCTCGCCGAATCCCTTCGGGGGTCTGACGCGCCTCGAGCTCGTCCTCGAGCGCGACGCGGCGAGCGCGCGGGTCGAGATCTTCGATGCCGGTGGCCGCGTCGTCCGCACGCTTCACGACGGTCCTCTGACGGCCGGCACGCATTGGCTGGTCTGGAACGGTACGGACGACGAGGGGCGCGCCCAGGCGGCCGGGATCTACTACTGCCGCGCCCGCGCGCAGGGCGAGACTTCCACCGCGCGGATTCTGCGCGTCGAGTAACGCCTTTCCCCCGGGACCTCTCGCGACCGGCGCCTGGATTCGCTTCGCGTCCAGGCGCCGGTCGCATTCGCCTCACTGCCGCTCCAAGAAGGCAGGGGCGCGCGCGAATGCCACGGAAGCCCGCCCGCAGTCCGTTCTCTCGCCCGGATGAAAGCGCAGTCGCAGGCTGGCGATCACGCAGGGCGGGCGGGACGATCGCCAGGGATCCCCGAGCAGGAATCGATCGCCAGGAATCTTGGAGCAGGAATCAGGCTGGAAAAAAGACGGCCGGGGAGGAACCCCGCGGCGCAGCAAGATGCGATGCCTGGATGTCGCCGCTGGATTACGTTGCGCTGCAGGCGCCGTGGGCAGCACACCCTAGGTAGGTCGCCACTGCCCGGGTTGCCGATCGACCGGAAGCCTACGCCGCCTCGCTCAGGTGCAATCTCCCCGGCCAAATTCATCCGGATTGTATGGGAAGGGGCGCATCTTGTCCATGCCGAACCTGCGCGCGCCCGATCCGTGAGGCTGGGTCGGCGCCGGCCGGGGCAATCCCGTTGCACCATGGTGCCGGGAGAATTGGCTGAAAGCGGGAAGCAGCCCCCTGCAGCCGCGTCCGGCCCTCGTTTCCCGCCTCGCGCCGGTGGAGGCGGCGGGCCCAGTCGTGCTATAATTAAATCGCTGGAAAAATGATGACTGGGATGACGGGCGGAGGAAGCGGTCCAGTCCGAGCGGAGGCGTGTATGCGCGACAACCGCTCATTTCGTCCGTACGCGAACGTGAGGCGAGGGACGATGCCCGACATGACTAGCCGCCACAAACAGCGAGCCTCCCGCATTCTGCTCTTCGGACTCGTGCTGGCGTCCATCCTGATCGTGCCCGCAGTCTCGGCGAACCTGGTCCGCGTGGGGGCGGAGCAGGATCATCCGCGCGGCCTCGTCCTCGCGGACCAGGACCGCGGCGGCGTCACGATCCGCTATGGGATGGAATCCTTCGGAACCGAGCGGGTGAGCGTGCAGGGCAGGACCATGCAGACGATCACCCTTTCCGGCGCCATGCTCCCGAACAACGCCGGAGCACCGGACCTCCCCGGGATGGGACGCTTCATCGCCGTGCCGAGGGGCGCGACGCCGAGGCTGACCATCGTCTCCGCGCAGACGCAGAGCTTCCGAGGCATCGACGTCGCGCCGGCACCCGTCCTGCCCGCGGATGACGATCCCTCTCCCCCGATCTACGAGATGGATCTGACGATCTACCGCCGGGACGCCTTCTATCCGGAATCGCCCGCGATGCTCTCCCCGCTGACGGAGATCCGCGGCATCGATGCCGTGATCCTCGGCCTGACGCCGTTCCAATACAATCCGGTCACGCGGGAACTGGTGGTCTACACGGCACTCGAAGTGCGCGTCGACTTCGAAGGCGGCCAGGGAGTCTTCGGCGACTCCCGCGCGCGCAGCGACGCCTGGGAGCCGATTCTCCGCGAACACCTGGTCAACTACGCGTCGCTCCCGGCCAGCCAGCCGCTGCGCGAGACGGTCCCAGGGGAGGCGGAATACGTCATTCTCTGCCCCGATCACCCGGACTTCATCGCCTGGGCGGACACGATCAAGACCTGGCGCACGCTGCAGGGCATTCCGACCCGGGTGTTCACGACGGCGGAGACGGGCACGAGCGTGGCCGCGATCGACTCCTGGTTCACCTCGCTCTACATGACCTGGGACCCCCGCCCGGCGGCCTTCCTGATTCTCGGAGATTACGTGCCGGAGGGCAGCCCGCTGCCGGGAGTGGTCGCTCCGCTTTACAACAACAACTGCGCCTCGGACAACATCTACGCCGATGCGAACGGCGACCACCTGCCCGATTTCATCCACGGCCGGATCTGCGCGCGCGACTCCATCGAACTCGCGACCATGATCGGCAAGATGCTGGAGTACGAGCGGTCGCCCGTGACCGATTCGCTCTTCTACGCCCGGCCCGTGATCGCCGGCGGCTGGCAGGACGAGCGCTGGTTCATCCTGTGCGCCGAGGTGATCCGCGGCCATCAGGTGAACGTGCTCGGGAAGGACCCGCAGCGCGAGTACGCCATCTATTCGGGAGACCCGGAAGCGCTGGGCTACTGGTCGACCAACATGAACACGCCGATGGTCGTCGACTACTTCGGGTCGAACGGCCTCGCCTACATCCCCGATTCCCTGCCGCCGCTCACCTGGGATGGCTCGGCCGAGAGAATCACGGCCGGCCTGAACGCCGGCGCCTACATGATCTTCCATCGCGATCACGGCGGCGTGACCGGCTGGGGCGAGCCGGGCTATCACAACGTGGACCTGGACAACCTCACGACCGAGCAGCACCCGTTCGTCTTCAGCATGAACTGCGAGACGGGGCACTACAACGGGTCCCTCGAATGCTTCGCCGAGCGGTTCCACCGCCTGCCGAACGGGGCCCTCGGCCTGATCGCGGCCAGCGAGACCTCGTTCTCGTTCGTGAACGACGTCTTCGCGTGGGGCATCTTCGACGGCCTGTGGCCCGACTTCGATCCCGGCTACGGACCGGCGGGCGAGCCGCACCTGCGCACCGCGACCGCGCACGTCTCGGGCAAGTACTATCTCGAGGCGAGCAGCTGGCCGTCGAACCCGTACGACAAGCGCATCACCTACCACCTGTTCCATCACCACGGCGATGCCTACATGACCCTGTTCACCGAAGTACCCGAGTCGCTGGCCGTGGTCCACGACCTGGTCAGCTTCCTCGACCGGACGCATTTCGCCGTCCAGGCGGATTCGGGAGCGGTCGTCGCGCTGACGGTCGACGGCGAGCTGATCGGCCGCGCCACGGCGGACGGCTCGCCGCAGAACATCGCGATCGTACCCCAGACCGAGCCCTGCACGTTGCGGATCACGGCGACCGCGCCGAACCACTTCCGTTACGACGTTTCGATTCCCATGATCGCCGACGTTCCCACCCTGGTCCTCACGGGCGTCCAGCTTGCCGACGAGCCGGCGGCGGACAGCCTTGCGGTCATGAACGGCAACGGCGACGGCGACGCCGACTCGGGCGAGACGCTCGAGCTGGTGTTCACCCTGAGTAACGCGGGGACCGATCCAGCGACGACGATCCAGGCGACGCTGCTCACCGAGGATCCCTACGTCGAGCTGCTGGACGCCGTCCGTCCTTTCGGCGACCTCGAGCCGGACAGCGTGTTCACCTGTCCCGATCCCTATCGCATCGCGATCGCCTCGAACTGCCCCGATGCTCACGAGGTGCAGTTCGGCCTGCTGATCGAATCCGACCAGGGCAGTTGGCAGTGTCCCTGGACGCTCCCCGTGCACGCTCCCGCTCTGTCGGTCGACGGCTTCACCGTCGTGGATACGACCGCGGGCAACGGGAATGGGCGCGCCGACCCCGGCGAGAGCTTCCTCTTCGCCCCGCGGCTGGTGAACAGCGGGAGCGAAGTGGCGACGAATCTCGAGATCGCGATGCACATCCATCATCCGCTGGCGACCGTCGTCGCCTACCGGGCGATCATCGACACGCTGCGCTGCGCGGAGGCCGTCGATCTCGACCAGCTGTTCGAAGTGACCATCGACTCCCTGGCCGTCACGCCGGATCTCTACGCGGGTGAGCTGGTCATCAATGCCGATTGGGAACGAAACGCCTATCCCACCTTCGAGATCCCGGTCGGCTGGCTCTTCGACGACATGGAGGCCGGGCCCGGCGGCTGGACCAGCGAGCCGGTGACGCCCGAGTACCTCGATCAGTGGCACGGGACCGAGCTGCGCAATCACTCGCCTGAGGGAAGCCGCTGCTGGAGGTTCGGAGACCCTGAGATGGGGATCTACTCCGACCTCGCCGACGGCGCGCTCGTGAGCGATTCGCTCCTCCTGAACGACGACTGCGAATTGCGCTTCTGGCACTGGATCCAGGCCGAGATCGACACCGAGCATCCGGGCATCTGCAACGACGGGGGCATCGTCGAGATGTCGGTCGACGGCGGCCCCTGGACGCAACTCGTCCCGGTCGGCAACTATCCCTTCGTCATCGGCAGCAACGACAGCCTCTGCCCCTTCGCCGAGGGGACTCCGGTCTTCTCGGGCGAGCAGGACTGGCAGCAGGTCGTGATCGAGTTGAACGGATATGCGGGCAGTCAGGCTCGTTTCCGTTTCCGCTTCGGGAGCGATTCGAGCGACGGGCTCGAGGGGTGGTACATCGACGACGTCGAGCTGGTCGGGCGCGCGTGCGATCCTTCGGGCACCGAAGAGCCGCCCGTGCCCCTCACTCTCACGCCAGCTCTGATGCACAACCAGCCGAACCCCTTCCTCCGGGCGACGGTGATCTCCTACGCGCTTCCCGCGCGCACTTCGGTGAAGCTGCGCATCTTCGATCCCGCCGGACGTCTCGTGCGCACGCTTCTCGACGGACCCAGCGAGCCCGGCCTCCACACGCTCACCTGGGACGGCCGCGACGACGGCGGCCGGGTGGTCTCCTCCGGCGTCTATCTCTATCGTCTGGAGGCCGATCGGGTGCGCGATACGCGCAAGATGGTCTTGAGTCGCTGATCGCAAGCCGGTTCCGGCAGATCCGCCCCGGCCGTGCGCCCCGGTAGCCCGCGCCCCAGCGCACCTGCTGCCACCCGTACGCCCCGGCAGCCTTGAACCGGCCCGCCCGCGCCGCTACCCTTCCGCCGCGCATCGATTTGACAAGCCATGCGGAAGCGGCTCCCCATTCACGCGCAACGCCGCGCCCGCTGCCTTGGGCATGCTCCTCGGTCGAGCAAGGAAGGGACGCCAGGCCGATGAACGCGCGCGCGCGGCTTCATTGCGCGGCTCTCGCGTTGCTGCTCGTGGGCCTCACGAGCGGATGCAGCTCGGAAACGGAGTCGGAATCGCCGGCAGCCCGGCTGGCCGGCGATCGCCCGCTCGGACCGCCCGTGCTCCTCGCCCGCGGGCCCGGGTGCGGGCTCCTCGCAGTGTTGGCCGACGGCGGCGATCGTGAACTCACCCTCTGGCGGGCCGACTCGCTGGGACGGAACTGGCGACGCTGGACCGGACTCGGCCGTCCAGCCGCATCCGGGAGGGTCGGTCTCGCGGTGAGCGCCGAGTTCGCGGTCGTCGCCTGCGCGGCCGGCTCCGCGATCGAGATCGTGCGCGTGCCCCTCGCCCCTGCGCGCGACGCTTCTGCGCAACTGCCGGCCGTCTCTCTCGAAGCCCACGCTCCCGTGCTCTTCCTGGCGCTCGACGGCCCTCGCGCGGGAGGCGCAGCCCGCGCGAGCGGACCTGCCGGACGCGCGGGGACCGGCGATGCGCGCGCCCCCGGCACCCCGGCCCCGCTCCATCTCGTCTACACGACGCAGGCGGAAGGCGACACCATCCGCACGCTCTGCTACCAGCGATCGCCCGATTGGGGAGCCACCTGGTCGGAGCCGGAATCGCTGGCGAGCGGCGCGCTCGGCGCCCCGGCCATCTTCGCCCGATCGGGCGAACCCGGGCAGGTGGACGTCTGCTATCCGCGCGGAGAGTCCATGGCCTGGCGGGGAAGCGTGAGCGCGGGGACGCAGTGGATCGCGGAGCAGCCCATCCGCTTGCGCACGGCCCCGGGGATGAGAAGCGCGATCGCGCGGGCGGGCGCGCAGGTGCTCGTCCTCTGCGAGAACGAGCTTCATCAGGTAGCGGGCGCCGTGTCGCCGAACGGCGGCCACACCTGGGAGCGGGCGATCGCGATCGCGCGCGAGTCACGCCATTTGCGCCTGCCCTCGCTCGACATGCGCGGCCACACCTTCTGGGCGTGTTACTCGCAAGGCGATTCCGCGGTCATCGCGCGCGCGACCTCCGCGCCCGGGGACCCTCAGCAGTGGCGGACGAGCCCCGTGGCCGCCCGGACCTGCTGCCTGGACGCGCCTTCGATCGCCGCCCTCGATGACGGCAGCGCGGCGATCCTCTTCGCGCTTCCGGAAGGCGATATGCGCTTCGTGTCGCTGAAGGCGGGAGTGGCGGTGGAGGAGAGCCGTCTGAATTGACGGGGGGAATGCCCGCGCGATGGCGGCCGGAGGCTCAGTTCCACAAGTTCGGGACCGACAGAGCAGGCGTCGAGACACGGCGATCGCTCAATCGACGACGACCACCTTCTTCACCAGCCGTTCGTCGCCGGCCTGCAAGCGCAGCAGATAGCTCCCGCTCGGGATTTGCGGCTCGAGGGAGAAGGAGCGGACGCCCGGGAGCATGGACCCGCGCACGAGCTGCTGCAGGCATCTCCCGGTCGTGTCGATCAGGGTCAGCGAGACTTCCGCCTCGCGATCCAGACGCAGATGGATGCGGCCGCCGGGCGCCAGGGGCACATCGCACCACAGCCGCTCGGGGCCGGAGAGGGAGCCTTCCTCCACTCGGGCGGGGTCGGCGGTCAGCTGGAAGTTGAGCGTCGTCCACCCGCTCGCGCCGACATAGACGGAGAGCGTCTGGGGATCGTGATCCTCCGCGCTCGCCGTCACCGTGTAGCTGCCGGCATTCAGCAGCCGCCAGTACCGCCCCTGGAACTCCTCGGTCATCCGGGGGCCGATCGTCGCGTCGTGCACCTGATTGACCCGCACTTCCGCGACCAGCGGCGCCCCGGTCGTCGCGCAGCTCACCCGCCCCTTCAGTCCCGGCCCCGAGCGCGAGCGCTCCAGCAGATAGAAGAGGCCCCGGCCGGCGCGGTTCGCGACCGTGTCCACCATCGCTCCGGTCCACCAGAGCTGGCTGGAGATCTCGTACAGGTAGGTGCAGATGCCAGTATTCGCGTAGACCCAGCATTGCTCCTTGGGCAGATTGTCATACGACGCGCCGTCCCCGTTCACGTAGACGCCCGTCACCTCGGTCATGCAACGCGCGGCGAGCTGCTGGCAGATCGGCGCGTAGATGCCCGCGTCGGGCCCCGATCCGGTCTGGAGGCTGTACCAGCACCACCAGATCTTGTTCGCCATCGAGATGTCGTCGGGCGAATGCAAATCCACGACGAAGAGCGGCCGTTCGCGCAGGATGAGATCGCGCAGGACCACGATGCACGATTCCGAGAAGGGGTACGGGCCCTTGTAGCGCGTGCTCGCGGGATTCGTCTCGGAGTACTCGGCCCACCGGAAGTCCCAGTTGCGGTTGGGATCGACGCCGTCCTCGGGATAGCGGATCTGCCCGTCGCCGTTGTTGTCGCGCTGGGTCTTGCGCCACACGGCCCAGTAGGGACTGCTGGAGAAAGAGACGCGGTGGCCGTCCACATTGACGACCGGCACGAACCAGATCTCGAGGTTGTCGACCAGATCGCGATACGCGGGCGACACCGCGTACCCCGTCAGCAGGCGCTGCATCATGTAGAGGATGGCGCCCGTTCCATTGGCCTCGTTGGAGTGCTGGGCGGCGCCGAAGACGAGCCGCGCTTCCGCCTCGTGCGAGGCGGCGCGGTCGGAGATCTTGGCCGCCCAGATGGGCTCGCCCAGCCCGCTGTAGCCGATGATCTCGCGGTGGAAGATGCTCTCGTACTGCACGGACCACTGCTCGAAGTGGGCGAGGATCTGGTCGTAGGTGTGGTAGCGCGGGTCGGCCAAGCGCGTCTGCGCCGCGGGAGCGCCAACTGCCGCGGAAAGCGCGCAGAGGAGGATGACCAGCCGGGGGATTGCTGGGATCTGCATGCCACTCCCACCCTTGCGGTCTAGCGGCCGCCGGAACGCTGCCGGGATTCGGCTCCCATCCTCATGATTATACCGGACCACCCCTCGAAAGTGAACGGTTTTCGCCCGCAATGCTTACCGGGGTAAACGATTACGTAGTGGATCGCGCCTCCTCGCCGGCGGCCTCCTTGGGATAGCTAGCGAAGAGCTTCCCCCACGGCGACTCCGCCTGCCAGCGCGCGACCGCGGGACGGCCCTTCCAGGGATACCAGATGCGGTCGTGATAGGTCTCGGAGCCGAAGATGAAGACATTCACGAGCGGGGTGTGGAAGAAGAGCTTCTGCAGGGCCTTCAACGGCGAGTCGTGCCAGAGCAGGCGACCGACTCCGGTCGCGAGATTTACGCCGACCGGGAAGTTCCAGCGCTCCGCGGCCGCGCCGGCATCGCCGACGACCTCGATCTCGCGCGGGTCTCCCACTCCCAGCCCGCGCTCGTGCGCGAGGGCGATGCACGGCAGGTGCGTCCAGTCGAAGCCCATGATCGTCGCGGCAATCGAGTCGATGGCCACCTGGTCGGCGGACGCGAGGATGACGTGCTTGTCGTGCGGCCGCACGGTCCGCGGCCCCGGCCCCGAGCCCGCGGTGGTGCCGTCCATGGTGGCGAACATGCCCGGGTGGATCTCCTTGCCGATGGCGAGCAGATCGACCAGCGTCTCGTGGATCCAGGTATGCGTGTAGTGGCGGCGGATGTTGAGCAGCCCGCCGAAGGCGTTCTTCATCGCCCCGGTGTACTGCGTGTACGAATGCGTCTTCACCGTGGGCAGGTGCACGATATTGCGGCCGACGAAGAAGTCGGGAATGCGCACGTCGCCGTTGAAGATGCGCGGCAGCGCGAGGAGCGGCCGCTTCGAGCGGAAGGGCACCCACCGCATGTGATCCTCGCGGAAGTTGAAGAGCACCGGGATCCCATGGCGGCGGTAGATCGGCGTGAACTTCAACTCCTCCTCGCCGCGCTCGGCTATGGTCACGACCGTGCGATTGTGGACGGCCACCAGATCCCGGTGCCCCGCGTCGTGCAGGGCGAGGATCGTGCCTTCGAGCTGCCAGGGAGTCGTGTTGACGCCCGGGTAGACGAAATGCCAGGTGATGTTGTCCTTGAGAATCGTCTGCGCCGATGGATCGAGCGCCTGCCTGAGTCCGGCGAGCTCGCCCAGCCGCCGGTAGTCCTCGATCACGGTGTCCGGCCGGGTGCGAAGAATCGCCACCTTGGCTCTGGCCATGCGCGGACTCCTTTCTTCCGCTCGTTCAGGGGATGGACGGCCGGCCGCCACCCGCCCCGGACCGCCGATCGCCTGCAAGGGAAGCGGCCGCCCAGTATCGCCCGTCCCGGCGAGGCGCCGCAAGCGCCGGTGCCCTTCCGCGCCCCGCCGCGCTCCGCCGCCCAGCATTGCCTTCGACCGGCAGGCCGACTAGAATCACCTGTCGTTAACAGCTCTGGGCGCCCGATGATCCCCGGACCGGGAGGATGACCATGCCAGCGCCGGCGGCGACCTACGCCGAATTCCTCGAACGTACCCGCGAGATCTTCTACCTCGACTCGGTCTCCGGCCTCCTCGGCTGGGATCAGCAGACGATGATGCCGCCCGGGGCGGTCGCCCTACGGGCCGCGCAGAGCGCCCTCCTCGCCGGGCTGATCCACGACCGCCGGACCGATCCCCGCCTGGCGGAGCTGATCGAGGGACTCTCCGCGAACGCCTCCCAGCTGGACGAGGACGGCCGGGTGAACGTGCGCGAGATGCGTCGGGTGACCGAGCGCGCGCGCAAGATCCCGCGCGAGCTCGCCCGGGAGATCGCCGAAACCCAGGCCCTTTCGCAACAGCACTGGGTCGAGGCCAGGGCCGCTTCGGACTTCGCCCGCTTCGCCCCCTGGCTCGAGAAGATGATCGCGCTCCGGCGGAGCGAGGCTGATGCGATCGGCTATGCCGAGTCGCGCTATGATGCCCTCCTCGATGAGTACGAGCCGGCGATGACCGCGTCCCGGGTGGCAAAGGTCTTCGCGGAGCTCCGGCCGCCGCTGGTCGAGCTCGCGGCCGCGATTCGCGATTCGGGGGTCGTGCCCCGCCGGGAGCTTCTCACCCGCCGCTTCCCGATCGAGCGCCAGAAGGAGTTCGGCCTCTGGGTGATCCGCCGGATGGGCTTCGATTTCACGACTGGGCGCGTGGACATCTCGGCGCACCCGTTCACGAGCGGCAACACGACCGACGTGCGCCTGACCACGCGCTTCGACGAGCGCTTCCTGCCGGCCGCGCTCTTCGGCCTCATCCACGAGGCGGGGCACGGCATGTACGAGCAGGGGCTCGACGCACGCCATCAGGCGACCCCGCGGGCGACGGCGATCAGCCTCGGCATCCACGAGTCCCAGTCGCGCATGTGGGAGAACCTCGTCGGCCGCTCGCTGCCCTTCTGGCGCTATGCGTTCCCCTACCTGCAGGCCTTCTTCCCCGAAGAGACCGCCGACATCCGGCTCGAAGAGTGGTACGCGGCGGTGAACGACGTGCGGCCCTCGCTGATTCGCGTAGAAGCCGACGAGGTGACCTACAACCTGCACATCATCCTGCGCTTCGAGATCGAGAAGGCGCTGATCGAGGGGCAGCTGCGCGTCGCGGATCTTCCGTCGGTGTGGAACGAGAGGTTCGAGGAATATCTCGGCATCCGGCCGGACCGGGACGCCGTGGGAGTGCTGCAGGACATCCACTGGTCGCTCGGCCTGGTCGGCTACTTCCCGACCTACGCGCTGGGAAACCTCTATGCCGCACAGTTCTTCCGGGCGGCGGAGCGCGCGATCTCCGGATTCCCCGATCGCTTGGCGGGAGGCGATTTCCTCGCTCTGCGCGATTGGCTGCGGGAGAACATCCACGCCCCCGGGCAGACCTATCGGGCGGCCGAGCTGGTTCAACGGGTGACCGGCGAGCCCCTCTCGCCGCGCCACCTGCTCGAGAGCCTGCGGGCCAAGTTCGCGCCCCTGTACCGCATCCGTCTGTAGCCGCGCCCTCGCGGGAAGCGGTCGCCGGGCGGGGCCGGTAGTGCGCAAATGCACCATTGGCGCAGCCTGGCGCGCAGCCGGTCGCGCTGGGTCCGCCCGCTGCATCGCTCGACGCCAGCCACCTGCGCTCGAGGCCCGCCCCATGCGCTCGAGGCGCGCCCCCAGGTTGACTTCAAGGCCTTGGAAGCGCTAGAATTTCAGTGATCTACGATCTTGATCCGAATCCTGGGATCCCAGGGATGTGGATCGTTTCTGCAATCGGCTTGGCCGCCTGCCCATGGGAGGATGCATCATGAATCGTGCTCGCTGGATCCTTGGCCTCGTGGTCGCCGGTCTCGTGCTCGGCACCAGTGTCTTCTCCTTCGCCTCGGCGGCCGAGCAGGACCTGCCGACCTACGGGCAGCCGGCCTTGCAGGCGATCGACCAGGCGCGCGCCGCCGGCGAGATCAGCCGCTCCGAAGCCCTGCTCTATCGCTTGTACTATGTCGTGGCGCCGGATCTCCTTCCGGCGGAGTTCGCGCTCCCCGGGCCGGGCATGAAGGATGGAACGGGCATCGTGCTCGAGGTGCTGGACGAGATCGACGGGATGCCCGACGACATCCGCGCGAAGGTGCAGGCCCTGCTCGTGCGTCCCGCGCTCCCGAACACGCGCGAGACGACCCATTTCATCGTCCACTACGACCCCGCCTACACTTCGGAGACCTACGTCGACGTCGTCGCCGGTGCGTGCGAGACCTCGTGGACGGAGTACCACACCAACCAGATCTGGAACGTGCCTCCGGGGGACGGTGTCGCCGGCGGCGGGACGAACATGATCGACTGCTACATCCACGAGCTGGCCAGCGGCATCCTCGGCATGGCGCAGACCGAGTCGCCCGTGCTCATCGGAGGAGCGCCGAACGACTACACCGGCTACTTCCATATTTCGCATGTCATCGGCGACGTGGGTCTGCGGCAGGCGACGGTCGCCCATGAGTACATGCACGTCGTCCAGTTCGGCTACTCGCGGACGAACGACATGACCTGGTGGCTCGAGAACTGCGCCATGCAGGGCGAGGACTGGGCCTTCGACGACGTGAACGAGTACCTGCCCTACCTGCCTCCTTTCTACAACAACCCGCCCTGGCCCCTCGACACCTATGACGGCTCCTATGAATATGCCCAGATCAGCTGGCCCATGTACCTCTCCGAGCGTTTCTACCACGACGCGGTGGAGAACATCTGGGAAGAGATGAAGTGGCTGACGAGCGGGAGCTTCTGGACGGCCAGCAACACGGTGCTCGCCCCCTACGGCAACACCTATGAGACCGCCTACCTCGAGTTCATGCGCTGGAACTACTACACGGGCTCCCGCGACGACGATCAGCATTTCGAGGAAGGGAAGTTGTGGTCGGTGAGCTATGCCGTCGACCGCGCCATCGCGCTCTACCCCTCCGGCGAGAAGCACCCGCGCTCGACCAAGCTGCCCGAGCGCCTGGGCACGAGCGTCATGCTGCTGCGCCCGGTGAGCGCGGACAACACCCTGCAGGTCACCTTCAACGGGCCGATCGTCACCTTGGGCGTCGAATTCATCGTCGACAGCGGCGAGGATACCTACACCGAGTACTTCATGACCCTCGACGCCAACGCCGACGGGGTCATCCAGATCCCGCAGTTCAATACCTGCTCGAACGTCCACATGCTGACCTCCATGAAGCGCATCGCGAGCGGCGGGCAGGACTACGCCTTCTGGGCCGAGACGCTGAATGACGCGTCGGATGTGGCCGAGCTGAACAGCGGTGAGTTGATCCGCATCCACCCGAACCGGCCGAATCCGTTCCATACCCAGACAGCCGTGGCCTACACGCTGAACACCGGCGCCGACGTGCGCGTGCGCGTCGTCGATGCGAGCGGCCGCCAGGTGCGCAACCTCTACTCCGGCGTGCAGCGACCGGGCAATTACGAGATCACCTGGAACCGCCAGGACGACGCCGGCCACGCGGTCGCGAGCGGCGTCTACTACGCGGTCGTCCGCGTAGGCGGCGTCGAGACGACCCGCCAGATGACCGTGGTCGAGTAACGGGCGGGACACGCCCGGAGATTCCGTCCGGGCGTCGGAATTCGCGGGCGGTGCCGGCCGGTGCCGCCCGCCTCGCTTCTTCCCGGGGGCCGGGAGGCGCGCGCCCCACGCCGGCCACTCGGGCACCCCGTCGCCGCCGGGCGCCTCACATGCGCCGAGCGCGTTTCCAGTCCCACAATCGCGGTTGTCCGCCGCGCACCCCTCGGCTACATTCGCCTCTCGCTACTTGCAGATCCGCGCCGCCCTCCGGCAGCGGTGGCCCGCGGCACCCGGGTCGTCCGGCAGGGATGTGCCGATGGCCGACCCGCCCCGATCGGCCGCGAACGGGTCCGGCAAGGAAAGGGCAGGCATCGATGGACAAGTCTCCTCGACCTTGCCGCGCAGTCCTGCTCGCATCGATCGCGTTGCTTTTCGCCCCGCCGGTCCTCGGGCAGCCGGTCCCCGAGATCGCTCCTCCCGCTGCGGTGGTCGCCCGGGACAATCCCAACGATGCGGGCCACGGCGTTCGCATCGAGTGGCAGCCGTCGCCCACGCCGGGAATCCTCGCCTACGAGGTGTACCGTCTTTCCTGGCGGCCGGAGGGCGCCGGGCCGCCGCTTTCCCCCGCCGACGCGCCCGACTCCCTGTGGATCCCCGTCGCGACGGTGCCCGCCGGGTCGACCTCCTACGTGCACGAAGACGATGAGCGCACGCTGGGAGACGGCCCCAATCCGGAATTCGTCCCCCGCGGCAGCCCCGTCCACTATCGCGTGCGCACTCTCGGCGCCGGCGGGGCGCAATCGGAATTCTCGCCGGTCGTTCAAGCGGTTGCGAAGGGCGACTGGTTCCACTGGATGAGGGTGAACGTCCTCGTCGTCTTCCTGGCTCTCACCGCGGCGATGGTGTTCTTCATCCGCCGGTCGTCGGGCGGGCACCGGCTCTTCATCCGCCCGATTCCCGGCCTCGCCCACATCGACGAAGCGGTCGGCCGGGCGACCGAGATGGGGCGCCCGATCCTCTTCATCCCCGGGACGGGAACGGCCGGTGACATCGCGTCGCTCGCCGCCTTCACGATTCTCTCGCGCGTGGCCCGCAGGACGGCCGAGTACCAGACCCCGGTCCTCGTGCCGGTGAACGATCCGGTCATGATGGTGATGGCGCAGGGGACGGTCAAAGAGGGGTATCTCGAGGCCGGCCGCCCGGATCTCTACCGGCCCGAGGACGTGTTCTACATCTCCGCGATGCAGTTCCCCTACGTGGCCGCGGTGAACGGCCTCATGCTGCGCCGGCAGACGGCGACGAACTTTTACATGGGCGTCTTCCACGCCGAGAGCCTGCTGCTCGCCGAGGCCGGGGCGGCCACGGGAGCGATCCAGATCTCGGGCACCGACCAGGTTGCGCAGATCCCCTTCTTCGTCGCCGCGACCGATTACACGTTGATCGGCGAGGAGTTGTACGCCGCCTCGGCCTACCTCTCGCAAGACCCCAAGCAGGTGGGCCCCCTGAAGGCCCAGGACCTGATGAAGGCGGCGATCATCGCGATCGCGGTGCTCGGGCTCCTCGAGCTGACCTTCCTCGGCAGCGACCACCTGCGAGGGTTGATCAAGGCCTACGATTAGCAGCTCGCGCGCCGGGGACCGGGCGCGCGGAGGAACGCGGAGCGGAAAGCGCGAGATGAAACGGCGGATTCCCCTGATCCTCGTCTTCGTCACCGGGATGGCGATGGTGGCGCAGTTCTTCGTGCCGCACGAGTACTCCGACTACCTCTTCCAATACGCCAACGACTTCGTGATCGTGATCGGCATCCTGGCCCTCCCGGTGGGGATCTACAGCCTCATGGTCGCGACGGTGCGCAAGGCGCGCAGCGAGCCGCGGGAGCGCATCTACTCGCTCGCCACGATCGCCGGCTTCCTCGTCATGGTGGCCGCCGGACTGAAGCGCGAATGGTTCCACGGGGACACGACCCTGAGCGCGATGCTGTTCGACAACATCCTCGTGCCCGCCCAGGCGACCCTCTTCTCGCTGCTCGCCTTCTACCTCGCCAGCGCCGCCTACCGGGCGTTCCGCGCGCGCACGCTCCTCGCCGCGCTCCTCCTGCTGACCGCCTTCATCGTCATGCTGCGGATGATCCCTCTGCCCGAGCCGCTGGCCAGCTGGAACGCGACCGTCGTGCGCTGGATCCTCGAAGTGCCCAACATGGCGGCCAAGCGCGCGATCATCATCGGCGTCGGCCTCGGCGCGGTGACCTACAGCACGAAGATCCTGCTCGGCATCGAGCGTTCCTACATGGGAGGGGATTGAGCCGATGCCCTGGTACGACCGCCTGCTCTCCGTCGACCGGCGCTGGATCTACCTGGTGCTCGCGGTCGCGATCATCATTCCGGCCGTGTGGACGTTCTTCGTCCCGGTCAGCGTCTCGAGCGAGGTGGAGAACGTCTACGAGTTCATCGACACGATCCGCGACGGTAAGCTGGTGTACCTCGCGATCGACTACGAGCCCTCCTACATGGCGGAGCTCCACCCGATGGCCGAAGCCATCCTGCGCCAGGTGTTCCGCCAGAACGGGCGCGTGCTGGCGGGCTCTCTCTCGCAGTTCGGCCCGAGCATGGCCGACGAGTTGCTCACCCGGATCGCCCATGAGATGGGCAAGACCTACGGGGTCGACTACGTCTTTCTCGGCTACAAGCCCTATCCGGCGCTCACCATTCTCGCCATGGGAACGGATTTCCGCGTGCCCTTCCCGGCCGACTACTACGGACATCCGCTCGATTCTCTGCCGCTCATGACCGGCGTCCACAACTACAGCGACGTCGCCGGCGTCTTCTCGCTCGCCGGCGGGACGGGCGCCGAATACTGGATCACCTACGGCAACGCCAAGTACAACCTCCCGCTCGCCCTGGGCGTGACGGGCGTCATGGCGGCGGACTACTACCCCTATCTCCAGTCGGGCCAGATCTTCGGCCTGCTGCCCGGCATCAAGGGCGCGGCCGAGTACGAGCAGCTGGCCGGATTGCGCGGACAGGGATTGCGGGGGATTCCGTACCAGGCGGCGGCGCATGCGGTGGTGCTGTTCTTCATCATCCTGACGAACGTGGCCTTCTTCGCCAAGCGCGCGGCCGGCCGCCGCGCGGGAGCGGAATCGGGGCGCTGAGGCCGGAAACCTAGCGCCGGGGCGGACCCGGCAGGTTGAGGCAAGAGAGGCTCGCGGCCGGGGCCGCATTCGCGGCCCAGCCAGCGGCACGAAGGGGTTCGAGAGCATGCCGGAAGCGGGAATCGGGGAGCTGATCTGGCAGGGCGTGGCCGCGTTGGTCACGCTGGCCATCCTCTCCTTCTTGTACCGGGACAACCCGATCTACAAGTTCACGGAACGGCTGTGGGTCGGCATCGTCACCGGGTACTGGACGATGCTCCTCTATCACACCGGCTTCACCGACAAGGTGGTCACGCCCATCTTCCACCTGGGCCAATGGTGGTACATCTTCCCCGCCCTGCTCGGCGTGTTGATGTGGTTCCGGCTCTCCCGCCGCTACGGCTACATCTCCCGCTACGCGCTCGCCTTCTACATCGGGATCTCGACGGGCGTGTTCATTCCGCTGACGATCAAGACGGCGATCCTCTATCAGCTCGAAGGCACCCTGCGTCCCATCCAGGCGACCTGGAACGGCCTCATGTTCGTGCTCGCCTTCGCCGGCATCCTCTGCTCGCTGAGCTATTTCTTCTTCTCGCGCGAACTTCGCGGCGCGCTCGGCGTCGCGTCGAAGATCGGCATCTGCACCTTGATGGTCGGCTTCGGCGCGGGGTTTGGCCTGACCGTGATGGGACGCGTGGCACTGCTCGTCCAGCGCGTGATCTTCCTCAAGGACTACCTGGCCGACCTCGCGCGCATCTTCTGAACCCGGCCGGCGCCCCCGTTCCCGTCGAGCCGCTCGCGCGGGCGGAAGCGCACGCGGCTAGATGCGATAGGGTTGGCGCCCCGCGGGGTCGTGCAGCTCGACCGCCACCCGCCGGCGGCGCCAGCCGCGTACGCCGAGCACGATCAGCGGGACATAGGCGAGCGCAAGGAGGAGCAGGAACAGCCAGTGCTCCCCGAGTGCGAGGACGACCTGGTCGCGCGTGATCAGGTGCCAGGAACTCGTGGCGGGAGTGAGTTGGAACACGTTGCCCAGCGAGACGGCGAGGACCAGCACGAAGAGGAAGAAGAAGTTGCGCAGCAAACGGCGTCCCATCGCCTCGGCCATGGACATCTTGAACGTCGGATAGAGGAGATCAGCCGTGAGATCGTGTCTCCACGGTCCGGGGGGCAGCCGGTCGGTTCCGGAGACGATCGGAGCGAGCACGTGGGCCTCGAGGATGCGGATGCGCCAGCGCCAGACGTCGTAGAAGCGATAGCGGCGCGCCTCGATGATCAGAAGCACCCAGAGCGTGGCCACGTTCACGACGAGCAGCGAATCGGCGCTCGGATGCTGGAGCGACAGCGAGAGAAGGCCGATCGTGACGAGGATCGCCCAGTTGCTCGTCACGTCCATGCGATTGCGCCAGACCGTCAGGCGGTTCATCTCGCCGCGGTAAAAGTGGGCCATCAGGCCCGCGTCGCCGCCCGAGAAGCCGCGGGCGGCCGCGATCCCGCTTTCCGGCGGCCTGCCCGGAGGGGCCCCCTCGTCCGGCGTGGAAGACGACGGGCCCGCAGGCGGGGCTCCGGTCCCGGCGCTGGCCCGCTGCTCCTCGCGAGCCGCTCTCGCCCGATCCCACTCCCGTTCCTCGTACTCGGAAGGGCTGCGGCCTGACTGCGTGGATGGGTCCATCGTCACGATCCTCCCAAGGGGCGCGCGGGGACGGTCCTTCTGCCGGCATGATAAGACGGATCGCCCGGGCGTTGGGAAACGCTTTGATTGTGGTCTGAGGATTAGTATTCCGTCCACATAACTCTTTGACCCGCCTCTCACTGCGACCCCATTGCGGCTCGAATGCGCATCTCCCTCGAAGTCTGGCCCGATCCACGCTTGTCCCTCCTCTGTGCGAACCAGGCGTCGACATT
>Ga0316622_100000248_pt1 | contig 29376 bp, 28 predicted proteins | sample OWC_Aug_OW2_C1_D_FD_207646 | JGI IMG/M metagenome (GOLD analysis project Ga0316622, IMG submission 207646) | Wetland soil microbial communities from Old Woman Creek delta, Ohio, United States - OWC_Aug_OW2_C1_D5_C | ecosystem: Environmental > Terrestrial > Soil > Wetlands | place: USA: Ohio... | reverse complement strand
GTCGATCCAGTTGTTGGCGATGAGCTGCTGGATCAGGCCGTTCATGAGCGCCACGTTGGTGCCGGGCCGCAGCGCCAGGTGCAGGTCGGCGCTGCGCGCGGTGGCGGTGCGGCGCGGATCGACCACGATCAGCTTCGGCTTGCGGGTGGTCTTGCGGGCATTGGCGATGCGCCGCCACACCTGCGGGTGCATCTCGGCCGGGTTGGTGCCGATCAGGAAGAAGCAGTCGGTGTTCTCGATGTCGTCGTAGCAGCCGGGCGGGCCGTCGCTGCCGAAGCTGCTCATGTAGCCGTACACCGCCGCCGCCATGCACAGCCGCGTGTTCGAATCCATGACGCTGGTGCCGATCGCGCCCTTGCCGAGCTTGCCCATCGAGTAGTACTCCTCGAGGGTCCACTGGCCGGTGTTGTAGATGCCGACCGAGTCGGGGCCGGCGCTGTCGACCGCGGCGATGATCTTCTGTGCCAGCAGCGTCGTGGCCTGGTCCCAGGTGATGCGGTCGTAACCGCCGCTGGCGTTGCGCAGCAGCGGGTAGCGGGCGCGGGCACCGACGCGCAGGTCGGCGTCGTCCAGCAGCTTGTGCTCGTACAGACCCTTGACGCACACCCGCCCGGCATTGGTCGGGTGGCGGTCGTTGCCCTTCACGAACACCGCCTTGCCGGCGCCGTTGACGCCGATGTACAGGCCGCAACCGACCGAGCAGTAGCCGCACACCGAGTACACCCAGCGCGCGACATTGGCCATGGTGTCGTCGGCGCGCGCTTCGCTGCCGGTGAGCAGGTTCAGGATGCCGCCGCCGGCCACGACCTGCGAGCCGGCAAGGGCGCTCCACTTGAGGAACGCGCGCCGTCCCTGGTTGCAGATGTTGGGTTCGTTCTCGAGCGCTGTGAGTTCTTCCCGGTTCAACGACTCCTGCGGCGTGCTGGTCTTGTTGCGGATCTCCATGTCTCCTCGTCCTCGCTGGCGGTTCTGGGCGTCGTCCCGTGACGGGCCGGACCGGCAGCCAGTTTTCGCGAGCGCAGACGGCAGCGACAATGACAAATGTCACCGCGCGGGACGGGATCGGGAGGCTGCCGGGCGGAAGGATGCGGCATACGGCCGCATGCGGACCAGCCGCAAAGTCGAGGTGAGGCGACGCTCCTACTCGTAGGGCGCAATGAGCACAGCGAATTGCGCCGCATGAAGCGCGGCTTCAGAATGCCGCGGACTCCCGGCGAACCCTGCAACACGGGATTCTGCACCGCCTGATAATTCGCATCGCGGCCAAACGGCCGCTCCCACAGGCGGCCCTGAGTGCCAGCAAGCCCCCTACCCGCCGTCGCTCAGGTGCGCCAACGCCCGCAGGTCGAGAATGATGAACCCATCGCGGGCGAGCGAGATCACCCGGTCCTTCTCCAGCTTCTTGAGGCCGCGGATCAGGGTGCGCGGGGTGATGCCGAGCATGTCGGCGACCTCGCCGCGGGTGAGCGACTCGGTGAGCACGTCCTGCTCCAGCCGGTAACCGGGATGGGTGTCGTGCAGAAACTGCAGATACGAGGCAATCCGTTCGATCGCGGTGCGCTGGCCGAGACTGGCGACGTGGCGAATGTAGGAATTCAGGTTGCGCGTCATCACGCGCATCAACGTGTCGGAGACCTGCGGGTGCCGACCCATGGCGTCGAGCAGCGCGCTCTTCCTGATGTAGCACACGGTGGTCTCGTCGAAGGCCTCGGCGGTGCTGTCGTGGCGGTCGAGGAACAGGTCCTCGCAGGCCACCAGGTCCCCCGGCAGCAGGATCAGCTTGTGAATCTGCTGGCGACCGCCGGCCACCGACTTGTAGACCTTGATCTTGCCGGACACGAGGATATACAGGTAACGGCTGGCCGCGCCCTCGCTGTACAGGCGCTCGCGGCGGCGGAACGATCCGAGCCGCAGGCCCTGCTGAAGCTCGAGCTTGGCGTCGAGACCGAGCGCGGCGAAATACTCGGAGTAATCGAGGATGCAGGCGCCGCAACGCTCGGCCACCGGCTTGTGGCGGCAGGGGCCGGCAATCTGGACGTGGACGTGCAATGAGCTCTTCATGGGCGCGGACCGGACGATATTCCGGCGGGCGGTCGATAACGGGCCGGCTAATCTAGCCGGCCCGACGGCCGCGGCCCTTGATGCAGGTCAACCGGTAACGCTCGCACCGCCACGCCCTCCCGGATCCCGGCGGGCCCCGTTTACGAAAGTGACGACTGCGTCATCGGCCGCGCCCGATCCTTCGATTCGCCGAAAGCCCGCCGCGACAGCGCACGCAACGGGCCGGCTGCGCAACGCGATACCTGGCTGTCGTGTGCAGATCTTCGATTCATCGGCGTGCATACGACTCGGGTTATGACACCTGTGCCACCCGATACAGACAATGGCGCCGTCGCGCGGTCGATGAATGCGAACCATTCCGGTTGGCCTCCGTTGACGGAAATGCTCCGGAATCCTGATTCCGCGCAAACCTTTCCGGTAACGACTGCCAATGATCCGCGAAATGCGGTCTTCCGTCGGCCACGCTCTGGGAGAAGCGCAGGCGGCATGCTACAGATTGTCGCAGCCAGTAAAAAGCGGAAGCGGCAATGTCCAGGACGACAACACCGACAGTCTTGACGACGCGCACAGACGGACCCAAGCGGCCGCTTGCGCGTCCTTTCCTCGCCGTCATCCGGTTACTCCCAGATTCGCCGCGCCCGGGCCATGGTCAGGCGTCCGCGCGCGCTCACGAGCACGTTGCTGTATCTGACAATCACGACTGACAAGGAGGATTTATGCGAACGTCACAGAAAATCGCCACAGCGCTTCTGGCTGCGCTCGGTGTAGCTGCCAGCACATCCGCACCGGCGGCCGATCCGATGGCCGGCCGACTGCTCGCGTCGCAATGTGCGCAGTGTCATGGCACTGACGGTCACGCCGTTTCCGGTTTCGAATCGCTGGCCGGAGAAAGTGTCGAGGAGATCATCAAGGAGTTCAGGGAAATGCGGGCTGACACAACACCCGACATCATGGACCTGCAGGCCCGCGGCTATACCGAAGAACAGGTGCGACTGATCGCCGAGTTCTTTGCCGCCCAGCCGCACAGCGGGTCGGACGACTGACCGGCGCACGCGCAGACCTGCCCCACTATTCCGAAAACAAGGAGCGTTCCATGAACGGTTTCACGAGACGGCAATTTTTGAAACTTCTCGGCGCCACGTCGGCGTTCGCTGCCGCGCCGCCCGCGCTTCGCGCCGCCACCACGGCCCCGCGGGTCGTGATCATCGGCGGCGGGTTCGGCGGGGCTACCCTCGCCAAATACCTCAAGCACTGGGGCGGTAACATCGACGTCACCCTGGTCGATGCCAACGCCAGCCATTACTCCTGCATCCTGTCCAACCTGGTTGTGACCAACGCCATACCCATGAGTCGCATCACCCTCAGCTACGCCAATCTCGCCGGCAAGTACGGCGTGACCGTGCTGAAGGACATGGCGGTGGCGATCGATCCGGACGGGCACAAGGTCACGCTGGCGAGCGGCATGGTGCTGCCCTACGACCGGCTGGTGCTGGCGCCGGGCATCGACTTCGTGCCGATCCCGGGCTGGGACCCGAACCTGGCCCCGCATGCCTGGCAGGCCGGTCCGCAGACAACTCTGCTCAAGAACCAGCTGGCGGCGATGCCGACTGGTGAGTTCTTCGTGATGACGGTGCCGAAATCGCCGTACCGCTGTCCGCCCGGCCCGTACGAACGGGCCTGCGTGGTGGCCGATTATCTCAAACGCAGAAAGCCCGGCTCCAAGGTGATCCTGCTCGACGCCAACCCGGGGATTACCGCCGAGCCGCACAATTTCGGAACCGCGTTCAGTACGATCTACAAGGACGTCATCGAGTACTACACCAACGCGTCGGTCCTCGAGGTTGACTCGGTGAACAAGGTGGTGCTCACGAGCATCGGCAGCTTCGGCGGCGCGGTGCTGAATATCATCCCCAACCAGCAGGCCGGCAAGATCGTGCGCGACACCGGGCTCACCACCGACCCGACCGGGCGCTGGGCGCCGGTGGACGTACTCAACTACGCGTCGACGACCTATCCCGACATCCACGTCCTTGGGGACTCGCAGGCCAGTACCCAGCCGAAGTCCGGGCACATGGCCAGCTCTCAGGCCAAGGTCTGCGCCGACGCCATGCTGCGCGGCTTCGCCGGCGGTGCGCCGTACCCGGCACCGGTGACCAACTCCGCCTGTTACAGTCCGATCACTGCCAGCACCGCCTCTTGGCTTACCGCGGTGTACCAGTACGATCCGGCCAGCAAGGCGATGAAACTGGTACCGGCAGCATTCGGCGAGGCGCCGGCCCCGAGCGGCGACAACTACCAGGATATGTTCAAGTGGGCCGATAACATCTTCGCCGATTCGTTCATGTAAGGCGGTCGGAACCCGATATACCGCGATATCGCACGAGCGCATGGCTGGGGCTGACCCCAGCCATGCGACTTTTTCCCTGGTTTTCCGCGCGCCGTCCCGCCGGCCAGTGGCGGGATGCGCATTGGTTTCCTACACTTCCCAGTGAAACTCTCAGAAATCGTGCGGAGCGGCCGGGAGGGCTGATTTTTATCGCCCAGCTAATAACCACAAGACGCAGCGGGGGATACAACATGCTGCAACGGGCGATGCGGCCGCTGGTCATCGGCTGTCTGGTGACGGCTGCGGCATCGGCGACTGCCGAGCCACGAACACTGCGTGTGGGGGTGTGGGAAAACCGGCCGGTCGTCTTCACTGCCGAAGACCGGCGCCCCGCCGGCATCGCCATCGACGTGCTGAATTCGCTCGCTGCCAAGGAACGATGGCGCATCGAATACGAGCGAATCCCCTGGGACGAACAGCTGAAGGCCCTCGACACCGGCTCGCTCGACATCGTGGTCGGCATGGCCTACAGCGACGAACGTGCCCGGCGGTTCCGGCTGTCGGACGAGAGCCTGATCGGCAACTGGGGAATCGTCTACCAGCGTCCGGGCGCCAAAATCCTGTCGCCGCTCGACCTTCGCAACCGGCGCGTCGCCATGATGCGCTCGGCCATCCACAACCGCGCCTTCGACCAGCTGATGACGCAGTTCCGCATCCCGTACAAGGCGGTCGAGACCGACAGTTACGACGGCGCGATGGCGCTCACCGCCGCCGGCGACGCGGACGCAGCGGTGGTGAACCGCCTGTTCGGGTCCCTCGGCGCCCGCAACCATAAACTGACCGAGACCGGCATCATCTTCAATCCGGTCTACGTCCACTACGCGGCGCCACGGGCGGCCGACCCGGCAGTGCTCAACGCGCTCGACCGCCACCTCGTCGACCTCAAGGCCAACCCCAACTCGGAGTATTACCGGTCACTGGAACGCTGGCTCGAATCCAGCCCGACCCACCAGCTCCCCACATGGCTGACGTGGATTCTGGGCGGACTGGGCGGCGTGCTCGCGCTGGCCGTCGCCGTCGCCGCGCTGCTGCGCGTGCAGGTACAGCGCAAGACCCGGGAGTTGCGGCGCAAGGCCAGCGAGCTCGAGAACGAAGTGGAGCAGAGACGGCTTGCGCAGGACCGCCTCAACCAGCTCGCCTATTACGACGCCCTCACCGGCCTGCGCAACCGCGAGGCGTTCCGCGAACAGCTGCAGCAGGAGGCCGATGCGGCCGCCAGGCGCGATGCCCGTCTGGCCGTACTGTTCATCGATATCGACCGGCTGAAGAATATCAACGACAGCTATGGCCATCCGGTCGGGGACCTCGTGATCCAGCGCGCCGCCGAACGGCTGAACGGATGCCTGCGCAGCCACGATAGCATCTGCCGTTTCGGTGGCGACGAGTTCGTCGTGCTGGTGCGCGACATGGACAACCCGACGGACGCCGAACGGGTTGCACAACGACTGATCCACAGTCTTGCCGCCCCGATCGATCTCGGTGTCGCCAATGCCTATATCAGCGTCAGCATCGGCATCGCCGTGTTTCCGGATGACGCGCGCAGCCCCGAAGACCTGCTCAAGAACGCCGACACCGCCATGTACCAGGCCAAGGGCGGCGGCCGCAATCGCTACCAGTTCTACAACCGCGCGCAGACCACCGCGATCGTCGAGCGCGTCGAGGCCGAGATGCGGCTGCGGCGCGCGCTCGAACGCAACGAGCTGGTCCTCCACTACCAGCCGGTGATCGATCTTCGCTCGGGGCACATCGCCAGTGTCGAAGCGCTGGTGCGCTGGAACGACCCGGAGCGCGGCATGATCGCGCCGGACCGCTTCATTCCGCTCGCCGAGGATACCGGCCTCATCGTGCCGATCGGCGACTGGGTGCTGGAACGCGCCTGCCTCGAGATCCGCGGCCTGCGCGACGCCGGGCACGGCGAGCTGCGGCTGGCGGTCAACGTATCGATGCGCCAGTTCGAGCACCGTCGACTGGTCGCCTCCGTCGAACACGCGCTGGCACGGTCGCAGCTGGATGCCGGCGTCCTCGACCTCGAAATCACCGAGGGGCTGATGCTGGTGCTCAACGAAGAGGTGCGGCAGACACTCGACATGCTCCGCGACCTCGGCGCACAGTTCCTGATCGACGATTTCGGCACCGGTTACTCGAACCTCGGCTACCTGCAGGAGCTGCCGTTTCACGGCCTCAAGATCGACCGGTCATTCGTGCGCAACCTCACCACCAATGCCCATGACCGGAACATCGCCTCGACGATTCTGATGATGGCGCGCGGACTGGAGCTCTCTACCGTGGCCGAGGGCATCGAAACCCGCGAGCAACTCGAACTGCTGCGCATCGGCGGCTGCGATTTCGGCCAGGGCTACCTGTTTGGCCGGCCACAGCCGCTCGACGAACTGATGCAGACGCTCAATAAGCCGACCCCGGGCATGATGGCCGCCGACAGCACACCGCCTGAGCAGCCACGCAAGGCTCGCGCTGCGCGACCCGTCGCTCGACAGCGGTCATCGGCGAAGAGAAATGGTGGCTAGGGGCGGAATCGAACCGCCGACCTCAGCATTATGAGTGCCGCGCTCTAACCGGCTGAGCTACCTAGCCATTAAAACCAGGGGAAAGGGACAAGGTAAAAGGGGAAAGGAAACCGCCCGTTTTCCGGGCGCTATTATATCTTTTCTCTCTCCGCTTGCCACTTTCCCCGGCCGTTACACGTTGAAACGGAAGTGCATGACGTCCCCGTCCTGCACGACGTAGTCCTTGCCTTCGAGCCGCAGCTTGCCGGCCTCCTTGGCGCCGGCCTCGCCTCCATACTTGATGAAGTCGTCATAGGCGGTGACCTCGGCGCGGATGAAACCGCGCTCGAAGTCGGTGTGGATCACACCGGCGGCCTGCGGCGCGGTCACGCCGACCCGTACTGTCCAGGCGCGCACTTCCTTCACCCCGGCAGTGAAATAGGTCTGCAGGCCGAGCAGCTTGTAGCCGGCGCGGATCACGCGGTTCAGGCCCGGCTCGTCGAGGCCCATCTCCTTGAGGAATTCGCGCTTGTCGTCGGCACTCAGCCCGGACAGCTCGGCCTCGATGGCGGCGCTCACCGGCACCACCACCGAACCCTCGGACGCGGCGATCGCCTCGACCTGCTTCAGCAGCGGGTTGTTGGTGAAGCCATTCTCGGCGACGTTGGCGATGTACATGAGCGGCTTGTCGGTGAGCAGGCACAGCGGCTTGAGCAGCCGGTGCTCATCCTCACTCAGGCCCATGGCGCGCACCGGCTTGCCGGTGTCGAGGTGGGTGCGTACCCGCACCAGCAGGTCGCGCAGCTTGATATCGTCCTTGTTGCCGCCCTTGGCGCCCTTTTCGGCGCGCAGCTGGCCCTTCTCCACGGTGTCGAGGTCGGCGAGCGCCAACTCGGTGTTGATCACCTCGATGTCCTCGGCCGGGCGGACCTTGCCGACGACGTGGATGATGTTCTCGTCCTCGAAGCAGCGCACCACGTGCGCAATCGCATCGACCTCGCGGATGTGCGACAGGAACTTGTTGCCCAGGCCCTCGCCTTGCGCGGCGCCGGCCACCAGCCCGGCGATGTCCACGAACTCGATGGTGGTGGGCACGACCCGCTCCGGTTTGACGATCTTCGCCAGCGCGTCCTGGCGCGGGTCCGGCACCTCGACGATGCCGACGTTCGGATCGATGGTGCAGAACGGGTAGTTCTCGGCCTGGATACCGGCCTGCGTCAGCGCGTTGAACAGCGTCGACTTGCCGACGTTCGGCAGACCGACGATACCGCATTTGATGCCCATTCAGATCACCTTGATACGCATTAACTGCTCACCGCAGAGGCGCGGAGGCGCAGAGAAAACATTGAATTGGCGACACCCGCCTCGCCACTCCGCAACCACGCAGCGCACTACTTGCCGTGCGTATGCAGGGAATTCATCACCTTCTGGAACTGTCCGTGCACCATGTCATCCAGCTGCGCGAGCGCGGCGTGGATCGCCTCGTCGAGCAGCGCCTGCTCGGCCGACGGCGCCTTGCGCAGCACGAAACCGGTCACCTGGGCGCTGGTCGCCGGTCGCCCGATGCCGAGCCGCAGCCGCGCGTACTCGCCGCTGCCGAGCTGGGCGGTGATGTCCTTGAGGCCGTTGTGGCCGCCGTCGCCACCGCCGACCTTGAGACGCACCGTGCCCGGGGCCAGGTCGAGCTCGTCGTGCGCGACCAGGATCTCGTTGACCGGGATCTTGTAGAACCGCGCCAGCCTGCCGACCGCCTCGCCGCTGTGGTTCATGAAGGTCTCGGGGGCCAGCAGCCAGACCTCGCGGCCCGCGAGTTCGACGCGCGCGACCCGGCCGCTGAACCGGCCCTCGCTCCTCAGCGCCATGCCGCGGCCTTCGAGCAGCCGATCGAGAAAGCGGAAACCCGCGTTGTGGCGGGTGTCCGCGTACTCGTTGCCCGGATTGCCGAGACCGGCGATGAGCGAGATGCCCGCGCCTGAAGCCACGCGCCGCGCCCGCGCCGGAGGACAGCGTTACTTCTTGCCGGCTTCCGGCTTGCCCGTCTCGGCCTTGCCGGCTTCCGCCTTGCCGGCTTCCGCCGCCGGGGCCGCGGCTGCGCCTTCCGCCGGAGCGGCCTCGACCACCGGGACCTCCTCGACCTCGACACGCGGCGCGCTGATCGCGGCCACCGCCAGGTCGTCGCCGCCACGGGCGAGCGAGCTGAACTCGACGCCGGCCGGCAGCGGGATGTCGGACAGATGCAGCGACTGGTGGAGCACGACGTTGCCCATGTCGACCGTCAGATACTCCGGCAGGTCCTTCGGCAGACAGGTGATGTCCACTTCCGACATGAGGTGGTTGACGATACCGCCCTGCTGCTTCACACCCGGCGCACTCTCCTGGTTGATGAAGTGCAGCGGCACCTTCATGTGAATCTTCTCGGTGGCGCTGATGCGCAGCAGGTCGATGTGGGCGATGCGCGGCTTGTACGGGTGCATCTGCAGGTCGCGCAGCACCGCCTGCTCCTGCTCGGCACCGAGCTTGACCGTCAGGATCGAGGAGTAGAACGCCTCGTTGCGCACCTGGTGGTAGAGCGTGTTGTGGTCGAGCGTCAGGCTGACCGCGTCTTTGCCGGCGCCGTACATCACACCCGGCACCTTGCCTTCGCGACGGAGGCGGCGGCTCGCACCCTTGCCCTTCACGTCACGCACTTCGGCGTTGAGTTCAAATTTTGCCATCTTCATATCTCCAGTGTTTACACAATGTTCCGCCCGCCCCGCGACCAGGGCGACCGGTGAAACCCTTTTCGGGCCTCGAGTTTCCAGTCTCTTTGCCTTTCAACTTGAGACTTGAAACTTGAAACTCGAAACCTTGTTTAATCCATGAACAGCGAGCTGACCGAATCCTCGGAAGCGATGCGCCGGATGGTCTCGGCCACCAGCTCCGCCACCGACAGCTGGCGGATGCGCTTGCAGTCGCGGGCCTCCGGGCGCAGCGGGATGGTGTCGGTAACCACCAGCTCGTCGAGCTGCGACTTCGAAATCCGTTCCACCGCCGCCCCCGACAGCACCGGGTGCGTGCAGTAGGCCAGCACCCGCTTGGCACCATGGTTCTTGAGCGCGGCGGCCGCCTCGCACAGCGTGCCGGCGGTGTCGACCAGGTCGTCCATCAGCACACAGGTGCGGCCCTCGACCTCGCCGATGATGTGCATCACCTTGGCCTCGTTCGGTCGCGGGCGGCGCTTGTCGATGATCGCCAGGTCCGCCTCCAGGTGCTTGGCCATGGCGCGGGCGCGCACCACACCGCCGACGTCCGGCGACACCACCAGCAGGTCCGGGAACTCCTGCCGCCAGATGTCGCCGAGCAGCACCGGCGCGGCATAAATATTGTCGGTCGGGATATTGAAGAATCCCTGGATCTGGTCGGCGTGCAGGTCCATGGTCAACACCCGGTGCGCGCCGGCGATCGTAATCATGTCCGCGACCACCTTGGCAGTGATCGCCACGCGCGCGGTGCGCGGGCGGCGGTCCTGGCGCGCGTAACCATAATAAGGAATCACCGCGGTGACGCGCCGCGCCGACGCGCGCTTGATCGCGTCGATCATCACCAGCAGCTCCATCAGGTTGTCGTTCGACGGCGCGCAGGTCGGCTGGATAATGAACACGTCGCGGCCGCGCACGTTGTCCATGATCTCGACCAGGGTCTCGCCGTCGCTGAACCGGCCGACATGGGCCTTGCCGAGCGGCAGGCCCAGGTGGTGGACGACCTTCTCGGCAAGCGTCGGGTTCGCGTTGCCGGTGAAGACCATCGTGTGTTCGAGCGACATGCCGTGTTGCCTCGTTCTACTGCACTGCCCGCCTGCGCGGGCTTAGCTGTTGGCTGGGGCGCCAGGATTCGAACCTGGGAATGCCGGAATCAAAATCCGGTGCCTTACCGCTTGGCGACGCCCCAAAAAATCCAGGAGCGAGGTACGAGGTAAAAGGGGCGAAAAACTGTCCGACTGCACCTTACTCCTCGTCCCTTGTACCTTGCCCCTCGTACCTTGCGTCTTCCTCGTACCTTTCCGCTTCGTGGAGCGGATGCACATTGCGCCCGCGCGCTACAAAACCGCGACCCGGCCAGCTTTCCAGGATCTCGCGCCCCGCGGACTCGCTGTCGACCGCGACAAACACGCAGGCACCCGAACCGGTCATGCGGGCCTGACCGAATTTATCAAGCCACTTCAATGCGTTATCGACTTCGGGGTAGAGCCGGCGCACCACCGGCTCGAGATCGTTGCCGACCCGGCCGGCGCGAAAACCGCGTATTGTGAGGGGGGGTGAGGAGGGTGTCAATTGCTCGCGGTCGTAGGCGGCAAACACCGCGGCGGTCGACACCATCACCGGCGGCACCAGCACCACGTACCAGGGCTGCGGCGGGTCCTGCGGCGTCAGCAACTCGCCCACCCCCTCCGCCCAGGCCGCCCGGCCGCGCACGAATACCGGCACGTCGGCCCCGAGCTTCAGCCCCAGGGCGGCGAGCGCGTCGGTCGACAGCCGGCAGTCCCACAGGCGGTTCAGGGCCAGCAGCGTGGTGGCGGCATCGGAGCTGCCGCCGCCGAGCCCGCCGCCGGCCGGCAGCAGCTTGTCGAGATGGATCACACAGCCGCGCGTCACCCCGGCCGATTCCTGCAACAGACGCGCAGCGCGCACCGTGAGGTCGCGCTCCTCGGGTACGCCCGGCAGTTCGACCGCCCGGGTGATATGGCGGGATGCGGTGACTTCGAATCGCAGCCGGTCGGCGATATCGAGGAACTGGAACAGCGTCTGAAGGGTGTGGTAGCCGTCCGGGCGGCGGCCGGTGACGTGCAGGAACAGATTCAGCTTCGCCGGGGCCGGCCAGGATGCGGTCATCCGGTTATTTTACCTGCGTCCAGCTCTCGATCACGAGCCGCGCCTCCATGGCCGGGTGACTGGCATCGGCGGCGCGCGTGAAGGTCAGGCGCGCGGGCAAGTCGACACCGGCAACGCGCTGGTAGCTCTCGTATTGGACGTCCCAGCCGTGCTGATGCAGGTGGCGCAGGCGTCCGGCCTCATCCAGCCCGCGCTCGAACTCCACTCCCGGGGCCGGCAGGCCGCGCACCCACCAGTCGAGCTGGGCGATCGGCAGCTCCCAGCCGGTATAAAGGTACAGCAGCTCCTCGGCAGTCGCGGCCTGGAATTCGCGCGCCCCGGCGTCGACCAGCTGCGCGCCGCCGGCATCCTGGGTGATCCGCACCGCGCCCTGGCCGAACGGGCCGTTGAGACGGATGGCGTGGCGGGCCGCCTCGCGCTGCCAGCTGAGCGCCGCCTGCCCGCCGCGATCGTCGGTGCGCACCGCCAGCCGCCCGCGCAGCGTCCATTGCGATAGCGGCGCGAGCGCGGCCGCGTGTACGCCCCACAGCGCCTCGAGCTCCGCCGCTGGCGGGCGCGGCAAAGGTGCCACGCAGGCAGCCAGCAGCGCAGCGACCACGGCAATGCCGGCAAGATTGCGAATTCGCATGGACACGATGGCTGAAAACACACAGGGACCGGCGGTCCGGTCCCTGCTGGAGGATGTCATGATGCCTAGGGCTTGAACCGCTTGATCACCCCGCGCAGCACCTCGCTGTCGGGCGACTGCTTGAGTGCGCTGGTCCACACCGTCTCGGCGCCGGCGCGATCGCCCATCACCCACAGCACCTCGCCGAGGTGCGCCGCGATCTCGGCGTCGGCGCGCTGGCCGAGCGCGGCGCGCAGATGCTTCACCGCCTCGGCGTGGTTGCCGAGCCGGTACTGCACCCAGCCCATGCTGTCGAGGATGAACGGGTCGTCGGGCTTGAGCGCCAGCGCCTGCTCGATGAACCCGAGCGCCTCCTTGTAGCGGGTGGTGCGATCGGCCAGCGTATAACCGAGCGCGTTGAGGGCGTTGGCGTTTTTCGGGTCGCGCTTGAGGATGCGGCGCAGGTCCTTCTCGGCCACGTCGATGCGATCGAGCTTCTCGGCCACCAGCGCCCGCGCATACAGCAGATCGGTGTTGTTGGGCAGCTCGCCGAGTGCCGCGGTCAGGACATCGAAGCCCTCCGTGAAGCGGCGTGCATCGCGCAGGATCTGTTCCTCGGCCAGCGCCAGCTGTACACGCTGCGCCTCGGTCTTGGGCTCGAGCGCCTGCAGGTGGGCACGCGCCTGTTCGAGCTTGCCCTGGTTGGCCAGCACCACGCCCAGCCGGGCCTGGGCCTCGAAGTGGTACTCGTCCGACTCGATTTCGCCGTACCACTGGATGGCGTCGTCGTAGCGCTTGCGCTGCTCGGCGAGCTGGCCGAGATACAGGCGCGCCTGGTCGTTGTCCGGCTGCAGCTCGAGCGTGCGCAGCAGGTACTTCTCGGCCTCGCCGAGGTCGTCGACCTGCATGGCGAGCAGCGCGACGGTGAACGCCGCGTCCGCGTCCTGGGGGCTGGCCGCGACCACACGCTTGAACTGCTCGCGCGCCCGGTCCCACTGCTTGAGGTCGACCAGCAGCCGGGCGTAACCGAGCCGCATGGTACTGGCGCGCGGGTAATCGTCGAGATAGTCCTCGTAGTACCGCAGCACCTGGTTCATGTCCTTGCGCGAGACCAGCACCCGGGCCTTGAACAGCGCCGCGTCCTCCCACGAGGGATTCAGCGCCAGCGACCGGTCGATCGCGGTCATGGCGGCGTCGAGATCGCCCACGCGCACCGCCAGGTGCGCGAGCGCATAGTGGGCAACGGCCTTGCCGGGATGCAGGGCGACCAGCTTGTGCATGGTCGCGAGCGCAGCGCCACGGTCGGCCTGTCGGCCGAGGGTGGCGGAGATGCGCAGATAGGCCTGCGGCAGACCACCCTCCCCGGCCAGGGTCAGCATCCGCTCGAACTCGCCGAACGCCTGGTCGTGCTCACCGTTTTCCATGAGCGCGGCGGCCAGTGCCTCGTGCGCCTCGATGCTGGCCGGGCGCAGTTCCACCCACAGGCTGGCATTGGCGAGCGCCTCCTTGGACTGGCGCGAATACAGTGCCGCGAGGGCGGCACGTTCGGCCAGGCGCGGGTCACGGGTCTTCTGGGCGGCACGGCCGAGCGCCCCGACCGACACTCCGAAATCGCCCCGGTGTCCGGCGATCTCGCCCACCAGGAGCTGGAACAGCACATCGGGCGTCAGATCGGCGGCCGGAAGATCACTGGCGGGCGGCGCCACGGCCGGCGCGGATTGGTCCGCTCGGGGCGTAATTACCTGGCAACCGGCAAGCGCCGCGGCGAGCAGCACAACAAGGGCGTGGGTGTATTTGTTCATGACCTGTCTCCCGGCCCGTGTGGGCGACGGGCCCGGTTCTCCAGTGACCGAAATCGTTACGGAACGTTCCCCGCCAGGCCGGGCGCGACCGGCGCCGGAGGAAGTGGATGGGTACTGAGGCCAGTATAGTACACTCGCCCGCCGGCCCGGGCGCCCCGTGACTTTCTCGGGGTTCACCGCCAGACTTATAATAGGTTATCAGGTCTGCGGGTGCGGCTTCGCCACCCCTACGAGCGCATGCATCTTTTCGCCTTCGGCATCAATCACAAGACCGCACCGGTTGCGATCCGCGAACAGGCGGCGTTCGCGCCCGAGCGGCTGCCCGCGGCGCTGGAAGACCTCACCACCCGCGCCGGCATCGACGAGGCCGCGATCCTCTCGACCTGCAACCGCACCGAGGTGTACTGCCGCCTCGACCAGGACGACAGCCAGCGGGCGGTACGCTGGTTCTGCGACTACCACCGGCTTCCGGCCAATGACATCCGCCCGCACCTGTACGTGCACCCGGACCAGGAGGCAGTGAAGCACGCGTTCCGGGTCGCCGCCGGCCTCGATTCGCTGGTGCTCGGCGAACCGCAAATCCTCGGGCAGATGAAGAGCGCCTTCACCACCGCCCACAAGGCCGGCGCCACCGGCAAGATCCTCAACCGGCTGTTCCAGCAGACCTTCTCGGTCGCCAAGCAGGTGCGTACCGACACCGCGATCGGCGCCAGCGCGGTGTCGGTGGCGTACGCGGCCGTAACCCTGGCGCGCAAGATCTTCCAGAACATTGCCGAGAAGCGCGTACTGCTGATCGGTGCCGGCGAGACCATCGAGCTCGTCGCCCGCCACCTGCGCGAGCAGGGCGTGAGTCACATCCTGGTCGCCAACCGCACGGTCGAGCGCGCCGAGCTGCTGGCCGGCGAGATCCAGGGCGAGGCGATCTCGCTCGCCGAGATGCCCGAGCGCCTGCACGAAGCGGATATCGTCATCTCCTCTACCGCCAGCCAGCTGCCGATCCTCGGCAAGGGCGCGGTCGAGAGCGCGCTCCGGCAGCGCAAGCACCGGCCGATGTTCATGGTCGACCTGGCGGTGCCGCGCGATATCGAGTCCGAGGTCGCCGAGCTCGCCGACGTTTACCTGTACACGGTCGACGACCTGCACGAGGTGATCCAGGAAAACATGCAGTCACGGCTCGAAGCGGCGCGCGAGGCCGAGAAGATCATCGACATCCAGGTGGTCGACTTCATGCACTGGGTGCGCTCGCTCGACTCGGTGCCGGCGATCCGCCAGCTGCGCGAGACTACTGCGGCGGCGTGCGAGGCCGAGCTCAAGCGCGCCCAGCGGCGGCTCGCCCGCGGCGAGGACCCGCAGAAGGTCATGGCGCTGCTGGCGCGCGCGATCGCCAACAAGTTCACCCACGCCCCAAGCGACGCCCTCAAGAAGGCCAGCCACGATGGCGACGCGCAGCTGCTCGAGGCCGCGCGCCGGCTGTTCGATCTCGGCGATGACCTTTAGGCGGCCGGCCGCCGCGGCATTGCGGCGCACCGCCCGGACCCGGCCCGCTGGAAAAATCGCAAAGAACGCAGAGGCGCGGAGGACGCGGAGGTTTTTGATCGATATTCTTTGCGTCCTCTGCGCCTCTGCGTCCTCTGCGTTCCCTCCAAGACACTTAACGCATACGACATGAAACCCACCATTCAGACGCGCCTGGAAAACCTCGACCAACGCCTCGAGGAAATCAGCGCCCTGCTCGCCGACCCGGACGTGATCGGCAACCAGGAGCGGTTCCGCGCGTTGTCGCGCGAGTATGCCGAGGTCGAACCGGTGGTGGCCCTGTACCGCAACTACCGCAATGCCGCCCAGGAGCTGGAGTCCGCGCAGCTGATGCTCGCCGAGAGCGACCGCGAACTGCGCGCCATGGCCGAGGACGAAACCCGACGGCTGGCGCCGCGCCTGGCTGCGCTCGAGCAGGACCTGCAGAAGGCGCTGCTGCCGCAGGACCCGAACGACGCGCGCAACATCTTCCTCGAAGTACGCGCCGGCACCGGCGGCGACGAGGCGGCGATTTTCGCCGGCGACCTGTTCCGCATGTACAGCGCCTACGCCGTGAAACGCGGCTGGCAGGTGGAAATCCTCAATGCCAATGCCGGCGAGCACGGCGGCTACAAGGAAGTGATCGCGCGCATTGCCGGCCACGGCGCCTACTCACGCCTCAAGTTCGAATCCGGCGGCCACCGCGTGCAGCGCGTGCCGGCGACCGAGACCCAGGGGCGCATCCACACCTCGGCGTGCACGGTCGCGATCCTGCCGGAGGCCGAGGAGATCGATGCGATCGCGCTCAACCCGGCCGACCTCAAGGTCGACACCTTCCGCGCCAGCGGCGCCGGCGGCCAGCACGTCAACAAGACCGACTCGGCGATCCGCATCACCCACCTTCCGTCCGGCATCGTGGTCGAGTGCCAGGATGAACGCTCCCAGCACAAGAACCGCTCACGCGCCATGAGCCTGCTGGCAGCGCGGCTGCTGGAGATGGAACAGCGCAAACAGCGCGAGGCCGAGGCCGCCACCCGCAAGGGCCTGATCGGCAGCGGCGACCGCTCCGACCGCATCCGCACCTACAACTTCCCGCAGGGCCGCGTCACCGACCACCGCATCAACCTCACGCTCTACAAGATCGACCGCATCATGGCCGGCGAGCTCGATGAGCTGATCGACCCGATCGTGGCCGAAGACCAGGCCGGGCAGCTGGCGGCATTGGCGGGCTAACTGCGGTCTCGAGTTGCGAGTTTCGGGTTTCGAGTTGAACCCCAACCCCGGCGCTTCAGCCTTTAACCCGAAACCCGAAACCCGAAACAACCCAAGTGACCCTGGCCGACTTCCTTCACCACGCCACCACGACGCTGGTCGCCACCTCACCCAGTGCGAGACTGGACGCCGAGGTGCTGGCGATGCACGTCACCGGGCTGACACGCACGGCGCTGATCACCCGCGGCGGCGAGGCGCTATCGACCGAGCAAGAGGCGCGTCTGCGCGAGCTGATCGAGCGTCGCCGCAAGGGCGAGCCGGTGGCCTACCTGACCGGCAGGCGCGAGTTCTGGTCGCTGGAACTCACCGTCACGCCCGACGTGCTGATTCCGCGCCCGGAGACCGAGTTGCTCGTGGAGCAGGCACTGGTGCGGATTCCACCGGATGCCACCCGGCGCATCGCCGATCTCGGCACCGGCTCGGGTGCGATCGCACTGGCCATCGCGAGCGAGCGCCCGCACTGCCGGGTGACCGCCACCGACGCCTCGCCGGCAGCACTGGCGGTCGCACGCGGCAATGCCAGGCGCCTTGGCATCGGTAATGTCGAGTTTCGCGAAGGCGAGTGGTTCGCGCCGCTCGCCGGCCTCACATTCGACCTGATCGTCAGCAACCCGCCCTATATCGCCACGGCCGACCCGCATCTGATGCAGGGTGACGTCCGTTTCGAGCCACGCGCGGCGCTGGTCTCAGGCGGCGACGGCCTGGATGCGATCCGTCTGATTGCGGTTCAGGCGTCAGCCCACCTCCAACCCGGCGGCTGGCTATTGCTCGAGCACGGCTATGACCAGGCCGCAGCGGTGCGGGCCATCCTGGGCACGAATGGTCTCACTGACATCACCAGCGTTGCCGACCTTGCCGGTCACGCGCGCGTGACCGCCGGGCGCCGACCGAAGGAAAGTGGGTGACAGTGGCCTTCCGTCGCTGCTAGCATTTTTCCACCGGCGTCGCTGGCGAGCACAGACCGGCCGGACGCAGGCAAGACCCATACTCCAAGGGGAACTACGATGAACGTGATCCGCCGTTGGCTGTTTGCATCGTTGGCCGTTGCCGGCGCCTTGGCCGCCGCTCCTGTGCAGGCCCAGTTCGGCATTGGCATCAACCTCGGTACCAACGGCTTCGGGGTCGAGGCAAAACAGTCCCTGTCACCGTCGTTTGACCTGCGTTTCGGATTCAGCGGCATCTTCTACAACCTCGACTACGAGTACGACGATGTCGACTACGAGGTCGAGCAAAGCCTTGGTATCTCGACCGTCATGCTCGACTGGCGACCGATGCAGGGCATGTTTCGCATGACCGCCGGCGCCGCCTATTACAACGACGTCCAAAATCTGGAGGCGGTACCTGAGCCGAACCCGTACGCCATCTACAACATCGGGTACGGCTACTACACTTACGACCAGATCGGTGTTCTGAACGGCAAGGTCTCCTGGCATCGGGGCGCACCCTATCTTGGGGTCGGCTGGGATTTCCTGCGCAACAAGAAGGGACTGGGGTTTAGCGTCGATGTCGGCGCCTATTATCGCGGCGAACCGGATGTTTCTCTGACCGCCAGCGGCGGAGGCGTCACCCAGTCCGATCTCGACCGCGAGATCCGCAACATCGAAGACGATGCCTGGGCCGTCATACCCACCGTCACGCTGGGTATGACGTTCAAGTTCTGACGGTCCGGCAAGCTGCTGTCGTGAATGGCGCGACCCCCGGGGTCGCGCCTTTTTGCCAGCTGGGCACGGCCGTGCCCACACTCTAGAATCACTGCATGAACGACGACCAGCTGCTCCGTTACAGTCGCCAGATCCTGCTGCCGGCAATCGGCATCGAGGGCCAGCAGAGGCTGCTGCGCTCGCGGGCGCTGATCGTCGGCCTCGGCGGCCTGGGCTCGCCGGTGGCCATGTACCTGGCGGCGAGCGGTGTCGGGCACCTCACCCTGGTCGACCACGACAAGGTCGAGCTGACCAATCTGCAACGCCAGATCGTGCACACCACCGCCACACTCGGCACGCCCAAGGTGGAATCGGCGCGGCGGATGCTGGCGGCGCTCAATCCGGAAGTGCAGGTCGAGACGATCAATCACAAGCTCGATGCCCTGGAGTTGCGCGCGGCGGTCGGGCGCGCCGATGTCGTCATCGACGGCAGTGACAATTTCGCCACCCGCTTCGCGGTCAACAGTGCCTGTGTCGCGGCCCGGACGCCGCTGGTGTCGGGTGCGGTGGTGCGGTTCGAGGGCCAGGTCGGCGTGTTCCGCCCCGAACGGCCGGACAGCCCGTGCTACGCCTGTCTGTACCGCGACACCGGCGCCGAGGACGGCGACCTGTGCTCGCAGTTCGGGGTGCTGGCGCCGGCGGCCGGCATGATCGGCACCATTCAGGCCACCGAGGCGCTCAAGGTGCTGCTCGGGATCGGCGAAACCCTGACCGGCCGGGTGCTGGTGGTCGATGCCCTGCGCATGGAATTCCGCACCCTCACCCTGCGCAAGGACCCGGCCTGCCCGGTGTGCGGTGCCGCACTCGCAGCCGGCTGATCAGCGCGCGAACACGCCGGCACGCAGCAGCGCCCACTGCTTGTCCCAGCCGTCGGCCGGGAGCTGTTTGAAGTCGCTGCGCACGAACTGCGCGATCCGCCCCTCGATCAGTGCCAGGAACAGCCGTGCGCTGTCGTTCACCGGCGTCTTGCCACCGTTCGCGACCTCGCCCTCGCGCAGGATCTGGCGCAGCTGGGTCTCGACGCGGTCGTAGAACTGGCTGATGCGGGTGCGCAGGCGTTCAGTCTCACCGGTCAGCACCCCGCCCTGCAGCAGCCGCGCCAGCCCCGGGTTCTTCTCGGCAAAACCGAGCAGCAGGATGGCGATCTGCTGCACCCGCGCCTGCGGGTCGGGCTCCTCGGCGAGGATACGGTTGATGCGGCTGAAGATGCTCTCCTCGATGAACTCGATGAGCGACTCGAACATCCGCGCCTTGCTCGGAAAGTGCCGGTACAGCGCCGCCTCCGACACGCCCACCGCCTTGGCCAGCGCCGCGGTGGTGATGTGCTCGCCCGGCAACTCCTGCAGCATGCGCGCCAGCACCTGCAGGATCTCCTCGCGGCGCTCGCCGCTGCGTGGTCTGGACATGACTTCCTCCTTGGCGTCAGTGACAGGGGCCGGGTACGGTCGGTTGCGACCGGCGCACGGCCTCAGCTGCGGATCAGGGTACCAACGCCCTGATCGGTGAACACTTCGAGCAGCACCGCATGGGCCACCCGGCCGTCGATGATGTGCGCGGTTTTCACGCCGCTGTTCACGGCGTCAAGTGCATAGTTGACCTTCGGCAGCATGCCGCCGCTGATGGTGCCGTCGGCGATCAGCGCGTTGACACGCTGCACATCGAGGCCGGTGAGCAACTGGCCCTGTTTGTCGAGCACGCCGGTCGTGTTGGTCAGCAGCACCAGCTTCTCGGCCTTGAGCGTGATCGCGAGCTTGCCGGCCGCGACATCGGCGTTGATGTTATAGGCCTCGCCGTCGGGGCCGACACCGATCGGCGCGATCACCGGGATGAAATCGCCGCTGTCGAGGAACGCCACCAGCGACGGGTCGATGGTGTCGATCTCGCCGACCTGACCGATATCGATACCGGCGGCCGACGGATCGCCACCGACAGGCTGGAGCAGCATCTTGCGGGCGCGGATGAAGCGCCCGTCCTTGCCGGTGAGGCCGACGGCCTTGCCGCCGTGCCTGTTGATGAGGCTGACGATCTCCTTGTTCACCAGTCCGCCGAGCACCATCTCTACCACGTCCATGGTCTCGCGGTCGGTGACGCGCATGCCCTGGATGAACTCGCTCTTCTTGCCGATGCGCTCCAGCAGCTTGCCGATCTGCGGCCCGCCGCCGTGCACCACCACCGGGTTCATGCCGACCAGCTTCATCAGCACGATGTCGCGTGCGAACGACTGCTTCAGCTCCTCGTCGACCATGGCGTTGCCGCCGTATTTGACGACCACGGTCTTGCCGTGGAAACGCTGGATGTAGGGCAGCGCCTCGGTCAGTACCTGGGCGCGATCGGCGGCGGAGACGGCGGTTGACGACATTCCTTCGGGTCCTGGGTGGCGGCTGCGGCCGGGCGGCCGCGTGATCCGGTGTGAATGCTTACTCGGTGCAGAAATTACTCCATTTGCCGGCCGCTGTCAGCAGTCCGCCGGCACAAAAAAAAGGGCCGCGATTGCGGCCCTTTTCGGGGACGGCCGGGAAAATCAGGCCACGTCGACGCTGATCTTCTTCGGCTTCACCGCCTCAGCCTTGGGCAGCACCAGCTCCAGCACGCCGTCGCGGAGGGTGGCCTTGACCTTGCGGTCGTCGATCTCCTTGCCAAGGCGCAGGCTGCGCAGGTACTTGCCGTAGCGGCGCTCCTGGCGGAGGACGCGCTCGCCCTCCTTTTCCTCGGTCTCGCTGCGGGTCTCGGCGCTGATGGTCAGCACGCCGTTTTCGATCGAGATGTCGACATCCTCGCGCTTCACACCGGGCAGCTCGGCGGTGACGACAAACTCGCCGTCGCGCTCGGTCACGTCCAGGCGCGGGAACAGGCCCTCGCTCGCCTCCTCCTCCACCCAGCGCGCCGGGCGGAAGAAGCCTTCAAACATGTTGTCGAGCTCATCACCCCAGCGACGCGCGACGGGGCTGCGGGGCATGCGGATCAGGGTATTCATGGATTCACCTCCGGTTCGGGTTTGCGGTTGGGACCAAAGTCACCCATGCCCGAAAAATGGGGATGGCGGAGGCGGTTTCAAGCCCCGGCGGGGTTGTACCGAGGGGTATAAGAATTTTTACCGCAGAGGCGGCCGCTTCGGGCTCCTGCCCTCCCGCGGCATTACTACGTCCCTGTACGGCACGGAGGCGCAGAGAAAGACTTTATAAACATTCTGGTTTTCTCTGCGCCTCTGCGCCTCCGCGGTGAGATTTTGCCTTTTCTCACGCCATCCACGGCACTGACCGCGCGGCGAAATCAGAGGATGTAGCGCGCCAGATCCTCGTCGCCGGCCAGCCGGGCCACATGCCGCTCGACATAGGCGGCATCCACGCTGACTGTCTCCCCGCCCCGGTCGGCGGCCTCGTAGGACACGGTTTCGAGCAGCCGCTCCATCACCGTGTGCAGGCGGCGGGCGCCGATGTTCTCGGTGCGCTCGTTGACCTGGAACGCGACCTCGGCGATGCGGCGCACGCCGTCGGGAGTGAACTTGAGCGTCACGCCCTCGGTGGCGAGCAGCGCGGCGTACTGCTCGGTAAGCGAGGCGTCGGTGTCGGTAAGGATGCGCACGAAGTCCTCGACCGTCAGCGCGTCGAGCTCGACCCGGATCGGCAGCCGGCCCTGCAGTTCGGGGATCAGGTCGGACGGCCGCGACAGGTGGAATGCCCCGGAGGCGATGAACAGCACGTGGTCGGTGCGCACCATGCCGTACTTGGTCGACACCGTCGAGCCCTCGACCAGCGGCAGCAGGTCGCGCTGCACCCCCTCGCGCGACACGTCCGGGCCGCGTGCCTCCGAACGCCCGGCGATCTTGTCGATCTCGTCGAGGAACACGATGCCCTGGCTCTCTACCCGCTCGATTGCCTGGGCCTTGAGATCCTCGTCGTCGATGAGGCGCGCCGCCTCCTCTTCGGTGAGCAGTTTCATGGCCTCGCGGATCTTCAGCTTGCGCTTGCGCGGCCGCCGCCCGCCCATGCCCTGGAACATGCCCTGCAGCTGGCTGGTGAGATCCTCCATCCCCGGCGGGGCCATGATCTCGACCCCGAAGTTCGGCCCGCTCACCTCGATCTCGATCTCCTGGTCGTCGAGGCTTCCCTCGCGCAGCTTCTTGCGAAACGCCTGGCGTGCCGCGCCCTCCTGCGGCCGCGCCTCGCTGACCCCGAAGCCGACCTCGCGCGCCGGCGGCAGCAGCGCATCCAGAACCCGGTCCTCGGCGGCATCCTCGGCGCGGGTGCGGACCCTGGCCATGGCCTCGGTGCGCAGCATCTTCACCGCCACGTCGACCAGGTCACGCACGATCGAATCGACGTCGCGCCCGACGTAGCCGACCTCGGTGAACTTGGTGGCCTCGACCTTGATGAACGGCGCATTCGCCAGCCGCGCCAGCCGGCGCGCGATCTCGGTCTTGCCGACCCCGGTCGGACCGATCATCAGGATGTTCTTGGGCGTGATCTCGTTGCGCAACTTCGGATCGACCTGCATGCGCCGCCAGCGGTTGCGCAGCGCGATCGCCACCGCGCGCTTGGCCGCCGCCTGACCGACGATGTGTTTGTCGAGCTCCTGGACGATCTCGCGGGGGGTCATTTCGGACATGGATTGGTTTCCGCTATGAGTGTTTGTCGCAAAGACGCGAAGACGCAAAGGAACCCCAATACCGGAGAAAGCGACTGCTGCGATGCCTTTGCGTCTTCGCGTCTTTGCGACAGAAATTCATATCAAACACGCAGTTCCTCAATCGAGAGGTTGCGGTTGGTGTAAATGCAGATGTCGGCGGCGATTCCCAAAGCGCGCTCGACAATCTCGCGTGCCGGCAACTCAGTGTGGTCGAGCAGCGCCCGCGCCGCGGCCTGGGCGAACGGGCCGCCGGAGCCGATGGCAATCAGGCCACCTTCCGGCTCGATGACATCACCCTGGCCGGTGAGGATCAGCGAGGTGGTACGGTCGGCCACCGCCAGCAGCGCCTCGAGCCGGCGCAGGATGCGGTCGGTGCGCCAGTCCTTGGCGAGCTCCACCGCCGCGCGCGCCAGGTGCCCCTGGTGCTTTTCGAGCTTGGCCTCGAAGCGCTCGAACAGCGTGAAGGCATCGGCGGTGCCGCCGGCGAAGCCGGCCAGCACCTGGTCCTTGTACAGGCGGCGCACCTTGCGCGCATTCGACTTCATGACCGTGTTACCGAGCGTCACCTGACCGTCGCCGCCGATCACCACCTCGGGGCCGCGCCGGACGCAGAGAACGGTTGTGCCGTGGGCGTTGTTCACCGGATGTTTCCTCGGGATGAGTCGGGGATTCTACCCCCGGGTGCTGTCAGGCGGAAAGCGTGAACTAACAGCTCAACGCGGAGACGCAGAGGCGCGGAGAAACGTTTTTAGCTTTTGGCGGTTAGCGGTTGGCTTTTAGCTGACAGCCAACAGCTAATCGCCAACGGCTGCACTATTTCTCCGCGCCACTGCGGTAAATACGCAGTTCCGGCACTTCCGACACTACGAAGGCGACAACCCCGCGCGCAGGCCGTCGAGCACGAACTGCACGGCGAGCGCCGCCAACACGATGCCGAGCACGCGCCCGACGACATTGGTGCCGGTTTCACCGAGGATTCTTGTCAGGCGCGTGGCAGCCAGCAGCGCCGCCAGCGCCAGCAGCAGCACCACGACCAGCATCGCCAGCACGGCGCCGAGGGTCGCGGCCGAGTCGCCGCCGCGCGAGGTGGCCAGCAGGATGGTGGTGATCGCGCCGGGACCGGCGATCAGCGGAATGGCCAGGGGAAACACCGAGATGTCGCGTTTTTGCTCGGCCTCGACCTGCTCACGCTGGGTCGGGCCGCGCACACCCGAGTGGCGCGCGAACACCATGTCGATCGCGAGCAGGAACAGCAGCAACCCGCCGGCGATGCGGAATGCCGGCAGGCTGATACGCAGCGCCGCCAGCAGCGCCTCGCCGACCAGCGCGAACGTCACCAGCACCACGCCGGCCAGCACCGTGCCGCGCACCGCCATGCGGCGCCGGTCGGCGGCGCTCTCGCCGGGCGTCAGCGCCACGAACATCGGCGCCAGGCCGACCGGGTCGATCACGACGAACAGCAGCAGGAAGGTGTCGAACAGAATCTCGATCATGGGCCACCGTAGCACGGATACCCGCGCGGGGCGCGTGGGCTCAGGATTTGTCCGGTTCCGTGCGATACTTTGCCGGCGAGTTTAAGGAAACTCCGCCCCACCGCCAAACGCGCGATCGCGCCGGCCGCACCCGACCGATCCGCTTGCGGGCAGATCCGCTTTGCTCGACTTCGAGGACCACGCCGTGACCGATTTTCGCGCTGCCCATGCCGCCGCCTCGTCGTGGCAGGAAGCGGCCGACAGCTGCCTCGCCCAGCTCGGGCCGGTGCCGCCGGCGCTCAACGTCGGCTTTCTCTACGTCACCGACCGGTTTGCCGGCGATCTTGCCGAGATTGTCGCCTTCCTCAAGGAAGAGACCGGTGTGCGGCACTGGACCGGCACGGTCGGGGTCGGCGTCTGCGGCAGTGGCCAGGAGTATCACGACGAGCCGGCGATGAGCCTGCTGCTGGCTGGCTTCCCGGAGGAGCAGTTTCGCATGATCCCGCCGCTCACCGAGGACAGCGCACCGCTGCTGCGCAAACACGGCGACTGGCTCGCCGGCCACGATTTCCACTTCGGCATCGTGCACGGCGATCCGCGCCAGATGCAGCTGCCGGCGCTGCTGCAGTCGCTCGCCGAGGCGACCCACGGCTTCCTGGTCGGCGGACTGGCGTCGTCGCGCCACGGCTACGCGCTGATCGCCGACGGCACCGCGCAGGCGATGCTGGCCGGGATCCTGTTCAGCCCGGAGGTGGCAGTGGCTACCGCAGTGAGCCAGGGCTGTGCGCCGTTCGGCGCCATCCACGAAATCACCGAATGCCAGCGCAATATCGCGGTGCGGATCGACAACCGCCCCGCGCTCGAGGTGCTGCGCGAGGAGATGGGGGACGTGCTGGCCCGCAACCTGGCGCGCGCCGCCCAGAACATCGGCGCGGCACTGCACGTGCGCGGCAGCGACACCGGCGACTTCCTGGTGCGCAACCTCATGGGCGTCGACGAGAACAACGGGTTGGTGGCGATCGGCGAGATGCTCGAGGCCGGGCAACTGCTGCAGTTCTGCCGGCGCGACCCGGACAGCGCGCGTGCCGACCTGCGCCGCACCCTGCGTGACCTGAAGGCCCGCGCGCCGAAGGCGCGCGGTGCCCTCTACCATGCCTGCGTCGGCCGCGGCCCGCACCTGTTCGGTCCCGATTCCGGCGAGCTGCGCATGCTGCGCGAGGAACTCGGCGACCTGCCGCTCGCCGGCCTCTACTGCAACGGCGAGATCGCCGCCAACCGGCTGTACGGCTATACGGGCGTACTAACGCTGTTTCTGTAGCGGTTATCGCTCGAGAGGAAGCTGTTAGCTATTGGCAAAAGCCTATGAATCTTCACCGCAGAGGCGCAGAGACGCAGAGAAAGGCAAGGCAGATATCAGAAGGTTTTCTCTGCGCCTCGGCGTCTCTGCGGTGAGATGTGCTGTTAGCTGTTAGCCAACAGCTGATCGCTAATAGCTAATAGCCGCCTTACTCCAACCGGAACCCGACCCGGATCTTGACCTGCCAGTGGGCGATCTTGCCGTCCTGCAGGTGGCCGCGGGTCTCGACGACCTCGAACCAGTCGAGGTGCTTGATGGTCTTGGCGGCACGATCGATGGCGTTGCGTACGGCGTCGTCCGTGCCCTTGCTGGACGAGCCGACGATTTCGATGAGCTTGTAGACATGATCCGACATCGCGCTTCTCCTTGGCTTTGTTGTGGTGGAAGTCAGAGCGGCTGCTGACAATGCCAGCAGACCGCAAAGTCGGGCGGGCTCTCTTCGCCGCAGGCGCTGCAGCGCTGGGCGCCGCCGGTCGTGGCGGCGCGCTCATAGTCTTCGATCACGCGCCGGGCGCGCGCCAGATCGCCGTCGTCGTCGATCCACACTTGCGGCGCGATCTCGGTGAGCGGCAGCTCGCCGCCGGCACCGGGCGCGTACTCGTTCAGTACCCGGGCATCGATACCGGCCGCCGCCAGCAGGCCGCGCACGAGATGCGCCTCGTGGATATGGGCAGCGACATAGAGCCGCTGCATGGGGATCAGTAGTAGCTCTTGTGCTGCGAGCGGCGCGTGCCGGCGCGCTGTACCACCACCCCGCGCACCGTGAACGGTCCGGCGAGCTCGACCGTCTCGTAGGCGTCATTGAGCGGCTTGAGCAGCCGGCGCCCGTCCTCGACCACGAACTGGCGGAAAATGGTGTCGCCGGCGTAGTCGACCACCGCATACTCGCCGCTCTGCGCCGACATCCGCGGCTCGACGATGATGATGCAGCCGTCCCAGAACTCCGGCGCCATGCTGTCGCCCATCACGCGCAGGGCATAGGGCTCCAGCTCGGAACACCCGCCGCCGGTGCTGCAGCTGCCGTCGCTCATGATTTACCTCCACACATATCCTGAATTGCGGCCAAAATTAGCACATTTCGCCGCCCGGCCGCCATTGACCGCATGGCCCGTCAGGCCTTGGCCAGCGGCAGGAACAGCGGCCCGGACCGGGATACTACAACTTGCTCACCGCAGAGGTGCGGAGAAAACCAAGTCGAATATGTTTGATTTTGCCTTTCTCTGCGCCTCTGCGTCTCTGCGGTGAAATTTCATACATCGCATCGACGCATACCCGACGCCGGTTCAGGCCTTCTTGCGCCGCGCCCGCGGGTGGGCCGCATCGTAGACCTTGGCGAGGTGCTGGAAATCGAGGTGGGTGTACACCTGGGTGGTGGACAGATTGGCGTGGCCGAGCAGTTCCTGCACCGCGCGCAGGTCGCCGCTCGACTCCAGCAGGTGACTGGCGAACGAATGGCGCAGCATGTGCGGATGGACCGGGACATCGAGCCCCTGGCGCACCGCCCAGTGTTTCAGGCGCTGCTGCACGGCACGTGCGCCGAGGCGCCGGCCATTGCGGCCGAGAAACAGCGCCGGCTCACCCGGCGGCGCCAGCGCCGCGCGCGCACCAAGCCAGGCCGCAAGTGCGGCGCGCGCCTGGGCACCAACCGGCAGGATGCGGGTCTTGGCGCCCTTGCCGGTCACCGTGACGCCGGCGTCGCGCAGGTCGAGATCGCTGAGATTGAGCGCGACCAGCTCGGCCAGTCGCAGCCCGGAGGAATAGAACAGCTCGATCATGGCGCGGTCGCGCTGCGCGAGCGCGTCACCGCCCTCGATCCCGGCCAGCCGCACCGCCTGCTCCACCGACAGCGCCTTCGGCAGGCGCTTGCCGGACTTCGGCGCCGGGATGCCGGTGAACGGGTTGCGGGTGACGGCCTGCTCGCGCAGCAGGTAGCGGTAGAACGAGCGCGCCGCCGACAGCGACCGCTGGATGCTGCGGCCGGCCAGGCCGTGACGGTGGAGCTGGGTAACGAAGCCGCGCGCGGCGGCGGGGTCGAGGTCCCGCCAGTCGTCGACGGCGCGCGCCGCACAGAAACCGGCGAGCAGCCCGAGATCGCGCTGATAGTTGCTTCGGGTATGGGGCGACAGCCGCCGCTCGCTCGCCAGGTACTGCAGGTATTCGTCGAGCCGGCGGCGGGCGCGGGCGTTCATCCGTCGGCCTGCACCAGGTGGCGGACGACCGCCGCCATCAGCAATTCGCCGAGGCGCGCCAGATAGACCGTGCCCATGTCGGAGCGGAAACGCTGGGCGTCGCGGCTGCCGAGCGCCAGCACCCCGCGCAGCGCGTGCCGACTCATGTCGACAATGGCGGTCGAATGAATCTCGGCGGCCTGGTCGCCGAACAGGACGGTGAGCGTGTCCGGCTCGAGACTCGTGCCGCACAGCGGCTGGCGGTTGCGCTCGGCCAGTCGCGCGCGCAGCGCATCGAGCACGGTGTCGTCATCGGCAACGAACTCGCGCCGCGGGCAGACCGGGCGCGGATTGCCGGCAAGGCGCAGTGCCACGACGTCGATACCAAACTCCTGGCGCAGCATGTCATGGGCGGTATCGAGCACCTCGTCGAGGGAACCGACCTCGATCATGGCGAGCGTGAAGCGGTGGGTACGCTCGGACAGCTGGTCGTTGTCGCGGGCGATGGCGATCAGGTCGTGCAGCTCGCCGGCCAGGCGGTCGTTGCGCTCGCGCAGCACCCGCACCTGTCGCTCGACCAGCGACACCGCACGCCCGCTCTCCGGGTGCGGCAGGGTGAGCGCCGCCAGCAGCTGCGGGTGGCGCAGGAAGTAGTCCGGGGTCTCCTCGAGGAAGCGGTTGACCGACTCCTCCCAGTCCGCAGACCGCCCGGGACTGTCGCTCGTCGATTGCTTGCTCATAGCCGCTCCAGGTCGATCTCGCCGTCAAACACACTCACCGCCGGGCCGGTCATCATCACCGGCTCGCCCTCGCCGCGCCAGCTGATATGCAATGTACCACCGCGCAGCCGCACCTCGACACGCTCGTCCAGCAGCCCGCGCAGCCGCCCGGCAACGACCGCCGCGCACGCCCCGGTACCGCAGGCGAGCGTCTCGCCGGCACCACGCTCCCACACCCGCACCCGCGCATGGGCGCGGTCGAGCACCTGCAGGTAGCCGGCATTCACCCGGCGCGGAAAGCGCGCATGGTGCTCGACCA
>Ga0316622_100000247_pt1 | contig 29389 bp, 22 predicted proteins | sample OWC_Aug_OW2_C1_D_FD_207646 | JGI IMG/M metagenome (GOLD analysis project Ga0316622, IMG submission 207646) | Wetland soil microbial communities from Old Woman Creek delta, Ohio, United States - OWC_Aug_OW2_C1_D5_C | ecosystem: Environmental > Terrestrial > Soil > Wetlands | place: USA: Ohio... | reverse complement strand
CGCTTTCTTGTATTCGGTCAGCAATTGGCTGAAACGGCTGACGTCGCCGTTGGCCTGGGCGATGACTCTTTCCTTATAGCCTTCGGACTCCTGGACGATACGCGAAGCCGCGCCTCGGGCTTTCGGCACCACGTCGTTGGAATAGGCTTCCGCTTCGTTGATCAGGCGTTGTTTGTCTTCGCGGGCCTTGATCGCATCCTCGAAGGAACCTTGTACTTGTTCGGGGGGCTGAGCATCCTGCAGGTTGACGCTGGTGATCAAAATCCCGGCTTTGTAGGCGTCCATCACCGACTGGATTTCGGATTTGATTTCCAGGACGATTTCGCTACGGCCCTCGGTCAATACGAAGTCCATATTGTTATGGCCGATCACGCCGCGTTCGACGCTTTCGGTGACCTGTTTCAGGGTCGAGGCGGGATCGAGGACATTGAATGCATAATCCTTGGCATCCTTGACCTGATATTGCACCGCCAGACGCACGTCGACGATGTTTTCATCCTTGGTCAGCATCATCGCTTCCTTGGGCACGGACCCCGTGGCCTGGCCGCCGCCGGAACGGTAACCGACTTCGATGAAGCGCTGTTGTTCGACGTCCACGACCTGGACTTGTTCGATGGGGGCCGGGATATGCCAGTTCAAACCGGGCTGAGTGGTGTTGACGTAAGCACCGAATCGGGTTACCACGCCGCGGGTACCTTCATCGACGGTATAGAAGCCGCTGAGTCCCCACAAAACAGCGGCGCCGACGGCAAGATAGCCCAAGCTTTTCATTGGTGAGCCACTAGATTGTTTGCCGTTGGAACCACCACCGCCGAAGAGGCCACCTAATTTTTCCTGCAACGAGCGGATGACTTCGTCCAGATCGGGTGGGCTATTTTGGTCTTTGCGACCGCTCCAGGGGTCTTTTTTGTCGCCACCGGGCTCATTCCAAGACATACAATTACTCCAAGTTGGATTTGTAAACGCTAAGCGGCCGCATATAACGGCCTTTGGTCGTTCGCTTCGGTCCGCTCAGCCGTTTTATGTTTCGCCGGCTGCGTCCAAAAAAGCGATATTCTATCGTAAATTGATAAGGCTAGAGCAAATAACTCAGCTGGCTATGCCTGTTCAATGCAGCTCTTCAACACTGACATCCTTCAACAGGCCCAGGTGTTTTTTGTCGATTTCTATGGTCAATACGCTGTCGCCATGCTCGTCGATGGTTTCGTCTATGATGCGCGCCAAACCAAAGAGCTTGGCTTTGAATCCGGCTTGCCGGGCGGGCAGGTGGCAGGTGCGTATCACCTTGCTGCCGGCGAAAAGCTCGGACAACGCCCGTTGCAGTAAGTCGCACCCCGTGCCGTTTTGGGCGGAAATCCAGACGCTGAAGGGTTTGCCTTCGGCATCGTAATCGATGCGATGTTCAACTTCTTCCAGCAGGTCGATCTTGTTGAACACCTTCAATTGCGGAATCTTGCCGGCGTCGATGTCGTTCAGGACTTGGTTGACGTGAAAGATGGTTTCATCCCTGTCCTCGGCGGCGGCGTCGATCACGTGCAGCAACAGGTCGGCCTCGCTGGCTTCCTGCAGCGTGGAGCGGAACGCCGCCACCAGTTCGTGCGGCAAATGGCGGATAAAACCTACCGTGTCGGCCAGGATGATTTCGCCGCCGTTACCGAGCGGTAGTTGCCGCAAGGTGGGGTCCAGGGTCGCAAATAACTGGTCGGCGGCGTAAATGTCGGCGCCGGTCAGGGTGTTGAACAGCGTGGACTTGCCGGCATTGGTATAGCCGACCAGCGACACCGTCGGAATTTCGGCTTTTTTGCGTTTGCTGCGGCCTTGGTGGCGCTGCTTCTCGACTTTTTCCAGGCGTTGTTGAATCTGCTTGATACGCACGGCCAATAATCGGCGGTCGGTTTCCAGCTGGGTTTCGCCGGGACCGCGCAGGCCTATGCCGCCTTTTTGCCTTTCCAGGTGGGTCCAGCCGCGTATCAATCGGGTCGACAAATGCTTAAGCTGAGCCAATTCCACTTGCAGCTTACCTTCGAAGGTTTGGGCGCGCTGGGCGAAGATGTCCAGGATCAGGCCGTTCCTGTCCACCACCCTGACCTCTAGCGCCTTTTCCAGGTTGCGTTCCTGGCTGGGAGAAAGTGGATGATTGAAGATGACGATTTCCGCTTGATTTGCCTCGATTGCCGATTTGATTTCATCGACCTTGCCGGTGCCGACAAAATATTTGGGATCGGGGCGGTGGCGGCTGCCGGTGACCACGTGCAGGGGCTGGGCACCGGCGGATTTGGTGAGTTCTTTCAGCTCGTCGAGATCTTCTTGTCCGACTTGCAAGTTCAGGTGAACGAGGATCGCGCGTTCACCCGCATCGGGGCGTTCAAACAAAAATAAACCTCTTAGCTTTCGCTGCTGGTATCCGGTTCGCGCGGAGACATCGTCACGTTTTTGCCGGGAACGATGGTGGATATGGCGTGTTTGTAAACCATCTGATTGACGGTGTTTTTCAGCATGACCACGTATTGGTCGAAGGAATCGACGCGGCCCTGCAATTTGATACCGTTAACCAAAAAAATAGATACCGGTGTGTGTTCTTTTCTCAGGGCATTTAAAAAGTTGTCCTGCAAGTTTTGGGCTTTCGACATCCAATTTCTCCTTATTATTGTTCGGTGTGCTGGTAATACATTACCCGCTACACCCGTGGATTTCAACACGCAGCGAGCGGGACTAATAAAAACTTTAACGATACTTGGGACTGAGCCGGGCTATTTCAAGTTCAATTCGATCTTTATTTATACCTTTCGCATATCAAATTTCGGCGCGCTAACCCCCCCCTCGTCCGTAGGGAGAGGGCTGGGGTGAGGGGGGGCAAAAAACCGAAATTTGAAGTGCGAAAGGCATGGTGCGTCCGCCGCTGAAAAATAGTGGCGGACGCTTAAAACCGGCTTAAGCGATTTTTTTGTACTTGATGCGGTGCGGCGTATCGGCATCGATGCCCAAACGTTTATGACGGTCGGCCTCGTAATCGGCATAGTTGCCTTCGAACCAGACCACTTCGCTGTCGCCCTCGAAGGCCAGCATGTGGGTGGCTATCCTGTCCAGGAACCAGCGGTCATGCGAGATCACCACCGCGCAGCCGGGGAAGGCCAGCAGCGCTTCTTCCAGTGCCCGCAAGGTTTCCACGTCCAGGTCGTTGGTCGGTTCGTCGAGCAGCAGGACGTTGCCGCCGCTTTTCAGCAACTTGGCCAGATGCACGCGGTTGCGTTCGCCGCCGGACAATTCGCCGATGCGTTTTTGCTGATCCCCGCCCTTGAAGTTGAAGCGGCCGCAATAGGCGCGCGACGGCGTTTCGTACTTGCCGACCGTGATCACATCCAGGCCGTCGGAAATCTCTTCCCAGACCGTCTTGTTGTTGTCCATGCTGTCGCGGAACTGCTCGACATAGGATAACTGCACGGTTTGGCCCATCGTGAAGGTGCCGGAGTCCGGTTGCTCGAAGCCAGCCATCATCTTGAACAGCGTGGTCTTGCCGGCGCCGTTGGGGCCGATGATGCCGACGATGCCGCCGGGCGGCAGTTTGAAGCTGAGGTTATTGATCAGCAAGCGTTCGCCGAAGCCCTTGTTGACGTTGTCGGCTTCGATCACGACGTCGCCCAGACGAGGTCCGGGCGGAATATAGATTTCCTGGGTCTCGTTACGTTGTTGCACCTCGACCGAAGACAATTCTTCGAAGCGCGCCACACGGGCCTTGCTCTTGGCATGGCGGCCTTTGGGATTGGATCGCACCCATTCCAGCTCGGCCTTCATGGCTTTCTGGCGGGAGGTTTCCTGTTTCTCTTCCAGCTCCAGGCGTTTTTCCTTCTGCTCCAGCCAGGACGAATAATTCCCTTCCCAGGGAATGCCCATGCCTCGGTCCAGCTCCAGAATCCAGCCGGCGACGTTGTCCAGGAAGTAACGGTCGTGGGTCACCGCCACCACGGTGCCGGGGTAGTCGTGCAGGAAGCGTTCCAGCCAGGCCACCGATTCGGCGTCCAAATGGTTGGTCGGCTCGTCCAGCAGCAACATGTCGGGTTTGGACAGCAGTAGACGGCACAAGGCCACCCGGCGCTTCTCGCCGCCGGATAATTTGGTCACGTCGGCATCCCAATCCGGCAAACGCAAGGCATCTGCGGCGATTTCCAGTGTGCGGTCCAGATTGTGGCCGTCGCAGGCGTTGATGATGTCTTCCAGCTTGGCCTGTTCGGCGGCCAGCTTGTCGAAATCGGCGTCCGGATCGGCGTAAGCGGCATACACCGCATCCAGCTTGGCCAAGGCATCCTTGATGTGCTGGACGGCCTCCTCGAGATTGCCGCGCACGGTCTTGCTCGGATCGAGCTGCGGTTCCTGCGGCAGATAACCGATGTTGGTGCCTTTCAAGGGAATCGCCTCGCCTTCGATTTCCTTGTCGACGCCAGCCATGATCCGCAGCAGCGTCGATTTACCCGAGCCGTTCAAACCCAATACGCCGATTTTCGCGCCGGGGAAAAACGACAGGGAAATATCCTTGAGGATGTACTTTTTGGGCGGCACGACTTTGCCTACCCTGTTCATGGAGAAAATATATTGCGCCATTGTTTTTCTACGGAAGAAAAGAAAGCGGCATTATACAGTGGCGTGGCAGAATTCAAGCTTGTAATTTCCATTTCCGTTTTTTGGCGTATGGGAACGATGAGGTAATATTTTCCCGAATCCGTTGTAGGGGCGATTTTAATCGCCCTGGCGAGTGAACTCGTTAGAGCGCCTAGCGAATTCGCCCCGTATTCGTAATTTTGGATGTTATTTTTGGCGAAATCCTTAGTAGCGGCTATGCTTCGCCGGCATTGATCACGCAATGATCTGAACTCCATCGAATCCTGTTGAAAAATGCCGCCTGTATGACCTTTAAATAGAGCCTTATCGCACCGTGAACCCGCCTTCTTCCGCCAAACGCATCCTGATCGTCGAAGACGAACCGGCCATCGCCGATACCCTGATCTATGTGTTGGCCAACAGCGGTTATCAAACCGAGCATGTCGGCCTGGTGCAAACCGCCTTGGCCCGGTTGCGTGAGCAATCCTTCGCGATGGCTATAGTCGATGTCGGCTTGCCGGACGGCAACGGCTTCGATTTGTGCCGGCAACTGCGGCGCTTTTCCGAGATACCGGTGATGTTTCTGACCGCGCACGGCGACGAGATCGACCGCATCGTCGGCCTGGAAATCGGCGCCGACGATTACGTCACCAAACCCTTCAGTCCGCGCGAAGTGGCGGCGCGGGTAGGGGTGATCCTGCGCAGGCTTGGCGCGGCGCGCGGCAACGGCCAGGCGCCGGCGCTTGCCGGACAATTCGAACTGGATAGTCAGGCCGGCCGCATCCGTTACTGCGGCACCTTGCTCGATTTGACCCGCTACGAATTCCTGCTGCTGAAACTGTTGATCGAACATCCCGAACGGATTTTTTCCCGCGAACAACTGCTGGAACGGGTTTGGCGGGAACCGGGCGACGTGTTCGACCGCACCGTCGATACCCATATCAAGACCTTGCGCGCCAAACTCCGCGCGGCCGTTGCCGATCAAGACCCGATCCGCACCCATCGCGGCCAGGGTTACAGCCTGCAAAGCCGATGAAACTGTCGGTACGCCTGTTTCTGGGTTATTTCTTCCTGGTCGCGGTGGCCGGGCAACTGGTGTTGCTGCTGGTCGTCAAACAGATCAGCCCCGGCGTGCGCATGGCCCTGGAGGCCAGCCTGGTCGATACCGCCAATCTGCTGGCCGAACTGGCCGTGCCGGATCTGTTGGAAGGCAAGATCGCCGACGGCCATTTTGCTCAGGCCGTGCAGCGCTACAGCAAGCGGCCGGTATCGGCGAGCATCTTCGGCTTTCCCAAACAAAGCCTGGATTATCGCGTCTATGTCACCGACGCGGAAGGCATCGTCCGTTTCGATTCGGCCGGCGAGGCGGTTGGCGAAAACTATGCGCGCTGGAACGACGTTTATTTAACCCTGCAGGGCCGCTACGGCGCCCGTTCGTCGCAAGCCGATCCCGGGGACAAACGCAGCTCGACCATGCATGTCGCCGCGCCGGTGCGCGATGCCGAACGCCTGATCGGCGTGGTCACCGTCGCCTATCCGACCGCCTTGCTGCAACCCATCGTCGACGCCAGCAAGGCCGCCGTACAACGCGGCGCCTTGTGGCTATTCGGCGGCGCTTTAGTGTTCGGAGCCATATTCAACTGGCGCTTGACCCGCGCGCTCGATCTGTTGGTGGCTTATGCCCGCGCCGTCACCTCGGGCGGCAAGGCCAGCCCGCCCAAGCTGCGCAGCGTCGAGCTGTCGACCCTGGCGCAAGCCCTGGAAAACATGCGCCAGAAGCTGGAAGGCAAGCAATACGTCGAGCGCTACGTGCAGACCTTGACTCACGAAATGAAAAGCCCGCTGGCGGCGATACGCGGCGCGGCGGAATTGCTGGAAGAACCGCTGCCGGATGCCGACCGCCGCCGTTTCGCCGGCAACGCCCGCGAACAGGCCGAGCGCCTGGACAATTTGATCGAACGGTTGCTGGGCCTGGCGGAGCTGGAGCAACGCCAGCAATTGTCGGATCCGCAGGCCTTGGATTTGGGCGAGTTGCTGAACAGCGTGTTGGCCGAAAAGTCTCCGCAACTGGCGCAGCAACATTTACGAACGGCCGTGTCGCTGAGCGGCGAGCTGCCGGTGCTGGGCGAGGATTTTCTGCTGCGCCAGGCGCTGTCCAACCTGCTGGACAATGCGCTGGCCTTCGCCCCCGCCGATTCCGTCATCGAAATCGACGGCCGCCACGAGGGCAATCAAATCGTCCTGCGCATCCGCGACCACGGCCCCGGCATCCCGGATTACGCGCTGGAGCGTCTGTTTGAGCGCTTTTACTCGCTGCCTCGCCCCAACAACGGCCGCAAGAGCACCGGCCTGGGTTTGGCCTTCGTCCGGGAAGTGGCTGTGTTGCATGGCGGCGAGATCAAGGTCGGCAATGTCGAGGGCGGCGGGGCGGAGGCGGTGTTGAGTTTGGCGAAGGTTGACGGGTAATTAGTCGTTGCTGATGACGATAGGCACACGCTATGTTAGGCTAGGCCATGAAGCAATTTAACTGGAACACTGAGAAGAACCAGACCCTAATCGCCGAACGAGGTATCTCATTCGAAGACATACTGTTTGCAATCCAATCCGGCGATTTGCTGGATGACGTGGCCCACCCCAATCCGGATAAATATTCAAATCAAAGAATGTTTGTCGTGGATGTCGATAACTACGTTTATTTGGTGCCTTACGTGGAAATCAGTGAAGAGATTTTTCTGAAAACCATTATCCCCAGTCGCAAAGCGACGAAACATTATCTGCGAGGCGGACATGACTAACTTAATATTGGATGAAGAAGAGCAAAAGTTATTGGCTGCTTTCGAGGCCGACGAATTCGAATCCATTTTGACGGAGGGGCGCAAGGGCGATTTAGCCAAGGCCGCCGAAGCCGCCTTTAAAAAAGACAAGCGTATCAACATCAGAATATCCGCCCGGGATTTAGCGGCTCTGCAACGCCGAGCCTTGCAGGAAGGTTTGCCTTATCAGACCCTGGTTGCCAGCGTATTGCATAAATATGCCTCGGGGAGTCTGCGGGATGTTATGGCGGAAAATATTCGGAGTTAGCAAGCATTCAGGATTTGCACTGGTGTTTCATGAAGTATTCGATATGCACGTATGCCGTCGAATAGACTATTCCGATAGCCGTCGTTTGTTAGCTTTTATTCTCCGGCGCATGACGCTATCGCTGATGCGCCCTACGCGGGCTGCTTTCAGTGTTTCGGTTGATGGGTGGGGTATACAAACTCTTCGGATAGGGTCGCGATTACCCCATTTATAATCTCATTGATTCTAGTCTTAACTCGATCCGGAAGATTTTGGACCGGTGGACAGGACAGGGTCATGGTGAATACGGTCCGCTTTGTGCCAATCGTGAAGTGAGAAAACTGAAGATGTTCGCCTTGTATTTCTTTTACAATCGGAAGGGCTGGAATAACCGCCTTGCCGTCGGCGGCGTAGTTTACCGTCAACCCCTGTCTCTCCCCAAACTGCTTTGCCAGAAATACGCCGAATTCTTCGGGATGATCTATGCCGACTGACATGGTTCTTGAGATCTCAATTCGGCAAATGTCGCCTTCGCCAAAGGTCGCGTTAATCTGATCGTCTGCCGTTTTTGAAACACGCACATAGTCTGGAAGAATCACGGAAACCGATTCGCACTGGAATTTAACCTTTTGGGTTGCTGGCCTATCAAATTCGCCAAACCTCTCAATCAAAATTTCATCGGTATCGCTGAGAAAATATTTGATGCTCTCTCGACTTGGTCCGACAAGCCCAGCACGTAAACTACGTTGAAAATCTAGAATTTGAGCCGCCGCTCTCATGGCGACCAGGGTTCGGCTTTGGGTACTATTCTCAGCGTTGGCTATCGCCTCATGGTAGTTCTTCCTGAATTGCCTTAGAAATCGTGTGACAAAATCACAGTATGCTTTGTATGGCTCGTCGCACGATGAATAAATGGCAGCAAAGATGCCGGCTTTTTCCTTTTGTTCCGCATTGCTTGTCGGTAGAAAAACTAGATTGTCTAGTGAGTTAATGTCCCATATAAATGGCCCGCCTGGGAAATTCAGTGTCGTATCACGAATGATATTTAAGAATTCGGCAATATCGTTTTTGGTCGCCACTTCTTGCGGTATTAGATAATGTAGTTTGCCCGATAACCATAGGTCGGGATCGTATGACCAAGCAAGTGGATTGTTTCCCGCTTCTATATTTGGAAGTGCTGATCTCAATATCTTCTTAAGTTCCTCTTCGTCGGAAGGCGTGAGGTTGACGGCAGGATGGTTGGGGATTGTGGTCTCTCTAACCGAGACTTTTTTCTTAAAAAAATTCTTCAACATTTTCGCGCTTAATGGCCAGAGATTATCCTTGCAAGGCGCTCAATTGCGGATGGGAGCTAATGGGTAGGCGAATGCCTAACAATTACTAGGCAAATCCGCCAGCGAAGGTTGTTCGTGAATCACTATAGCCAGTAATTGCCTAAAGTCAAAAACAAAGCGGCCCATTATGAGGAATCGCGTATGCCGCAGCGCAGTCAGGTAGGTCAATGTGTGCGCTAGCGTTCCCTGACAATTTAGCTTCGATTTGTCACGTAGCCGCTCTCGCGCCAACGTGACCTACAAAATCTAGGTTCACTCCCAATTCAAGGCTGTTATGTTGTCGGGCGGTTGCTGAATGCCACAACCCTGCGGATAACGCCCCTTCGCCTGATGCGCCAAAAACGACGGCCAAGGGTGGCCGTAAGGCGCAATTACCAACGGACATTGCCCCGAATGTTAAATGATTCCATACGGCGCAATACGGCTTCGCCTACTGTCGCCCTCGACTACGCCTTACGGCCTTGATGGCACCGACTCAGAAGTTTCACTAAATCACGTCAATACCGAATCGGGCGAGCAGACCCGTTAGTTTGATTAGGGGTAAGCCGACCAAGGCGTTGGGATCGTCGCCCTCGATTCTGGAAAACAACGCGATTCCCAAGCCTTCGGACTTGAAACTGCCGGCGCAGTCAAAAGGTTTTTCCAGGTCGACATAGCGTTCGATCTGACTGTCGCTAAGCGTCTTGAAATGCACCGAACAGATGTCGATGTCATTCAAATAATGGCCGGTCGCGCTGTTCAATACACAGATGCCGGTATAAAACCGTACCGTTTGTCCCGATTGCATCTTGAGTTGCCGGATGGCTTGTGTCCGATCGCCGGGTTTGCTTAGTAATTCGTTGCCGCAAACCGCCACCTGATCGGAGCCGACGATCAGGTGATTAGGATACATTGCACTGAGGGCTTCCGCCTTGGCTTGCGACAGACGTTTCGCCAAAAGTTCGGGCGATTCGCCGGGCAAGGGTGTCTCGTCGACATTGCTGCCGCAGCTTATGAAATCCAGATGCAGTTTTCGTAGCAATTCGGCGCGGTATTGGGAGGCGGAAGCAAGGATGATTTCAGGCATGGTTTGGGGTTGTTAAATGGGAAGAAGTCTTAACTGGGTGTCAGTGAAATTGGGGCCAGATCAATGATTTTGTTGCGGGTTGCTCGTGCTTCGATTGACTCGGCACGAACGGCCTGCAACATACGCCAACTGCTCTTTTCAGTATAAGCTATGGTCTATTGGACAGGTCTGTCGCGTTGCCTATGCGTAACTGTTCAAGCAATCGGTACGGTTTATCCAGCCAACGCTCCGCCAGTTCCAAAATCTGCGTATCGGCGACGGCGCGTTTTTCGGCGGCGTCGGCTTTAAACTCGGCATGGCGATGTTTTGAATTCCGCCCCAGTACCGCATGGAGAGTCTCGGCGTCCTGAGTGCTTAAAGTCAAGCCGAAATGAATGGACAGCTTGTGCTCCAGCGCTTCCGGCAGTTCCGAGTAGTTTAACAACAGGCCGTTGCGGTGGCGCTGCATGGCTTGTTTGGCTTGATCCAGAATGGCGGATAAGATCCACGCGCCGTTGCCTTGAGGATTATTCCACAGTTCATCGGGTGGATGCAGGCCGTGGCCAGCCATGGTACCAGGCACCATATGCCAGCCGGGCATCCGCTGGTGCGACACCAGTACTTCCACCGGATTGCGGTACAGAAATATCCACGGTGTATCCGGGAAGGCTGCCAGCAAGCGGTCGATATGGGCCATATGCCAGCAATCGGTTTTCAGGAAAAGACGGCGGTCACTTTTTCGGCGCGGCTGGCCCAGGGCTGCTAGCAATGCTTGTATCGTTTCTGTATCGCTATGCGGCGTGGGCCATTGCAATAAAGTATCTAAGGGTTCCGGCTCCGACAGCACCGCGCTGTCCGGCAAGGCAGTTAGCCACTGGGTTAACAACGTGGAGCCGCAGCGGCTCATGTGGAATATCATGCCTTTTAGCGGTAAGCCGGGATGGGACTGCGCCCTTGCCAGCAGTAAGTCCAGCCCGCTTTGCCGGCGGAATAATTGATTAAACGGTCTGCGCAGCAGAATTTGCAAGGTATCCAGAAAGAATGGCTCGGTAAACCGTTCCCGGCCCATGTAGCCCCATTCCACCTGCCTTTGGCCGTCGTGAGCGCTGAGAAAAAAGGGCAGCCAGCCGGCCAGGGCATCCGTATTGTTCATTACCGGTTCTTGTTATGCCACGCGCGGCGTCCGGCCAGTGTGGCTTCAAGCAGGTCGGCTTGTTCCAGTGTATATCCTGATTCTTCGGCCAATGCCTGGATGGCGGCAAAAAAATCCGTGGGATCGGTTAATTCAAACAAACGCGCTTGCAAAGCGTGATCCTTATGAACTCGCTGGCGTAGCAAGTGAAATAAATGCGCATCCATCTTTCGATAAATATTTTATTTAGAAGGCAGATTCACGGGCGATACCCGCTTCCAGATAAGCCAAAACCCGGTCGCGTATCGAACCGATTTGTTTTACATAGCCTTCGTGCCGTATTTCCATGGCTGCGATTTGTTCGGATGCCGCCAAAAGCGCGGCTTCGGAGGGTTGCGTGCCGGGGCTATTAAGCTGTCCGCGCAAGATTGCATAATGTTTTTCCGCAGTGCCTTTGCGATGATCCATGAATTGGATTTCGTTACCCGCCGAATCCAATAATTGCGCCAATCTCTTAGAATCTTCCGCTGTCATCATGCCGCTGTTATCCAACGCCCGGATAATATCCCGTAGCTGATAACGCACCATGGTATGCGCGCAGCCAAGTTGCTGGTCGCGGATTTCGCGGCCGCAGAACCCGATACGGCGGAAATTGGCTTCCGTGCCGGTGCCGCGAACGGGGACGCCGTTTTCTAATTTAACGCGCTCGTGGGCGAGACAGCATTTTTCCGCCCGCATCAGCACAACACGCTCTTTCAACATCATCCAGTCGTCTAACGTTTTGATTTGCTTGGGTATGGCTAAAGGGGGCGGCCTGTTTGACGGCATTCTGGGCAGCGACGCTTCTCCCAGTTGCGTCAACAATGCCCGTAACCAATCGTTCACCTTGCAATCCAATACCATGTGGACTCGTTCGGTATCGCCTCGATTGGCGAAACTGTGTGTACAGCTAAAATCGGCATACCAGCATTCCCCCGCGTCCCAGTGATAGGGCCGTCCTTGTAGGCGGCATTCGACATTCGGGTTGGTGGCGATAACCACATGAATGCGTACCTCGCCGTAATCCAGCCCCAGCATGGGATCGCGGTGCGCCTCGATTATAGCGCCCGGTCCCAGCCGCAATAGCCGAACGGACAGCAGCGGACAGGCAAAACTTTCCATGACTTCCTTGAAAGCGGGACATTGCTCCAGCAAAGCCGTATCGGCCCAAGTATCGGCGGTGGGGTCCGAATAAAGAGCCATATGACCGCCAGGAGCGGCGCGCAAGGCTACGCCGCTCCAATCTCCTTGGTATATGCTGTTGTTGAAATGGGCTTGCCAATCCGAGGTATTGATGCGGGCAAGATCGTCTTCAAGCCGGGCCGGGTCAAATTGAAAAGGCAGGCGCAGAGCGGTTTCGACGATGGCATCGGCATGAGATGCGGCTGACGGCATGGCGGCAATTCCTTTTTTGGAGAAAGACCAGGTTTATCGGAAAAACAGTTTTAAAATAGCGATGATTTTACCAACGCGCCTTTGGATCGTAATTGTAACCTCGACGGCAGCTCAACACGGTGGCTAAATTAAGAATTGTAGGAGCGTGCCATGTCCGCGATGAAGTCGAGATAAGAGATAAGTTTGTAATCGCTGTCCAAAGACGCGGGCACGGCCCGCTCCCACGTAGTGCCCATGTGCCTAACTTAATGACAGAGCAGTAACTCAAGGAAACATCATGCAGCCTAACGCCATACCCGTTCCCGACGACTTGAACCTGCGCCCGGTTCGGCCGGATGACAGCGATTTTTTGGAGGCGCTGTACAGCTCGACCCGAGATGACCTGAGGCAGATCAATGCCGAAAACGGCTTCATCGAAGAACTGATCAGAATGCAGCATGCATTGCAAATGCAAGGGAACGAGGCTCATTATCCTAACGCCCTCCAACTGGTGGTGGAAAAACTTGGCGAGCGTATCGGGCGGATCATCGTGGATTTCGGCCGCGATGAAATCAAAATACTGAGTATTGCCTTCATGAGTGCGGAGCGAGGCAAAGGTTACGGCAGCGGCATCCTGCGCGGGTTGCAGCGGGCGGCCTCAGACATGCGGACTCCTTTGGTGTTGGACGTGATGCGTGACAATCTAAAGGCGAAGCAACTTTACCAGCGGCTGGGATTCAGCGTAGAGCACAGGGGGCCGATAGAGGAGCGTATGGTCTGGCGTCCCGGTACGGATTTTTTACGTTAGCCTTTCAGAGGAAATAGTATGGAAATGATGACCATCAATGATTTTGCCCCACATAAGGACACGGTTTACAGGGCTCCTTTACCGGACGGCTGCGCACTGGAGTTGCGTTTGATTGCCGTGGAAGCGTTACCCGTAATGGAGAAACCAAACCATTGGCCGCAATCGCTGCCGTTCCGCGATGCGCCATTTATCCTTACTTTTTTAGGGCCGGCGGAAATCCGATTAGCCGATGGCATGGTGTCGATGTTGGACGGCACTGGCGGAGTGTTGCAAATCGGTTTGGCGGCGTCCTCTAAAGACGAAAACGGCATTTACTATCAGGCTATCTTCAATTGACGGGACGATTTTACCGACCGTTTGCCATAAAACGCCCTGTCCCGGGCATGCGGGGCAGGGCTTCGGGCTCGACAGTCCATGGCCGGCTTAATTGCGTGGCGGAAACAGCCCTTGGACGGCAATGATAAAATTTAATGACAGATATGGAGGGTGAATATCGATGGGTAGGTTCGCGCCGGTTCCGCCGATGGCGACAGTACCGCCTGTTATGCCGCCGCCACCGCCGGTGACCGTGGTATTGGCGGGAATTGTGGCAATGCCGCCAGTCGTTGGAGCGGTCTTAGTGTAAAGGCCCTTAAGAGCATTCGAGGACGCCCCCGCCGCCGCATTGGCTAGATAAGCCGTATCGCCGTTAGCAAGCGTTGGTGTGGGGGTTGAGGCCGCTGCAGTACTCACCGATAGGTCTGTGGTTACGTTAAGCGGTGTCACTGCACCGCCGCCCGTTGGAGTAAAAGTTGCCGGATGGTTATGGAGCGGTAGGTTATTTATTCCTAATGTGATTGCTGCATTTCCGCCAACTTGGCCGGGTTGGGAGGGGTTGGCCGCGGGGAACGGAAACCGCCCGCGCAAATCCGGCAGATTGAAAGTGGTCGAGCCGTTGCCGCCGTAATTTGTTCCCAGTATGGCAAACAGCGCCGCGTTCTGTTGAACCGATAATTGTGATCCGTCACAGAAACGATAGCCCTGTGGCGCAAAGTTTCCCGCCCAGATAAAAATGGCTCCAATATAGGGTGCATCCATAATTTGGTACTCCTGGATTTATTGAGGTTAATGTGGCTCGCGATACCGTGGAAAGAATGTACTTGTCGCAAACCCGTTGCCCGTCAGCCTGATTTGCGAATGAGTCCGGAAGTCGGCAAGCATTCGCCGCATCAAGTCTTTGCGAATTTCTTGATAATTGGCTAACGGCCATGCAGTGTATCCACAAACGATCGTCGACTACAATAGGGAATAGCTTGACCAATAAAAAACTGATTAAAACACGCCTTCGCCGTACCTTCCATGGTCCAATAAAATCGGCCGGCATGGCGTTATTCTTGATTTTCTGGCTGACCAGAACGGCTCATCCATTCGGATGGTAACCGTTTATGGTGGAATGTGCCGCATGGCAATAGCGTTAAACGCAAAGGCTCAAAGTATCAAATTTGGATGTTAGAGTAATGAATTGCGTTGCCAATTTGAACTAGGTATTATTGCCTAACGTTCATGGTCATTTCATTGTCTATGAAGGCTCTCGATCCGGCAAGTTGTATCGAGGTTGGCGAATAATGGTTCATTGTAGCGGCACCAAGGTGATAGGCTAGAGGCCGTGCAAACTAAGAATGCGGTTAAAAAACGTTAAGGAAACTCAGAACAAGTTGAATCCGCTCATGGTTCGACAAGGCTCTCCTGAGAGAAGTCGAAGGGCTCGCCACGAACGGAATCAACAATGTACCGTTCGTCCTGAACTTGTCGAAGGACTTAATCAGAATTCACTTAAGCTAAACCTTCTCCTCGGCTCATGGGTATCAAGGCAGGGAATATCGATATGAAATTGATCAAAACCGCAATTAAGGAAAGAGGCCAAATAGATTCGACAACCCAGCCGGCGCTTAACGGTGACACATTTTATAAGCCCCGCCTAACCATGCTGGCGCTGGAGCCGCGCATCATGTTCGACGGTGCGGCGGTGGCAACCGCCGTGGATGCCACCGCCGATCCTGCTCCCGTCGCACTGGATGCGGCCGCCGCCGATGCTTCCAAACTTGCCGAAGCAGCAGCCGACGCCGCGCCGCCCGCGGTTCAAGCCGATCCAGCACCGCAACCGCAACGCACCGAGGTCGTCTTTATCGAAAACAGCGCGAACGATTACCAGACGCTGATCGACGGCGTGAGTCCCAGTGCGGAAGTACATGTGCTGGATTACAGTCAAGACGGTTTGGCGCAGATGGCTCAGATTCTGCAAGGGCGTAGCGCTATCGACGCGCTCCATATCGTTTCCCACGGCTGCGTGGGGTCGGTGGGTTTGGGGTCGCTGCAATTGACTGCGCAAAACCTGCCAGACCATGCCGCCGACTTGGCAACCATCGGTAACGCGTTAACCCAGAATGGCGACATCCTGTTGTATGGTTGCGATGTGGCGGAAGGTTCCGATGGTGTGGCGGTTATTAATGCGTTGGCGCAGACAACTCAGGCCGATATTGCAGCGTCCGATAATGCAACCGGTGCCGCCTCTCTTGGTGGTGACTGGCAATTGGAATTCAAAGTAGGCTCTATTGAAACCGATAGCTCAGTTTTAGGTCATGCTGGCGATCAATATGACCACTTGCTGGCATCAATCGGTTCACAGACTATTGCAGACTTTAATGCCCGTGCAGACGCAGACCTCGGCGCAACGATTACGGAAAACAATTTTTCTTTTGCCTATACTGCTGGTGTGGACACTATTTGGGGGCAATCGGGAAAGGGGATTTCGGGAAGTGTAGCCATAAATCTGGGAGGCGCAAACGGAACTGAGACGCTAACCATTACGCAGTCGACTCCCGGAACGACTTTCAAATTCACCAGTTTCTATTTCAATGGTGACGGCTGGGGCCATGGTGTAATAACAATAACGGGAAAACTCGGCGGTTCTACGGTTGGTTCTCAAACCATCAATACAGGGAACGACCCGTCAGCCACTGGTGGAACTGCTGGAACCGGTGCCGCTATCTCGGCGGGTGTTCAAACCATGGGAGCCAATTCAAATGCTACAACACTATGGAATGTTGATACCATAATTATCACGTCAGATAATTATGGCTTCAACACGTCATATTTCGACAATTTTGTTTTTGATCCGGCAGTTCTTCCCGGCCCCACCTTCACGTCCGGCACCACCGCCAACTTTGCCGAGAACGCTACCGGTACCGTCTATATGGCCGCCGCCACGGCCAGCGGCGGCACGGTCAGTTACTCGCTCACCGGCGGCTCGGATCAGGCTAGGTTCAACATCGATTCGTCCAGCGGGGCATTGACCTTCTTGTCGTCGCCCAATTTCGAAAGCCCCACCGATGCCGGTACCAATAACGTCTACGATGTCACCATTACCGCCACCGACAGTAACGGCACCGCCACTCAAAACGTCGCCGTCACCGTAACCAACGTCAACGAAGCGCCGAGCATTACCTCGGCAACCACCGCCAGTTTCGCCGAGAATGGAACCGGCACGGTTTACACGGCGACCGGTACCGATCCCGACAGCGGCCAGACGCTGGCCTGGAGCATCGGCGGCACCGACGCGGCATTGTTCAGCATCAACAGCAGCACCGGCGTACTGACGTTTAACGGCGCGCCCAATTTTGAGGCGCCCGGAGATAGTGGCGGTAACAACGTCTACGATATCACCGTCACTGCTACCGATAACGGCAGCGGCAATCTCACCGCTTCCCAGGCCTTGGCGATTACTGTCAATGACGTCAACGAAGCGCCAGTTAACACCAAACCGGCTACCCAAACGACGAATGAGGATACGGCTTTGGTATTTTCAGCCGGCAACGGTAATGATTTATCCGTCACCGATCAGGACGCCGGCACGACACTGACGACCGTCGTTTCGGTGGCGGTAGGTAAGGGCACGTTAGCCGTAACGACAGGCGGCGGAGCAGCCATAACCGGTGACGGTGGCAATTCGGTACAGATTGTCGGTACCGTGGCCCAGGTGCAGGCGGCTTTGGCGGCAGTGACTTATACGCCGACCGCAAATGCCAACGGTGCAAGTTACGCAACGCTGACTATTGCTTCGACCGATAATGGTACTGGCACGCTCTCGGATACCGATACCGTGACGATCGATGTTACGGCTGTTGCGGATACCCCGAGCATTACCGGCGCCACCACCACGCCGAGCACCCAGACCACCGGCGGCTTGGTAATAAGCCGGAATGCGGCGGATGGCGCGGAAGTGACCTATTTCAAGATCACCAATATTGCCAACGGCACCTTATATAAGAACGATGGCAGCACACAGATTACCGCCAACAGCTTCATCACCTTCGCGGAAGCCAATGCCGGCCTGAAATTTACGCCCAGCGGCGCGAGCGACGGCACGTTCGATGTGCAGGCTTCGACCAGCAACGCCGACGGCGGACTGGGCGGCGGCGTAGTGACGGCGACAGTTTCGGTTGGCGTGGGCGTGGGCAGCCCGACCGTCAATGAAGATACCGACACAGGCGCCATCGCTATAGCCGGCAACACGGCTTTTTACAAGATCACCGGCATCAGCGGCGGCACGCTTTATAGCAACGCGGGCTATAGCACGGCAATCGGCGAGGGCGGCTTCATAGCCACCGCCGGCGCCGCGACCAATGTCTATTTTCGCCCCACCGCCGATTTCAACGGCGTGGGCGGGTTTTCGGTGCAGGGCTCCAGCAGCGCTTTCGACGCCGGACTAACCGGCAATACCGCGGCTTCCGTTATTACCGTCACGGCGATTGCCGACACGCCAGCGGTTGCGAGCCCAACCGTCAACGAAGATACCGACACCGGGGCCATCGTCATAACCCGCAACCCGGCCGACGGCGCGGAAACCACCCATTACAAGATCACCGGCATCACCGGCGGAACTCTATACAGCGACGCAGGCTATACCACCCAGATTAACGGCAACGATTTTATCGCCAGCGCGGGAGCGACCACCAACGTCTATTTTCGGCCTACGGCGAATCGGAACAGCACCACCGGCGGCAACGGCGGTTTCACGGTGCAGGCCTCCAAGAGTAACTTGGATGCGGGGCTGGGTGGTTCTACCGCAACCTCTACAGTCACGCTGACGCCGGTCGCCGACACGCCCAGCGTGGCGAGTCCGACCATCAACGAAGACACCGATTCCGGAGCCATCGCCATCACCCGTAACGCGGCCGACGGCGCCGAAGTGAGCCATTACAAGATCACCGGCATCAGCGGCGGCACTTTGTATAGCGATGCGGGCTATAGCACGATGATTACCGACGGTGGCTTCATAACCTCGGGCGGAGCGACCACCAACGTCTATTTCCGGCCCACGGCGAATTCCAATACGGCGGGATCGTTCACCATTCAGGCTTCCACCGACAACGCGGATAGCGGCTTGGGCGGATCGACCGCGACTTCGACCGTCAGTATCACGCCAATAGCCGATACGCCCAGCATTACCGGCACTTCAACAACGCCGAGTACCCAAACTAGCGGCGGATTGGTGGTTAGCCGAAATGTGGTGGACGGCGCGGAAGTGACTTATTTCAAGATCACCAATATCACGAACGGTACGCTGTATCTGAACGACGGCACCACGCAGATCGTCAACAACGACTTCGTCAGCTACGCGGCGGCCCATGCCGGTTTCAAATTCACCCCCAGCGGAGCGAGCGATGGGAGCTTCGATCTGCGGGCCTCGACCAGTAGCAACGATGGCGGCCTTGGTGGTAGCGCGATCACGGCCACTGTATCCGTCGGCGTCGGCGTCGCCAGCCCGACCATCAATGAAGACGCCAATTCCGGCGCCATCGCCATCGGCGGCAACACGGCTTGGTACAAAATTACCGGCATCAGCGGCGGTACGCTATACAGCGACGCGGGCTATACCACGACAATCAGTGAGGGCGGCTTCATTGCCACCGCCGGCGCCGCGACCAATGTCTATTTTCGCCCCACCGCCGATTTCAACGGCGCGGCCGGATTTTCGGTGCAGGGCTCCAGCAGCGCTTTCGACGCCGGACTAACCAGCAATACGGCTATCTCCACGATTACAGTGACCGCGGTTAACGACGCACCCACGCTGTCCTCGCCTGCTTCCCTTAGCGTTACCGAGGATGTAGCAAGCGTTATCACCGGTATTAGCTTTGCCGACATCGATGCGGGTAGCGGCGCTGTCACGGCTACTTTGGCCGTCGGGTCCGGCAGCCTGACCGCTACGAGCGGCGGTGGCGTGACCGTCGCCGGCGGCGGCACAGCCACCATGACCCTCACCGGTAGCGTCGCCGACATCAATGACTTTATTTCAGCCAATGGTTTGTCGTTTATCACGGCGGCAAATGCCACTTCGGCGGTAACCTTGGGCGTTTCGGTGAACGATGGCGGCAATAGTGGTAGCGGCGGAGCATTGGGTTCCGGAACCAACAACGTGACGCTCAATGTAACGGCGGTCAACGATGCTCCGACCATCACCGCCGCGGCTACGGCGGCGTTTGCCGGTACCAATGAAAATACGGCGAGTGCGGGGGTGGCGGTCAATACCATTCTTACAGGCGCCGCCGCCTGGGTGGATCCCGATGGCGCGGGTGTGAACAAAGGTATTGCCGTGACTGCTACGGTGGGCAACGGCAACTGGCAATATTCCACCGACGGCACGGTTTGGACCGACTTTGGCGCGGTGTCGGCGGGTTCAGCCTTGTTGCTGGATGGCGCTAGCCAAATCCGTTATCTGCCAGATAGTGTTAATGGCGAAACGGCCACTTTCAGCTACCGGGCCTGGGATGAAACCACCGGCACGGCTTCCAGCGACGGCGTGCGCCAAATCGCCGATCCGGGCGCAGGGGGCGGTTCGACGGCGTTTTCCGCCAACGGCGCGGGTGGCAGCATAGTCGTCGGCAACGTCAACGATGCACCCACTGGATTGGGTAGTCTGACGCTGGCGGCGACTAATGAAGACACGAGCAATCCGGCTGGTACGGCGATCAACGCTTTAACCGGCTATAGCTTTCAGGATGTGGATGCCGGCGCCACCAGCCCCGGCGTGCTGGTGGTGGGCAACGCCGCCAATGCCGTTACGGAAGGCGTATGGCAATACAGCAGTGATGGTGGTGCCAACTGGAAGGCCGTCGGCGCGGTCACGGACGGCGCCAATGCCTTGGCCTTGTCCAGCGCCACGCAGCTGCGTTTCGTTCCGGTTGCCAACTACAACGGTACGCCATCGGCCCTGTCGATTCGCGCTTTGGATAACACCTATGTGGCCGGTTTTAGCACCACCACCGGTGGCACCGAAATCCGTGTTACCGCCGACAGCTCGACCAACGGTGCTACTACGGCTATTTCCGCTAACCTTAATATTATCGATACCGGCGTCACGGCTGTTAACGATATGCCTGCTTTTACCAAGGGCGGTGATCAGGTCGTCAACGAGGACGCCGGTGCGCAGACGGTTGCGAGTTGGACGACCGGTCTGAGCGCGGGGGCTGCCAATGAATCCGGTCAAGTCCTGAGTTTTGTCGCCAGCAATAACAACAACGCCTTGTTCAGCGTGCAGCCGACCATCGATGGCAATGGCAATCTCAGTTACACACCGGCGGCCAATGCCAGCGGAGTGGCAACCGTTACCGTGTTCGTTCGCGACAACGGCGGGACTGCCAATGGCGGTGTCGATACCAGCGCTACCCAGACATTTACCATCACGGTAAACCCTGTTAACGATTTACCCAGCGGAACGCTTACCATCAATGGAACGCTAGCCATTGGCGATACCTTGACGGTTGCCAACAGTTTGGTCGATGTCGAAGGCATGGGTGCCGTCAGTTATCAATGGCAAGCCGACGGTGCCGACATTAATGCTGCCACCGGCGACCGCTATGTTTTGACGCAAGCCGAAGCCGGCAAGTTGATTACAGTGGTGGCCCATTACACCGACGGCCAAGGAACGGCGGAAAGCGTTGCTAGTGCGGCGATCGGGCCGGTGGGGTCAACGGCTATCAATCTCAGCCAAATTACCGGGAATGCCGATGGTAAGCCGGGTTCCGATGCCGGCGTAACCGGTGTTTCCGGCGTAGGCAATCAAACGCTTACCGGCAATGATGCCGGCCCGCTTAACGATGGTGGTCTAAACAATAGTCCGGGCGTGAACCACGGTTTCGGTGACAGCTTCGCGGGCAACGATCCCGGAAACAGCGGTCATATCAGAGCCGATACCGTTAACTTTAATACCGGGCAAACCCTGGTTGTGGATATGAGATTGAACGCCGATGCGGGTGGAAACGGCTTGTCGGGCGGCACGCTCAACATCCCGTCCAGCGCCTTTGCCGGCTTGGACAGAACCGGTGTGTTGACGATCACCGCCTCACAGGCTAGCGGCCAAAGTTTGCCGTCGTGGATCAGCGTGAATCCCAGTACCGGGGCCGTTACCGTCAAGGAAGGCGCGATTGTGGCCAACCCGATAACCGTGAAAGTAGTCATCAGGGACAGTCAGGGTAAACAGTCGGTGGTTCTGGTCAAGATACAGCCGCGAAATGGCAGACTACAAAATCAGCGCGACAATACCGAAAACCACCAATTCCCCGCCGGAGACGGGCAACAAGGGCAGGGAAGGGGGCGGAACGTTCAAGGCCAACGGGAGCCGGCTGACAATTCGCTGGCTCAATCCGGCAAGCCGGGGCTGACTCGGCAATTGCAGATGGTGGGCAGCAAAGGCTTCGAACATCAGCGCCTGAGGTTGCTGGATAGTTTGGCCAGCATCGGCAAAAACAACCAGGATGCCGCTTGATGCGATTGCCCGACGCGTCATCTTGCCGCGACAAACCTGAATTATGCCGCGGGCTAGCGGCTCTTGAGAATGTTTCAATGGCAGTAAAACGGCGGGAAAGCTGTCCGTCACTCTTTCAACGTGGAATCAATCACTAATCATCATGAACTATCCAGCCCCCTCACTCATGGCCGGCCTTTCCGGTATTGTTTTGTTAGCCGGTTGTGCCATCATGCCGGAGCCGATTACGCCGGACGAACAACAGGCGTCGCTCGATGCCGATAAGCAGGTGATTTTTGCAAAACAGGAACCTATTGTAGGGCCGCTCAGCGTCTACGAGGCGATGGCTCGTTCGTTGAAATACAATCTCAATCATCGCGTCAAGATGATGGAACATGCCGTGGCCGAAGGGCAGTCCGATTTGGCAAAGTACAGTTTATTGCCCGATTTGATCGCTTCCGCCGGTTATCGGGGGCGTGATAATTACAATGCCTCCAGCAGCCGTTCGATCGCCACCGGTCGCCAGTCATTGGAAACTTCGACTTCCCAAGACCGGTCGCGCAAGATCTACGATTTTACTTTCAGCTGGAACGTGCTGGATTTCGGCGTCAGCTATTTTCAAGCCAAACAGGATGCAAACCGGGTGCTGGTTGCCGAGGAAAATCGCCGCAAAACCGCGCAATTACTCATGCAGGAAGTGCGCACCGCATTTTGGCGCATGGCTGGTACACAGCAATTGGAAGGCGAGATCGATAAAGTTCTGGTCGATGCCAGACAGGCATTGAAGGATGCGCAGGGGATCGAAACCGAACGCCTGTCCGCGCCGCTGACGATCCTGCAGTATCAAAAGGACCTGCTGGATATCATCCGGAAACTGGAAGAGTTATCGGAAACCCTGCGTCTCGCCAAAACCGAGCTGGCCTCTTTGCTGGCGATATCACCGAATCAGAAATTTGAACTGAAATTGCCGGAGAACACTGCGCTGCAAGTGCCGGAATTTTCCCTGGCTATCGACAAAATGGAAGAAATGGCGCTGCAACTGCGCCCCGAGCTGCGCTCGGAAATCTACAATACCCGAATAACCACCGAAGAGACGCATAAGGCGATGGTGCGCCTGTTGCCGGGCGTCGAGTTTAGGGCCGGTTACAACCATGACAGCAACTCTTATTTATTAAACAGCAATTGGTTGGAGTTGAGCGGATTGATCAGCCAGAATCTGATGGAACTGATTTCGGCGCCGGCGCGTTTTAGCCAGATCGATGCCCAGGAAAAACTGGGAGATACCCGCCGCTTATCGGTTTATATGGCGGTATTGACCCAGGTTCACTTGTCCTATCAACAGTTTTTAGTCGCGCAGCAGCAGTACAAGCGCACTCAAGAACTGGATGCAATCAATCAGAAGATTTCCAAACATATCGCCACGGACGCCGAGAACGAAGCCAAAACCGGGTTGGAACGGATACGCGCGTCTACCAACGCCTTGATGTCCCGCTTACAACTCTTGGAAGCCTATGCCGGTATCCAAAGCTCGCTGGGTAGGGTTTATGTGTCGTTGGGCCTCGATCCGCTCCCGGTGTTTATTGAGAACTACGATATCAACACGTTGGCGAGTTCCATCGAGGCGGTGGATAAAAACTGGGAGGCCGGACAGTTTCCTTCGCCCGCCAAGGTGGAAAATTTATCGGCTGTCGATTCGAGCGTGACAAGGAAGGAATAGGGGGCAATTTTCCAACTCCGGACATTACGTTCCCATGCGCCGTATGGGAACATAGCTTGAACCGCTCAGTGGGTAGTGGGGCCCAGCAGCCCCCAACTGGGCTCCCATGCAGCGCCTGATATTCATAAAATTTTCCCGGAACTTCATGCCTATTTTTCTGCCATCGCTAATTCTCCTCTCCTGTCTCTGCGCTTTTGTCACGGCTCGGGCCGCCGAAGCCGCCGAAATTCGCGCACAACTCAATGCTCGGCACACGGCTGTCCTGGCCAGCGAAATCTCGGCGAAAATTATTCAGTTGAATGTTCAGGAGGGAGAGCGGTTCAAACAAGGTGATTTGCTGGCCGCTTTCGGTTGCGCCGAGCAGCATGCCCAATTGAAAAAGGCGCAGGCCGTCGCACAGGCCGCCGAAAAAACCTATGCCGTTAACAGCCGCTTGGCCAAGTTGAACTCCATGAGTCCGCTGGAACTTGAGATGGCGGCGGCCGAAGTGGCCAAGGCCAAGGCCGATATCGATCTGATGAGCGCGGTTTTGCAAAAATGCACGATTACCGCGCCGTTCTCTGGAAGGGTGGCCGAACGGCTGGTGCAGCGTTATCAGTACGTTAAGGCCGGCGACCCGCTTCTGGATATTCTGGATGACAGCCAGCTGGAACTGACGGTGCTTGTACCCTCCGCCTGGCTGGCATGGTTGAAACCGGGACTTGATTTCAAGGTGTTTCTCGAGGAAACGCAGCGGGAGTATCCGGCCAAGGTTAAGACGCTGGGCGCGCGCATCGATGCCGTCAGTCAGACCGTCAAAATTATTGGCGTCATTACCGGCAAGTCCGATGATCTTTTAGCCGGCATGAGCGGCCGAGCCGTTTTCGCCGCCGCTCATGACTGATACGCAGCGGCAGCTGGCGGCGCTGGCGACTTTACTGCATTTGGAAAAGTCCTTCCGCAACGCCGATACCGCCGAGGCGCTGGCCTATACGCTGGTTAACGATAGCCACGGCTTGATTGAATTCCGCCAAGCGGCGCTATGGCGGATAGACGATGCGCAAGTGTTTGCCTTGTCCGGTCTGGCCGTGATCGATGCCAATGCGCCCTATATTTTGTGGCTGAAACGGCTGTTAAAACAGTTGTCCGCGGATGCCTCGGGCGCGATTCGGGCTTTGACGGCCGAAGACGTCGGCAGTCCTGGCGCCGACGAGTGGACGCAATGGCTGCCGGCCCACGCCTTATGGTTGCCGGTATCGGCCCATGGCGCCGCGCCTAGGGCCGGCTTGTTGCTGGCTCGGGAAGAGGCCTGGACGGATGCGGAGCTGTATTTGCTGGAGCATCTGGCGCATACTTTTGGCCATGCCTGGGCGGCGTTATTGCCGAGACCAGCCTTTTGGAAGCGGGTTCGTCTCACTAAAAAGCGCCTGTTGATCGGTTTGGCTGCGGCGTTTGTTCTGCTGTGGATTCCGGTTCGGCAAACGGCGCTGGCGCCCGCCAGCGTTATTCCCGGTCATCCGACCATACTCAGAGCAGCAATCGACGGCGTCGTCGACCGGTTTTACATTCAGCCCAACGATAGGGTGGCTAAAGACCAGCCCTTGTTAAGCCTTGAAGACGAGATCATCAGGAATAAGCTGCTGGTTACCCGTAAGACCTTGGCGGTCGCCGAGGCCGAATATCGCAAAACCGCGCAGCAGGCGATGTTCGATACCGACAGTAAGGCACAGGTTAATATTCTTAAAAGCCGAATCGAACAGCAGGAAGCCGAAGTGCGAGGCATGGAGGATTGGTTGGCGCGCATCGACATTAAGGCGCCTCATGCCGGCATTGCGGTGTTTTCCGATGTCAATGACTGGATAGGCAAGCCGGTCGCTATCGGCGAGCGCATTTTAATGGTCGCCGACCCCGCTGATGTCGAGTTGGAAATTCAATTGCCGGTTGCGGATGCGATTAAGCTGGAGCCGGGTGCCGAAGTGCGGTTTTTTCTCAACATCGATCCAGCCACGCCGGTTTCGGCCGAGCTTTATTTTTCCGCCTACCAAGCCGAAGTGACGTCCGATGATGCCATGGCCTATCGATTGAAAGCCCGTTTCGGGCAGGCGGGAGCTCCGCCAAGAATCGGACTGAAAGGGACGGCGAAGGTTTTCGGCGCGAGGGTGCCTTTTGTTTATTATGTGTTGCGAAGACCCTTGGCGGTATTGAGACAGTGGCTGGGCATGTGAGCAAACTGCCTCCGTTGCGCGAGGAATTGGATTTATATCCGGGGCCTTGCGCATTCGACGGCTCGCCCAGCTGGACGCTATATGATCCGGCGAATCACCGCTTCTATCGACTCGGGCCGTTGGAAAACGAGATTCTGGCGCACTGGGCGTTGAACACGCCGGAGGCGATTAGCGAGCAAATATCGCGGCAAGGCCTGTTTAGCGTTAGCGTCGACGAGGTTCGGCAGTTGTCGGGGTTTTTAAGCAACCATAATCTGCTGCGGATCAGTGGCGGCGAAGCCGTGCAGCATCTGGTCGGCCAGGCCAAGGCCGCTCGGCATCACTGGTTTACTTGGCTAATACATCATTATCTGTTTTTTAAAATACCGTTGTTGCGTCCGGACCGATGGTTGGCGCGAACCTATCCCATGCTCCGCTGGATCTTTCGGCCCGAGCTGTTGCTGCTGCTGGTGGTATTGGCGTTGGTTAATGCGTATCTGCTGATTGATCGCTGGGGAATGTTCAGTCGAACCTTCCTGCATTTTTTTTCGGCGGAAGGCGTCGTTTATTACGCCGTAGCGCTGATTTTGACCAAAACGCTGCATGAATTGGGGCATGCTTATACCGCCCATCGTTACGGTTGTCGAGTTCCCGCCATGGGCATGGCCTTTTTGGTGATGTTGCCGGTGCTGTACACCGACGTCAGCGATGCCTGGAAGTTGTCGTCGCGCCGGCAACGGTTGGCGATCGGATTTGGCGGAATCGCCGCCGAATTGGGCTTGGCGGTTGTCTGTACCTCGCTCTGGCACTTCTTGCCCGACGGTCCGTTGCGCAGTTGTGTCTTTATGATGGCCACAACGACCTGGATTGTCACATTGATGATCAATCTAAATCCCTTCATGCGCTTTGACGGATATTTTTTGTTGTCGGATTACTGGGGTATTGAAAATTTGCAACACAGGGCGTTCGCGTTGGCGCGCTGGCATATGCGGCGGTGTTTGTTCGGTTTCATGGATGAAGTTCCGGAACGGTTTCCCCGGCGAACAAGACGCTTGTTGTTAATTTATGCCTGGAGCGTCTGGATTTATCGCTTTTTTCTGTTTTTGGGCATTGCGTTATTGGTTTATCACTTTTTCTTCAAATTACTCGGCCTGTTTTTGATGATGGTTGAAATAGGTTGGTTTATCCTGCTTCCCGTCGGCAAGGAAATGAAATACTGGATTGAATGCCGCCAACAAACGGAATGGAATAACAATACCTTGATCACATTGTCGGCGGTGCTAGTCGCCATCGGCATTCTGTTCGTGCCCTGGAAGAGTCGGATCGAGGCGCCCGGCCTGTTAAAAATAGCCGCTCATACCGAGCTTTTCATGCCTTTCCCCGGAAAGCTGGAGCGGATTTCGGTGGCTAAGGGTGAAGCCGTGAAGGCAGGGCAAACATTGCTTCAATTCAGTTCCGCCGATCTTGATTCGCGCATCGAACAAAGCCGAATAAAAATCGAGGCCTTGCGCTGGGAGTTGGCTTTTCATGGCCAGGAAAATAATCTGAACGACAGGCGTCTAGTGGCCATTAGTGAACTGGAAAGTGCTGCCAGCGAATACGATAGCCTGATCGACCAGCGCCGACGCTTGGCTGTTCAGGCACCTTTTGATGGCGAGATAATCGAAATAAACGACGCATTGAATCCCGGCGAATGGATAGCCAAGGATGAGCCGCTGGTAACCATAGGGCAATTCGAGGCGTATAAAATTGAGGCTTTTTTGGCGGAAGATCACCTGGGGCAGATCCAGGTCGGGACCATGGCGGATTTTTATCCCGATCAGCTGGATTGGCCGGTGATTCGGTGCCGCATTATGAGCATCGATAATGCCTCGGCTTTACAATTGCCGCCGATTTTTACCTCCCGTTACTCGGGAAGCATTGCCGTTCGGGGTAACGATAAGGCTGCATTGGTTCCCGAAACATCGGTTTACCGGATATGGCTGCAGCCCAAGACAGCCGGCGAAACGATCGATCGGGTTATCAAGGGCAATGTGTCGATGCACGGGAAATCCGAAAGCATCGCGGCATCTATATGGCGACGAATTATCGCCACAATGATCGGCGAGTCCGGGTTTTAGCGGTCCAGTATCAATCCCGTAGGCGTTACGCGCTATCTAAAATCGATTTTAGTTTCCAAAGCTCTTGGATATTAGGGCCGCCCCGAATTGCAAGATCGTACGCTTCGTGAAAGGAATGTGGGTTTGACGCAACAAGCAGTTATCTGTATGATTGTACAGTTATGTCAGACAAACTGCCCGACCTTATTGATCCTTTGATGCTTGCCGAAAGGCGGAGCGTGTTGTCGGGCGCGATAAATATTGCCGCGCTTGAGCGTTTGTCCGACGTAGTCGCCGAAAGCGACGGTTATATTGAAGTAGAAGTGGTATTTGGCAAGGAAGGCAAGCGGCCCATGGTTTCGGGCCGTATAAAAACCACGCTGGCGATCGAGTGTCAATCGTGTTTGCTGCCTATGCCGTGGCCGTTGGACATTGCCTTCAAGCTGGGCATCGTATCATCCATCGATGAGGCGGACCGGCTTGAGATCGATTGCGAGCCGTTGCTGTTCAATGGCGAGAAAATTTCGCTGAATGGCTTGATCGAAGACGAGATTCTGCTGGCATTGCCCGATTATCCGAAACACGAATATGACTGCATGATTCGGCGAAGCTCCAAAAATAGCGATTATGATCAACAAGATAGCCAACCCAAGGCGGATAACCCTTTTTCTGTTTTAGCCAAACTTAAAAAAACTGGAGAGTAAAAATGGCAGTACAAAAGAGCAAAGTATCGCGTGCGAGACGCGGTCAACGTCGTTCACACGATGCATTAACAGCCAAAGCATTGGCGCAAGATCCATTGACTGGTGAAACCCACCTGCGTCACCACATGACTCCCGATGGCTTCTTCAAAGGCCGTCAAATCGTCGCCAACACCAGCGACGAAGATTAATCATTTCGAGTCAATATCCAGGTAAAGCCGACGCGTGATTCTGCTGTTGTCGGCTTCTTCCGATTACAGGAGTTAATCCTAAGCGTGAGTGTAACTCTATCAATTGATGCCATGGGCGGGGACTTCGGGCCTCGGGTGACGGTTCCCGCATCGCTAGCCTGTTTAAGCAAGAATCCGGATTTGAAACTGATCATGGTCGGCGACGAAGCGCTCCTGAAGGGAATGCTATCCGAGGCGATGCTGTCGTTTAAGGACAGGATCAGCATCCAGCACGCCTCGCAAGTGGTCGAAATGGACGAGCCGCCGCAAAAGGCCTTGAAAAACAAAAAGG
>Ga0316622_100000246_pt1 | contig 29508 bp, 16 predicted proteins | sample OWC_Aug_OW2_C1_D_FD_207646 | JGI IMG/M metagenome (GOLD analysis project Ga0316622, IMG submission 207646) | Wetland soil microbial communities from Old Woman Creek delta, Ohio, United States - OWC_Aug_OW2_C1_D5_C | ecosystem: Environmental > Terrestrial > Soil > Wetlands | place: USA: Ohio... | reverse complement strand
AGCGCGACGTCAGGATCAAGGACACCTCGCGGGCGCTCCCGGGTCACGGAGGGATGCTCGACCGGTTCGACAGCGTGCTGTTCGTCGCGCCGATCGTCTACTACTACCTGCGCTTCGTCGTGGTCTAGCGCTGCGGGGAAGGACCGGGCGCGGCCCGGGGGACTTGGCGGCATGGGCGTGCCACGGAAGCGGATCGTCGTGCTCGGCTCCACCGGCTCCATCGGGCGGAGCGTGCTCGACGTGGCCGCACGGCTTCCCGAGTCCTTCGAGATCGTGGGCCTGTCCGCGCTCACGAACGGCCGCCTCCTGTCGGAGCAGGCGACGAGGTTCGGCGTCAGGCGCGTGGCGTTCGGCGGCCCGCCGCAGGCGGCGACGTTCGGCCCCGGCGTCGTCGTGCGGTCGGGTCCCTCGGCGCTCGAGGCGATGGCGGCCGACCCGGACGCCGATCTCGTGGTCAACGCGCTCGTGGGCGCGTCGGGGCTCAGACCCACCGCCGCCGCGCTCCGCGCCGGCAAGCGCGTCGCGCTCGCCAACAAGGAGTCCCTGGTCATGGCGGGCGAGATCGTCACCCGCCTGGCCGCGGAGAGCGGCGCAGAGATCGTCCCCGTCGACAGCGAGCACAGCGCGATCCTGAGGTGCCTGAGGGCAGCCGCGGCCGGCGAGGCTGCCGGGCTCGTTCTGACGGCGTCCGGGGGTCCCCTCCGCGACCTCCCGCTCGCGGAGATGGAAGCGGCGCGCGTCCCCGACGTGCTCGCGCATCCCACCTGGTCCATGGGCGCGAAAGTCACCGTCGACTCGGCCACGCTCATGAACAAGGCCATGGAGGTCGTCGAGGCGCGGTGGCTCTTCGGCGTGCCGCTCGATGACATCGAGGTCGTCGTGCACCGCCAGTCCATCGTGCACTCGTTCGTGAGGCTCAGAGACGGCTCGCTGATCGCCCACCTCGGCGATCCCGACATGCGCGTGCCCATCCAGTTCGCGATGTGCTATCCCGACGCGCCCGCGCTCCCGTTCGTCAGGTCCAGGCCGGAAACCTTCGGGTCGCTCTCGTTCGAGCCGGTCGATCCGCGGCGGTACCCGTGCTTCGGCCTGATGATCGGCGCGGCGCGTGACGGAGGCACCGCTCCGGCCGTCGCGGCGGGAGCGGACGAGGTCGCCGTGGCCGAGTTCATTGCCGGACGCATCCGGCTGACGGACATCGCGCGGGTCGTCGAGGGAACGCTCGCGCGTGTCGAGGCGGGGGCCGCGGACTCGCTCGAGTCGGTGATCGACGCCGATCTGCGGGCGCGCGCGGTCGCGGGGGAACTGGTGCTCGGAATCGAAAGGCTGGTGGCCTGATGCTCTCGTCCTACGTCTTCGCGGCCGTGCTCGTCGCCATTCTGATCGTCGTGCACGAGCTCGGCCATTTCCTCGCGGCGCGGGCGGCGGGGGTCACTGTCGAACGGTTCTCCATCGGCTTCGGACCGCGCCTGCTCAAGGTGCGTCGCGGCGAGACCGAGTACGCCATCGCCGCCGTGCCCCTGGGCGGCTACGTGAAGATGGCCGGCCAGGAGCTCACCGAGCTCGCCGAGGGGCAGGTTCCGGACCCTCGCTCGTTCCTGGCGAAGAAGCCCGGCGTCCGCGCGGCCATCGTCGCGGCGGGCCCCGTGATGAACTTCCTGTGGGGCGTCCTGGTCTCGTTCGCCGTCCTGTGGATCCTCGGGCTTCCGACGCTCGGCGGCTCCGTGGTCGGCACGGTGCGGCCGGGGTCGCCCGCCGACTCCGCCGGCATCGTGTGGGGTGACCGGGTCGTGTCCGTGGACGGCGCCGGCGCCGACGGTCTGGCCGACGTCTACGCGCGCGCCGAGGAGCGGCCCGGCGAGACGCTCTCGCTCGTCGTCGTCCGCGGGGCGGACAGCCCGGAGAGCCTCACGGTGTTCCTCCGCGCGGCCGTCGACACGGCCGGAGTCGCGGACCTCGGGATGGACTCCTACGTCCCGCCGGTCGTGGGCGACGTCATGAAACGGAGTCCGGCCGACCGCGCCGGTCTCAGGCGGGGAGACCGCGTGCTCTCGATCGCCGGGACGGCCGTCCGGGACTGGCCGGGCCTCGGCGAGATCGTCCGCGGGCACGCGGGCGAGGGGATCGAGATCGTATGGGACCGGGACGGCCGCACCATGCGCGCGGTCGTGATCCCGGAGGCGGCCGAGGGCGAAGCGGAGACGGGTCAGATCGGAGTGATGGCCGCGCTGACCGTGGAGCGGCTCGGGTTCGGTGAGTCGATCACCTCGGCCGTTCGCTACGCTCTCGTGACGGTCCGGATGATCGCGCAGTTCTTCTGGGACCTTCTCCGGCTCAGGATCTCCACCGAGATGCTCGGAGGTCCCATCCGCGTCGTTCAGATCGCGAGCGAGAGCGCGCGATGGGGGCCCATGTACTTCTTCGGTTTCATGTCCTACCTGAGCTTCTCGCTCTTCTTCATCAACCTGCTGCCCCTGCCGATTCTCGACGGCGGGCACCTGCTGCTGCTCGGGCTCGAGAGGATCCGCGGACGCAGACTCACGGACCGCCAGGTGCTCGTGTGGCAGCAGATCGGACTCGTCTTCTTCGCGTGCGTGATGGCCCTGCTCATCGTGAAGGACGTGATGCAGCTTCGCTAGAGGCGGGGGCCGCCCCGTCGGCCGGGGCGCGCGCCCCGGCGCGGAGCGCGTTCACGCGGTCTTCGATCAGGCGCGCGAGCCGCACCCAGCGCGCCGGGTCCTCGCGAAGCCGCGCAGCGAAGGCCTCGACGTCGGCGCGCGGGTACTCGGGCGCGCCGAGCTCGCCGATCCGCCGGCCGACCGCCTCCCCCGAGAGCCCCTCCTCGACCGCGATCGTGAGAGCGGCCACGTGCGAAACGAACCCTTCGTCGGTGATCCCGCCCGGCGCCCCGACGGAGCCTCTCCCCGACGGGGCGTCCGGAGCGCCGTCGCTCCTGCCGCAACCTGACGCCAGCGCGAGAAGCAGGCAGGCGAATCCCGTGGCGAGGATCCGCCGGCGCCGGTCCCGATGTTCCTGTCGCCCTGCCACGCTGTCACCTCCGTCGCCGCACGCACGCGACACCATCATCGCGTGCGCGCGGCTCCGCGTCAACCGCCGGAGTTGACACGTCCCGCGGGCGGCCCTAGAATGAAAGAGGAAGACAGGGGTCTCGCGGCCGGAACGCTTCGGGAAGCCCCCAGGAAAAGCCAGTCTCGACGAAACGCCTCGACGGCGGGCCCGCCCGGCGGGGCGGACGGGGCGACGCAGCCCCCAGCCGCCGGAGACAAGCCAGGACATGCAGAGAGCAAGAACAGCACGCGCCGCGGCAGCGCTCCTCGTGACGCTCGTGGGCCTCGCTCTCGCGCCGGGAACCGTCCGCGGGGAGCAGTTCGGGCGGAACAAGGTCCAGTACAGGTCCTTCGACTGGCAGATCGTCCGCACCGAGCACTTCGACGTGTACTTCTACGAGGGCTCCGAGGACCTCGCGGAGGCCGTCGGGAAGATCGCCGAGCAGGCCAACGCGGACTACGAGAGGATACTCGACCACAAGCTCTCCGCCGTCATACCCCTCATAGCGTACGCCTCCCACAACGACTTCGAGCAGACAAACGTCATCACGTCGCAGATCGACGAGGGGGTCGGCGGGTTCACGGAGCTGTTCAAGAACCGGGTCGTGCTCCCGTTCACGGGGTCGTACGACGACCTGCGTCACGTGATCTACCACGAGCTCGTCCACGTGTTCATGTTCGACATCGTGTACGGGGGGCTCATCGAGTCGGTCGTGCGGCAGGCCTACCTGAACCCGGTGCCCCTCTGGTTCGCGGAGGGCCTGGCCGAGTACGTGTCGCAGAGCTGGGATCCGGAGGCCGAGATGATCCTCCGCGATCTCACGATCTCGGACATCGTCGTGCCGCTCGACATGCTGTACGGGGGCTACCTCGTCTACAAGGAGGGGCAGTCGGCCCTCTCCTTCGTCTCGGAGCGCTACGGTCCCGAGAAGATAGCCGAGATCGTCCGACACGTGGCCCAGACCCACAGCATGGACCGGGCGCTCAAGTCGTCCATCGGGCTCACGACCGAGGGGCTCTCAGAGGAGTGGGAGCGCTGGCTTCGTGAGCGCTACTGGCCCGAGGTGGGCGGCCGGGGCCACGCCGAGGACTTCGCGAAGCTCATCACGGACCACACGAAGGACGGGTCGTACTTCAACATCGGTCCCGAGGTCTCGCCCGACGGCAAAGAGGTCGTGTACGTGTCGGACAGGACCGGCTACTCGAGCGTGTACGTCGCCTCGATGCTCGACGGGCGCGTGCTGCGCCGCCTCGTGAGCGGCGAGAGCTCCGACGAGTTCGAGACCCTGCACGTTCTCAGGACAGGCTTCTCGTGGTCGCCGGACGGCCGGCGAGTGTGCTTGGTCGCAAAGGCCGGGAAGAGCGACGCGCTCCACGTTCTCGACTCCTCGACGGGGGAGGTCGAGCGCAGCCTGAGGTTCCCGCTCGACGGCATGTTCTCACCCGCGTGGTCGCCCTCGGGCGACCGCATCGCGTTCGTGGGGACCCGCGGGGGCGCCTCGGACCTCTACGTCACGGACCTCTCAGGCGCCGAACTCGTGCAGCTCACCGATGACTTCTACGACGAGCGGGACCCCGAGTGGTCTCCCGACGGGTCGAGGATCGCGTTCGCATCAGACCGCGGTTCCCCCCCCGGCCCGGTGTTCTCCCGCGACTACGACCTCTACGCGGTCGATCCCGCGACGCGCGGCGTGAGCCTGCTCGTGGCGACTCCCGGCCGGGAGTCCTCGCCGACCTGGTCGCCGGACGGAAGTCTGCTCGCGTTCTCGTCGGACTGCGAAGGTTCCCCCGACCTCTTCGTCGTGGACCTCCGCGACTCGCTGTGCTCGAGGCTGACGAACCTGATCGGAGGCGCGGAGTCGCCCAGCTGGTCGCGTGAGTCACAGTGGTTCGCCTTCGCCGTGTTCGGCGAGGGCGGGTGGGACGTCGCGTCGGTCAAAGACCCGCTGGACCGATTCGCCGAGACGGTCGCCGACGCCGGCTGGCGCGCAAGCGTTTCGGCGAAGGAGCTGGTCGGTCCGGAGCTGCCCGACTCGCTCGTCGTGGCGGCGGCGGACACCGTCGTCGGCGAGCGCTGGTCCCCGGACGCCGCCCACGCGCCAGAGCCGGCGGGCGGCCCGACCGCCCCCGCAGGGACGGAGGGCGAGCCGGGCGCCCCCGAGGGCGCGCCCGACAGCGACACCGCGCGCAAGGTGCGCGACGAGTTCCGCGCCGCTCAGGCCGAGGAGGAGGGGCGGCCGGCGCATCAGGACAGAGCGCCCGGAACGGTCGAGCGCTACGTGCCGCGCTTCTCTCCGGACTGGGTGAGCGGCGGGTTCTCGTACACGTCGGGATACGGGCTCACCGGCGCCGTGGAGATCGCCGTGAGCGACGTGCTCGGGAACCACAGGTTCTACGTGGCCGTGGACTTCGTCTCGGAGATCGAGTCCAGCGACTTCTACGTGCTGTACGAGGCTCTGGGCCGCAGGGTGAACTACTCCGTCGGCATCCACAACTACAAGGAGTACTACTACTCGGACAAGACGCAGCTCGGCGAGGACCTCGGCGAGAAACGGTACTTCAGCGAGCGCAGCTACGGCGTGTCCCTCGGCGCGGCCTACCCGTTCACGAAGTTCACTCGGCTCGAGCTCGACCTGTCGGCCCTTCAGCTCGACCGGCAGTTCGCGGAGGAGACCGAGAGCGGGGAGATCGAGTTCACCGACGAGGAGGTCAGGCGCTCGCTCATCATGCCGGGGCTGCGCCTCGTGAACGACACCACGCTCTGGGGCATGGTCGGCCCCGTGAGCGGGGGGCGCTCGTCGCTCTCTCTCTCGAAGGCATGGGAGACGGACGGCAGCTTCGAGTACCTGACGGCGATCGCCGACGTGAGGAGGTATGTGCGCATGGGGGCGCGCCACACGCTCGCCCTCAAGGTCGTCGGAGCCCGGAGCACTCAGCGCGACGCGCAGAACTTCTACATGGGCGGCGTCAACAGCCTCCGCGGCTACGACGACTTCGAGTTCAGCGGCACCAACCTCGCGCTCGTGAACGTCGAGCTCCGTGCTCCGTTCATCGACCGGCTGGAGATCGCCTCGCCCATCCCGTTCGCGCTGTGGGGCGTGCGGGGGGTGGCCTTCTTCGATGCGGGGGCGGCGTGGGACGACGACTTCCGGGGCGCCGTGACGGACGGCGGCTACAGGTTCCAGGACATCAAGGCCTCGTACGGCGTGGGGCTGCGCATGCGGGTGTCGTTCCTTGTGCTGCGGCTCGACGAGGCCTGGCAGACCGACTTCCAGCAGACGGGCCCGTCGCGCACGCACTTCGCGCTGGGCGCGGAGTTCTAGCGAGCAGGGCGGGACGGAGGGCGCCTCCGGCGGTGGACTTCCGGGAAGACCTCAATGACATGCAGGAGCGCGCGGTCCGCCACCCCGGCGGGCCGCTTCTCGTGCTGGCCGGAGCCGGCAGCGGGAAGACGCGCGTCCTCACGTTCCGCATCGCCTACCTCGTCGGCGAGCTCGGCGTGAGTCCGCGACGGATCCTCGCCGTGACCTTCACGAACAAGGCGGCCGACGAGATGAGGAGACGCGTGGCCGATCTCGTGGGTCGCGAAGCCGGGATGGCCTGGATCGGCACCTTCCACTCGATGTGCGCGAGGATCCTGAGGCGCGAGGCGTCCTGGGGATGGTGGACGCCGGCGTTCACCATCTACGACGAGGACGATCAGATCGACCTCGTCAAGGAGTCGATGGAGCGCGTGGGGATCGCCGCGTCGAACTTCGCGCCGAAGGCGATCCTCTCGGCCATCTCGCGCGCGAAGGACAGGCTCAAGCCGCCCGCCGAGTTCGTCGAGGAGGCGACCGACTACTTCGAGGAGTGCGTGGCGAAGGTGTACGCCGAGTACCAGAAGGCTCTCGCCCGGAACAACGCGCTCGACTTCGACGACCTCATCATGTCGTGCGTGGGTCTCCTGCGCGGCAGTCCGCCGGTGCTCGACGCGTACGCGGGCCGCTTCGAGCACGTCCTCGTGGACGAGTATCAGGACACGAGCCATGCGCAGTACGCGCTCGTGCACCTGCTCTCGTCGCGGCACGGCAACGTGTGCGTGGTGGGCGACGACGATCAGTCCATCTACGGATGGAGGGGCGCCGACATCACGAACATTCTCGACTTCGAGAAGGACCATCCGGACGCCGCGGTCATCAGGCTTGAGCAGAACTACCGCTCGACGAAGAGCATCCTCGACGCGGCGCACGACGTCGTGAGCCGGAACGTGCGCCGCAAGGACAAGAAGCTCTGGACGGCGCGGGAGAAGGGGAGGCCCGTGGCTCTGGCGCGCGTGAGCAACGAGTACGAGGAGGCCGACGCCATCCGGGACACGGTGCTCGGGGCGATGGCCGCGCGCGGGCTCTCCTACCACGACTTCGCCGTTCTGTACAGGACGCACGCGCAGTCCCGCGTCATCGAGGACAGCCTGAGACGGGCCGGGATCGTCTACGACATCGTCGGCGGGGTCCGATTCTACGAGCGGGCCGAGGTCAAGGACGTGCTCGCCTACCTCAAGGTCGTCGTGAACTCCGCGGACTCGGTGAGCCTCAAGCGGATCATCAACACGCCGCCGCGCAGGATCGGCGACCGGACCGTCGAGCGACTCGAGGCCCACGCCTCGGCGCACGGGGGCACGCTCCTCGACGCGCTCGCCGCCGCCGGCTCCATCGACGGCATCCCGTCCGCGGCGCGACGGCCCCTGTCGGACCTCGCGCTCCTGTTCGGGCGGCTCGTTGCTCCGGCCGCCGCCGGCCACGTCGCCTCCGTGCTCGGGGAGATCGTCGACGGCACGGGGTATCGGGCCTGGCTCGAGCGGCAGAAGACGGAGGAAGCCGCGGCGAGGCTCGCGAACGTCGAGGAACTGCTCTCTGCCGCGAGCGAGTTCGCCGAGTCCTCCGACGACCCCAGCGCCGCGGCGTTCCTCGAGCAGGTGTCCCTTGTGAGCGCCATCGACCTCTGGGAGGACCGGGCCAACGCGGTGAGCCTGATGACGCTGCACAACGCCAAGGGTCTCGAGTTCACGGTGGTGATGGTTCCCGGGCTGGAGGAGGGGCTGCTCCCCCACGAGTCGGCGCTCGACGACGACGAGGAGCTGGAGGAGGAACGGCGGCTCTTCTACGTCGGCATGACGAGGGCGAAGGACGAGCTTCACCTCCTCACGGCGGACACGAGGCGGAGAGCGGGCGTGCTCTCGTGCGCGATCCCATCGAGGTTCCTCGGCGAGATCGGTCGGGAGCACCTGGCTGTCGAGTCCTCGCCGTTCCCGGTCCCCGCGATGCGGAGGTCGTCCGCGGTGCCGAGGCGGCCCGGCGCACGACCTGAGCGGGCGCCCGCCTACGAGGACTACTCCCAGGACGAGCCCGAGCTCGGGCGGGGCACCCGGGTGAGGCACGCCACGTTCGGTGACGGCGAGATCGTCGACATCTCCGGACACGGCCTCGACGCCGTAGCCCGGATCCGCTTCGAGGGCGGTCTGGAGAAGCGGATCATGCTGCGGTACGCCAAGCTCGAGATCCTCCCGAACTGATCGTCGTCCTCCGGCGCAGACCCGCACAGGCCCGCGCACCCTTAGTGAGTCTCGTTCATTGACCCGGTGCCCCGAATGTGCTATACTAAGGTGAGACAGCTGTGAAGAGCTCGCGTGGCGCCCGCGCGGCGGGCGCCGGAGGGGGCATGATGCTCTGGATACGTCTCACGCTCGTTCTGACTTCGGCAGTTCTTGCCCTGGCGTCTCCCGCCTGGTCCGTCCCGCGCGGGGTCGCTTCCCCGACGGGCGGCATCGACGCGGACGGGTACGTCTGGGACTATGCCGCGGTCAACTGCAAGGCCATCGACGCCGTCGGCGACGCTCCGGTCGCCGGTGACATCATGGCCTTCTACGCGGACCAGGGCACGGAGCGGCTGGTGTTCCGCATCGGCATGTTCATGATGGAGTCGCTCGACGGACGGGGCGATGCGTACAGGGGCGCAGGGACGCGAGCGTACGTCCTCCTGGACTACCGCGACGGCGGCACGATGGCGGCACCGGACGGCATCGACGGGAGGGTCCCCATCCGGTGGGACGCCGCCGTGCGGCTCGGGTACGGCCCGGACGGGGAGTTCCGCGCCGATGCCATCGGGCCGGACATGGAGGCAGTTCCGGGTCTCGTACGCGCGGCGGTAATCTGTCCCGACATCCACACGATCGAGTGCTCGGTCCACGTGCCCGCCGGATTCCGGGACGCGGTCACGGCGGCCGCCGGCGCGCCCCCGTCCCGGTACTCCGCCGTCGCGCCCGCCGAGGCTGACGGCGAGCGAACGCCGGTGCGGTACCACGTGATCACGGTCGCCGACGGGCTCGTTCTCGATGAGGTGTCGGCGACCAACGAGCCGAGGCGGGGCAATCACAACGTCGCGTTCGCGCAGCACGGGAACCAGGGCCTGACCTACACGACCGTCTACTGGGGTGAGCGCGGGGAGCATGCGGCCTACGCAGGCGATCCGGCGAACCCCGATGACGGATACGACGAGCTCCTGGACGCCCACGACTACTACGACCTTCCCGGCAACTTCCACATGGCCGGCACGCTGATGACGGGCGCGGAGTGGCACGACCCGAGCTTCAACGACAAGCTCGAGACCGGCGTCGCCGCCGGCTGGGCGCAGATGCTCACCTCCGCGTACGCCCAGCACATCATGCCCTTCGTCTACGACGACATGAACAGCTGGTCCGTGTACACGGAGCGGGAGATGGTCCATCACCGCTACGCGCAGTGGCCCACCGTCGCGTGGGTGCCGGAGCGTACCTGGCTCGAGAGCCCGGACGCCGACGGGAACGGCATCAACGCGGCGTGCTGCCTGAACGACAACACGATCAAGGACGACTTCAAGGACAACAGCGTGGACGCGGTGATCCTCGACGACTACGTCCACTGCGGATACATGAACGGCGTGTACGACGACCACCACGTCTACCACCTCGACAACGGCCTCAAGGTGCTGCCGCTCGACAACGACTTCGTCGGGCAGATGAACTACAACGCGGGCGCCGCGATGTCCACGATCTGGGGCGGCACGTCCGACGAGATCGTCATCTACGGGAACGACTGGGAGGTCTGCGCGGAGGTCGCCGGCTTCGGCTCGAGCCACCCGTCCGCGCTCGAGAACTACATCTACGTGCTCCAGCAGTGCAGCCTGTACAGCGACCAGATCAGCGTCTGGAAGCTCGATGACGTCGTCGACACGTTCCCCTCGTACTCGATCACGCTCCAGAACGGGTGCTACGGCCTCCTCGGCGAGCTCTGGGGCTACGGCGGCGGCTGCAACTCGTGGTACTGCGACTGGGCCTCGTACACGGGGCCCAACAATCTCGACGCCCACACGCCCAAGTGGAGCTACGAGTCCGTGTGGAAGCACGCGCACGACAAGGTCGTGTCGGGTCCCAACAACGCGCTCTCCCAGGCCGCCTGGTACGTGATGATGACGAACCTGCACGAGACCGGATGGCACGACTCGGGCGAGATCGCGGACTGGCAGAACCGCTACTCCAACCACATCAAGAACGCGAACGCGTACTCGGAGGCCGCGCGCTGGGCGGCCGGGTGGGGGAGCTACGGCACGAACGCCACCGGTTGCTCCATCGTGGACTTCGACGACGACGGCGCCACGGAGGCCGTCATCTACAACGACCGCGTGATGGCCGTCTTCGAGCGGACCGGCGGTCGCGCCGCGTGGGTCTTCGCGAAAGGCGCGGACTACGGCTACTCGATCGTCGGGAACTGCAACGTCTACTGGGCGCAGACCAACGGAGACTGGAACGAGGTCAACCACACGGCAGCGCTCTCCGACGTGAGCGTGGGCGGACTCGACCGCGAGCACGACCAGTACAGCTTCGAAGTGGTGTCGGGGTCCGGAAGCGACGTCGAGCTCACGCTCACGCACGAGGGCGGAGCCGTCGAGAAGCGCGTGAGGCTGGGCATCGGTGATCCGTATCTCGACGTCATCTACGACGCCCACGGGGCGACCGTCTATCTCAAGAGCGGCTGGACGCCGGATCTCGTGGACCTCGTCTGGGACACCGAGCACACCCGCGTCTGGGACCCGGGCGCCGGCATGTACTGCGGACAGCGGAACACCTCGAGCGGGGCGACCGGCGCCTTCGTGCTCGGGACCGGCGGTGCGAACCACAATCTCGAGTTCACCGCGACCCTCCTCGAGGGAGACGAGATCGTCGGCACGGGCCAGTTCGAGTTCTACCTCTATGCGGGCTATGCGAGCGCGCCCGTCGGGGGCGAGGTCGCGGAGCTCGACGCCCTCGCGTCCGGCCTCACCGACGTGCTGCCGCCCGCCCCAGTCGTCGCACACTACTACCCGAGCGCCGACAGGCTGGACGTCACGCTGAACGAGACCGTTCAGTACGACCAGATCACGTTGACCGGCATCGGCGTCGACGAGAACAACGACGGTGTCGCGGAGGTGACGCTGACGTCGGGGGCGGCCGTGCTCAACTCCGGCGACGCGAGCACGATCCAGATCCACGTGGCCTCCGCCACCGCGGAGGCGATCGAGGCCCTCACGCCGGGCACGCTCGAGCTCCTCGTCGCGGCCGGCGCGTTCCGAGACCTCGCCGGGAACGGGAACGCCCAGGTGACGCACGCGGACGACGTGCGGGTGGTCTACGGCGCGGACACGAAGATCACGATCGACGGGTTCGTCGATCCGTCCGAGTGGGCTCCCTTCACGCTGGTCGTGGACGACCCGGACGGCGACTCGCAGTGGCACCCGCCGTCCCAGCCTCTCATGAACGAGCTCTACGGGCTCCTCGTGGACTGGGACGAGGACTTCCTCTACATCGCCGTCAACGGGCAGGTGCAGTCGAACAGCTGGATCCTCTATCTCGACACCGACCCGGGCGGCCCCAACGGCCAGACGAACCTCACCGCGATCGACGCGTGGGAGCGCGGGGCGACGTTCACGGCCCCGGGGTTCCGCGCCGACTTCCAGTACGGCTGCTATCAGCACCAGAGCGCGTACGACTCCGACAGCTTCTTCTCCATCGACAGCGCGACGAGCACGACGGCCCTCACCGACTCGATCATCTCGGATCTCGACTCGTTCCACGCGTACGGAACGGCCGGAGGCAGCGAGATGGCGATCCCATGGAGCGTCCTCTACGGGCTGGGTCCGGGCCAGGTCCCGCCGAACGCGCAGTTCTCTCTCGTGTGCTCGATCTGCTGGGACCCCGAGCCGGACGGAAGCCTCGGCGGGGATTCGGCGCCCTCGAACCTCTCCGCGTCGCTGCCCGTCATCGACCGCGCCTGCACGATCACGATCGACCACGACGGGGACGGCATTCCCGACGTGGGGTCGACCGGGGTGCCGGACGAGACCCCGGTCGCGGCCGCGGCGCCGAACCTCAGGGCCTCTCCGAACCCCTTCAATCCTGCGACGACGCTCTCCTTCTCGCTTCGGGCGCCCTCGCGCGTGACGCTCGCCGTCTACGATCTCGCGGGGCGCGAGGTCGCCGTGCTCATCGACGGCGAGCTCGAGGCGGGCGACCGGTCCATCGAGTGGGACGGCCGCGGCGGGTCCGGGAGCGCGCTGCCTTCGGGGGTCTACTTCGCGCGGCTGACCACCGGCGAGAGCGTGAGCGTGGCGAAGACCGTGCTCCTCAAGTAGTGTGCCCGCGCGGCGGACGCGCGAGCAGGCCTTCGTCTTCTCAGGGGCGCCGCCCATCCGGAACGGGAGGGCGGCGCCCCCGCGTTGGGCGTTGACGCGGCCGGACCAGCCGCCTAGACTGACCGCACGCCGCGCCGGTCCTTAAGGTGCGGCGGGGGGGGCGGACTCGATGCGGCACGGACGTGCGGTCGGCGGTTTCTTCTGCGTGCAGCTGGTGGCGCTCGCCTTCGCGGCGCGGGCGGTCGCGGCGTCGTCCGGTGCGCTCGACGCGTCGGTCGAGGGGAGCCTCGGGCTCATCGACGTGCACTCCGCCGCGGTGCGCACGCCCGGGATCGTCGCGGTCTCGGCGGCGATCGGCTCCTACGAAGCCCCGGACCCCGATGACGACGACGGGCACGGTCCCCTGCGGTGCGGGTCGCTCAAGATCGCGGGGAGCGCCGGCCTCCTGCCCTGGCTCGAAGTCTCGCTCGACGCCGCGGCGGTCCTCGCGATGCAGGAGGGAACCGACGGCGACGTGATCGGGCTTTCGCACCCGGCGCTCGGCGTCAAGGTCGGCGGGGCCGTCGCAGACGGCAGGCTCTTCCTCGCTCTCGAAGGCCGCGCCGAGCTTCCTTCGGGCTCGGACGTCGTCGTGGACAGGGGAGGCGGCGACGAGCTCCTGACGGGCGGTGACGCGGACGCGTCGGTGGCCGCGCTCGCGACCGCAGACCTCGGCCGCTGGCTTCCGATGCGCCTTCACGCGAACGCCGGCTGGATCTTCCACGGAAACGGCGACCGAGGACGGGCGCTCTTCCCGGGGACGTATCCGCCGATAGACGGCGGCGGGGAGTGGAGCGACAACGACGCCCTCCTCCTTCGCGGCGCCGTTGAGTTCGTCGGGCGGAGGGTCGGGCTCTTCACGGAGTTCAGGGGAGACCTTCTTCACGACGAAGGCGTCGTGGCTCTCAAGGAGAATCCCCTCCTCGTCACGCCGGGCGTCCGCTGGCGCTTCGGCTCCTGGGCCGCGACGGCGGCGTTCTCGGTCGGGATCTCCGGGAACGACAGGAGCACGCCGGAGTTCGACCCGCACGGGGCGTATCCCGACTGGATGCTCACGGCATCCGTCTCGTGGGGCTGGCCCGCGTTCGCGGCGGACACGGACGGCGACGGAACGGAGGACTTCCGCGACGCCTGCCCGAGCGTGCCCGAGGACCCGGACGGTCACCTCGACGGGGACGGGTGCCCGGACCCGGACGATGACGGCGACGGTGTTCCGGACGAGCTTGACCTGGATCCTGCCTCGCCGGAGGACGTGGACGGGTTCGAGGACGAGGACGGTGTGCCCGACTTCGACAACGACGGTGACGGCATCATCGACTCCAGGGACATGTGCCCCGACGAGGGCGAGGACCTGGACGCGTTCGAGGATGGTGACGGATGCCCGGACCGATGAGCGGGGAGGGGGCGCGCCCCCGGAATCCCGTCCCGACGGTTGACGTGATCATCGAGTACGGCGGCGGGATTGTGCTCGTGGAGCGCCGCAACCCGCCCCACGGGTGGGCCCTGCCGGGGGGGTTCATCGAGTACGGTGAGACCGCCGAGGCCGCCGTGGCCCGCGAGGCCAGGGAGGAGACGAACCTCGATCTCGAGGATCTCACGCAGTTCCGCGTCTACTCCGATCCGCGGCGCGACTGCCGGATGCATACGATCACGGTCGTGTTCATCGCGACCGGCCGCGGGCGCCTCAAGCCCGGGGATGACGCGGCGGACGCGGCCGTGTTCCAGCCCGCGCGACTCCCCGAGAGGATGGCCTTCGACCACGCCTCGATCGTCGGCGACTACCAGAGGACACGCGCCCGCACCAGCCTCTAGCCGCTCTCCCCGCGGTCGTCCGGGTCCTCCATCTCCTTGGCCTCGTTCCAGACCCGGTCCATCTCCGCAAGGCCGACTTCCCGCAGGTCCCTGCCCCTGAACCGCTCCTCGATGACCGCGAAGCGCCGCCTGAACTTCAGGTTCGTCTTCCTGAGAGCCGCCTCGGGGTCGATCGACAGGAACCGCGCCACGTTGACGACCGCGAACAGGAGGTCGCCGATCTCGTGCTCGGACCGCCTGCGATCGCCCGCCTCGATCTCGCGCGAGAGCTCGTCCACCTCCTCGCGGATCTTCGCGAGCACGTCCTTCACGTCCGTCCAGTCGAAGCCGACCGCGCCCGCCTTTTCCTGCATGCGACGAGCGGTCAGGAGGGCGGAGAACTCGCGGGGAAGTCCGTCGAGGATCGAGTTGCGGCCGCTGTGCGTGCTCTCGCTGAGCTTCCCGACCTCCCACTGGCTCCGGACCTCGTCGGGAGTCGACGCCTTCTCGGTGCCGAACACGTGAGGGTGACGCCGCGTGAGCTTCGCGTCGATCCCCTCCACCACCTGCTCAAGCGTGAACCGGTCGTCGTCCTCGGCCATCACGCCGATGAAGACGAGGAGGAAGAGCAGATCCCCGAGCTCGTCGCGCAGCCGGGCGTCGTCGCGCTCGTCGAGCGCCTCGAGCACCTCGTGGAACTCCTCCACGAGATGCGGCCTTGCTGTCTCCACGGTCTGCGCGCGGTCCCACGCGCAGCCCTGGGGAGAGCGAAGCACGAGCGTGAGCTCGAGCAGGCGTCTGAACGCCTGCGCACAGGAGTCTGCGTTCACATTCCCGTCCCTTCCGGAACGTGCCTTGACCCCGTCCCGAGGCCGTGAAGGCGGAACCGTCCGCCCCACGGTACAGGAGAGCTGCGGCTGTTTCAACTGCGCCGCCGGAGGCCCGGAACGGGAGCTCTCGCCGCCGCGCCGGCGGTGCGCGGCAGCGTCCTGTCTGTAACTACTTATGTCACAATAGGTTAGAGATGACTACGCCGCTGGCACACACCTTGCAAACTATCTTGCGGAAACGGGGGTGTTGCCTTCCCGAGCGACTGACACATGGGCTTCGCGGCATGGCTTCCGACGGCGGCGCCGGAGGGAGCCCGACGCGTCGTGCTCTTTGACAGACTCGAACGTGAGGGGAAAGACCTTGCCGCTGCCGCGCGCCTGTGCTACTAGGGATGCGGTCCCGCCGCCCGGCCGCTCAAGAGGAGACGGCGCCTTGACGTTCACCACCTGGGTAGAGATCGACCTCGACGCGCTGGTCCACAACATCGGTGCGGTCCGCTCCAGGATCGGTCCGGAGCGGCGCATGCTGCTCGTGGTGAAGGCCGATGCCTACGGGCACGGCGCAGTCGAGGTCGCCCGCGTGGCCGTGAAGAACGGCGTCGACACGCTCGGCGTCGCGACGCTCCAGGAGGGCATCGAACTCCGGCAGGCCTCGATCGACGCTCCCGTGCTCATCCTGAGTCCCCCGATGGAGGAAGAGACCGAGGACATCGTCGAGTACGACCTCACCTGCACCGTGCCCAGCCTCGCAATCGCCAGGGCGCTCGCGAGGGCGTCGGCCGCGCGAGGCCGCACGTGCGCGGTCCACGTGGAGGTCGACACAGGCATGGGAAGGAGCGGCGTCGGCCTCGATGAGGCGGTGGGGTTCGTCTCGGCCCTCACGAAGCTGCCCGAGCTTGTGCTCGAGGGGATCTTCACGCACTTCCCGTCCTCGGACGACGACAGGGGCTTCACAGAGCGGCAGGTTGGGCTCTTCCTGGGGCTGCTGACGCGGCTGGACGCGAAGGGCATCAGGATCCCGCTCCGGCACGCGGCGAACAGCGGCGGGGTACTCGGAGTCCCGTCGTCCTTCGACGGCCCGCTCAACATGGTGCGGCCCGGGATCGCCGCGTACGGTCTCAGGGCGGGCAGCCCGTCCGCGAACGGTGTCGAGCTCGTGCCGGTGATGAGCTTCAAGTCCAGGATCGCCCAGATTCGGGACCTGCCCGCCGGACACACGGTCAGCTACGGGCGGACCTTCGCGGCAGAGAGGCCCATGCGGGTCGCGGTCGTCCCTGTCGGATACGGGCACGGCCTGAGCTGGCGGCTGTCGAACTGCGGAGAGGTTCTCGTCCGCGGGAGGCGCGCGCCCATCGTGGGCCGCGTGACGATGGACGTCACGATGGTGGACCTGGAGGGTGTCGGCGAGGCGGTCGTGGGGGACGAGGTCGTTCTCTTCGGACGCCAGGGCGATGAGGAGATCACGGTGGACGAGGTCGCGCGGCGCGTCGGCACCATCAACTACGAAGTCATCTGCGGCATCGGAAAGCGCGTGGCGAGGGTCTACCTGAAGAGTGGAGAGGCGATCGGCATGCGCACGCTCACAGAGCGGCGCGTGGTGGGTCGGCGGTCGTGGACGGACTGAGCGGAGTTGCCCGGCGCGGCAGTGAGGGCGAGTCGGCGAATTGTCAAGAACTTGACGTCAGAGAGCGCGCTGAGCGTCCGAGAGGCCGCACGAAGTGCCCAAAAACAAGGTTGACAGATTTCGCGAGCGTGTGCTAGATTGCCGCGACACCCGGAAGGGGTAGGTGCAACAGAGAGCCTGGATCAGCGAAGAGTGGGGGTTCCAGCGTTTGGAGGCCGCCTGGGGGCGGCACATCCAGCGTCGACAGGAGGTGAAACGAGGAGGTTCGGCACTGTTGTTAGGGACGGTCCGCCACCTGGTGTGGCGCATGCGCCTTGCCCGGAACGTTTGAGGACCTGCGGGCAAGGCCCCGGGGTCGCAGAGAGTTGGGACAGGCGAGCTCGGTTTGAACACGCATCCTTAGGAGGTTGTCGGATGGCAAGAGAGAACCGCAGCGACAGAGGCGCGATGCTTGCGCTCGCTTCCCTCATGGTCGTGTTCTCGCTGGCGGTGATCGGAGTCGTCCCTGCCGGTGCGTACTACTACGACACCGACGGCGACGGGCTCGCGGACTTCTACGAGATCAAGCACGGCCTGCACGCCACTGTGTACGACGAGCGTGCGGACTGGGACAACGACGGCCTCAACGACGTCATCGAGGATCCCAACGAGAACGGGATCGTTGACGTCGGCGAGACCGACCCGTGGAATCCCGACACCGACGGCGACGGCATCTCCGATGGGATCGAGGGCCTCGTCGATTCGAGCGAGGACGCCGATACCCTCATCAACGCGCTCGATCTCGACTCGGACGGGGACTTCATCCCCGATGCGGTCGAGTACTTCGGCGCGACCGACTGGCTCGACCCCGACAGTGACGACGACGGCATCATCGACGGCTGGGAAGACATGTGGGGCACCGACCCGCTGAATCCCAACACCGACGGTGACGGCTGGACCGACGGCGAAGAGATTGCGTACGGCTCGAGGCCGACCAACCCCGACAGCGACGGCGACGGCCGCATCGACGGGATCGGCAACGAGAGCAATAACGACGCCGATCAGGACGGTCAGATCAATGCCCTCGACTTCGACAGCGACAACGACGGTGTGACGGACAGCCAGGAGGACTACGACGAGGACGGCGTGGTCGACACCGACGGCGAAACCGCCGAGGTCGATCCTGAGCTGTACGACACGGACGGCGACGGCTTCAGCGACGGCTATGAGATCTACCACGCTCTGAGCGACCCGCTTCACGGCGAGGACGCCGACGGTGACGGCTGGATGGACGGTCAGGAGGTTGCAGTCTTCCATACCGACCCGAACAGCACCGACACCGACGGCGACGGCTTGGGCGACGCCGTGGAGAATCCGATCGGCACGCCCTACCCCGGCGTGGACACCGACGGTGACGGTCTCATCGACGCGCTCGACCTCGACAGCGACAACGACGGCATCGACGACGCGGAGGAGATCGTCGCTGGCTTGGACGGGTACGTGACGAGTCCCGTGCTCGTGGACACCGACGGTGACCTGTTCTCCGACAACTCCGAGGTCCAGATCTACGGCTCCGACCCGACGCTTGCCTCCGACCCCGGCGATGACGACGGTATCCCGTCGTGGGACGAGCTCACGATCTACGAGACCAACTTCGACCTGAACGACACGGACGGTGACGGGGTGGACGAGGGGTTGAGCGACCTCCGAGGTGACGACTACGCGGACGAGAACACAGATGCCTCGCGTCCGATCCCGTTCCACGACACGATGGTCAACGCGCTGGACTGGGACTCCGACGGTGACGGTCTGTACGACGGCAGCGAGATTCCCGGCTCCAACCCGCTCAACTTCGATACCGACGGAGACGGGGGCGGCGACCCGTACCTCCTCATGGACGGCGCCGAGGTGCACATCTGGGGCACGGACCCCAACAACACCGACACCGACGGTGACGGCGTCTCCGACTACGACGAGATCTACATCCACCACACCGATCCTCTCGATGACGGCAACAGCGACGGCGACTACGCCAGCGATGCTGACGAGATCGCGTGGGGCTCGAATCCTCTCGACCCCGACACTGACGGCGACGGCATCCTGGACGGCGAGACGGTCACGGGCACCTACTACAACGCGGCCGGCGAGCTTCAGGAGTGGAGCTTCACCGAGAACGGCGCGGACGTGGAACTGGGCGGCGACGGGCTGCCCAACGTGCTCGATCCCGACTCCGACTGGCGCGAGTGGGAGGACCCGCCGACCTACGTGTACCTCGACTTCCACGACCGCACCGAGATGGCGTACGCAGGTTATGCCGCTCTCCTGTCCGGGCGGGAGGGGCGCGCGTTTCACGTTGGCGCCCTGAACCCGGGGAACGTCGATACGGACGCGGACGGCTTCCCTGATGCCACCGAGGTTGCCTGCGGCTTCGACCCGCTGGACGCCAGAGACTACGGTGACTGCCCGTACACTCCCGACGACACGGACGCCGATGGTCTCTTCGACGTAGAGGAGGCGGTCCTCGACTCGGACCTGACCGCGCCCAACATGTGGGAGCAGGTGGACTTCGACGGTGACGGTCTTTGGGACGGCGACGAGATCCACCCGAACTGGTGGGACCAGGACGGCGTGGCGCAGGGCGTGCCGACGAATCCGCTCGATGCCGACACGGACGACGACACCCTCAACGACCTCGAGGAGGTCACTGCCGGCGCGGACGGGTTCATCACGAATCCTCATATCGGCGACACGGACGGTGACGGCCTGCCCGACAGCGAGTGGGCGGACCACGGCACCGACCCGACCGACGTCGACTCGGACGACGACGACCTCTATGATGGCTACGAGATCCTGACGTCGCTGACCGATCCCCTCGATGGCGACACCGATGAGGACGGCATCTACGACGGCCACGAGGTCGCGTACGCCACCGACCCGCTCGACATGGACTCCGACAACGACGCCCTTGTCGACGGCTGGGAGGCCGGGTACACGCTGGGCACGATCGGCGCCTACACCGACGCTCCCACGTTCGGGGCAGGTGACGCCGATCCCGCCACGTTCACGGATCCTCGGTATGCCGACAGCGACTTCGACGGCTACGCCGATAGCACCGAGGACTGGTGGGATCAGGACGGCGCCGTCGATTCGATGGAGACCAGTCCGAGCGATCGCGACACCGACAACGATCTGCTCCCGGACTACTACGAGATCCCGGGCAACTACACCACCACGATGTACTCGGCGGGGTGGATCGACAACTCGCCGGATCCGACGTACCCGTATGCAGCCGACACCGACGTGGACGGCCTCCGTGACGACATCGAGTTCGCGCAGCTCTGCGACCCGAACGTCGTTGACACGGACGTCGACGGGCTTGGCGACGGTGACGAGTACAACACGTACCTCACCGACCCGTCGAACGCCGACACCGACAGTGACGGCTGCAACGACAACGTCGGCCCGGGCGACGTCGAGTCGCCGACGGTCGACACGGACGGTGACCAGATCGTCAACGCGATGGACGTTGACAGCGACAACGACTGGATCTGGGACTGCTCCGGCGACGAGACCGCCGCGGTCGACGACGACAGCGACGGCATCCCGAACATCCTCGACAACGACACGGACAACGACAACCTCTCGGACGTCCAGGAGATGGGCCTCGACACGTGGCACGTCTTCTCGGACAACGACCGTGACTTCGACGAGGACGGCATCATGGATGGAGACGAGTACTTCCAGGTCATCCATCAGCCGCACTCGGGCGAGGGCGATTTCAGGGCATCCAGTCCGACGCTGTTCGATACGGACATGGACGGGCTGCACGACGGCTTCGAAGTCGGCAAGACCGGGCCCATCCCGGTGGACCCGATCTTCGGTGGCACGCTGCCTGACCCGGGCATCTGGGACGCCGACGGCACGTCCAACTCGAACGTCTATCTGTGGGACAGCGACATGGACGGTCTCACGGACCTCGAGGAGGATGCTGACGTCGACGGTCAGGACACCGACATCGGTGTGACCGAGACGGACCCCGAGGACGACGACACCGACGATGACGGTCTCTTCGACGGCATCGAGGTGAACACCTTCGGGACGGACCCGCTCCTCTGCAGCTCGGACGCCGACGTTCTCACTGACGGCCTCGAGCTCGGACTGCTGGCCCCGATGGGGGACGACACGGCCGCCCTGAACCCGTGCGGGAGCAACCGGTACGACACCGTGGAGAACGGTGCCTACACGACCGACCCGCTGAACGGCGACACGGACGGCGACACCCTGTCCGACAGCACCGAGGACGAGAACGTCAACGGCACGCGGGACGGCAACAGCCCGTACACGGATCCGTCCGACTGGGCGACCGTGGGCGAGTCGGACCCGAACTGGTGGGACACCGACCGCGGCGGCGAGGACGATGCGGCGGACGTCGACCCGGTCGACAACAAGCACGGCGACTGGGACATTGACATCGACGACAACGCTGCCGGCGTGATTGGCAACATCCTCACGATCGACGACGGCACTCTCTCGGGCGTCGCGCCCGGCATGAGCGCCTCGGCCGACTTCGTGGTCTGGCACACGGACGGCGCGAACAACCCCGACGCGTTTGACGGCCCCTCGACGGCCGCCACCATCGATAGCCTGTACGTCAGGGCCACGTCGTTCCACTGGGCTGGTCAGCTGCCCGGCTCGTCCTATCCGTACCCCGACGCCGACGACACTGACTGGTTCCACTACTCGCAGGTGGGCTTCAGCGCGGACGTCATCATGGGTCTCGCGGCGGGCACCTCGCAGGCCGTGACGGTCACGGTCAACGTGCCCTTTGGCGCGATGCCCGGCTGGTACCTCGGCTACGTGGCGGTGGAGACTCAGAGGCAGCCGATGCCCAACGAGCTCCCCGACGACTGGATCGAGGTCCGGGTCTACGTGGCAGAGGTCTGCGACATCGACATCTGCGACGACGACGGTGACCCGCACGGCGTCGGCTTCTGGTCGGATCCGGACTACTTCCCGATCCCGGCCGTGGACGGCGAGATGCACCTCGTCAGCGTTCCTGGGTATCCGATCCCGATGGTCGGGATGTTCAGGGTCGCGAATCCCAACACCGAGCCTGACGGCGTGTGGCCGTGGCCGGGCGGCACGCCCGACGGCATCAACGACCTGAACGGGCTCCCGGCGCTTCCGAACCCCGGCCGGACGTGGGACACCGACCCGCCCGATCCTCAGGGCAACATCAACCTGTACGACGTCAGGGCGCAGTACGAGTGGCAGAGCGGCCCGATGGACCCGACGAGCGCGATCAGCTTCGACAACCCGCTGCTCGACGAGTTCCAGCTCGGGTCGATCGACTCGTTCGACGTCACGGTCGATACGACGACGCTCATCGCTGGCTACTACGAGGGCCTCGTGAGGGTGTTCGAGGACAGCGGCGACGATAACGTCTGGAACGAGGGCGAGTGCTCCGACACCTTCGCGCTCAAGTTCTATCTCGTGATTCCCGACCTCGACATCGACGATGACTACGGCAACATGTCGGGGAACGAGATCACGATCGACGTGGAGCCCGGCGAGATCGACATCATGATCGGCGAGATCCTGCTCTACAACACGGACGTCTCGACGAACGTCGATCCGTGGGACGGTCCCTCGACTGAGCCGTCTGTCGGCTTCTGGTACTACAATCCGACGACGAACGAGCATACGAGAATCCCCACGAACCCGGTCGACCCGACCGACCCCGACTGGATCCCGTTCCACACGTACTCGCCGGATCTGTCGGACACGCTCGATGTCTGGATCGGCGGGCTTCTGGGAGATTCGCTGGCGATAGGGCAGTCGTCCAAGCTCAGGCTCTGGATCCCCGTCGTGCCCGCGACCATTGCAGCGGGCTTGTACACGACGAACCATCCGGATGACTGGGTGCCCGGCGACGGCACGGTGCCCATCACAGTGCGCGGGCTCGTGACCGGTCAGGAAGGCACCGACGACGACTGGCTGCCCGTGATCTACGACGAGGACATCGCGGCGACCGACCAGCTCATGGACTACTTCCATCTCACGATCAACCTGGCTGAGCTGATCGACGCGCAGTTCGGGTCGGAGTCCATGACTCTCACCGGCGATCCCGCGACGCAGGTCTGCGGGACCGACGCGGTCATCAACATCGGAAACGCGCTCATGTCGGATGTGCACTTCGCAGTGACGAACCTCGTGGGCCAGAGCCACGGGCTGGTCATTCCGGCGGCCGCCGTTGACTTCTCGCCGATGAACCAGTCGATCCCGGTTGGCGAAAGCGGCGAGGTCGAGATCTGCGTGGCCATCCCGGAGGGCATGCGGGGTGACACGTACGTTGGTGTCGTGACGCTCCTCGGCGGCAGCGGAACGCCGTACGACGAGCTCACGCTCAACGTGGTCGTCAACTGCGTGGACGAGATGGACATCCTCGAGAGCGCGTACGGCGTCGTCGGCAACCTCATGACGCTGATCCCGGGCGACGGCGGAACCGGCCCCAAGCAGTTCCAGCTGGTCGACCTGGGCAACTGCGACGTGACGGGCGTCGAGGCGAGCGTGTCCGGCCTTCCGGACGGCATCAGCACGGTCGTCGAGCTCGGCACCATGGTTCCCTGGCAGGGCTTCATCCTCGGGACCGTGACGGCCGACTGGACGGCTCCGTGGCCTGTCGCGGCTACGTATCATGGCACGGTAACGGTCACGGCGGACGGCGGGCTCATCGACAGCTTCGCGCTCGACGTCGTGATCGGTCCCGGCATGGACATCGCCGACAACGCGTACGACGTCATCCTGAACACGATGCAGCTCTCTCCGGATCCGGGCGGGACCGACGCGGGTCAGTTCCAGCTCGTGAACACCGGCGTGATCGACCTCTCAGGCATCTCGGGCGTGGTTGGCGATCTCCCGGACGGCGTGTCCGGCATCGTCGACATCGCTCCGACCTGCGACTGGGCGAGCTCGATCCTCGGCACGGTGGACGTGACCTGGAGCGACCCGACCGTACCGGCGGGTGAGTACCTGACCACCGTGACGGTCACGGCGAACGGCGGGCTCTCCGACAACTTCGCTCTCAAGGTCTTCATCGCCGAACTCGCGAACGCCGAGTTCACGGCTGAAGACGTCTGGGTCGACGGAGTCGCGGGCGAGCCGGTCACGGCGGTTGTGAGCGTCGAGAACCTTGGGAACGTCGACCTCGAGGCGGGCAGGATCACCTTCGCGACGGCAGACCTTGTCGGCCAGAGCGGCTCTGTGATCCCCGCCGCGAACATCGAGGTGGTGCCGGCAACGGCCCTGATCGAGATCAACGACACCGTCAGCTTCGACGTTGAGATCCTGGTGCCCGAGGGGCTCCTGGGTCAGGACTACTCCGGCATGCTCACGATGTTCCTGGACGGGAACTACCTCGACGAGATCGAGCTTGGCGTTGCGCTTGATCGCGACGGCAAGATCGTCATCTACCCGAACCCGTACAACATGTCCGAGCACGAGGGCGGGATCACGATCGCCCTCGGCGACGTCGCGACTGAGGACCTGAGCATCAAGGTGTTCGACATGTTCGGCATGCTGGTCGCCGATCTGCTCGGCGGCGAAGAGGCCGATCGCGACACCGACGTGCAGTGGGACCTCACGAACGACGATGGGAAGACCGTGGCGAGCGGTATGTACATCGTCACGATCGACACCGGCGACAAGGTAGTGACTCGGAAGATCATGGTCATCAAGTAGAGAGCCGTCTCGCAGAGGGGCGGGGGCCGAAGAGCCCCCGCCCCGAGCGAGAAGCAAGGAGGTTACGGCATGACTAGAAGGTTCGGTCTTCCGGCGCTTGTCCTCGTCGCCGCGATGCTTGCCGCGGGCGCGGCTTGGGCCGGCGACGGCACGGCCGGGAGCACCTATCTGGATGTCTTCGCGATCGGCGTGGGGGCTGCCCCGAGCGCCATGAGCGCCTACACGGCCGCTCCTGGCGACCTCTGGAGCCTGACGTACAACCCCGCAGGGCTCGCGAGCATCCCCAGGCTCAATCTGGGAGTAAGCCAGATCGAGTGGTTCGAGGACACGTCGTTCAGCTACCTCGGGGTCGGGTTGCCCAGAGGGGTTGGCGGCCTGGCGTTGGGGCTCGCGTACTTCGATCTTGGCGCTGTGCCGATCCACGACGACCAGGGAACGAACCTGAACGAGGACGCCGAGGCCTACAACTTCGGGTTCATCGGCGGCTACGGGTTCCAGGTCCCGAATCTGTGTGATCTGTCGGCGGGCGTGTCCGGTCACGTCATCCAGGCGAACTTCGACGAGGAGACCGCCACGGCCATCGGCGTCAACCTGGGGCTCCTCTATGCGCTCATGGAGAACCAGTTCCACATCGGCGCTGCGGTCAGGAACCTCGGAACGCAGTTCGAATTCGCCGGGGACGAGGACGACCAGACGGTGACCTACGCGCTCGGCGCGTCCTACGCGACGCTGCCCGACCAGATCCAGAACGTGGACATCCTCATCGGGGCGGACGCCCTGATGCCTCAGGACCAGGATCTGCAGGGCGCGTTCGGCGGCGAGGTGTGGGTCTACGACGTGCTGGCCTTGCGCGCTGGCTACAATACCGGTCCGGAGACGGGGAACCTGACCTACGGCGCCGGCTTCAAGTACAGCGACTTCCAGCTCGACTACACGTACGCGGACTACGAGGACCTCGGCTCGACGCACCGCATCTCGCTCACGATGGGATTCGGCGAGTAGCCGGCGGCTGAGCGGAGCTCCGACGAGAGAGTGACGAGGGGGCGAGCCCGAGAGGGCGGCGCCCCCTCGTCCGTCTTCGGGCCGGCCTGAGCGCGCGGAGAGGGAGGGTGCGCAGGCGCGACCAAGCGGGGGGCGCCCGGCCGCGACCGCGCTTGAACGCGCCCGGCCCCTTGTGATACGATGCGTCAGGCCGGACGGGGGGATGGGCGCGCGGCACCCGAAGGGAGACTCCGATGACCGACGACGAGCTCGTGGCGCTGGCTGCCGCCGTCCGCAAGAACGCGTACGCGCCGTACTCGGGTTTCCCCGTCGGCGCGGCACTGCTCGCGCGCTCCGGCCGCGTCTTCACCGGCGTGAACGTAGAGAACGCATCCATCGGGCTCTCGGTCTGCGCCGAGCGCAACGCCATCGCGAAGGCGGTGGCGGAGGGTGAGAGGGACTTCGTGTCCCTCGCGGTCGTGACGGGCGCCCCGGAGCCAACGATGCCGTGCGGCGTGTGCAGGCAGGTCATGTGGGAGTTCGGTCACGACCTCCGCGTGATCGTGGAGGCCGCCGGAGGCAGGCGCGTGGTGACCAGCGTATCGGAGCTCTATCCGCGCCCCTTCACGTCGTACCTGCCCTGACGCGCATGTGCCCGGGAGGAGCTTGTCTTGGAGGTTAGCCGCGACCGCGTCGAGAAGGTGGTGCGCGAGGTGCTCGACGGGCCGGGCGCGGACGCGGCGGCCGCACAGGGCCGCCTGACCGTGGCCCTCGGGTCCGACCACGCGGGGTTCCTCCTCAAGGAAACCCTCAAGCGCTACATGGTTGAGGAGCTCGGGGTGAGCGTCCGTGACGTGGGACCCGCGAGCGACGCCCCGTGTGACTATCCTGACTTCGCCGCCCTGGTGGCGCGTCTTGTGGCCGTCGGCGAGTGTCAGCGTGGTATCGTGGTGGACGGGGTAGGGGTGGGGTCAGCCATGGCCGCCAACAAGATCGGCGGCGTCCGCGCGGCCTGCTGCCACGACGTCCGGACGGCCGTAAGCTCGAGGTCGCACAACGACGCGAACGTCCTCACGATGGGTGCCGGGGTGGTCGGTCGGGGCCTCGCGAGACAGATGGTGCGGGCGTGGCTTGCCACCGAGTTCGAAGGCGGGAGGCACGAGAGGCGCGTCGCGAAGATCTCGGACCTGGAGAAGGGATGGACCGCGAGGAGCTGATTCGCCGAGTCACCGATACGGTGATCGAGCGGCTGAGGGCCGAGGCGGGCCCTTCGCTTGCCGCCCCGCGCCCGGTCGGGCCCGGCGGCTGCGACCCGTGCGTGGGATGCGGGCTCTGCGTCGAGAAGCGGCAGGCCGACGTGGACTCGATCGTCGCGTCCGGGGCCTCGAGGGTGAGCGCGGCGAGCGGCGTGACCGGGTTCCGACGCGAGCTCGCTGCGGTCATCGACCACACGCTCCTCAAACCGTCCGCCACGCGGTCTGAGATCGAGAGGCTCTGCGACGAGGCGGGGCGTTTCGGCTTTGCCTCCGTCTGCGTGAACCCCTGCTACGTGACGCTCTGCGCGCAGCTCCTTCGGCTCACGAACGTCAAGGTGTGCACGGTCGTCGGGTTCCCCCTCGGCGCGAACACCCCCGAAGTCAAGGCGTTCGAGGCGTCCCGCGCGATGTCGGACGGCGCGCAGGAGCTCGACATGGTCGCGAACATCGGCGCGCTCAAGTCCCGCGACCACGAGCTCGTCCAGAGGGACATCCGGGCCGTCGTGGAGGCCGCAAGGAGCATCGCCGTCCTCAAGGTCATCATCGAGGCTGCGCTCCTCACCGACGAGGAGAAGGTCTCGGCCTGCACGATCGCGAGAAGCGCCGGGGCGGACTTCGTGAAGACCTCGACGGGGTTCGGTCCCGGAGGGGCCACGGCGCACGACGTGCGTCTGATGCGGGCCGCGGTCGGGAGCGAGATGGGCGTCAAGGCGGCGGGCGGGATCCGGGACTTCGAGACCGCACGCGAGATGGTCGAGGCGGGGGCCAGCAGGATCGGGGCGAGCGCGAGCGTCAAGATCGTGGGCGGATAGCGCCCAAGCATCTGATCCCGTCGTCTCGGGGGGAGCCGGCGCGGCGACGCCGGTTCGTGCGTTTGGGGGACCTTGTCATGACGGCGTACGAGATCATCCGGAAGAAGCGAGACGGCCGGGAGCTTGGCGCCGCCGAGATCCGGTGGCTCGTGCGCTCGTTCCTGGACGGCACCGTCACCGACTACCAGATGTCCGCCCTGTTCATGGCGACCTTCTTCGCGGGCATGACGCAGGCCGAGACGGAGACCCTCACCGTCGCGATGCTCGAGTCCGGAGAGGTCCTGGACCTCGCGGACGTCAGCGGGCCCAAGGTGGACAAGCACTCCACGGGCGGCGTGGGGGACAAGCTGTCGCTCGTGGCCGGGCCGATCGCGGCCGCCGCCGGCGTGCGGGTCCCGATGGTCTCCGGGCGCGGGCTCGGTCACACCGGGGGAACGCTGGACAAGCTCGAAGCGATCCCCGGCCTCAGGACCGACCTCCCGCCTGAGGAGATGCGGCGCGTGGTCTCCGACGTCGGGCTCTCCATCGTGGGGCAGTCGCCCCGGATGGCTCCGGCGGACCTCAGGATGTACGCGCTCCGCGACGTCACGGCGACCGTGGACTGCGTGCCCCTCATCGTCGCGAGCATCCTCTCGAAGAAGCTCGCGGCCGGGCTCGACGCTCTGGTGCTTGACGTCAAGGTCGGCCGCGGCGCCTTCATGGGAGACCTGGGGCGCGCCCGCATCCTCGCCAGGGCCCTGGCGACGACCGCGTCGGGGCTCGGGCTCCGCTCCACTGCCGTCCTGACGGACATGGACACCCCGCTTGGCCTGGCCGTCGGTAACGCCCTCGAGGTCACCGAGGCGGTGGAGGTGCTGCGAGGCCGGGGCCCCGGGGACGTCCGCGAGCTGGGGCTCTTCCTGGCGGCCCGGATGGTCCTCCTTGGCGGCCTCGCGCGGGAACTCGGGGAGGCCGCGGTCGCGGCGGAGACAGCGCTCGACAGCGGCCGGGCCCTCGACGTGTTCATGAGATTCGTTCGTGCCCAGGGAGGAGACACGGCGTTCCTGGAAGGGGGCCGTGGGCTCCCGAGCGCGCCGATCGTTCGGGAGGTCCCTGCGCGGAGTTCCGGGTACGTCACGGCGATCGACGCGCTCGAGATCGGGCTCGCGAGCGTGGGCGTGGGCGCCGGGAGGACGGTCGCAGGGGAGGCTGTGGACCATGCCGTGGGCGTGGTGATCAGCGCGCCCGTCGGGTCTCGCGTGGAGGCAGGGGACCCGGTCGCGCTCGTGCACGCCGCGGACGAGACCCGTGCAGCGGTCGCCCTCCGGAGGGTGGGCGAGGCGTTCTCATTCGGGGACCGGGCCCCGGAGCCGAAGGGGCGCGTGCTCGAGGTCCTCGAGAGCGCCTAGCGGCCGCGTCATCGGGGGCCGCCCGCGCCTCCATGGACGCGGCACTCAGTGCGAGGCTCCGTCCCCTCGACGAAGACCTCGTCCACGGGGTTCGGGCACCCCGGTGTCGCGAGCGCGTGCGTCCTCGAACAGATGCGGCGAACCTCGACGCCGGCCGGCCGCCTGAACGGCTCCCTCGGCAGCTCCCTGTGAGCCACCTTCATGAACTCCGTCCATATGGGCAGCGCGGCCACCGCTCCGGTCATGTTCCCCGGCATCGAGCGCCTGTCGTCAAACCCCACCCACACTCCGCACACGACGCTCGGCGTGTATCCCACGA
>Ga0316622_100000245_pt1 | contig 29534 bp, 16 predicted proteins | sample OWC_Aug_OW2_C1_D_FD_207646 | JGI IMG/M metagenome (GOLD analysis project Ga0316622, IMG submission 207646) | Wetland soil microbial communities from Old Woman Creek delta, Ohio, United States - OWC_Aug_OW2_C1_D5_C | ecosystem: Environmental > Terrestrial > Soil > Wetlands | place: USA: Ohio... | reverse complement strand
GGCCCCCCACCGCCGAGACCTTCGACGCCACAGGCGACGAGGATGCCGACGACGCGACCATGGCGGACATCGAGACAGTGCGCCACCGCCTTCTCGACCGCCTCGTCGGCCAGAACGACGCGATCGAACGCATTCTGCCCTATGTCCAGCGGATGCGCTTCGGCTTCAGGACACCAGGCCGGCCCGTCGGCGTGTTCCTCTTCTGCGGCCAGTCAGGAAGCGGGAAGACCGAGATGGCCAAGGAACTGGCGCGCGCTGTGTACGGATCGGAGGACAGCCTGATCTTCCTGGAGATGGGGCAGTTCAACGCGCCAGAGAGCATGAACATCTTCGTCGGCGCCCCGCCCGGGTACGTCGGCTACGGAGAGGGCAAGCTCACCAACGGTCTTCGTGACAGGCCGCGGGCAGTGATCCTGTTTGACGAGGTCGAGAAGGCGCACGCCAAGGTTCTCGACGCGCTGTTGCGTTTTCTCGACGACGGGAAGATCGGCGATCCCGCCGGACCGGTGCGGGACGGCTCGCAGTGCATCGTCGTTCTCACGAGCAACCTGGCCGCCGACGAGATGAGCAAGGTCTGGAAAGAGGTGCAGGACAACCCCAATTGGCGCGCGGTGGTCCGGGCGCGGCTGCGGGAGGCCTTCAGGAAGGAGAATTTCCGCCAGGAATTCCTCAACCGGGTGGACGAGATCATCCTGTTCCGCACACTGGACGTCGAAGACTACACCGAGATTGCCAGGCGCCTTCTCGCGCGGGACACGGCGCGCCTCAGCGACGAGTGGGGGATCCACGTTTCGGCCGACACCGTGACCAAGGCGATTGGCACGTATTGCCACTCGATCAGCGAGGGCGCGCGGGCGGCGCAGCGGCTCACCCAGTCCGTGGTGATCACACCGGTGATCGACTTCGTCCTGCGCCACAAGTGCGTGCCGCCGGTCCACCTCGTGGTGACCGCCACGCAGACGACCAGCGATCCCGCGTCCGAGCCCGTGGGAGCGGTGCGGTTGGCGTAGCCACGGCGGACCTACTCGTCTCGCTCGTGTCCGGGCGCACACGGGCTGCCCGGCGAGCCGGAACGTGGGAAACGCCCGCGGTCCGGTGGATCTGATTCTCCGTAGCCCCCGGACTTCGCCGACAGTCCCCTCGGTGGTGCGGGTTGAGGCGCTTCGCTGGGTGAAGCGGGGCGCAGCCCGCCGCGTGAAGAGTCGAGGGCCAATCGACTCCGGCTTCGCCTAGTGTTCGCCCATCCCGCTGGACGGCGGAATGCATGGCAGAACCGGGCCTGATTCGGCGAGGGATGGTGCGACGACCGCCGACCTGCGGGCGTTCATCAGCACCGCGCACGGTCACCGGCACACGGGCTTCCTGCGCGGGGTTTTGCGCTTGACATCTTCCCGCGTTCCTCGCATTGTGTCAGCGTTCGGTCGTGTCCTGGGCGGTTTCTCCGGAGCGGTAGCGGTCCGTCGGCGGAGGGAACTCGCGGCGGCGACCGTCTGCATCACCCTGCGCCGCCGCGCCCGGCCGTTGTCGGCAGCCGAACCGGCTAGCCGGCCAGGTGGCGTTCGCGGTCCGCTCCGGGACCGCGGCCGCAGCCCGCATCGGGAGAGGTGCCTCCGAAACCGAGGAGGCCGCACCGCGACGACTTACCGCAAGATACACGGCACGATCATGTCAGAACAGGACGTCCAGCGGCTGCTGCGCCACGGCCGAGAGGCTGTGCGCGACACCATGGCGCGCTCGCGCGTGGTGGAGGCGTGGGATGCCCTGCAGGAAAGGGACCCCGACGGCACCGCTCGAGGCACGCTTCCCTGGACCGATGATGCCCTCGCGCGATTCGAGGCCGCCCATCGGTGCGACCCGGGTGACATCGGCCTCATCCACCACCTGGCCATCATCCACCACTCGCGAGCATGGGACCTGGAGCTCGCAGACGACCCGAGAGCCGCCGACGCCTGGCGGGGGGCCCTTGCGTGCTGGCGAACGCTGGCCGCCTCGTCCGAGTTCTGGAACGATCTCGAAGACAAGCTCCGAGCGCTGACCTCGGACGACAGGGTCGTGTTGCTGGCGGATCTCCGGCGCGATCTTCTCGAGCACCTCGTCGACATGCACGTCGATTTCGTCCGGCACTACAGCGAGATCTGCGCGCCGGACCGAGCGGCCAGACACATCGAGATCATCCGGCGGGCTGAGATCGGCCCCGCCGTGAAGCGGCGGCTGACCGAGAAGGTCTTCCAGGTCATGACCTGCGCCGTTCCCGATGCGAAGGCTGCCGGAGCCTATGAACAGGCGCTGACCACGGTCGAGCGCTTCCTCGACCTGTTCCCGGGGTACTTGGCCGCCCTCCGTCTCTATTGCGAAACCTGTCACGCGTGGTTGAGCGCACTGTCGTTCGAGCGCTGGGACGAGATCATCCGCCTCGCTGGCCGGTGCGAGGACCGGGTTCGCTGCCTCGGATGCCACCCGCACCTGCGCTCGGACCCGCTGGCCGAAGTAGCGCTCGAAGACCTTGCGTTCGAGTTCGCCCTTCGCGGCCACGATCGCGGCCGAAGCTATCTGGGTCCGTCACCAGAAGAGAACCTCACAGTGACCAGTCGCGATGCTGCGCGCGCCGCCTTCGAGTTCGCCGTCAGATGGGGCCGTCTCGGCTACCCGTACAGCCGGGCCGAATCGCGCGTGCGGAGCGCGTTCGGCGTGTGCGCCACCGCGCTGGTTGTCCTGCTGGACGGGGAAGCCGCCGAGACCTGCCGCGACCCAACGATCGACACCCGGCTGATGAGGGCTGCCGCCGCCACGCTCTACCGGACGGCTCTCGGCCTGCTGGAGGAGGCGATTGCGGCCGAGCCGGACAGTGAGCTGCATCGCCGCAACCTGTCGGTCGTTCAGAACCGGCTCAGGGACCTGGGCGACTGGCCGCAGCCGCCATCGGAAGCCGCGCTGGCGTCCACTTCGCCTGAGGCAAGCGCCGACCCCGCCACCTCCATGCCGGGTCCGAGCGAGAGCCCCGCCCCGACGTCGACGAACCCGTGGCGTCGAGGGCCGCTTTCGCAGAACCCGTATCTCCGTACCGCGTTTCGAGCGGCTCGGGTGCCGCGGGAAGTCGTCAAGCGCCGCAGTGTCGTCAACCTGATCCTCCAGACTCGGCAGCTCATCGAAAGCGATCCACAGGCCCACACGATTCGCGGCCGGCCGGTCTCTATCGCCGACGTCAATGCCGCAGAGAGCGTCCTCCTCGACCCGATGCAGCGTGCCCGCGAGGAATTGCTGGAGCACACGACCGAGCGGCTTCCCCTGGAGCGCCTCAGGAACCTCGCCCAGCAAGCGGTCGACGCACTCGGGCCCGAGCACGAGAGGCCGCTGGCCGCAACGAGCCTCGAATGCCTCTTGCCCTGGGTAGTGCAGTTGAGCAGGAGTGTCCTGGAAGGCTCCCTCGGCGCAGATCCGTCGTTCGGCGCGCTGGAGCTCGCGCTGGTTCCCCCGCATGGGGAGTCGGCTTGGGAGTAGTGAGCATGGCTGGGCCTTTGGAGATCTCCGACGCCCCTCGCGCCATCGGACCGGAATGCGGTGTGGCCGACATCCCGCTTGTGACGCTCGCGTGGCGTTCGATGCGGGCCGAGTGCCAGCGGCGCTTGCGCGACACCGAGGAACTGGCGGGCGCCCTCGCCGGGTGTGCGCGCGGCGTCGTCCGCCTTCAGCGCGCGGTACATGCCTTCGCGACGGGGTCCGATGCGCCGGCCGATCGGCGCACGGTTCTAGCGCTTGCCGCTGTAGCCGAAGGGCTCGAGCAGTCGCTGCGGCGGGCCGGTGTCCGGATCGTCGCCCCGAAGGAAGGAGAGCCCTACACGACGGAGTTGATGGAGTTGGTCGAGAGCGTGTCGCAGCTTCCTGGGCCGGAAGTGCACGAACCGCGAATCGCGGAGCTGATCGAGCCTGCGATCCTCTACGGGGGCGCGCTGCTGCAGATGGGAAAGGCCGTCATTCTCGTGCCAGTGCGGACGGCAGCCGGCTAGCCGCATGCCAGTCGCACTCGCCGGCGACCCAAGAGGGAGCAGCCATGGGACGTATTGTCGGCATCGACCTGGGAACGACGTACAGTGCGGTCGCGATTCCGGAGGAACGGACGGGGGAGGGCTTTGCGCTCGTGCCGGGCTGTCCGGGCTGTTCGGTGATCCTCGACAAGCTGAAGCGCCGGATCACTCCCTCGGTGGTGGCGGAGGACTCGGCCGGTAGAATCGTGGTGGGCTACGCGGCAAAGAACCGGGCCGGACTGTCGCCAGAACCGATCATGTTCGCCAAACGGGCGATGGGGGAGGACCAGACCTTTCGGCTCGCCCGCCAAGGCGTCCTGCGACCTGAGGAAGTCTCGGCGCACGTGCTGCGCCATCTCAAGGCGGTGGCGGAGGAGCGCCTCGGCGAGTCGGTCGACGAAGCGGTCATCACCGTGCCCGCGTATTTCTCGCTGCGGGCCCGGCAGATGACCGAGAAGGCGGGCCAACTGGCGGGCCTGCGGGTGGCGCAGATCGCGCCCGAGCCGGTGGCGGCGGCACTAATGTACTGCGCCGGCGACCCCCGGGAGTCGCTCCGGCTCATGACGTACGACCTGGGGGGCGGGACCTTCGATGTCGCCATCCTTGAGCGGCGCGAGGGCACCATCAGCACCGACTCGATCGTGGCGTTCGACGGCGACCGGTTCCTGGGCGGGTATAACTTCGACAAGAAGCTGGCGCTGTGGCTGATGGACCAGCTCCGTGCGCGCGGGTACGACCTGACGCTGAACCTGGACGACCCCGCGGACACGGCGATCTTCGCCAAGCTGATGGTCTACGCCGAGCGGGCCAAGATCGACCTGTCGAAGGTCGACACGTACACGTTCCAGGAGGTGACGAGCGGGATCACCGATCATTCGGGCAATCTGGTGGCGATCGAGGACCTCACCATCACCCGGGCGGACTTCGAGGCGATGATCACGCCGGAGATCGAGGAGACGATTGCTCTGTGCCACCGCGCACGGACCGAGAAGGCGGCGCGGGTGATCGCGCCGGATCAGCTCGACGAGGTTCTGATGGTCGGCGGCTCGTCGTACATTCCGCTGGTGGCCCGGCGCCTGGCGGAGGAGTTCGGCCGAACGCCGAAGCTCATCGAGCCGAACCTGTGTGTGGCCCTCGGCGCGGCGATCCTGGCGGGCACGAAGTCGCAGGCGGTGACCCGGCTGCTGAGACTGAACCCGCTGCCGGCAGAAACCGATTTGCCCACGCTCACCATCGCAGGGCAGGTCGTGCCTGGGGAGGGCCTGCCGACCGTCGCCGCGACCAAGGTCACCCTGCGGGCCCTGGACGGGTCCTCGCAAGTCCAGCGGACCGCGGGGCCGGACGGGCGGTTCGCCTTCGACCGCGTCCCGCTGGAACCCGAGGCGACGACTGAGTTCGTCCTGACGGTCACCTCCCCGCAGGCAGTCGAGGTGGCGAGCCACCGCTTCAAGGTCCGGCAGAGCCAGGCGGCCGCCGGCGCGGGGCCGACTCAACCGGTGACCAATATGCTGGCCAAGCCGATCGGGATCGTGACCGTGGACGGCCTGCACGTCGTGGCAAAGGAGCGCACGCCGCTGCCGTACGAGGTCGTCACGCGGGCGAAGACGTCGGACACGAGTGGCCAGATCCGGATTCCCATCGTGGAGGAGCACAGTCCGCTCGGCGAGATCCTGATGTCGGACATTCCGAAGACGCTGCCGGCCGGGAGTGCGCTCGACATCACGCTGGTGATTCAGGAGAACTATCAGATTCAGGGACGGGCGCAGCTGCCGGCGATCGGCCGGGAAGCGCAGGTCGTGATCCACATCCCGATCCCGCCCCGGCGGACAAGAGAGGAGCTGAAAGCCCAGTACACCCTGCTCGCTGCCCAGGCGAGGGACACGCTCAATGCGGCGGGCCGCGGCGCGTTGTTCGCGGACGCAAAGGCCAAGCGGCTGACCGACCGGCTGGCGGCGGCCGCGGAGATGCTCCAGGGCCGGGGGGTGGAGCCGGCCATGATCCAAGAGTGCCTGGATGAGATCCGGAGTCTCATCAGGGTGATTGGCGCCGGCTGGCGACCCGAGCCGCCGAAAGCGGCGTTCGAGCAGCGGGCCGGCGAGGCGAAGGCGTTGCTCGACCAGGCCCTGCAGGCGAAGCCGAGCCTGGCCGAGGCGGGCTACGACCGCCGGTTGGCGGCCATTCGGAGCGAGGCCGACCAAGCGTACACGATGCAGCAAACGGCGAGCTGGAAGGAGGCCTTCTCGCGGCTCTCGGCATTCTGCGAGGAAGTCGAGGCAGCCGCCAGGGTGCCGCAGCCGCAGCCAGGCCCGGGGGCAGACTCATGTCCGAGTCCGGCCGCCTTGCTGCTGGCCCTGACGCGGGAACTGGGCGCGCTCGAGCAGACGGCTCGTGACCAGGGTCGTTATCCCGAGTTCCGGGCGGACTTCGAACGCCTCGCGGACGATCTGCAGGCCATCAATCCCAAGGCGCCGAACGCGATGGACCAGCTCCGCGATTGGTACCTCACGAAACTGGCCGATCTCCGCAAGCGCCTCAACGCGCCCGTGCCGACCGGCCTGCCTCAGGTGGATCAGCCCGGCACCAGGGTCGGGCGTTGACGGAGCATCGCGTCGATGGCGAGATGCGGGAGCGCGTATAGCTGTCCAGCCTGCGGGGCGGAGGTCGCGGAGCGCCGGCTGATCTGCGCATGCGGAGCGGACCTGGGGCTGCTCGCGCGCCTGGACGCCGTCGCCGACGCCTGGTTCAACGAGGCGCTCGCGTCCCTGGCGGCCGGCGCTCCTGGCCGGGCCCTCGAGTGGCTGTCCGCCTGCTGCGCGGCACGCCCGGCCGACGCGGCCGCGCGTCGTGTGCAGGCGAAGCTCTGGGCCCGGTTCGGGCACTGGCGCGAGGCGCACGACTCGCTGGACCGAGCCGCGGCAGTCGATCCCGACGCTGCCGATCTCCAGGCGATTCGGGAGGCCGTCAACGAACTGGAGCGAGCCTCGTCCCGCGCGGAAACATCGAGTCGGCCAGAGGCGGCGGGCTGCGGCGGGGACAGGCCGCCAGGTGGAGGCCGGTCACGTCGAGCCCGCGCGCGCAAGCCGCGTGCCTGAAGCGAGGGCACCATGGACAAGATCGTGGTCGGCATCGATCTCGGGACGACGTTCTCCGCGGTGGCCTACGTGGACGACCAGGGCCGCCCGCGCGTGGTTCCCAACGCCGACGGCAAGACGACGACACCCTCGGTGGTGCTGATCGAGCCGGGGCGCATCGTCGTCGGTGACGTCGCCATGAACCAGTGGTTCACGAGGCAGGAGCACGTGGTGCGCTGGATCAAGCGAGCCATGGGCGATGCCGACTACCGGTTTCAAGGCCTCTCGGCGGTGCAGATCTCGGGCGAGATCCTGAAAGCCCTGAAAGCCGACGCCGAGCTGAACCTGGGGCAGGCGATCGAGGAAGCCGTCGTCACGTGTCCGGCGTATTTCAACTCCATCGAGATCGAGAACACCAAGGCGGCTGGGGAGATGGCGGGCTTTCGCGTTCGGGAGGTCGTGAAGGAGCCCACCGCGGCGGCCGTGTGCTACGGCGTCGACGAACTGCGCGAGGGCCAGACGGTCCTCGTGTGCGACCTCGGCGGGGGCACGTACGACGCCACGATCCTGACGGTCGATCACGGGACGTTCCTGCCCCGGGCGTCGATGGGCGATCGCCAACTCGGGGGGCACGACTGGACGATGGATCTCGTCGGAGTGGTCGCGGAGCGGCTTCAGCAGCGCCTGGGCGAGGACCCGCGCAACGACCTGGTCGCCGGCCAGATGTTGTACGAGGCCTGCGAGCAGGCCAAGCGCGACTTCGCGCGGGTCGCCGAGGTCGCCATCCCGTGCTCGTACCGCCGACGGATGGAGCAGGTCGCCGTCACGCGCGACGAGTTCGAAGCCGTGACGGAGTGGCGAATCCAGGCACTCGTGATGTGGTCGGAGCGGGCGTTGGAGAAGGCTGGCCTGACGTGGGGAGCGATCGACACGATTCTGCTCGTCGGGGGATCGTGCCGGCTGCGGCGCATGGCCCTTGCGCTGGCGGGCGCGTCGGGCCGCGCGCCGGTCATGGGGCGTGAGCCCGACCTGATGGTGGCGTTGGGCGCCGCGATCATCGCGCGAGGGCAGGTCCGTCGACGTCGGGGAGGGCTGGCCGAGTCGCATCGAGGCGGACTCATCCCGGTCGAACCCAAGCGCATCATCGCCCGATCGCTGGGCACGCGCGTCGTGACGTTCGAGGGCGGCAGGCCCCGGATCACGACGGCGCTGTTGATTCCGCACAGCACCGAATCGCCGGTGTCGCGCTCCCGGGACGACTTCGAGGTGTCCGTGGCCGGCCAGACCCACTTCGACGTGCCGGTGGTGGAATTCGAGAGCGACGACGACATGGACGTGGTGGGCAACTACCGCTTCACCTGCCCGCCCTCGGCGGCGAAGGGCGACAAGATCACCATCACCTTTCACTATGACGTGAGCGGCATCATCGCGGTCGAGGCGGTCGACCGGCGCTCGGGCCGTCCGCTGGCCGTCGAGCGCCTCCCCTACCAGGAGCCCGGCGTGGAGGGAATGGCCGTCCGGGCTCCCCGCTGGGTGGTGTTCGCGATCGACACGTCGTACAGCATGGAGAGCGGCAATAAGATCGCCATCGCGAAGGCCGCGGTCCTCGACAACGCGCGGAGCCTGCTCGAGGGCTACGGCGGGAGCTGCAAAGTGGGACTCGTCGCGTTTGCATCCGAGGTCACGGTCGCCTGCCACCCCACGTCCGACTTGGCGGCTGTCGCGGATGCGCTGGCGCCGCTCGAGCCAAGCGGCATGACCGCCATGGACGAGGGCATCCGCCAGGCCGTCGATCTCGTCACAGGCGCGCCGGCTGGCACCGATCTCGACGTAGTCATGGTCACCGACGGCATGCCCGACGACACCCGCAGGCAGCGCACGCTCGAAATGGCCGCGTATGCCTCGGCCAAGGGGGTCACACTCTCGAGTCTGGGCCTCGGACACGGAGATGTCGACCTGGAGTTCCTCAACGCACTGTCGCCGCTCTCTCTCGTGATTGGAGCCAACGAACGGATGTCCGAGGCGATCTCGACCCTGCTCACCCGATCGGCGGCGTCCCGGGGTGGATTGAAGGAGCCCTCGCGGGGCGGCCTCAGTGAGGCAGACATCACATGAACGGCTCACACGACGTCGATCCGAACCCCAGTACGTCGCCGGCGACGGATGGCGAGGCCGGCTGTGCGGGCGCCGGCCAGGAGCCGGACGCCCCGCGTGGCGGCGACGTGCTGCCCACCGCTCCGCCAGCCTGTGCTGTGGACGTGCTGACCGTCGTTGCCGGTCTTCAGGAGACCGTGCGCGAGATGCGCGACGTTCTCAGCGCTGCCGAAACCCGGCTGTCCACCCTCGAGGCTGCAGCGGACGCGGCAGGCAAGCAGATCGCGTTTCTCCCGCCGCAGATGCGGATGCTCGCCGCCAAGATCGACGGCGTGGCGACGTCGGTGAGCGAGCCGCGCCTGCGCGCCCTGCTGCTGGGGGTTCTCAGTGTGTACGACCTCGTGGAGCAGGCGCGCCGCTCGGTGCTGATCGACGCCGCAACCGAGGCCGGTGCCCTGGCGCTCCGCCATTACGATGTTCTCCGGACGCAGCTCCGACAACTGATGGAGAGCAACGGGCTCGCTGAGGTGTCGAGCGACGGCCGGTTCGATCCGCTCGTCCACCGTGCCATCGAGAGGGTCCCGGTGACCGACCCGTCGCAGGCGAATGCGGTGGTCCAGGTGCTGCGTCCGGGCTTCCGGACCGATCAGACCGTGCTCCGCTACGCGGAGGTGTCAGTCGGGTGCTACACGCCAGCCGAAGGTCCGGCCGAAGCGGGCGGTGCCGAAAGCGGTCCCGCTTCGTCAGCCGGCTCCGCTGGCGGCGCGTGACGTCGCAGAAGGGAGGATGACTCGCCATGGCCGTTCGCTGCGGCATCGACCTGGGCACGACCTACTCATCGATCTCGTGGTTCGACAGCTACAACAACCGAGCGGACCCTATCGACCTGGACGCCGCGGATGGGGGCCGAATCCTCCGATCGGTCGTGTACTACCCGGGCCCGGGACAGGCGCCGGTCGTCGGTGACGCCGCCTGGAACGCCGCGCGCCAGTCGCCCGATCGGGTGATCGTCGGGATCAAGCGCGCGATGGGCAGCGACTTCAAGACACCCGATATCGACGGCATGAGCTACACGCCGGCGCAGGTGTCGTCGGAGATCCTGAAGGTCCTTGCGGCCGATGCGCAGAAGTACCTCGGCGAGGAAGTCAAGGACGTCGTCATCACCGTGCCGGCGCACTTCGGCGACAACGAGCGGGCGGAAACGATGGAAGCCGGCCGGCTCGCCGGCCTGAACGCGCTGCAACTGCTGTCGGAGCCACAGGCGGCGGCGCTGGCGTTCGCCGTGGAGAAGGTGGCGGACATCGTCGACAAGTGCCTGCTCGTGTACGACCTCGGCGGCGGGACCTTCGACGTGACGCTGATTCGCACCACGCTGGCGCCTGGAGCGGGCAATGCGATGGACCTGAAGGTCGACACGCTCTGCAAGGACGGCAATGCCGCCCTCGGCGGGCTCGACTGGGATCGGGCGCTTGCCGAAATCGTGGCGGAGAAGGTCCAGCAGGTCCACGGCATCGACATCACGCTGGATCTGAAGAACGAAGCGCTCCTGCTCGACAACTGCGAGAAGGCCAAGCGTCACCTGAGTCGGGTCGGCAGCGTCTCGGTCGTCGCCGACGCGGCCAATCACCAGGTCGAGGTGTCAGTGGCCGAATTCGAGGATCGGACGAACGATCTGCTCCTGCAGACGCAGATGCTCCTCGAGAAGGTGATCGACGACGCGGAGAAAACGCACGGGATTCGCAGAGACAGCATCGATGTCATGCTCAGCGGCGGTTCGAGCAAGATGCCGATGGTGAAGAAGATGATCACGGGCGTCCTGGGCCGGGCGCCGCTCGAGTACAAGAACCCCGAACTGCTCGTGACGATCGGCGCGGCCTATTGGGCTCACCTGCTGCAGTCGACCGGGACCGTGCAGATGGCTGTCCCCACCCCGGATGGCGGCAGGCAGACCACGACGGTGTCGATGGGCCCAGCTGGTATCACGGAGATCGCCTCGGAGGCCGTGGGCGTCGAGGTTCTGCGGCCGGACGGCCCTGGCCAATGGCGGCGGTCCAACGCGGTGATCGTCCCGCGCGCGGCCGCCTACGAACGGGACTTCAAGAAGGAATTCCAGACGACGGAAGACGATATGACCGAGGTGCCCATCGTGCTCTACAAGGGCGACGCGGACGACCTCGACCAGTGCGAGCAGTTGATGACCTTCACGATCGGCGGCTTGCCGCCAGGCCGCCCCGCCGGACAGCGCATCGAGGTGACCCTGCGGTACGACAGCAGCGGCATCCTGCGGGGAACGGCCGTCGATCTGGCGACGAGAAAGGCGTGCGACATCGTGATCGATCGGGACAAGGCCCTCAAGGCGACGGCATAGGACGATGCCCGATCCGAAACCTGCATCCGCGTCGGGACGACTGGGTTCTCCGCCCGCGCCGACTCAGGTGACCGCTCAACAGGTCATCGAGATGTTCGCCGAGCTCGGGCTGCCGGTGTGTGACGACGCGGCCGAGATCAAGCGGAAGTTCGACGGCAAGCGTGACTACTACCTGAAGTTGCTCAGGGATCCGAACCCGAATGTACGGGCGAAGGGGGAAACGGGGGTCAAGAACGGCGAGGCGTTGCTGAACCGCCGCCCGGACCTGCTGGGGGTCGTCCAGGATCACTTCAACGGACTGGCCAGGACCGCGCTCGCGGGCGCGTTGGCAGCTGGAGTCACCACACTCACCCAGACACTGCAGCAGGAGCTGCGCGGGATCGCACGGTCCGCCTGTCACGTCGACGACACACTGGCCGACCGCTTCCTGGAGCAGTTCATCAAGGATGAAGGCCTCGACGGGGAAGGGCCCCTTGTCCGGCCCAGTCTCGTCGACAATTTCACGGCGACGAGCGCCAAAGGCGAGATCCTGCTGAGGTGGGACCTGCCGTCGACCAACTGCGACGAGGTCGTCATCATCCGGGAGCTCGGCTCGGCCGCCCCAGCGGGAAAGGCGAGCCGGAAGAGCCACACGATCCAGCCGGGCAGCGTGACGTTGTTCCGCGACACTGGTCTGGCGTCCGGCACGTTCTACTCGTACGCGGCTTTCTCGGTCTACCAAGGCGTGAGGAGCGCGGACGCGCGTCGCGCCAGTGCTGTGTGCATTGGTGACGTGCGTGACGCGAGCGCCGCCTGGGACGCCGGACGCATGTGCCTCCGGTGGAAGCCTCCGGCTGAGAACAACTCGGATACTGCCGTCGTGATCTTCAGGCGGGAGGGCAGGCCGCCCTCGGTCCGGTCCGGCCCGCAAGGTCCGGAAGCAGCAGACGGATCGACGACACAGGTGCATCAAGGAAGCGGTACCACGTGGATCGATCCACATGTCGACGAGGGCGTCACGTACCACTATCGGATCGTGGCGGACTTCAAGCGGGGCGTGTTCAGCGACGGGGTCACCGTGCAGGCCGCGGTGCCCAAGGCGCCACCTGCCGTCGCCGCCGCGACCGCGATTCACAGGCGCGCCGCGGACAAAGACGTGGTTGTGGTGGAATGGCACCCGCTCGAGACGAACGTCCCCGTGGATTATCTCGTCGTTCGACGCCCCGGGAGCGCACCCGCCGGCCGGGTCGATGAAGGCACGGTGATCCAGGCCACGCAGCAGAACCGCGTACTGGACGAAGACGTGGTCGCGGGCCGGCGCTATACCTACAGCGTGTTCACGCGATCGGGCGAGTTGATCAGCCGCAGCGGAACCTCGACTTCACCGATCACCGTTCTCACCGACGTCGCCAATCCCGTCGCCAGGACCGCGAGCCAGACGGTCGAGATCGCCTGGACGACGCCGCCCAGCGTGAGCACGGTGGTCGTCCGGCGGAGCCTCGTGGAGCCGTGCGACCACACGGACGGCGCGCTCGTGCCGTTGAGCGGAGAGGGGCATGCAAAGGACGACGGGCTCAGGAACGGCCAGCGGTACCACTACCTCATCTGTTGTGGGTACCGGCCGGATGGCGCCGACGAAGTGTTCTCGGCCGGTGTCCGAATCGCGGCAGTACCCGAACAGCTGCCGGATGCCGTGAACGACTTCGAGGTCGAGGCGCGCGCGACCGAGGTCGTCTGCACCTGGAAGGCGCTCTCCACCTACGTGCCCCCAAGGCACGGGCACGTCGTCGTGATCCGGTCGTCGAGGCCGCTCAACGTTGCCGAAGGCGACCGTTTCGAGGCGGCCGCGGTCGATGGCCTCGGCGAACGGATCCCTGCTGCCGGTGACGGCAGCGCCGTCGATGCGCATCCGGAGATCCAAAGGCCGTACTACACGGCGTTCACGGTGGCCGGTGCCCACGCCGTGGCCGGCCCTGCGGGGCTCGGCGCCGTCTGTCCCGACGCGACCGATCTCTCGCTCGCCGCAGCCAGGGACGGCGTGATCCTCCGGTGGGCATGGCCGCCGGGGTGCACCAACGTGAGGGTTGCGCGCCGCGCCGACGGCTGGCCCGACGGTCCGAGCGATGGTTCGGCCACGGTGTTCCACTGCAGCCGCGCGGACTACATGAGCGCCGGCAACAAGTTCGTCGATGTCGTTGGCGACGTACGAGGGCGGTTCCACTACGTCGTGTATGCGCAGCCCTCTGGGGCACCCGGCTTGTTCTTCGCCCGGGGCACGACGGAGGGGAGCCGGGCGATCATCCAATGGGAACCCTGGATGACGTTGCGCTATCGGCTCTCTTCGAGCGGTGATCGCGGCGGCGTCATCCTCCTCGAATGGCACCAGGAGAACCCGTTACCGGGTTTCTCGGGGTTCGCGCTGATCGCCAGCCAGGACCGCATTCCGGCGGCGGTCGACGATGGCGTCGAGATCTTCCGGTGGCGGCCAGCAGCCGGCCAGTCGAGCGGCAGCCACGCCATCAGTCTCGAGCCGATCAAGAGGCGACGGTGGGCTCGGTTCTTCTGCAAGGTCATGGTCCAGGACCCTGCCCAGCGTCACCGGACGCTGATCGTTCATCCGGACGCGTCGGAGGCGATCCTGGATGACGGGACGGTGCAGGGCGATCGGACGGGTGGCCAGCCGCCGCCGCGCCCATCGGGGATCCCGCGCACGGTGATCTGCCCTGAGTGCTTCGACGAATTCCCGCTCGGACAGATCATGTTCACCTCCTTCGACGGCGGAGATCCGCTGCCGGGGCGCTACGGCTTGCGCGAGCGCGTGTTGGGGCGGCCGCCGCGGCCACCCACCGATGGTCAGGGGCAGCGACTGACCCGCAAGCTGTGCCCGCACGGTCACGTGCTGCCGTTCACGGCGGGGTCCCAGCCGAGTATCGTGCTTGGTCTGATTGGGGCGAAGTACAGCGGGAAGAGCCACTACATCGCGTCGCTCGTGAAACGCCTGGAGGGCCAGGTCGGCAGCGACCTTCAGGCCTCCCTCCTCCCCGTCAGCGACGAGACGCAGGACCGCTACCAGCGCGAGTTCCATCGGCCCCTGTTTGGGGACAGCCTCGAGCTGCCGGTCACGGTCGGCACGCCCAAGCCGCTCATCTATGACCTCACGATCGATGGAAGCCTGTGGGGCGAGAGACGGACCCGCGCCGTGACGCTGGCCCTTTACGACACCGCCGGGGAGAACCTCGACAATGAGGCCACCGTCGAGCAGATGTTGAAGTACCTGCGGGTCGCCTCGGGGGTGTTGTTCCTGGTGGATCCCCTCCAGGCACCCGCAGTGCGCGACGCGCTTCCCGGCACGGTCGGCCTGCCGAATCTCGACCAGATGGCCGAGCCGAACGTGATCCTCGGCCGCATCCTGAAGTTGCTCGACGCCGGCAAGGCCGAGAGCGGCTCGGGCCCCCTGTCGGCTCCCGTCGCCGTGGTGCTGACCAAGTGCGACGTGCTTCGAGACGCGGGACTGATCGAGGCCAATCGTCTGTGGAACACGGACGCCCGTCACGTCGGCTACTTCGACCGCGCCGCGCACGACGACATGACGGGAATGATGGCGGAGTACGTCCAGCGCTGGAGTCCAGCCGCTTACATGAGCGTCAGGCAGCGGTTCTCGCGCCATGCGTTCTTCGGCGTGTCGGCGACCGGCTGCGCGCCGGACATCGTGACGCGACGCTACAAGTACATCTCGCCGTGGCGGGTTGAGGATCCTCTGCTGTGGCAACTCGCCGAACTCGGGCTCATTCCGTCCCGATGAGGATCGCGTGATGGCCATCGAACAGCTCGTGTACACCGACCGACCGCGCGGAAAGGGCGTGGATCCCAATGCCGCGGGCTATCAGATCGCGGCCTGTTCCCCGGGACTCGGCGCCGACGTCCGCGGCGTGCTGGGAAGCATCTGCATGCATTACGGCGACGCGGTCTACCGTCACGCGCCGCGAACGGCGATCGATGGCGAGACGGCCTGGCGGACCAGGACCGACACGATCACCGCGGTGCCAGCCGAGGTGCTGGACGCGTTTCCGATCGTGTGGATTTATGACCGGATCAACGACAGCCTGGTCTCGCTGACCCGCGTCCGATACAGCGGCTTCACCCACGATGGGCGCACCGGCAACTTCTTTGCCCACGCGCTCGTCTTCGATCCTCGCGATCTCGCCAGTCACGGCTACAGCCCGCTCGCGCTCACGCAGTCCGAGCTGTTTCTCGAGTCGTACCCGGGCGACGGCACCTCGCTGCCGGCGGCCTCTGATCCAGGCGACCTCGCGAGAGGCGCGGCGCTCCCCGAGTTGCTGGCTCAGCCGCCCTATCGCGAACGGCTGCCCGCGCTGGTGCACGCCCTCGCACACGCGGAGCCTTCCGCGCGGCCCGTGTTGCTCTGTCTCGACGACTGGCGCAAGGCGGTGCCGGTCGTCGACGCCCTCCTCGGCCTGCTGCCGCCGAGCGGGCGCTCCCAGACGACCTTCTGCACGTACGAGAGCGATCACAAGTGGCTGGGCGCTGCAGGCCCCGGGCCCCGGCCCCGCGAGCGTCTGGCGGCGCATCATCTCGTGGTGCTCTGCAGTCAGGACGCCGGCACGTGCGAGCTTCGCCCGGACGAGTACCGTTCCGGATTCAGGATCTTCAATTTCGTCCAGGATCAGTTCAGCGACGTCGGAGCACCGGGACCATTCGCGACGTTCGTGGCCTCGTGCGTGTCGAACCGCGCCGCGGACACGCTGCAGAATCATCACGACCTCGCGGAAGCACTTGGGGTCGGGAGCCAGCCGGCGGCGTGGGACACCCTGGTCCCCTCAGCGGGACTGCGCAGTGTCTCGCTGCGAGGCGAGGAACTCGTGGCCGCTGCTCGGGCGCTTGCGGCCCTCGCGACGGATGCGAAGCAGGCTGGTGTTGCCCTCCGCGCGTTGTGGCCCCATCTGCGGGGGCTCTCGGCCTCGCTTCACGAGGCCGGCGAGGCTCGTTCGGTCGGCGCCGAGGTGGCGGCGCTGATCGATCGGACCGACCCCGAGCTCCGGCGCCAGTTCGCCGCCGAACTCGTGGATCTTGCGACGGCCGCCTTCGCCGAAGGTCGGACCCGCGCGGCCGCCGTCCTGCTCGAGGCGTGCGGCGGCACGCGGGAAAAGGGCGTGCTCTCGGTGCTCTCCGACGCCGTTCGGGTGCCCATTGTCCGCCCCGCGGCCGTGGAGGACCAGCGGCAGGCCGTGGAGCTCCTTCTCGAAGGGCTGAGGCTTTGCGAGAAGTCACCCGAGGCGGGACCGCCGATTGCGGCGCTGCTCCCCCTCACCTTCCGATCGGCGAGCGACGCGGGCCGCGGCGCCGATGTCTGGCAGCGCGTCGGCGAGCGCTTCGTCAAGCCTCTTTTGTCGGGCGACTGGAGCGACGCGAAGGCGCGACTGCTCGAAGAGCTGATCCAGGCGCTGCCCGCGGACCGCTGTCCCGACGGCAGCTACTGGCTCAACCTCCGGTTGCTCGACGGCGCGAAGCCGGCAGGTGCGGCGCTGACGGCCCGATTCGAGGAACTCGCGAGAGCCTCCGGAGCGTGCCAGGACGCGGACAGGCTGGCGCAGGACCTTCTTCGCCTCGTGAACGAGCACTTCACCGAGCCGGAACCCCGCGGCGAAGTGCTCGGACGGATGGCGGAAGCGTCCCTGGACGGCCCCTCCGGCCAGCGGTTCTTCGCCGCGTACACGCAGATCAAGGCGCAGGACGCCGACCTCGATCGCCAGTTGCGAAAGAAGCTGGCCAAGGCAGGCGTGTCCCGGGTGTTGTGCCGCGAGATGCTCGGCGAGGTCTTGCCGTGGACCGACGAGTCCGACAGTTCGAGGAAATTCGATGCCTGGTGGGATCCCATCCTCAAGTATCACCCGGCGGTCGTGAAGACGCTCTGCCGTGCGTCAGCCGGGCGCCTCGAACGGTCGAGCGACACCGGGGGATGCCTGGCGCTGGCGCGCGCCATTCTCTCGAAGGTGAAGGACGAGTTGCGAGCGGACCCGGACTGTCTGGTCCTCGCGAATGCGGCCGCGCGGGCGCTGCCGTTTGCCCCGCTGGCCGCGGCCTGGCAGCACGTGTTTCGCCAGACGCCCGGACTGAGCGCCGATGCCGACGCGCGCGTGAAGCTCTTCAAGTTCATGGGCGAAGTCGAAGCCCAGGCGGAGAGCCCCACATGGGCGGTCGAGCAGTTCAGGCACGACGATCCGCGATGGCGAAGCGTGGCGGCGTTGGGGACGGACGACCGGGCGGCGGCTGTGAGGTGGTGCGTCACGGCGTTCGACAGGATCGGCATCGCGAGCCCGCAGCAGGCGGAAGCGTTCGCGCGAGTGCTGGAAGCCGCGGGCGCCGGATCCCAGGAGGAGATTGGGAGCGCGGCTGCACGACTCGCCGACGGGCGAGACCCGGTCACGTGGGTGCTGCTGCTGATGGCGTTCGCCCGGTGCACGCTCGAGGGCCAGGGGCCGCCGAGCGAGAGCGTGGGCGGCCGCGTCGTGGGAGCCATCCTCCGGCGGTGCGAACGGGGTGTGCAGTCTCTTTTCGAGGCGCATCTCCAGCAGCGTTTCGCCCGGCGCACGATCGAGTACGACCGGCGGCTCGAGACCCTGTGTGAACAGGCCGGAGTCGCCCGGCCCGGGAGGACCCCGACTCCGGGAGACAAGCCGCCGGGCCCGCCGGCGGCCGGTCAGGCCCCGTCGGACACGCTCGCCGACCGGGCCAAAGGCTTCCTGGGAAGGCTGCTGGGCCGCGCGGACGAAGCTCAGAAGGACGGAACAACCGAGGACAGGCGGTCCGGCCGCGCCGACCGACACAGGTAGGAGCACGGGACTCCCCATGGCTACACGACGACGGATGTACCTGTTCGAGCGCGCATACGTGGATTATGTCGCCCGCCTGCGTCGGTTCATCCTGCGGACGGTCGAGACGTGCTCGGCTGTCTGGAATTCGTTCTGGAGGGGGGCGGGCGCTGTCATCATCGAGGTACTTCTCAGGCTGCTCATCGTCGCCACGGCCATTGCGGCAGCCGTCATGTACGTCCGGTACGAGCATGCGCAGGGACGGGGAGTCTCGGCGGGGACCGTTGGCGTCATGGGCGCGATCGTGCTGTACGTGACGGTCCTGCTCTGGGGCTGGAAAGCGCCCGTGCACTTGATGGCGCGCCTCCTCTCCGGTGCCTCGGCATCCGGGGTCGTTCTCGCCCTGGCGCTCGTGGCCACCGCGCTCGCGACCCTGGTGTTCTCGCCGTATCTGTTCGCCCTGTTCGTGCTCACCGCCCTGTCCGTCGTGTTGTTCCTGCCGCTGCGGGGGTTCCAGGAGCTCTGGCTTCTCTACCGGCGCATCGTCTATCGGTGTCCGTACGACGAGTGCAACGGGCGGGGGCTCCCGATTCACATCTGTTCATGCGGCGAGACCTATCCGGACCTCCTGCCGAGCTTCTACGGCATCTTCCATCACACCTGCCGTCACGGCGACGGCACCGTCGTCCGGCTGCCCACGATGGACGTCCTGGGCCGGAACAGGCTGCCCCGCCTCTGCGGTCGCTGCAAGCGCCCCCTGATTCACTCGTCACTGGGCGAACTGTCCGAGTGGCCGGTTGCGGTGGTCGGCGGTGCGAGCGCCGGAAAGACCGTCTTTCTGCGTCAGGCCACGCACCAGCTTGGCGAGCGGTACGCAGTGGTGAGAGGTGCGACGGTCACGATCGATTCTCAAGTCCAGGCGCGGGAGCAGCAACGTGAATTCGAGCGGCTGCGCGTGGGCCAGGTGCTGGCCAAGACTGCCGGTGACACCATGGTCGCGATCGGCCTGGCCGTGCGAGTCCCGAACCTGGTCCGGTGTCTTCTGTACCTGTTCGACGCCCCGGGCGAGGACTTCGGCAGCATGCAGCGCTTCGGCCGGAAGCAGGTCATGCAGCACATTCGCGGCGTGATCCTGCTGATCGACCCGTTCGCCCTCACTCTGCTGGCCGATCATGCACGGCAGCGTCAGAGCGCGCTCAAGCCATCGGAGACCTCCGTGCGGTCGGTCGTAGGGAACTTGATCGCTAGCGTCAACTTGCGACTGGTGCGCCGGCAGGATGAGAAATGCGGCGTGCCGCTCGCCGTTGTGCTCAGCAAGGCCGATGCCTTTCCGGTTCACGACTATCCGTTTCTGGCGGACCTGTGCCCCCGTGACGACGTCGATGCGGGTGAGGCATTGAATTCCCGGTGCCGGGCTGCGTTGGAAAGGCTGGGCGAGGGGACGAGCGTCCGCGCACTGGAACAGAAGTTCGCGACGGTGAGGTACTTTGCGTGCTCGGCGCTGGGACGGATGCCGGATCTTCGCGACACGAGTCCGTTCAGACCGATCGGCGTGGCCGAGCCGATTCAGTGGCTCCTCGAGGCCGGAGTGAGCCGGCAGCCGGGGCGGAGGCGCCAGTAGGCACCTCGGCGCGCGCTTGGCGCCGGGTCGGCGGTCCTGCGGCGTCCAGGATTACGGTGGCGCACCTGGCTGCCGAGGCGTGCGAACGGCAGCGTGCGGGAAGGCAGGATGCGGAAGACCTTGCGGGAACGCGAATGACCGCGGCAGGCCGGGCGGGTGCCCCGGCGGCCGCGTGTCCTTGTCGCCACACGGCGGTGCGTGGGCGAGGGCCGGATCGGCCAGAGAGGATGCTCAATGTCCGGGCGACGATTGCTGGTGCTGTGCGGAGCGATGTTCGCTGTGGCTCCTGCCTTGAGTTGGGCCGCCGAGGATCACGCCTGGTTGAGATCCGCGAGCGTGCCACCGGCCGCCGTGACCGCTGCGCTCCAGCGCATCGTCGCGCTGCCGCCTCCGGATGCCGCAGGCGAAGCCAGGGCCCTGCTCGCCGAGCGAGACGGTTTCTCTGCAGCCGGGCGCTCGGGTGCCGACTTCCTCATCGCGGCCGCCCTCGAGCGAGGTGGCGACACGGCCCAGGCGAAAACCGCGTACGCGTCGGTCGTGGAGAACTCGGCCGGGAGCGACTTGGCGGTCAGCGCCGACGTGCGCCTGAAACTGCTCGACATCCCCCGCGACAATGTCGGCGCCCGTGAAACGTTCTTCTCCGCCCTTGCGAACGAGCCGGGTCGCGACGGATGGTTCCTGGTTGGAGACGAGTGGGCGCGGACGTCGTCGGTTCGGGCTGCCCTTCAGGAGGTCGTGAACCTCCGTTCCGACCGACTCTCGTTCCGGTTCTTCAACTTCCTTCGATCCTGGTCCACGTTTCCAGCACCGTATGCGTACCTGTTCATCCTTCTGACGCTCGGCATCGGGGTCAAGGTCCTCGCTCTTCCGCTACAGATAAGGGCCGCGTTCCAGGCGGTTCGAATGGAGCGGCTCCGGCCCGAGATACAGGCCATCCAGATGGTCCACGGCACCGAGCCCATGGAGGCGCAGCGGCAGATCTACGCGCTGACGCAGGCTCGCGGCCTCAGCTTCGCTCCCGGTTGTGCCGTCGCGGTGCTGGACCTGATCTTCGTCGTCTGGGGCCTGTTGACCCTGCGTGACTACGCGCCTCAGATGGCCCTCGACGGCGCGCGGTTCTGGTCGGTGGCGGACGTCACCAAACCCAGCAATCTGATCCTCGTGATCTGGCTCGGCTTGAGTCTCTTCCAGGGCCTCAGTGCCGGGAAGCTCCAGGGGATGAACGTCGGGCAGAGCGTCGCCGTTGGGCTGTTCGGGGGAGCGACCTTCATGGGCGTTGCCTGGTATTGGGACTGGCCGGCCTACGTGCTGATCTTCTGGGGGCTATTGGGGTTGATGGGATTGCTGATCAGTCTGGTGCTTCGGGCATTGTGCCGACTCGGAGGGGCCTGACACAGCAAGACGGCTGCGCCACTCGTGTGATCCGGGCCGAGGGCTGCGGCTACCACGCTCCAGCGACCCGCCACCGTCCACTCCCCGATCGGCCCGTCTTCCCGGTCAGTCCGACTCGGGCGCGACACCGACCCGCGAGGGGCGACACTCGCGCTAGTGCTGCCGTCCCGGCCCACGAGTGCGCCGAGGCGAGGCGGCCTGTCAGCGGTCCCGCCGGTGCGGCTTGAGCACTTGAAGGGCGGACGCGCACGCGGCCGCCTGATAGCCGAGCGACCTGAACAGTTCCAGTTGCTGGGCGACGGAGTCCACGGAGAACCCGTCGTGGCGGCACTCGGACAGTGCACGCCGGTACTCGTCGCACGCGGTGGGGCCCATACTCTCCATGATGGCGACATTGCCCAGCGTGGTCCGGGCCCAGAAGTCGTCCGGCTGGGTCACGAGGGCCGCGCGTGCCGCCCAGCGGGTCGCGGGCAGCAGTTCCTCTGGCGTCTTCCAGTGTCCGGCCAAGTCCGGCCAGCGACCCGTGAGGTGTTTGTGCAAACAGGCCAGTGCAGCGGCGTTGTCCCCGTTGTGGTAGGAGGTCGGGTCCCCCCGGAACATCGCCTCGTACACCAACAGCGAATCCCGAAGATCGTCGATTGCGTCGCACGCTCCTTTCCTTCTCCCCGCCAGTGTCTTCTTGCCACACCAGGCCTTCCGCCAGAGGTGTTTCTGGACGCGCCCCCGGATACCCTCAGCCTCGGCGCGCCACTGGGGAGGCGCGACGTGACTCTCGAGCAGCGTCCGTGCCAGGTCCAGTGCCTTCAGCGCCTGCCTCGACCGCCCCAACCGCTCCAGCATGAGCGCCTTCTGCGTCGCCGCGCGCATGTCGTGGGGCGCGCGCTCCAAGACGAGATTGAACGCCCTCAGCGCGCGCGAGAACTGTTTCTGCCTCTTCAGGAACTCCCCAGCGAGCATGGCGGGACGTGCGGCGTCTCGGTCCCCTGGCGCGTCTTTGACCAGTTTGAGCAAGGCGTCAGCATCCCCCGCGGCCTCCGCCTCGTGGACACGGGAGTCCCAGTGGAGCGCTTTCTCCAAGTCGTCCTCCGCCTGACCGGGGAAGCGGAGTTTCATGACCGACATCGACATGATGTCCGAGGTGTCGACCACCACGTGGGCCTTCTTGCCGTGGTCGATCAGATGCCGGAAGAAGGTCGGCTCCTCGATCTGCTCCCAGGTGGTGATCACAGTCCCGACTCGCTCGCCCGTCGGGAACTCGCCCTCCTGCTTCTCCTCTTCGCGCTGGATCTTCCTGGCCCTGCCGATCTCGCCGTTGACGTACAAGAGGATCGATACGTCCGCGTCGATGTCCTTGCGCGCGAGAAGGTAGCTTCCCTCCACGATGAGCACGAACGCCTTGCCGCTCCGGACGGAGAGCGGCTTCGTGAGGGTGCAGTCGCCCGTGCGACGGTCGTAGAGCTTCTCCAGGAGGATCTTCCCTCCTCCCTTTCGGGCCCGTGCCTTCACCGATGCCACGGTCTTCGCCTTCACCCCTGCCGCGGCCTTCGCCTTCACTCCTGCCACGGCCTTCGTCAGATCGGGCCAGCGCCAATACGACAGGTGCAGATCCGCAGGGACGTAGACGTGCCCGGCGATCTCTCTGAGGCGTGTCCGCTCCTTGCGCTGACGTTCGCTGCGCGACAGCAGGTACCAGTCTGCTTCGATCGTGCAGAACGGGACGTGCAGCTGATCCAGGCTGTCCTCGAGTTCCCTGGCGAACCAGGACTTGCCTGCCGCGGCCTTTCCGTCAATCACGACGGTGGTCACGCGACCCCGTTTGCCCAAACGCTGGGCCAGGGCGTAGATGCCACTGGCGACCCGATCACGCAGTTGCGCCGACGACATCCTGACGAATGCCATTGCCGTACCTCCTGAGCCGCTCGAACAAGCCACGACGACAGGCGTATCCGCCGACGCGTCGTTCGAGCCTGATCTCTACGCGCCCGCTTCTCCTCCGAGAAACGCCCTTATGGCGTCCACCGTGGCCGGAAGCGCCTCGATGTTCGGCAGTCGCCTCGAGCCGCCGGCCTGCCGTAGTTGGCCGGCGTGGCTCTCGTCCGCGGCGGTGCCGCTGCCCCTGACGCGGTCCTCCTCCTGGACCGGTTCGGTCCACAGCGGGTCGGCGAGGAACTCCGCCGCCGCGCGGCCGCTGCCTTCGACGATGCCGACCCGGGCGCCAAAGGCGGCCGCAACCGCGTACTCGACGGCACTGATTCGGCCGCCGTTGAAGCCGAGCAGCCGCACCTCACGAGGCTCGAAACCCTCGACCAGAAGATCCTGCCAATACGACAGGCTCTCCAGTGCTGAGCAGGCACGCCCGTCCGTGTGGCGGAAGTGGGTATAGCGTCGGTCGATGACATCATCAACAACGTCCGCCGCAGGCAGATAGCCGATCGTCTCGACGCCCGACGGCGAGGAGGCCTGCACCTCGCCGACGACGCCAGCGATGCCCGAACGCGTCCCGCCGGCGATGATCGTGCCGCGGAACGACGCCAGCGCCTGCCAGAGGATGTCGAACTTCGCGGCGTACTCGACGGCGACTTTGGCGGAGCCTCCTGCCACGACAAGGACGGGACGAGCCGACGGGAAGCTCCCAGCGGCACCAGGCAGGATCTCACGGGCGGGCCGGTGCTTGTCGGTTGAGGTCTTGAGCCACCATCCCATGTTGAGCAGCATGGACGCCCAGTCCATGCCTTCGATGTCAATGCCCTTCTCGGCAAGATCACGAAGCGTCTTGCATGCTGTCCGAACCATCCAGTCCTGTGCGGACCCGGCGATTCCGCGCGCGTAGTATCTCAGGCTCTCGTACGGCCGGCCAAGATAGAGGTTGAACAGACCCAGGTCGAAGTACGCCCACGGCAGGTTGACGCGCATGGCGACCTGCGTCTGGCAGCGCTCGGACGCCTTCTCGATCAACCCACGCATGTACCCGATGATTCGCACGTCCCTCGTCTCGAGCAGTTCCTCCGCGATGTGATTGCCCAGTGGATAGGGATTGCTCGGATCCAGGTAGTGGGCGCGACGGTAGAGCTCGCGAGCCTCACTGCGGGCAGCGTCTCGCTCGCCCGGCGACCAGGAACTCCGCGCCTGTCGTCGCAGGGTTCCCGCCAGCGAGCACAGCGCGTCGACATCGCGGGGGTTGGCTTCGACCGCCTTGCGCAGCAAGCCCTGTCCGCGCAGGAATCCGGCCGATCCAGGGGGGTACGCCTGGCAGTAGGCGACGCCGGCGTCGCGCAGCGCCGGGGGGAACGCCTGGATCTCCGGATCACTGCTCTCGAGCAGCCGCTGGATCTTCTCCCCTCCGTCTTCCATGGCCCGATAGGTCTTGACAAGGCGATGGAGCACTTTGACGCGGCTGGGATCGCGGAGGGGCAGCACGTCCAGGATGACCTCGAGGCGCGCCGCGAGGTCCGAGAGGGAGGACTGTTCCATGAAGGCCCCATAGTTCGAATCGTACGAGCCCGTCATGGCGTTCTTGATCGCCTGGAAGCCCCTGTCCACCTCGTCCAGGAGCGCCGCCAGGCGCGAGAAATCACGCTGCCAGCGCGGAAGCAGCTCGAACTCGCTCTTGTAGCCCAGCTCATGATAGACATCCGCCCAAGCGTGCTGCGCGAGGGTCCTGAGCTGGAGTTCGACGCGCAGGCTGGCGCCTCGGCGCTGGTACTCCTGAAGCAGCCTGTCGATCAGCGCAAACCTGACCTCATCGAACTCCCCCCGAGGGAGCCCGGCCTCGAAGCGGAGGAGCACGTGGCGCGAGAGGTAGCCGAACTCCTTGACCCCCAGCCGCGTGCTCACGTCGTCCGACTCCACCACCGCTCCCAGCTCTCTCGCGACCGCGTCCTCGAGCAGCGCTACATCGTCCAGGTTGTGCACGATGACCCGGACGCCGCAGAGATCCGTGATGCCTCGGAAGGGATCTGCGCAATCGCGGCGCGCGAGCTTGAAGGCCAGGCTTTCCACGGACTTGGCTCTGCCGGTGACCGTCGGGTAGACGTTGAGCGCCGCGGCGATGCCCCTCAGCCGGAACTGGAGGTAGTCCGCGGCCGCCTGGAACATCGGGCGCAGCTCCCGATACTCGGTGAGTACTTGCCTCATGTGGTCGATGTCGCCGCTGGTCATATCGCCTCCCCTCAGGTGGCCGACACCAGAATGCGCGGGCGGCATGGTACACCACAGGACACCGGTCCGGCGCGGGCGGCAGCCTCGCATCTCTGTCTGTAGGCGTCCGGCACGGTGGCCGGCAAACGAGGAATCCGGATGGACGTCATAAGCGGCGATTGTGGGGATGCCGCACCAGTCCCGCAAGGCTTGGCCGCACAGTTGGGTGTTTGCCCGGAACTGCCGGTCGGGCAGTTCCCGGGACCGGCTACAGTGCGGACACCTGCCGGCCGTTAGCCTCGCCGCCACCATTTCGGTCGCCAAGTCCTCCGGGGAGGTTCGACGGCCGGGTTCGTGGTGTCTGCCTCTGCCTGAATCCTGTAGTCCAGCGCCCACACGAGCGGTCCGGGGTCGGCTCGTGGTTTGGCGAACAGACGCAAGAGGTAGTCGCCGGAGGAAGGCAGCAAGACCTGGATGGAGCAGGTCGTTCCGGTGATCGTGACCGCCGGACTGGATGCGGGAGCCCGGCTGCCCATCGGTCTCAGATCGGCAACCAGGGCCGTGTCCCTGAAGGTGCGGAGGAGAATCTCGACCGCGCTGCGCGCGGCGATGATCGCCTTGCGATGGCTCACGAGTTCCAGTTTGTTCTTAAAGAACGCCGGTCTGAGTGGAACGAGTTCCTCAAAGTCCTGCTTGCTTGCGACAGGCGTGTGGAGTTGCCAGACAGGGTCTTCGGGCAAGTGATCGTAGATGAACTCGGCCGGTCGCGTGCAGAAGTAGTGCGGTTCGAATTCCCGCACGAAACCGGACTGCGGGTCGATGTGACCGGCGCCCCAGGTGCAGTCCAGGAGCTGCCATCGATCGTCGATGCTGACAGCGTTCCACGAGTGGTTCTGGCCGCCATCGAAGCGCGAACCCACTTTGTAGCCGTACCCCTTCGCGTACCCGCTGATCTTGACGGCCGTCAGCCGTGCTGCAGATGCGAGGGCAAGAAACAGGTTCGAATAGCCTTCGCAGACCGCCGTGCGCCGCCAGAGCACGCCGTGCGCACTCAAGTCGCCGTAGGACCCTGTGACAGACGCGGCCGTGTCGTACGCGATGCTGTGGGCCATCCAGCGGAAGATCGCGCGGGCACGGTCGCGTCCGTTCGTCGGCCCCCCCGTTAGATAGGCGGCCAGCCTCTCAACCGAGCCCTCGACGCTGCGAGGCGCGGTGAGTGCGCGGTGATCGGTCTCGGAATCCATGGCCGGGCCTGCCCGACGGTATCAGCGCCATCGTCACGTTCGCAAGCGCCATCTCGACGGCCGGTCCGGGGGCACCTTGCCTCACGAGGCCGTTCCATCCGGAGGCCGTGGTGCTCCAGCCCAACGCGAGGAGTTCGCGTGGCCGGCCAGCTGAGAGCGGCGGCGACGACGGAAAGAGTGGTGCCCGCGACCTGTCTTCCGTGGCACAATCTGCCCGACGTGCGAGCTGGCAAGGCCGGAGCATGCGCCGGGAGGGCACCAGGTGATTTTCGATGACGTCGCGCTCGAGCAGCAGTTGTTCGCGCACATGGGCGACGATCCGGCGTTGTCGAAGGCTATCGGCCTCGCCCGCCAGGTGCACGCAGGCGCCCTGCGTGACGAAGGAACACCCTACGTCAGCCACCCGATGCGGGTGGCGCTGATCCTGCTGGACGAACTCGGCGTGTCCGACCGGGTGCTGGTCTGCGCGGCCGTTCTTCATGACGTGATCGAGGACAGCCCGACCGTCACCTACGACCAACTCCTGTCGCAGTTCGGCCCCTCGGTCGCGGGCACCGTCCGCTGCCTGACCGACGAGTTCAAACGGAGCGGTCTCCCGCGCGCGGAGCGACGCGCCCTCTACCTCGCCAGGATCGCGCGCGCGGAGGCGGACTGCCTCATCGTGAAGGTCTGCGATCGGATTGACAACCTGCGCTCGCTGGCCTACACGACGGACGTGGAGAAGCGAAGCCGGATGATGCGGGAGACCGAGACGATCCTGCTTCCGGCCCTTGCGAACCGGCCGCATCCGTTCCCGGATCTCGAGCGCTTGACGCGCAGCGTGCTGCAGGAACTCGATCCAACGGCGGCGTCACCGGGAGACCCCGGGCCCTGAGTCCGCCGAGAGCATTCCCGGGGGGGGCGCCGTGCCGCGCGCAGTCGGTGCGGCGGCGGGCCGGGGTGACGACCTGTGGGCACACGCATGAACAGCGAGCAGCGGCTTCTCGGACTGGAGACGACGGTTGACAGGTACATCCGCCACAGTGTTGCCGCGGACACCGAGGCCGGTATTCAGCGCGCCGTTGACGAGTTCAACGGCTGGGTCGCGGCTGCCGACCAGGAGTTCGAAGCCAGGAGGGAGGAGCTCGATCGGGCCCGGCGCGGCATCGACTGCCTCCAGGAGGATCTGCGAAAGCGTGACGACCTGCTGGCGGGCGAGATCGACGCCTCGGATGGAGCCGCCGTCGATGCCCACAACCAGCGGGTTCGCGACCGGAACGCGCTTGCCGAAGACCTGGGGCGAACGATCGACGCTCACAATGCAGAAGTCCAGCGGCTGAATGCCGAGCGCGAACAGCACGGGAGACAGTACGACGAGCGGCGCCGCGAAACCGACGAAGCGGTCCGCCGCATGGAGGCCGAGTGGGAGGCCTACGCCTCCTGGTGCGACGGCGACGGCGCCGAGCGGCTCTGGAAGGAGTTGAACGCGGCGTTCGCCGATCTCCTGCCGGAGTCGTGCGGCCGTGAGACTTCGGGGCTGGCGAGGGCGCGCGCGCTGCGCCGCGAGGTTGCCGAGCATGCGATCAGGGAGGAGCTACGCCTCAGCCGGGGCCTGCTCATGCTCGAAGCCAGGCTGGCGGCGGAGTCAGCCTGGCTAATCGTGGACACCGGGTCCACCGGCACGGCGCTCTCTCCCGAAGCCGTGCGGGCGATGGGCTGGTCCGGGCAGACGGGAGACATGGTCGAACTCTCCCTGGCCGGTGGCCTGCGCCTGTCGGCCCGCACGCTGCTGGTTCCGGCCATGTCCGTGGACGGGCACGCCGCCGACAACGTCAAGGCCGTCGTCGTGGAGTCGCCTGGCCCGGGGCTCGACGGGATCCTGGGTTTGAGTTTCCTGAACCGGTTCGACTACACCATCTCGGGTGGCGAGCGTCCGCGCCTGACCTTGAGAGCGAAGGGTGAGGCAACGGCGCAGGCCGAGTACGACGTCTTCCTGTGTCACAAGTCCGAGGACCAGGAGACGGCGAGGGCATTGTTCGACTACTTGCGGGCGGAAGGGTACCGGCCGTTCTTCAGCCCCGTGTCGCTGGGTGCGAAGGCCTCGGCGTCCTTTCAACAGGCCGTTGACCGGGCCCTCGAGCTGGCGCGTCACATGGTCGTTGTCGGTTCGTCACGCGCAAACATGGAGGCCCCCTGGGTACGGGGCGAGTGGCAGCGCTTCGAGGTGCTGCGCAACACGGGGCGCAAGACCGGCAGCCTGGTCGTGCTGCTCGCCGGCACTATGCGCAACATCGATCTCCCGGTTGGGCTGGTCCACTGCGAGGCGGTCTCGGTGTCGAGTCCGGGATGGCGCGAGGAACTGCGCAGGTTCCTGCCCTGATCGCCAGCGCGAATGCGGGAGAGGCCCTGCGCCGCAGTGACGATTGGACAGCTCGCGTGGACCGGCGGAGCCGATTCGCATGGATCCTTCCCGCCCGCGGTCCCGATGAGCGGCCTCCGGCCCGTCCCCGGCCGGCTGTCGGTGCGAGTTCCCCGAAGGCCGACGCAATCTCGTCCAGCGACGTGGCCGTATCCTCGACAACGTCGTGCAGCAACGCCGCAGCCAGCGTCGTGGCATCGGTCACCCCGCCCACGGTCGCCAACCGGCATGCGGCCTCGATGGGATGGTTCACGAACGGCGAGGCGTGGCGGTCCTTCCGCCGCTGATCGCGGCGCCGATGGGCCGCTCGCCTGCGGGTCGGAACCCGGTGCGCAGCCGAAGGCTCGGCGGTTCGACTCGGTTCAGGAACGAGCGGGC
>Ga0316622_100000244_pt1 | contig 29605 bp, 28 predicted proteins | sample OWC_Aug_OW2_C1_D_FD_207646 | JGI IMG/M metagenome (GOLD analysis project Ga0316622, IMG submission 207646) | Wetland soil microbial communities from Old Woman Creek delta, Ohio, United States - OWC_Aug_OW2_C1_D5_C | ecosystem: Environmental > Terrestrial > Soil > Wetlands | place: USA: Ohio... | reverse complement strand
GTCGAATCCACGGAAATCTCCGACCTGGATCGGGATATCCTGAAGGCAGTGGTATGCAGCAGGTACAGGAAGGGGAAGATAGGGACCGGGCTTGTCCATGGGTTTGGGATCACGACAGGCGCAATCGCAGGGAGTGTCTCGCATGACTCGCATAACATCATAGCAGTGGGTGCAGAAGATGATGCGATCATCCGTGCAATTGCCCTCGTGCTCCGGAACCGGGGAGGTCTTGTCGTGGTCTCCGGGGATACTGCAACGGTACTCCCCCTGGAGTGTGCCGGGCTTATGTCGATCCGGCCTTACGAAGAGGTGCATGCTTCTCTCGCAAGCCTGAACCGACATGTCAGGGAGATCGGGGGCATCGGGGATTCCTTCATGTATCTCTCCTTCCTGACCCTTTCGGTGATTCCCAGCCTGAGAATCACGGAGCGTGGCCTCTTTGATGTCGACAGGTTCGCTGATGTTCCCGTATTTTCCGGGGAAGAACCGAGTTTTTCGCCGTGAACGGATTTTACAGGAGCAATGGAGGGACGAAGGAACCAAACGCGTCAGGGAAGAGGATGAAGAGGATGCCAAGAATGATCGGCTGGTGGACAAGGTAGATTGCAAGGGAGTGGCGGCCGAGATACCACAATGGTGTTCCCCGGATTCCCGGTGATCTGATATTCCAGCTCCTGGTACCTCCAGGATAGAGGAGGGTGCCGAGATAGACGCCGATCAGCACGATGCCAAGCCATGGAAACACGGGTGTATAATCGATACTATAGAATGCAGGTGGATGGATCCCGAGCCAGAGAAGCCACCCGGCACCCCTTATCGATGCCACAACCGGGCCGAGGAGGATGATCACCGATCCGGCAACAAGGTTCTGCCATGAAAATCCCGTGTAGAGGGGACTCAGTGCAATAGCGAGCCCGATCAGGTGCAGGATTCCAAAGAGGATGAATGCTCCGGGGAGAAGGAGCCAGGTGATGATGCTGATTCCGATTCCGATCGCAAAGATACCGGCTCCCCTTGCCACGTATTTTTGAATGAATTCCGTTCGGGAGAGCTTTTTTCTGGCGTATCCCGCGCTGATGGAAAGTGATACTCCCACGAGAAAAAGAAAGAGGCCGGCCGTTGCCATCGCAAACACCCTCCACGGCAATGAGCTGACCGGAAGTGGCACAATCCCGAGAAAATAGAGATCGAATGCGATGTGGAATACCACCATCATCACAACAGCAATCCCCCGTGCGAGGTCAATCTCGGGATATCGCTCCGGCACGTGGCTCCCAGCCAATGGAAGATTCATCGTTCTTCTTGTGTATCGACACCGTGCCTGATAAGAATTGGTGTTCAGCGACCCCACCAGGCAACAGTGAATTCCTGCATGGATCCCCTCCCGTGAATCGGCCAGGGAGAGGGGTTCTGTTGAAAGTCTCGGGAAAGTGTTTCCCGACAATCGAGGGCTGCTCTCTGCCACCCGGTCTTGATTGCGGGAACGAATATCAAACTTTAACTGGTCATATTTTCCACATACTCCTGTTGCAGACCGGCCTTGTGAGAGAGGCCGGAGCGCCAGGTACAGGGATTGAAATGATCGACAATCTTCTTGAAGGAAATAGGAAGTTCAGAGAAGGATTCTTCAAAGAGAACAAGGCAGTGTATGACGAACTGACCAAAGGTCAGAGCCCCTCGGTGCTCTGGATCGGGTGTTCCGATTCACGGCTCCAGACAGGGCATATCACGCAGACCATGCCCGGCACACTCTTTATCCAGCGGAACATCGGGAATGTCGCACCGCTCCATGACTGGAACTTTGCCACAGTGCTGGAATACGCTATCCGTCACCTGAAAGTGAAGGATATCGTTATATGCGGCCATTCGGACTGTGGAGCGATAAAAGCTCTTGACAAGGAGACCGATGATGTCTATATCCCGCTCTGGCTGAACAACGCCATCGAGGCGAAGAACAGGGTTGATGCAAAAATCGCTCCCCCCAAGACTCCCGATGAGGTAAAGTCGCGTTCGCGGATGATCGAGCAGGAGAATGTCCGCCTCCAGATCGAGCACCTGAAACGGTACCCGGTCGTGAAAAAAGCGCTCGAAGAGAGAAAAATTGAGATCCACGGACTCTATTACAATCTCTCGGACGGATCGCTGACAACTATCGTGTGACCTCCTGATCACACTTCTCCAGCTCTTTTTGCAATAGAGGGAGAGAGATCCTCCCCATGGGAGTATACCTGCCATTCACCAGCACGATTGGAAGAGGGGGGTAATGCTCCTCGATGATCGCTTTCACATACGGAGGAACCCCGTCATCGATGAGGGTAAGGGTCAATACCACCCGATCCCCGTACTCTTTCTGTATCTCGTCTGCAAGTGCATTGAATGCCACCACGAGTTTTCCTGTGGGATAACAGTCGTACAGACCGCAGCTCCGGGTATTATCGCAGGGAAACGGAGAACAGGATAAATCTTTCAGACCTATAATCTCGATCTGGATAGGAGATGCCATAGTAGGTACTGCTCCCGGGGATATTTGAGCGTTCAGGATCCTGCAGACAGGGTATTATTCTCTCCTCAGATGAACCTCTCGAAACGATCCTTTGTTGCCTTGCAGACCGGGCAGACCAGCGGAGGAGATTCGCGGGCACAGAGATACCCGCATACCCTGCACCGCCACACGGGATAGAGAAGCTCCGTATCGTTCAGCGGGCCTGATTTTTTTACTGCTGCTGCCTTCCTCTCGCTTCTCGTGGGTCGTCGTTCAGGTATGGAACCAACGGATAGGTGCTTCTTCAGGACATCTTCGCTGACATAGAGGGCACAATAGCAGGCATTATACTGGTCAAGATCTGGATCCCGGTAATCACAGGGGCAGATGATATCCCGGTCCTCCTCCCGTATTCCGAAGGATATGCGGCAGGGGCAGGAAGGGTACCCGTACCGTTTTTCATTCACAAGCAGCCCACGGACAAGGTTCTTTGTAAATTCCCTGTCAGGATTGAGGTGATATCCCCCCTCCTCTGCTTCCCGCCCAAGCTTCGTATACCAGGACTCGATCTCATCCTGGGTTGGAAGTTCTGCACTCATCCCAGCGCCTCCCGGATCTCCTGTTCCTTGAACCCGATGATCACCCGGGTCCCGTTATTGATAACAAGGGTTGGGAAAGAACCATGCGGATTGAATTTTTCGACTTCCCGGATCGCCTCCTCGAGTTCTTCTGGAGGGAGGCGGTCGACAAAGACATAATAGTGATCCACCCCGAGTTCCTGTAAGAGGGCCTTTGTCTTTGCACACCACCCACAGGTACTCAGCGCAAAGAGGGTGATCGTTCCTTTCACTTTTCCGGGGACATGTTCCATTTTCATCTGATTCATCGGATCCCTGCATTAGCATTGCCGGATCTGCTATTTAATGCTATCAAAAACAGATAGCATGCTCTCCCACGGCGTTGAAGCCACCCTGCAGGTACACTGTCAGATCGATTTGGCCTGAATCCAAACCCATATAGGGAGTCAACACGAGAATACATGATTATCCGGGTGAACTGTGATGATATCTGTCGAAAAAGCAGCACATGCTGGAAAAGAGTCCCTGAAAAGCCGCATGGCAGCCATCGGGGGATCGTTTTCCTACGAGGAGACGGCATACCATCTCCCTGTTACATTTGCACTGACGGGAAATGCCGTGAATTCGGCAGAAGAGGCACAAAAAGCATACAACGCATCAGCAGAGAACCCGCTTGTTGCAGGCGAGTGTCTCCAGGCTTTCCAGGCAGCCCGTAACGGAAAGGAGTCCCCGCCTTATACGGGATTCATTCCGGACGCGGTACTACGGACCCTCGGCTACTCCCTCGTTGACGGGAGTATCCTCGGCCTGGTGCTGGTGGCGGGAAGCCCCCCCGCTCCTGATACTGCTGCCGGGCTCTGCCGTGAGCTTCAGGAGAAGTACATGCTCACGTTCCTCTCCGGTGATATTATTCAGAGCCTCACCTCCTCAGGGGTAAAAGTAGGTGCCGAATATCGCCTGGTACCCCTGGGATCACGGCCATCTTCCGCCATCCATTTTATCGATATCATTGCCCGGGTTGCCATGATGTTTGGGGGGGTTACCCCCGGGGATGCGGGGAGGCTGCTTGCGTATGCCAAAGAGCGGGCAAAGGCAATCGTCATCGTTTTTCCAGGCTTAAATGATGAGGAGATTGCACTCATCGATGCATTCTGCCTGCTTGGAATTCCGGTGATTGCTGCGGGGGATTATGACGGAGATCAGTGGATACGCGTCCAGCCTGCTGATGCGGTCCGTACCGGCATGGAACTGAAAGGGATCAAGGTGAGCGTTACTGCCATTCCCATCCCCATGGCATGTTCCCCGGCCTTCGAAGGAAAAAGCATCAGGAAAGAGGAGATGCAGGTCGAGTTCGGGGGTGGAAGGTCTCCTGCATTCGAACTGCTGCGGGTCCGGCCTGCTGGTGAAGTGGAAGACGGAAAGGTTACGGTCATCGGCCCTGAAATCGATGCGATCCCGCAGGGTTCTGCTGCTCCGCTCGGGATTATCATCGAGGTTGCCGGAAAACAGATGAAAAAGGAGTACGAGCCGGTCCTTGAACGGCGAATCCATAATTTTGTGAACTATGGCGAAGGTTCCTGGCACGTAGCACAGCGTGACCTGATCTGGGTCCGGCTCTCGCAAGAGGCGGTGGCGAAGGGGGTCCGTATCAGGGATCTTGGTACCCTTCTTGCAGCAAAATTCAGGATGGATTTTCCTGACCTTCTTGATGCCGTCCAGGTCACCCTCATTACCGATGAAAAGACAGCGCTTGCAGAACGTACGAAAGCCGGGAAGATCTATCAGGAACGTGATGACCGGATCCTTGGGATGAGGGATACGGACGTTGATACGTTCTACTCGTGCACGCTCTGCCAGACCTTTGCCCCAAACCATGTCTGTATCATCACCCCCGAACGACCTGCCCTGTGCGGGGCTATCTCCTGGCTTGACGGGAAGATCGCGTTTGAGATCGCACCAGCAGGTGCCAACCAGCCGGTAGAGAAGGGGAAGATCATCGACATGGACCGCGGCGAGTTTGAGGGGGTCAACCGTTTCGTGAAAAAGGCATCTCATGGGGAGGTTGACCGGTGCTCTCTTTACAGCATCATGGAATATCCCATGACCTGCTGCGGGTGCTTTGAATGCATCGCCCTCACGCTCCCCGAAGTGAACGGTTTCATGGTGGTGAACAGGGAATACAAAGGCCTGACCCCATCGGGAATGAGCTTCTCGACACTTGCAGGAACCATCGGCGGAGGTGCCCAGACACCGGGATTTGCCGGGATATCGAAGAGCTATATCCTCTCCGACCGTTTCCTCCAGGCTGAAGGGGGAATCGAACGACTGGTCTGGATGCCTGCGATCCTCATGCAGGAACTGAAAGGCCGGCTCGTCGAGAACCTCAGGAAAAAGGGCGTCGAATCGCTCATCGACAAAATTGCGGACGAGACCAAGGCGGGGACGATCGAAGAACTCGCATCCTTCCTCGTGTCAGTTGACCACCCGGTGCTGGCAATGAAACCACTGTTTTAAGGGGGATATGATGGGACTTTCTACCTTATCGGAATGGACCGGCCGGATCGGCGAACTGGTGATTGGTGCGTCACATGCAGAGGGCGGAACCCGGAGCCATGTAGTGAGGATCGGAGGAGAGCGTGATCTTCCCTATATCGGCACACACCCCTCCGGCCATAAACCCCTTGTTGCGTATGAGCTCGCAGATGATCCTTCTCTGTGGCCGGCTGCCGCCACCCGGTATATCGGGGACTGGGTTCACGATACTGCTGACTGGGCTGCATATGCAGAGAAAGAGTATACACCTGACCTGATCCGGCTCCATCTCACCAGCACACGCCATCGCGGATTTTCTGACACATCCCGAATCGGAACGACTATTGAAAGCGTACTCCAGGCGACAAGGCTTCCCCTCATCGTAGAGGGGAGTGATGACCCTGCCATGGACAGTGCAGTCTATCAGAAGATCGGGGAAGCGGCGGAGGGAGAACGGATCCTGCTCGGGACTGCCGAGGCCGGCCGGTACCGGAGTGTAGCCGCGGCTGCCATGGCCTATGGTCATTCGGTCATCGCACAGTCGCCCATCGATATCAACCTGGCAAAACAGTTGAACATCCTCCTCCGGGAGACAGGGCTCCCATCAGACCGGATCGCGATCGATCCCTATACCGGTGCACTGGGGTATGGGTTCGAATACTCGTACTCTGTGATGGAGCGGATTCGGTATTCCGCCCTCAAAGGCGATACCGATCTTGCAATGCCGATGATCAGCTCGGCAACCGATTCTCTCACGGTGAAAGAAGTCCGTGAAGCACAGGGATCAGAGGCAGAAAAGACCGCCGTTGCATGGGAGCTGTATTCCATGCTCCCTGCCACCATTGCCGGTGCATCCATCGTCTGTGTCAGGCACCCGTTATCCATTGCAGGGCTCAAATCCGCGATCGATTCCCTCTGGAACGGGGAGAACGTGGAGGGGGTCTGACCACCATGACGCTGAAACCCCTCGAGATCTACAAGCTCCTGCCAAAGAAGAACTGCAAGGAATGCGGGGATCCCACCTGCCTTACCTTTGCGATGAAGTTGTCCGGGGGGAAGGCAAAACCGGAAGCCTGCCCGTACCTCGATGAAAACGCAAAAACCATCCTCGGGGCCTCCACCCGGCCGCCTGTCCGGAAGATTCGGATCGGGGTTGGTGAACGGGCAATCACGATCGGGGAAGAACTGGTCCAGTTCAGGCATGAGAAATCCTTCTTCCATGAACCCGGGATATTCATCGCGGTCAATGACACGATGACTGCAGAGGCAATCCAGGAGAGGGTCATTTTCGTCCGCGACGGGATCCTGACCAGGGTCGGTACTGATCTCCGGCTGAGCGGGATTGGAATCCGTTCCCTTGCCGGATCTCCGGAACCGTTTGCCCGGGCAGTCGGGGCGGTCGAATCAGTTGCCGATCTCCCCGAAGTCCTTATGGCCGGTGATCCCGCGGTGATGGAAGCAGGTCTTTTTGTATGTGGCAACTACAGGCCCCTGATCCATGCTGCCTCACCATCCCAGTACAGGGAGATGTGCAGGCTTGCAAAAAAATACGGCTGCCCGCTTGCCCTCAAGGCCGATACTCTTGATTCACTTGCAGAACTTTCAGGACACTGCACTGCCGAGGGAGTAGAGAACCTTGTCCTGGATCTCTCCTCTCCCTCGCTCCATGCAATGCTGAATGCATCGACTGCTGTAAGACAGCACGCGATCAGCAGGACGACACCGGCACTCGGGTATCCCGTCTGCATCGATACCAGCCGGGGAGGGCATGCCGATGCCTCGCTCATCACCGGAGTCACCAAGTTTGGATCAGTGCTGGTATGTGACGACCTGCCTGAAGCATCCAGGAAAGCAGTACTGGTGCTCCGGCAGAATATTTACACCGATCCGCAGAAACCGATCCAGATCACCCCGGGCCTCTACCGTGTCGGAACCCCGGGCAGGGATGCACCGGTCCTCCTGACCGTGAATTTTTCGCTGACGTTCTTCACCCTCCAGGGCTATCTCGAGGCCTCACGTGTCCCCTGCTTCATGCTGATTGTCGACACAGAAGGTCTCTCGGTGCTCACTGCCGTGGCATCGGGAAAACTCCATGAAGCCCTTGTCAGGGATGCTATCGCAAAGTATGGTCTTGCCGGAGAGGTATCGCACAGGACTCTTATCATTCCGGGATATGCAGCACCCCTTTCGGGAAGGATCGAGGAGGCGATCGGCTGGAAGGTCCTTGTCGGGCCCCGTGACGCGGCAGATATTGCGGAATTCCTTGAGAAGGAGTGGAAGACCTGACCATGCCGACCGTAACCTTCCTGCCGAGTTTCAGGAAGACCGAGATTGCGAAAGGGAGCACTATTCTCGAGGCTGCCCAGAAAGCTGGCTTTCACATGAATGTCGTTTGCGGGGGACAGGGGAAATGCGGGAAGTGCTCTGTTATGGTCCGGAGCGGCGACGTCGAGTTTGACCGTGAGAAATACGGAGGTTTTTTCTCGGACGAGGAAGCGGTACAGGGGGCCTGCCTCTCCTGCCAGACACGGGTCATGGGGGATATCCGTGTTCTGATTCCCGAAGGATCCCTTGTCCAGGAGCAGCAGATCCTGATCGATATCGATACCCCGGGAGTCCCCCTGGAACTGAACCCTGCCGTCTGGAAATATGCCCTTGCACTCAGTCCTCCCACCCTTGACGATCAGTCGCCGGACCTTACCCGCCTGCTCTGGGGGATCGAAAAGAGTGGCGGACCAAAAGAGGGATCCATCTATGCTCCCCTCGAGGTGATACGGGAGATACCGAGGGTACTCCGGGAGAGCGGCTGGAAGATCACCGCGACCGTTGCCCTGGTGCCAGGGGGCTTTCGGCTGATCCATGTCGAGAAAGGAGATACCACTGCACACCGCTACGGGGCAGCGGTCGACCTGGGAACAACGACTGTCGTTGTATATATCCGGTCCCTTATTGACGGGAGCATCGTCGGGATAGGATCCAATTACAACCGCCAGATCAGCTGTGGCGAGGATATCCTCTCCAGGGTCAATTATGCAAAACGGGGAGGCCTTGGGAAACTCCAGGCCCTTGCTGTCGAGAGTATCAATGCTGCTCTTACCACGGCTTCGAATTCAGCCGGTATCGACCGCGAAGATATCTACGAAGTCGTGGTCGCGGGGAATACGATCATGACCCATATCCTCATGGGGATCGATCCCGCGTATATGATCGAGGAGCCATACGTCCCGGTTGTACGGCGATACCTGACCACTGCGGCGCAGAGGGTCGGGCTTGCAGTCGGGAAGAACTCAGGCCTGTTCATCTTCCCGGCAGTGAGCGATTTCATCGGCGGCGACATCATCGCCGATATCCTCGCATCCGGGATGGCCGAGACAAACGATATATCGCTCCTGATCGATATCGGGACCAACTTTGAAGTCGTGCTCGGGAACCGGGACTGGATGTTTGCCTGCGCCGGGGCCGCGGGTCCGGCACTCGAAGGAGGTGAGGTGCTGTTCGGCATGAGAGCAAACCCAGGTGCGATCGAGCAGGTACAGCTCGACCTCCAGACCCTGAAGCCTTCCTACCGCACCATCAGAAACCAGCGACCGAAGGGATTGTGTGGTTCAGGTCTGATCGATCTTCTCGCCGAACTGCTCCGGGCCTGTGTCATCGATCGTACCGGCCGGATCAATACCGCCATTCCCCATGAACGAATCAGGCAGGGTCGGCAGGTTCCCGAGTTCGTGGTTGCATGGAAGGAGGAGACGGGGATAGGGAAGGATATCGTCATCACGGAGAATGATATCAAAGCCCTGATCATGAGCAAGGCATCCGTCCTTGCTGCCTGCCAGACACTGATGAACCAGGCCGGCATCGGACGGGAGGAGATCGCACAGATTTATTTTTCCGGGGCGTTTGGCAATTACATCAGCAAGGATCACGCGATTACTATCGGGCTAATCCCTGAAATACCGGTGGAACGGGTGATCACGATTGGGAATGGAGCGATCGCCGGTGCCAATATAGCCCTGCTGAACCGCAGGAAAAAGAGAGTGATCGATGAGATTGCCCGGAAGATCGCCTATATCGAGCTGAATGCAGATCCCACCTTCATGGACGAATATACCGGGAGTTGTTTCCTTCCCCATACTGACCTCTCACTCTTCCCCGGCGTGGAAAAGATGCTCGACCAGTGCCGGATAGTTCGGGAGCTCCCATGAGCAGCTGGATCACCCCTCCTGGAAGCGCTGCAACCGGGGTGGGTGCCCTCCCCCATACCGATCCCCGCCAAGCCTGCGATGATGTCCTTGCAATCTTCCCGGAATTTCCCTATGTCCCGACGCTCCCAAACCATGGCATCCTCGAATCGATTGTCTTCTGTGATTCCGGGAAGCTCCCTGGAGGAGTGGTGCGTGATGGAAGACTCGGAATCGATGAGACAAGGGATATTCCAGGGGAGATGGAACAGATCTACCTCGATTTCATCGATCAGAACACCGCCCCCTACGCGTTGACGCCTGAATATGCATCCGGATTTGCGGAGATGTCGGGCCGGAACTTTTTAGCCTCAAGGGTCCTCAAATGCCAGGTTACCGGCCCTGTTTCCTTCGGGATGCAGATCGTGGATGCTTCCCGCCGCCCCATCTACTACGATGACCAGTATGCCGATCTCCTCGCAAAGATGATCGCGCTCCGTGCCCGCTGGTGCGAGGAGGCAATGACCAGGTTTTCCGGTGTGAAACAAACACTCGTGGTGTTGAATGAACCATATTTTGCATCGCTGGGATCGACCGTCGTACCCGTGCAACAGGAGACGGTTACCGCAGGGTGGCATGATATTGCAGGGATGGTGGAAGGAGGGCTTGGGATCCACTGCTGTTCAAACACCGACTGGGCATATGTAACCAGCCTGGATCCAGCATTCCTCTCGTTTGACGCATACTCCGGTGCCCGTGAATTCCTTCTTTTCATGGAGGATATTGTTGCATTCATGGAACGCGGAGGTGTTATCGCATGGGGGCTTGTCCCTGCCCAGGTCCAGGATTTTAAAACCGTCACCCAGGAAGAATTGTACCGGCGTTTTCAAGAGATCCAAAACCAGGTCACCGAATTCTGCCCTTCCGAACTGTTCTTCCAGCAATCGGTCATCACGCCGACGTGTGGCATCCAGGCAGGAGATCCTGCAGCATCAGTTGAGATCATGAGATCTGCTGCAGCTCTTTCATCAAGGATCAGGGAGGAGAGGTCTGCTTGAGACCTTTTTCTATCGCGGTATCAGGAAAGGGAGGTACGGGAAAGACCACCCTTTCTGCGCTTCTTGTGCGGGCACTTGTGGATGCAGGCAGGACCCCCGTGCTCGCGGTTGATGCGGATCCAAACTCCAATCTCCATGAAGCACTCGGTGTCCGGCTCCATGACACGCTTGGGTGTATGCGGGAGAGCGAATTTCGGAAGAATATCCCCCCGGGAGTGGCGCGGAATGATTACATCGAACTCTGCTTCCGGAGGGCTCTTGTTGAGGAGAAGGGCTTTGACCTGGTCGCGATGGGAAGGCCCGAAGGATCAGGCTGCTACTGCTTTGCCAACGACCTCTTAAAGACCTGCATGACCCTCCTTCGCCGGGATTACCGTTTCATCGTCATTGACAACGAGGCCGGGATGGAGCACCTGAGCAGGGGAACCATCGGGATTCCCGATATGATTGTCATCGTGAGCGACCCTGGCACCCGGGGAATGCGAACGGCAGTACGAATCCGTGATCTGGCACGATCACTCGGTCTCTCTTCCGTTCCCGTATTCCTCGTTATAAACCGGTTTAAAGGGACTGATGCATCGGCTGTTGCCTGGGAACCATTCGGGGTTATTCCTGAAGACCCGGAGATCGAGGCCGCTGAGATCGCCGGGTTGCCTGTTGGATCATTACGGGAGGGATCCATCGCACGGAAGGCAGTGTCGCAGATGGCAGAAAAGATCATCGCCATTGCAAACGAGAAAATCAGGGACTGAATCGATACAGGTTACTCCTTTACCCTGCAATCTGGCTGGCGATGTAATTGATCCAGTCTGCAAACCCTGTAACCATAGCTCCCCCCACGGTTTCGAGGAACGATACCAGCCCGTAGAGTCCGGAGGTTTCTCCCCCGGGAGAATATCCAGTCGAGAGGAGCAGGGCTGCTGCGACGAGCGCGATGACGATAAGGAGCAGTATGATCACCACGATGACCGCTACGAGCATCCCGATTCTCATGGTCTTTCCTTCCCTATTGGATGGATCACTAATAAAACTGAGCACGAGTATACAGAGCAGGAAGGACCGGTATCCCCCTTTTACACAACATCGACGATACACTATCAAAATCGAAAGATATAAGGGAGCACAGTCTTACATCGTTTATATGTGCGCCCGTTTTTTTGATCGTTTTTTTAAACCCCGCCCCCATATTGTGGAGAGCCCCCCTCCTCCGTCAATCAGCCATGGTCCGGGAACCTATGTCCCCGAGTTCAAGGTAAAGCCTTATTTTATTGTGGCATCAGTCGAAATGGGCAACACGACAACAAAATGCATTCTAACCGGCGTGAATCTTGAGACCGGCATGAGTTATGTGATCAACAAGACCGTGAAGATGAGCCGGGATGTGAGAAAACCAAGACCAGGAGAGGAGATCTTTGGGGAGACCCTGGATGGGACACAACTCACAAAGGAATCGGTCACCGACCTTGTGAGGGATACCCTCATCCAGTGCCACCGGGAGGTGCACCTCGACATCCAGAAAGACCTGGATTTCGTCGTCCGGAGCACTGGGGTTGTTGCAGCGATGGATTCACCCGATCAGGTGGGGACCTTCGTCCTCGCTCTCGCAAATGGCTGCCTTATTGCCGGAGTGCCCCCGAGGAAGATGACCCCTCCGATGTCAAAAGCCAACCAGCCCCAGAAACTCCAGCCGTACTCCTATGCCGATAAAGTGGTCTTTATCGGGGCTGTTGCAGGGGTGATACCCCCGGTAGGAAGTACAGGTGTTGAGATGGTGGCAAACGAGATGGAGGGTGAGCTTGCCATGGCGGGGATCAAAGAAGGGGCAATGTGGACACCGGTTGACTTCAGGAATCCCTGTATCTCAATCGATTTCGGAACAACCCTGGATGGCAGGATCACCAGCGATGTTTCGAAAGATGATCCGAATCCGTTTGCAAAGACGATCGGGAACTTCTGTGGCCTGGCAGGGGCGATCCCGGATGCAATAGTGAAAGGATCCGGGCTGGTGGATTCGAAGACAGGTACTGCTCTCGATGTATTCGGGGACCGGAGCAAGATCGCCGAGTTCTCCCTGAAGGGACAGGCCGATAAGGTCATGGACTATGTCAGGAAGTGCCACGAGTTCATCGATATCCGGATTGTCCCGCCCGAACGGCGGAGGTTTGGGAGGGTTCCTGTCTATGCCGATGTCGCAAAGGAGTCGGGCGTTGCACTCATCGGGTGTGATGCCGGGGAGAATGGGGATGGCCTTGATGATCTGCAGGTCATCGGGGCTGAGATCTACCGGAATTACAGTTTGAGTTTCCTGAACGATGTGATTGATCACGTCTGTGCTGAGATGGCCCTGAGGCTTGTTGATGTTGCACAAAAAGAGGGGCTCGTCCTGCCTAATTCCTCCATCGGATTTACCGGGAGGGCAGCCATATCGGGGAGAAAACCTGAATATATCCTCGAGGGAATTACCGAGAGGAACCTCTTTTCCGACCCGAATGACCACCTGGTTTTTGTCGATGACGGCCTTGCCAGGGGAGCTGCCCTGATGGGACGGTGCATGAATTCGCTTGGCAAGCCCAAAAATCCAATAGGAGGGGTCCGGGGCGGCCCCTGCATCATGGCCAGAAGGATAAAAGCAGGAAAGTAGAGGTACTGGGATATGTCTGATGAGAATCCACAAACGGACGCAACCGCAGAGGAGCCACAAACCGAACTTTTTGATCTCCTGATACCCCCGGGCGTCCCAAGCAAGCTGATCATAGAGATCGCAAAGAAATTTGATGTTGAAGTGGTTGAGAGGAAAGAGCGTCTTTATTTTGCGAACATGGAAGGAGATGAACGGATATTGCTTGCGTTCCGGGGGAACCGCGAAAACCTGGAGCTGGCACACACCTATCTGGTTGAAAAACTGAAAGAATTTATTGGGGAATAAGGATACAATCCCTGGTCCTCATCACGAAAGACGAATGCGGAAGGAGGAGGATGTTCTCCCCCATTTAAAATCCTGATTGTTTTACCAGAGCAGGACATAATGAGTACCGGGCATAGGCTTTTTTAGAGAACTTTTTACAGATCCGGCATCTGCCGGGCGATGTACCAGGCATGAATTGCGACGATTCCATAGAGTGGCAGGAGATAATCAAGGGCGTTTAATAATCCCAGTTCACTCGAAAGAAGTAAGGTTGCATAGGTATCGATCTGGAAGATCAACACTCCCCACCACTTGCCTATATAGAAATATCCTATACCTGGGAGGACAAAATTGAGGAAGGCTGCGATGTTCGGATTCTTCCTGGTCCGTGGCCGCCTTGCAAGAGCTCTCGGGAGATATTGAGCGGAGATACCGCATTTTTGGGATGCCATGACCGCCTCCCACCGCACTTTATCGTCAGGGTCACGAATGGTCCGGTACAGGATGGGGATAGCCTTCTCTTCGCCGATCCTGCCAAGGGTCTTTACTGCCATCAGACGGACGGAGCTGTCGTTGTCTTTTGCAGCGATGTCAAGAGCGGACACAGCATCCTTCCCCATGAGAGCGAGCGCGTCCCATTCCTGCTTTCCGGCGAAGATGAATGCAAATCGTGCCGGTGTGTCCGGGGACCATCCCATCTTTTCGAGTGACACCGCGGATCCATAGCGGACATATCGATCAGGATCTCGCAAAGCATCCTCAAGGGGGCCAAGTGCCCGCGGATCAGCGATCTCGCCAAGCGCAAGAGCAGACTCCCACCTCACTTCATTATCCTTATCTTTAAGGAGGCCGATCAATGGGTCGACAGCCCGGGGGTTCCTGATCTCACCCAAGGCTTCGACGATTCCGAGCCGGGTATCCTTGTTCCGGGTTTTAAGGGCAGCAAGGAGGTGATCCATCGCTTCATCTCCAAGCCCGGCAAGAGCGCTTGAAGCCTGCCATTGGATGTCAAGTTTCTCGTGGCGGAGCGCTTTTATCAGCCCGCGATAATCCTTCTCCTCCCGCATGGCTTCAATGTCAGGATCTCCCCCAAAGAATACTGCCATGCATTACTCCCTCCGGTGCACTGATCGTTCGCGTGAATGAAGAGAGGGAGGGGTGACCTCCGTGAGACGATCGGCTCTCATAAATCCGGCATCCCCCTGACGTAGTAATAGGTATGGAGTGCAAAAGGAGCCGAGATCACCCAGGAAGTGAGATAGGCGACGTATGATGGGACGAACAGGCTCATGATGAGGATGGAGGTGACGTTCACCTGGAATACCAGGAAACCCCACCACCTCCCCAGGTAGTTGTATCCAAGACCAAGACAGAAAAAATTCAGGATCATCGCCGCAAACGCACTCCGCTCCCTTTTCCTCCGGGAGATCCCGCGTGGGAGATGCATGAGAGGGATATCGCATTTCGGAAACGCCCTGACAGCTTCCTTTCTGACCGTGCTGGTGATATCACGGAGAGCAACATCACATGCTGCTCTTGCCGCGGGATCATGCAGCTCACCAAGTACTTTCACTGCCTGGGCCCTTATCGCGGGGTCAGCGTCATCGAGATGATGGATAAGAGGCCCGACCGGGACAGCCCCCAAACGGGGTATTTCCGCCCAGCGCTGGGCTGCTATGAGAAAATAAACCTGTCCTTCAAGGTCTGCGGGGATCCAGGCGTTCTTCTCAAGAGCGAGTGCGGCACCATAACGTACATACTTATCAGGGTCTTTCAGGGATTCGACCAGGCCCATTTGTGCTGTAGGATCACCAATCTCTCCCAGCGCTATCGAAGATGCCCATCGGACCTCATTACTCTCATCGCTTGAAAGGAGGTGGAGAAGACCCGGTACAGCCCTGGAATCGTGAAGATTAGAGAGGATTTCGACAATACCGATCCGCATCTTCCTGTCAGGCTGATCGAGAGCAGCGATCAATTTTTTAACGGCCTTATCCCCTTTGAGCCGTTCAAGAGCGGTCGCGGCCTGGATCTGCACGGAATAATCACGATGACTGAGGAGGGAAATAAGACGATCTATGTCACCCTTTTGTTCGAGCTCCCGGACATCAGCTAATGTGCCGGGGCGGAAGAGAAGTCGGGGCATTCATACCCCTCCTGTCCCCTGCATGGGTCGTCTCCATTTCACAGCTGTTCCATCTCGTACTGCTCGCGATGGTGACGATGATAAAACCGGAGCAGCTCTCGTTTCATTCAGTACTTTGGAAAAAAGATGATATATCTTTGTATACATGAATTTCCCCGTTAAGAGAGAAGAGGACTTCCGACTTTCTGGTTTTAACGGGAATTGCAGGTTTATTCAAAAAAATAATCCCATCTTACTGCTTTTTCCACCTGAAATAGAAGATCACTGTGATGATAGCCACTACTGCAACAACAGCAAGGTTCCGCAGTAGTCCGAAATAGGGTGCAGGAGGCAACTTCTCCGTGCCGTTGGGTGAAGTGGAAGTTTCATGGGGTGTTGGTATTGTCCCCGTATCGATGGGTTGTGTGTCAGTTGGTGCCCTGGTGATCGCTCCAATGCTTGGCGAGGTTGTAGGTGTCATCGTCTGACGGGGACTCAGCGTTGCTTGGGGGGTCTGTGTGGCAACAGGGGTAGCGGGGCTACCAGCACCTGCAACACCGCTATAAGTGCCTCCGCCTCCGCCACCGCCTCCGCCACCGCCAACAGCAGCGCTGCTGCCCTTGACAGCGTCAGAGAGGCTCAGATAGAGCATCTGGAAGATGCTCCCCGATTTGGAGAGGGCCGCAACACCAAAGGTTGAGAGGCCATTTGGCGACTCAGCTTTAAACAGGTCGAGATTGTGAACTGGATCATAACCAATAAAGGTCGTATCGAGGACTTCTCCCGATCCGTCATTTCCAATCCTGATGATGTGGATGCTGTCCCGGATGTCCCCGATCACTTCAGTATAACTCGTATCATTATACCCGAGTTTTGTGATCTTCACCTGGTACTGACCCGGGGACAGGTCTTTAACAACGAGAGGAGTGACACCTGCAAATGCTCCGTCAACATAGACCATCGCATTTTCCGGATTGGTTTCGATCTCGATATCACGGTTGTCCGTCCATCCGTATTTCTGAACCCAGTCAGAACTGACCCCGAAGATGAAACTGGCGTTGCTGCCGTTCGGAACAGATTCTTCATCGAATCTGACAGTGTAGGCAAGGTCTTCAATAGCACCGTAATTATACATAATTTTTATGTCTTCGAACCTGTCCATGTCCTCAGGTGTGCATCCCTCCCAGGCAACTGAACGGATGATCTTATCAGGAATATATTCCTTCATGCCCATAGTGAAATTATAGAACGAGTTCGTCCCTGCCTCCCGGGTAAAATTATTGGGATGCACGTCCTCGCTTCGTAATGTAACTCTTTCAAATGTACCGGTTATGATGTCGTCTCCTTCGTAGGTGAACTGACCCCCCTCCACAGCCTGGAATTGTAGCTCTGCTATCCCTCTATCTGCACCAGGGATGCATACCAATGTTGTCTGATTGCTGGAAGTACCAAAACTACAGGTTCCCGCCGCTGAGGTATTCAAGACGAGGTGTGTCACTCCACCATCCGGCGTGATGTTCATTCCCTCTGAGGGAAGAATACAGTCATGATAGGTCCCATCCATCACCGTAATGAGTCCTTGGCTCTGTACCGATGACTCGCCAAAAATGTTCGAAACAGACAGATTGACAGTGTAAATCCCGGGAATAGAATAGATATGAACTGGATTCTGTTCGACTGAGGTTGCTCCATCACCAAAATCCCAGGACCATGCTTCCGGGATTCCAGAGGAGGTATCGTCAAATGCAACAACGAGAGGTGCAGGACCATCTGTACGGTTCTGGCTGAATTGGGGGACAGGTGTTGAACCGATCGAGATATAATTTTCTTTCTTTTCCGCATCCCTTTGATAAGGATTAACTACCGTAAGAATCACGGTGTATGTGCCCTCAGAATAATAGGTATGGACAGGGCTCGCTTCTGATGAGGAGTTCCCATCACCGAAATCCCAAAGCCATCTATCGATCTGTCCCTGTGACATATCCGTAAATCCGATGGTGAGAGGTGCCATTCCCAGGGTCATATTGGCAGAATAATCGGCGTCAAGCGGTGGCATCATTGTTCCGATGGTATACATGAAGATGTCAAAGTCGCCGTTCCGCATATCCGACCATACTACCCTGTTCCCCCAGATGTCTGGATAATATTCCAGAGCTCCGCTTGTATCCGAAGAGATGGAGGACTCTACCAATGTGGTCATATCGATGCATGATATGACAGTCCCGTTTACATAAACAACAAGGTCGCCATAAACGATCGGACTCATGGGAGAGTGATCACCTTCTGAGATACGTGACTCCTCACCTGACAGGAGGTCATATCTGTAAATCTGGGGAGAGATGTTCCGGTTGTCTATCCAGACGATTCGATCTCCCCATATCGAGGGCGAGGTCTGCGCATAGGGGTCTGTTGTGATCTGTGTTTCAGTGGCTTTCGTGATATTGAACATATAGATATTGAAATCACCCCACGAAGCATTTCTGCCATCTTCCCAGACAACCCGGTCTCCCCAGATAGCAGGAGAGGTTGCCGTCACACCGGCAAGTTCGGTTACATTGCCTGAACGGATATCATAGAGAGTGACCCCATGGTCGGATTCCCAGTCGTCACCGACCTGCCAGACGATCCAGTCCCCCCAGATACGGGGGTTTACCTGGTTGACCTGGTCATGAGTTATCCTTTCTTCATCACCAGTAGAGAGATTGAACAGGTATATCTCGTAATTGTCATCTTCATAGGTCTGCCAGACGATACGATCCTGCCAGATATCCGGCTTATCCTGGTTCGGGGTGATTGCCGGTATCCTGATTAATTCTCCAGAAGTGAGGTTACTGAAGTAAAGGATTGAATTGAATACCTCTGGATCTTCCACACTAGGATAATAATGGACCCACACTACCCTGTCTTCCCAGACAGCCGGACTGGTCTGATCAGTTCCCCATGCAGCGGTTGATAGGATGCTCTCCGTCCCATGAGTAATTGAAACATCATCTGAAATTACAGGAGTGACGAAAAAAACAGGTAAAATCAGGAGAACAATAATGAGGGTAATCCAGAGTAATCCGGAATCAGGTATAATCAACCTTTTTCCTGGTCGTTGTGTGTTAAGCATACCTCTCCCTGTTTACACTCTTTAAGCAGTTTTGATGTAACCCCATTCCCCGAATTTTAAGGGTAAATCGGCTTCAGTCACGTTTATCGTCCCGCCCCCACACGGATTTTTAAAGGTATACACACCACCTATTCTTTTGATGACCGAATAGGTATGGGTCGGGACATCTCTTGATTGTGCTACCGCTGGATATTGTGCATTACCATTTGCAAGAAATGGCGGCATTTGATTTTTTACTGGTACAATACCCGTAATATTTTGAAGTGCAGTGAGGCCATTTCCTCCCCCACAAAGCTTTGCCATGTTCGGATGATTATTTCCAAGATCATTGTTCAGCCACATAGCATATGCTTTCTCATACAGTCCTGGCCACGTCTTATCATTATTTTTTGATCGGGCATAGACAAGCTTCCCAGTAGCATCAACTGCAAGGTCTGCATTGATCGCAAAATCATTATACCCACCCGTCGTTTTGTAAAATCGGTAGTTTGGATATATTTTAAGGGATGCCTTTGCTGCAAACGCGACTGAAATAAGAGCGGCAATGAAATAACAGTCATTGCAGGATCCCTGGCGAGGATCATCAAAATTTACGATTCCAGGAGCGACTCCGGTGTTTCTCCACCCAGAGAAAATTCTTCTTTCAAGTGCACAGTCTGCACCGCTCAGATTGCTGTTCAACAGCCCATATTCCATTTTTCTTTCTGTCGGGTCCATCATAATGTCACTTCACTCATCACATTTTCTCTACGCCAATCATGATACTGCGCCGCTACTGAATACCTGCAATCTGCCAGTATATGCTGGTTTGACGTGTACAAATGAATTAGTCTTAGATATCCCCCAATATCAGTGGCGTTCAGAGAATACTTCTTATAACTGTATATAAATTTATGCAACGCAGTTAGAGAATAACAATATTACAATAATTGAATAAATAAGGTATTAACAATAACCCCTTAAAAAGCGGCTTTATAAGTGGCAGAGTTCCTCCCGGATTATATCATTGGATCTCCCTCCCGATCATCTTCACCAGCACCGCTTTCTGGGCATGGAGACGGTTCTCTGCCTCGTCAAAGACCACGCTCTGCGGGCCCTCGATCACCTCCTCGGTAACCTCGCGTCCCCGGTGAGCCGGGAGGCAGTGGAGGAATATTGCATCAGGATCTGCCTTCTTCATCAGTCCCGTATCCACGGTGAATCCCTTGAATGCCCGTATCCTGGCATCCCGCTCGCTCTCCTCCCCCATCGAGATCCACGTATCGGTGACCACCACGTGGGCATCTTTCACTGCCTCTGATGGATCCTTAAGCAGAGTTACGGTTCCACCTTCTGCCACGGCACGCTTCACCACCGATTCGGACAGCCTGTACTTATCCGGAGAGGCAACCGTTATCTCGAAACCGGCACGGGCAGATGCCAGAACCAGTGAGTTACAGACATTGTTGCCATCGCCGACCCAGGTGACCTTCAGGCCCTCAATGGACCCGAAGTGCTCCCTCACCGTCATGATGTCGGCAAGGATCTGGCAGGGGTGCTCGATATCGGAGAGCCCGTTGATTATTGGCACACTGGAATTCCGGGCAAATTCCTCGATGGTCGAGTGCTTGTAGGCACGGATCATCATCCCGGATACATACCGGGACATCACCCGGGCGGTGTCCCTGATCTCCTCGCCTCTGCCGATCTGGAGGTCCTGTGGATTCAAAAAGAGGGCATGGCCTCCGAGCTCTGCCATGCCGACCTCAAACGAGATCCTCGTCCGTGTGGAGGCCTTCTCAAATACCAGGGCAAGTGCTTTCCCGTAGAGAAATTCATGGGGCCTCCCTTCCTTGCGCAGGGTCTTCATCTGGTCAGCATCATCGAGGATCTCACGCAGTTCGTCTCGCGAGAGATCGAGTATGGAGAGAAGGTCTTTCTTCATCGCAGCTCCTTCATATGAGATATCCGTTTCTTAAGGAGTGCCGCAGTCCCGATATCACTCCTGTACCGGACCCGGCCTTTCACTGATCGTGCAGCGTTCTCCGCAGACTGTTCTGCCGCTTCAAGCGTATCACCGATCCCGACAAAGGCGAGGGTCCGGGAACCCTGGGTGTATAAGGTACCACCTCTCTCCTCTACATTGGCATAATAGAGCAGGGTATCAGGAGTGTCGCCGAGCGTGACCGGCTCTCCCGTTCGCGGAGCATCAGGGTAGCCTTCGGGGACGAGATATTTGCATACCGTTGCTTTCTCTGCAAACTTCACGTCGTTCCCCGACAACGATCCCGATACGATCCTGGTCATGATGCGGGAGAGATCGGATTCGAGCAGTGAAAGCACATTCATTGCCTCCGGGTCGCCAAACCGGGCATTGAACTCAATTACCATCGGTCCCCGGGCGGTGTTCATGAACTGGCCGTACAGGACACCCCGGTAGGGCGTACCTCCTTCTTCCATGACCTTCACCACCTCTTTCATGATCTCAAACGCCTTTGTCCGATCCGAAGCGGTGACGAAAGGGAGGGAATGGTCAGGCATTGAGTATGCGCCCATCCCACCGGTATTGGGGCCCTGATCCCCCTCAAAGGCACGCTTGTGGTCCTGGACGAGAGGCATCGGTACGATGTGCTTCCCGTCAACGAAGGCCTGGAAGGTGAACTCCTCCCCAATCAGGCGTTCCTCGAGCACCACCTTGCCGCCCAGTGATCGCACATAGGAGACCGCCCCCTCGCGGTCCAGGTGTTCCCCCATGATCCGTACACCCTTGCCACCGGTCAGACCGATCGGTTTGATCGCAAGATCCCCCTCGAAATTTCTGATAAACCTGATCGCGTCATCGGGATTATAGAAGGTGCGATAGTGCGGACAGCCTGCGATACCATGCCGCTGCATCATCTCGCGGCAGAAGGCTTTGTCTGTCTCGAGCAGGGCGGCTTTCAGGGGGGGACCCATACAGGGAATACCCTTCTCCTCCAGACGATCGACGATTCCTGCTTCGAGAGGGGCTTCAGGACCGATAACGGCATAATCTGCCCCATGTGAGTTCGCAAATTCCAGAACTGGCCGGATATTGACCTCCTTTTCAATGAGAACCGCGGATGAGAGCGATGCAATCCCGGGGTTTCTCCTGGCCATCACGGAAAGCAGGATCACCTCTCCAGAAAGGGAGAGGGCCCGTGCTATGGCATGCTCCCGCCCCCCGCCACCGACCACCAGCACCTTCATAGTCATGTATAGTTCAAACCGCGATCCTTAAAAAATTGGATCAATCTGGTCCGGGTCGCCTATGATCTCGCTCGCACGTGAAAGAGCGATCAGGTGAATACCTCTCTTTGCGAGCGCATCGCGGGCGCCGGCTTCGCGGTCGACAACGGTGACAACCGTATCCACGATGGCACCTTCCGCACGGAGAGCCTCAACGCCCCTGATAACTGACCCCCCTGAGGTGGTCACGTCTTCAACAAGGAGCACCTGCCTCCCGATGACGTTTCCTATGATTTGTCCCCCTTTACCATGGGACTTCGCCCCGGCCCTGATAACCGCATACGGTTTCCCACTTACCAGTGAGGTGGCAACTGCGATCGGTACTCCTCCCACTGCAACCCCGGCAACAACATCAAACGAGGCGATCCGGCTTATCTCCTGGCCGACCACGTTCAGCACAGAGGGATTGGAAAGGGCTGACTTCACATCGAGGTAATACGAACTCTTTGCTCCGGAAGCGAGAACAAACTCGCCATACTCGACTGCACCGTTTGCCTTTAACAGATGAGCGATCGAATTCACCATGGTACATCCTTAATCCCGGTTATGTAACCGATAATATTCACCGCCCTGTGAAGCAGCGGAGTGATAATGATGATCCAGAGGAGTATCGGGAGGGTAATGGATGATACCACCCACGCGTACTCGAAGATGAGGAGGAGGACAAACGGACCTATCACCAGATCATACTGATCGGCAATCGGCCAGGATGCACCCCGATCCTTCCCAAGTCTCCGTTTAAAGAAACTCTTCACGAGATCCCCGAGGAGCGCCCCGAATGAGAGGAGAAAGACTACAGGGAGTGTCAATACCGGGAGACGGGTAAACCCTGCGGTATCATACACGAAGATCTGGAGCATCCCCATGGCAACCCCCGCTGCCACACCGGCGAAAAATCCCCGCCAGGTCTTTCCATCGCCGAATATCCTTCGCCCATCGCGAAAATTTTTCCCGCCGTCGATCGGTGTTCCCCCTCCAAGGAAGGCGGCGACCGGGTTGGGCACATAAGCCGGCAGCATGATCCAGAGCGCTGACAGGAGCGGGATAAGAAAGGAATCAGGACTAATCGCTAATCTCCCACTATCTGTAATAAACAGCAGATATAAGCATTAAGATATCCCACAGGTACCAACTTATGAGAGAGGATCGGTGGAGATCAGGATGATGATCAAGGCAACAAAAACCCTTTGCCCGATCTGCAAAGCCATTCTCGATGCGACAATTGAAGAGGAGGGTGGAAGCATCTGGCTGGTACGATCGTGCCCGGAGCACGGGCATTTTCGCGACCTGTACTGGTCTGACGCCGCATTATGGCACAGGTTCGAGCAGTACGATTCCGTGGGCAGGGGCGTTGAGAACCCCAATGTCGGTAATCCCAAGGGTTCCTGCCCGGAAAACTGTGGACTCTGCAGTTCCCATAAATCCGGGACGCTGCTCGCCAATATCGATCTCACGAACCGGTGCAACCTCGATTGTGACTTCTGTTTTGCCAACGCCCGGGCATGCGGTTTCATCTACGAACCTTCGTTCGACCAGATCGTTGATATGATGGAACTGCTCAGGAACCAGAAACCGGTCCCAGCACCAGCGGTTCAGTTCTCTGGAGGGGAACCGACCATGAGGGACGACCTGATGGAGCTCATCCGGAAGGCAAAAGAGGTCGGATTTCCCCAGGTGCAGCTGGCAACCAACGGGATCAATATGGCACAGGATGTCGGGTATGTTGAAGAACTCAAACGTGCAGGACTCTCCACCGTCTACCTCCATTTTGACGGTGTGACCAGGGAAACCAACTTCAAACTCAAATCAGATGAAAAAGCGGTCAAAAATTGTGAGGAAGTCGGTCTTGGAGTGGTGCTTGTCCCGACAATCATCAAAGGAAGGAACGATCACGAGCTCGGCGCAATAATCCGTTATGCAGCCGACCATATCAAAGCAGTGAGGGGGGTCAACTTCCAGCCCATCGCATTTACTGGAGCGGCAGGCGAAGAGGACATGCAGCGGGAACGGATCACCATCCCGGAGCTCCTTTCTGATATCGAGGACCAGACCAGCGGTGCGCTCAGGGAATCGGATTTTTACCCCGTACCGTGCGTTGTTCCTTTCTCGGACCTGGTGGAGGCATATACAGGACAACCGCAGGTCCGGTTTACTCCCCACCAGCACTGTGGTGCAGCCACCTACGTTTTTATCACAGACAAGGGAATGGTTCCCATCAACCGGATGGTCGATGTCGAGAGCTTCTTCACATCGATAGAAAACCTGACCGAGAGGCTGAAAAAGGGTGGCCAGTTGAACAAGTATCTCTCCCTGATAGATGGGATCAGGGAGATGAATGATTCATTCAAAAAGAGTGAGCAGGGAAGTACCGCCCAGTTCTGGAAACTGATCGGAAAAACCCTTGTGATGCAGAACTTCGATGCTTTGCGTGAGTTCCACTGGAACGCCCTTTTTATCGGTACTATGCATTTCATGGACAAGTATAATTACGACCTCTCCAGGATCCAGCGCTGCTGCATCCATTATGCCACACCCGATGGAATGCTCATCCCGTTCTGCACCTACAACAGCGGACCTGTCTATCGGGAGAAGGTGTGGAGTGCCCACCGTAAATAACATCTTTTCTCTCTACCTTTCTTCTTTTTAACCCCGGTTTACTGATAATCGGTACTGCAGGAGTATCTATCAGGGAAACCTGAGGGCTACCCGTTCACGACTTTTCATGGCAATCTCTGCAATCGCGAGGTCCTGGATGGCCAGGCCGGTCGAGTCAAAGACCGTTACTTCATCGGCACTCATCCTCTTCTTCCGGCCCAGAACCACTTCACCCAGTGTTCCTTCAATACGCTCCAATGAGAAGAGGCCTTTTGCAATCGGAACGTTGATCTCGCCTGAGTGAACAGCCTGTGCAGGATCATCGACAAAGACCCTGGCCCGCTGAAGGATCCCCGGATCGAGTTCCTGCTTTCCGGGAGCGTCAGCTCCAATCGCGTTGATATGGGTTCCTTCATGGATCCATTCGTTCCTGATGACCGGCTCGCGGGAAGGCGTACTGGTTACAACGAGATTGCAGTCACATACTTTTTCAAGGGGTGCGACGACACAATCAAGGGTGCTGTATTTTTTGCAGAAAGCAACAGCGTTCTTCTCGTTCCTGCTCCAGACTTTTATTTCCGTTACCTCAAGCTCGGCAGCAATGGCATCGAGCTGGGCCGCAGCCTGGCGACCGCTGCCAATGAGCCCCAGCGTCAGGGAACGCGATGGGGCAAGGTATTTTGCAGCAATCCCCCCCGCAGCTCCGGTCCTCAGGTCGGTAAGTGCGGTTGCGTTCAGGATGGCAACAGGTATCCCTGTCCCCGGATCAAGGATGACCAGGAGTGCCATAACGGTTGGAAACCCTATCTTTGGATTACCCGGATGTACATTCACGATCTTGACACCGGCAAGTGAAAGGGAGGGGATGTACGCAGGCATCGTCCGGAAATCTCCCTGGTCAAAGGTGACGTAGATCTTGGGAGGCATCTGGACCCGTCCGCGTCCGTGCTCGGCAAAAGCCTCTTCCACCAACCTGTTCACCTCGCGGATATCCAGCCCTTCAGCTGGGTTCTGGTAATAAAACATACTACTCACTCTCCCTTTCCAGAAGAAGAAGATAATCGCATCATCTCTGTTCCGTGGAGCTTATCCCCTTCCCGGACTATACTATTCCTGTACATGCTGATGAACGGAAGAGGAACAAAGCATGATCCATATAATCCCAAAACCAACTGATACCCCGGATGACAACTCGACGGCGGCTGTTGCGGGGGAGATACGGAACCAGGGCGGAGCCTACGAGCTGCTCGATATACACTGCATCGATCCGTTCGTGCTCCCTTTCGAACACGAGCTCGTGTGGGTATGCGGACTGACCCAGGAAGAACACCCGTATGAGGTGCTCCAGGCACTCTCCCTCTCAAATGTTCTCGTAAACACTCCCCAGGCAATAGGCACCTGTGCGAGCAAGGTGCTCACCACCGCGCTGCTCATGCGTCATGCGATTCCTTCTCCAAGGACTCTATTTACCAGTTCGAATGAAATTGCAGCCCGTTTCATAAAAGAACAGGGGAAAGTTGTCATAAAACCGGTATATGGATTTGATGGCCATGGGATCTTTCTTATCAATACTCCCGATCAACTCGGTACCCCTCCCTATTATCTCCAGGAATATGTCCCTAACGACCGGGACTACCGGGTATTCGTCATTGACGGTGAGCCGGTCGGGGCCATCATGCGGATTTCCGATTCCCTTGCGCACAATATTCACCAGGGAGGTACTGGTATTCCTGTTGAGATTGATGATGAGATGCGGTCCATTGCAGGGGCTGCAGCACTGGCTACCGGGGTCGATTATGGGGGTGTTGACCTGCTCCAAAACGATGACAGCTACTGCGTCCTCGAAGTGAACGGCACCCCGAACTGGCACTGTATGGCCACACCCATCCCTGCGCTCCTTGCACGATATCTTCTCAACAAAGAGAGAGAGCTGAAGTCCTGAAGAATTATGTTCAGGCGATTATGCAAAACAGGAAAAACCAGCAGAAAAAAATCTGCAGTTACTGGATATATTCCATCTCTTTCAATGTCTTTGCTGCAAGTTCTCTCATCCGGGCTGAGATCCTCCCCGATGCTGAAAATTCCACATCCTTCATTGCGTTGGCAAGTTCGTTTCCCAGCACGAAAATGGCATATTTATGCTCCATTTTGCTTTTGTGCAACTGAGAGGGATTTATTTTTAAAGAATGATATTCAGAAAATTTCAGGTCTGGATTGGATCCCTCGAAATAGTCCTTGATCTCATACAACATCTGGTGTAACGATATCAGTTCCTCCTTGTGCACATGCTCACCCATCTTAGTCTTGAATCCCGGAAAAATAAATAGGTAACTATGAAAGAAATCAGGAGATTTTAATGAGCCTGATAGTCAGGGGGCGCTTGATAATCCCTTTAAAATCCTTGGCCGCGATGTATTCAATCCCTTTCCCGGCCACCAGATCAAGGATCCGCTGGTTGATATCCCCGTCCGTGACAAGTCCCGTCACATCCCCGTTGAGATCCGAAAGTTCCTTTTCAATCTCATCGGAAGATGATTCTTTCAATACCGAGAGATCTGACGAGAGGAACCGTGCTATCCTCTTACCCCTGACAGCCTCGATCTGATCGGCGAGGGTCTTTTCTTTTTTCTCCCCAGGCTCCTGCCTTTTCTTCAGCGGAGCTTTCCTCTTTTCATCCCGTTCATCCTTCCCGGTCTCCTTCCGTGCAGAAGCCCGGAGGGGCTCTTCAATCTCGCTTTTTGGAACTTCTTCAGATTCCTGTTCCTTGACGTACTCCACCGGTACCTTGTTCCGGAGTGCTTTGATGATCTCTTTTCTGGAGAGATCCTCTACGCTCTTTCCCCGGGGAGCATACGCGACATAATCGATCTCTGCAACCTGGAGAAGTTCCTGGAGGAGGAGATCGCCCCCCCGGTCACCGTCAAAGAATACGGTAGCAGTCTTTTTCTCACAGAGATCAATAATCGTCGGGGAGATATTGGTTCCCTCAACAGCAACGGCATTTTTGATACCAAACCGTAGCAGGTTGATGACATCGGCCCGCCCTTCAACGACAATGATGGCATCCGAATCCAGGACATTGGGGCCTGCCGGGACCTGCTCCTCCCCTATACTGCCGATCTTCTCGATCCGAAGGCTCTCCCTGACACTGTCAATAATCTCGGTGCTGTCAATCGATCCTTCCTCAAATGAGTCAATAAGAAGTATCTTTGCCCGGTCAACGATCTTTCTCCGCTTGCTGACCCGGATATCCTCTACGGAGACCACATTGACCCGGGCCACACAGGGTCCCACCCGGTCGATGGTCTCAAGGGAAGCTGCAAGGATTGCGGTCTCAGCCCTGTCGAGGGATGATGCAATATACATCTCCCCCTTTGTTTCGCCTTTTTTACTGGATATCTGGACATCGATCCTTCCCACGCGGCCGGTCCTCTGGAGATCGCGTAGGTCGAGGTCTTCACCGAGTAACCCTTCAGTCTGGCCAAATATGGCACCGACTACATCAGGTTTCTCGACCACCCCCTCTGCTTCAAGGTGAAGGTGAATAAGGTACTTGGTAGTATCTGATGAATACACGTAAGCGCACCCCCATGCATCATGCAATCGCTGAAATGCCTGATCATAGGTAAACCATAGTTATTCCTCAGAAGGTATAAACTATAATGCTTATTAATAATATTTAGTAATTTATTTATTTAATATTATATATTGTATCAGGAGAGCGCAAGGGCAGATCTGACCTGATCAGGGGTTACCCCTTCAATAAGGATCTTTTTTACCGGCATCGTGCCCCCTGCAATGATGCTGACCCGTGTTTTTTCGATACCGATCGTTTCGGCAATCACCGCGATAACCTCTTTGTTCGCCCGGCCTTCCAATGCCGGAGCCCTTACCCGGCACCCCACCGCCTTTCTCCAATCATTGTACCCGGATGGAAAACAGGATGTTTTGGAGCCGGCGGCAACTTCAATGGTGATGATGGTGCCTTTGTCAGAACAGGAAAGGGCAGGTGTGATATCAGTCATGGACCATCAGGAGTGGATGTCGCCCGGCATTAACAACACCGGATCATGAGTGGCATGCTGCCGTTCTTCACCATGTTTTTCCCATTGCCGGGCGGTGCCTGTCGCGCAACCGGGTTGTCCCGTAGCTCATCTCCAGGTCGTCGCCAGTTGATCACCCGGGGACCTATGGAAGCGCTCTGTCGGCACGATCACTAGATACAACCTTCCCCAATATAACCTCTTCCCGGATACCATCGCGGGGATGCCGGGAAAAAATCCCCGGAATCATACGCAATTTTTCCTGACTGGATCACAATATCAGGAAAGATCGCCGCCAGTCCTTCAAAGGGAGTCCACCCTGCTCGGCTGTGCAGGTTCTCTGCAGTGATTGGGGTACGCTCTGATCCGAAAAGGGCAAAATCTGCCCGTTCCCCCGGATTATACCCTGCTTTCGGGATACCGAGAAGCTCTGAAGGCCGCCACGACGTCTTTGCTATGATGGAGGATCGATCGATATCCCCATTCATAAAAGAGGCAACCAGGAGCGGGAGCATGGTCTCAACCCCGGGTATTCCTGAAGGTGCATCGGGGAAAGGAACCTCTTTTTCCACCAGGGTATGAGGGGCATGGTCCGATGCGATAACATCAATCCTCTCCCACATCGTCCAGAGCCTGCGCCTTTCCACTTCTGTCCGGAGTGGGGGATTCACCTTGCAGGAGGTATCAGTTCCCTCCACCTGCTCATAGGAGAGATACAGGTGATGGGGGGTGACCTCCACCGATGCACTCC
>Ga0316622_100000243_pt1 | contig 29645 bp, 24 predicted proteins | sample OWC_Aug_OW2_C1_D_FD_207646 | JGI IMG/M metagenome (GOLD analysis project Ga0316622, IMG submission 207646) | Wetland soil microbial communities from Old Woman Creek delta, Ohio, United States - OWC_Aug_OW2_C1_D5_C | ecosystem: Environmental > Terrestrial > Soil > Wetlands | place: USA: Ohio... | reverse complement strand
AGCGTGGCAGGCCGGAACCCCACGATGCACATCAGGGCGTAGTAGCCCAGGATCACCGCGAAATAGAGAAAGGCCCGCCGGGTCCCCTCCCGGCTGGCCGCCTCGGCGGACGTCCCGAGGTCCAGGCCTCCCTTTTTCTCCTCCGGATTTCTGAGGTCCAGGACGAGCTGCCAGACGGCCAAGATGGTGCCCGGGATCGCCACCGTGAGAGGCAGGAGTCCGGCGTAGAACGGAAAGCGGAGGGCCTCCACGGTCGCCGCCGCCAGCAGGAGGAACATCCCCAGCGTGAAACCAGCCTTGGGCGTGAATCGCCAGGCGGGCGGCGCGGCTGCAGCTTCGGCTTTCTTCTGCTCCTCCCGCTTCCGCGTGAGCGCCCAGTAGACCAGCGAAGCGACCAGCAGCCCCATGATCACGAGTACGCCCGGCCGCATCAGCCAGGCCCATTCGTAGCGGTTCACCGAGATCCAGAGGTATCGCTCCGTCGGGTTGCTGAGGACGAACGCGATGAGGAACGGCGGCCGGGGCCAACCCATCCGTTTCATCCCCCAGCCCAGCAGGCCCAGGCCGATCATCACCGAGAGGTCGCCCAGATGTTTCGTGCTCTGGTACGCCCCGAAGATCATCGTGATGAGGAAGGCCGGGGCCAGATACGCGAACCGGATGGAGGTCAGGCTTGCCAGCGGTTTGCACAGAAACAGACAGATGCCCGCCCCGATGATGTTGGCGAGGGCGAAGCTCCAGATGATGGTGAAGAGAAGGTCCATGTGGTCGGTGATCATCCGCGGCCCCGGCTGGATGCCGTTGACGATCAGGACCCCCATCAGGATGGCGGACGGCGGCCCCCCGGGCACGCTGAAGAGGAGCGACGGGATGAGATCGCCCGCCTCCACGGCGTTGTTGGCCGCCTCCGGCGCGATGATCCCGCGGACGTCCCCCTTGCCAAACTGGTCCCGGTCCTTGGACACGGCCACGGCATGACCGTAACTCATCCACGACCCGGCGCTGGCCCCGATGCCCGGCAGAATCCCTGTCCACACGCCGATGAGGGAGCCGCGCACGACCCTCCACTTGTTCTCGATGACGTCCCTGACCCCCTGCATCCAGCCCTTCCCCAGGTCCATCCGCTCGGCGATTTTCCCGCCGGCCGCCAGAAGATCCACCACCTCCGCCACGCCGAAGATGCCGAGAGCCACACAGACCAACGGGAGACTGTCCATCAGGTAAAGCTGGCCGAAGGTGAAGCGGTAGTGGGCCACGCTCGGCGCCACCCCTACCGCTCCCACCAGCATACCCAGCGCCGCCGACACCATGCCCTTGAGCGGGGCCTCGCCCGAGAGGAAAGCGGCGAAGCCGAGGCCCAAGAGACAGAGCATGAACAACTCCGGCGAGCCGAACGTGAGCACCAGCGGCCGGGCGATGGGGATGGAGAGGGTGAGGGCCAAGACCCCGATGAATCCGCCGATGAGCGAGGAGAGGAACGCCGCGGAGAGTGCCCGCGCCGCCTGGCCCTGCCGCGCCAGCGGGTGTCCGTCGAGAACCGTGGTCGCCGAGGCGGACGAGGACGGCGTGCCGATCAGGACCGCCGTGATGGTGTCCGACGTGTGGACCACCGCCAGGGCGCCGACCATGACGGCCATGGCGGTGTGGGGGTCGAGGTTGTAAATGAAGGGGAGGAGGATGGCCACCGAGGCCACGCCACCCATCCCGGGGAGGAGGCCGACGAAGACACCCTCCAGGACCCCGAAGAGGAGCATGGCGAGGTGGAACGGATCCAGGAACTTGCCCAGGGCAATGCCGGCGCTATCCCACATGGGCGCCCTACGCGGAGCGAGCCCTCAGCTGGCAGCCACGGGCCCGAGGGTTCCGGTCACTTCACCACGGTATTGTACTTCCTCTCCAGGAGGCTCAGGACGTAGGTGCGGGCTTCCGGCGCCAGGTTGTACGTCTTCTGGATCGCCGCCTCCAGCTTGTCTCCGCGGAGCGCGGGATAGCCGCCGAGAACCTTCTCCGCCTTCTGGAGAAAGTCGGCATCCGTCTGCATCCGATCCACCGCCTCCAGGACGGCCTTGACGGACTCGGCCGGTGCCTCCTGCTTCACCCAGAGAATCTTCTGCACGGCGAAGGCGGCGGCGTTGAAGGCCTTATAGGCCTCCCAGGCGGCGCCCGACGGCTTTTTCTTGTAAAGAATCGCGTACGCCTCGTCCACGTCCGGCAGGTCCGGGAAGGCCTGATCCCGCACCAGTTCTCCTGCATCGTTCATCTGGCCAAAGCTGAAGACCGGGATCGCCTTCCCGTCCTTCACAAGGGGGGCGACGGTGGAAGAGTAGGCCGGGGTGGTCTGCTGATCGATATTGCTCTCTCCCCGCTCGAAGGCCAGCCGGGCCGGTCCCCGTCCTTCGTATCCAAGGACACCTTTCACGTCCATCCCGAGGACGTCGAATGCCAGCAGGGCCACGAGGTCCAGACTGGTGGGGCTCATCCCGGCGAAGACCAGCTTCTCCTTCGGCTTCAGCAGATCGGCGGCGGTCTTGACGCCGGTGCTCGGCGCCACGTACACCGCGCCGCCCACCGGGTTCACCAGGAGGGGCTTCAACTTGGCGAAGTCATACTGCACCGCCTTGACCCCCAGGAAAACATGGAACGCCTGCGTGGCCGAGGTGGCGATCATGTTCAGGCCGTCCGCCTTGGCTCGTGCCATGTACTGGTTCACGCCGTGGATGGACTCGCCGCCGGGCACGTTCTTGATGATGACCTTGGGATTCCCGGCGATGTGCTTCTGGAGATACGGCGCCATGACGCGGGCCCAGATGTCCGTCCCGCCGCCCTCCTTGAACGGCACGACCACCTCGATGGTCTTTCCGGCGTAAAAGTCCGCCGCCACTGCCGGTTGTGCGGCGAGAGACAAAAAGGGCAAACCGAGGAGGACGATCCATCCGCGCTTCATGCTGTCACCTCCGGATAGACTGCAAACCAATCTGGGGGTCAGACGTGGCGAACCCGCCCCACCGCGAACACCAAGCGTAGACCGAAGGCGGGTTCGTATGGCGGGCTTATATCAGAACTCTGGAGCCGATTCAAGCCTGGCGGGAACGAACGCCGCAGCGCTCACTGGCCCTGCGCGTGCGCCTGCCCCTCCTGCGGCTCGCCGACCCCCTAATCCTTGTGAAAGTGGGACGCGACTTTCCCGATCCCGTGCGCGATCTCCTGAATATCCGTCTCGGTATAGTGCTCGTAGATATTCGTGGTGATCCAGCGGTCGAAGGCGTCCTCGGCCACAGGGCAGTCTCCCTTGCCGTAGACACGGCCTGCCAAGGGGAACTCCGATCCGGGGAAGGCGGAGCGGTTCTGGAAGATTCGATACTGATAGATCGGCATGCCCCCGGTGATGAGACGGGCCTTGTTCGGAATGCCTTCCGCGTTCAGCGCCTCGGAGAACTCCTGGCTGGTGCAGTGGAGCCGATCCAGGTCCAGCTTGAAGAGGTAGAGGAAGTAGCCGTGTCGGCAGCCCTCCGGCGTCTCTTGCGGCGTGACGCCGGGGATCGTACTGAGGAGCGCATCCAGCCGCACACCGAGCCGGTTCCGCGCGGCGACGATGTTTTCCACCTTTTCGAGCTGCGCCAGGGCCACGGCTCCCTGCAGCTCGGTCATCTGGTAGTTGGGCGCGAGGAAGAAGGGGTTGCGGATCCCCTCGTCTCGCTGGTAGCACTTGTCCAGAAAAATGGACGAGTGATAGCGCAGCTTGTCGTCGTTGGTGAGGATCATCCCGCCCGAGCCGCAGGTGATATGTTTGAAATGGTTCAGCGAAAACGAATTGGTGACTCCCATGGTTCCCGCCAGCCGCCCCTTGTAGAGGCAACAGTAGGCCTGGGCGCAGTCCTCCACGATCGGGATTCCCGTCTCCCGGCTCAGCGCCAGGAAGCCGTCCATGTCGGCGGCGAGGCCGGCGTGATGCACGACCATGATCGCGCCGGTCTTGGGGGTGATCTTCCGCCGGACCGCGTCGGGAGTCATGTTGAGCGTGTCGGGGTCCACATCGGCGAAGACGGGCACCAGCCCCTGGTAGAGAACGCCGGCCGGGGAGCCCATGTCGGTGATGGCGGAGGTGATGACCTCGCTGCCGACGGGCAGCTCTAGCGCCGCCACCGCCATGTGCACCGCCGCCGTCCCGCTGCTGCACGCGATGCAGTGCCTCATCCCGTACATCTCGGCGAACCGCTTCTCGAAGGCGCGCACCTTGGTGCCCATGTAGAAGAAGAGCATGTCGGAGTCGATGACTTCGTTGAGGTACTTCTTCTCCAGTTCCCCGTGGCGTTTGCCCTTCGGGAACGGCGTGCGCTTAGCCTTCGGCCCTCCGTGCAGCGCCAGCTTTTCGGCAACGTCGAGACTCATACCGCCTCCTCCTGTCACGCCATGGGCATACCGCCAATCCGCCGCGACCCATTCTCATCGCATCAGTCCGCCGCCCGGCTCAGAGCCAGTCCACAGGACCCGAGTTGTCGTCCCTCCGCTCCACACCTCGCTACCGGTCCACGAAGGTCGTGAGGCCCCGCGAGGATCGGTCGCCCACCGGCACGCGGTCATGATAGCACCCCTTTGGCCCGCCAGCAATGCGCGGCCGCGTGCGTGTGGCCCCGTGCGGCTCGGTCCGCACGCCGGATTGGGCTTCCTCTCGGCCGATTTGACCTTTGGCGGTCATACATCGTTGCGGATTGTCATTTCGCCGCCCCTGATCTGGGACTTGCTATTGCTGCGGCAGCGCGCAGGACCCTCGAAGCTCTGAGTTCTCGGTGCTTGCCTTCCACCCTCAGGCAGCGCCGCCGGGGACCATTGCTTTCCTGACAGCCGTCCTCGAAGCGGTGAGTTGCCGAGAGCGGGGTGTACTTATCTGTTCTGTCTTGGCCGTGATTGCCAGGGTTTGCGTCCGTCGGAAAACCGTACTAAAACAGAGGTCCACATTGAATACCGTTTGAATCCATATTTTTCGATGCCTTACGCAATCTGAATCGCGATCGGCCGAGAGGCTGCTGTCGGATTTCTTGACACTTTGGAGCCTATTCGGTCTGACCTGAGGGCTTCAAGATTCTGAATCAATACCTGGCTATCCATTTAAAATTAATATGTTAATCATTGAGCCTTTGGTGCTCGAGTGAATGGCACAGAGTATGCTCGGGTATAGGTTATGAGGAGTTGATTCCCTCATGTGGCTCTAACGTTGGCGGAACGGCTGACGGAACGATTGAACAGGGAGGAAGAATCATGAAGAGATTCGCAGGGGTTTTTCTCGTGGCGTTCTTGACGCTCGCGTTAAGTGTTGGAACGGTCTTGGCAACGCCGATCCAGTCGACCACGCCCTTCTTTACGGGCGGAACGTTGGTTGATTTTGAGGGCGTTGCGGACGGCACCCTGATCAGCAACCAGTACGCCGGGGTAACGTTTGGGCAGGCGCCGCTGGCGGGTCGACCTCAGATTGACGTCCATCCCATGTTGTTTGGATACGGGGCCAGCTCGGGAAGCGCCGTGCTGACCGGGAGCACCGAAGGCGGCTACGCGTTCCCAACGATTGCTGGCATCACGATGACGTTTGCCACTCCCCAATCCGACGTGCAAGCTTTCTTCTCCGACACGGCCCCGTTGGGGGATTATACGTTCTATGCTTATGGCGCCGGCGGGGTGCTCTTGGAATCCGGCACCGTCCTGCAGGCTGCAACGCTCCCTCCTGGTTACACGGGTGGAGCCTTCCCGCCGCCGGGCACGACGCCCCTGCCCGGGATCTTTGTCGGATTTGACCGCCCAACCGCCGACATCCTCATGTTCCAGATCGGACCGGGCTTAACCTCTAATGATGCCTTCGCGATAGACGATCTGCGCTTTGAGGCTGCGGCCGCCCCCGTCCCCGAACCCTCGACATTGCTCCTCCTTGGTTCCGGCCTTGCGGGCCTTGGCGGGGCGGTTTGGAGGCGACACCGCAAGTAGTTGGGAAGCGCTTAATATTCGCCCTACGAGCGTCGGGGTTCACCTCGGCGCTCGTGGTGTTTTTTGCGGTCGTACTCCGTCCAGCCTGTCCGGCTCCTCCATTCCTCTCTTTGCCGCCTTTCAGCATGTTGTTCTGGGTTTTCATCTTGACACCAACCCCTGTGATGATGATAGCGTGTCCGTCGCCCCGGCGGCGTCCAGGGGTCGGTGAGGCCTCCGGGGTGGTCATGATTACCGCATTGGACTCTCACGACAGGAGACGATCATGGGACAGCTCGAAGGAAAAGTCGCGCTGGTCACCGGGGCGGCCGTCGGCATCGGCCGCGCCATTGCCGTAACCTACGGACGCGAAGGGGCCAAGGTCGTCGTCAACTACTCGAAGTCCCGGAAAGAGGCCGAAGAGACGGCGCAACAGGTGAAGCGGGCCGGCGGCGAAGGGTTGCTGATCCAGGCGGATGTCGCCCAAAACGGTGACGTCCGAGCCATGGTCGCCCAGACCCTGGAGAAGTTCGGCCGCATCGACATCCTCGTGAATAACGCGGGCATTACCGCCTTCGTGGACTTTGCCGACCTGGACGGGCTCACGGACGAGGTGTGGGATCGTCTCTACCGGGTCAACGTGAAGGGAACCTTCTTCTGTTGCCGGGCCGTCGTCGCCCCCATGAAGAAGCAGGGCCGCGGCCGCATCATCAACCTCGCCTCGGTCGCCGGTTTGTGGCCGCAGGGCAGCTCCATCGCCTACTGCTGCTCCAAGGCGGCCGTGATCCAGCTCAGCAAATGCCTGGCGAAGACCCTGGGGCCCGAGATTCAAGTGAACGTCATCGCACCGGGTTTCATCGCCGAGACCCGCTGGAACGTGGGCCGGCCCAACCTCGACGCCACCATCGCCAAGGCGGGGCAGATAGCGCCCCTCAAACGCGTGGGGACGCCGGAGGACATCGCCGACGCGGCGCTCTTCCTGGCCACCCGCGGCGATTTTGTGACGGGCGACGTGATGGTGGTGGACGGCGGGCGGCTGCTCGGGTAGCAGCCTGCTGAAAAAGGCCCATCTGCGGCGTTGGCATGCTTGGGCACTCGTTGCGGCGTACCTGGAGTACGCCTCGCTCGGCCCTTCGCACGCCGCCTGGCATCGGGGCCTTTTTGAGCAGTCTGGGCGAAAAACGGGGTTTTCAGCATCCTGATAGAGTAGGAACGGCCCAGGGATCGCGGGCTGCTCCTCTCTTCCGGACGAATCGCATTCGGGACTCGCGTGTGGCCGGCTGTGGTGGTAAGGTACCGGCCGCACGGAAGCCTTTGGTTCCGGCGGGCCTAACCGTCGGGGAGGCTGGGCGACCGGCTTGGCGGCACTTCCCGGCGATGGTCTTCGGGCCCGCCCCTCACTACACATTCGACGCCTGCGCAGGATTCCCTCGGCACGCCGAGCGGGAGGGCTGTTCTCATGGAGGGCACCGTGGAGCGGCAAGATCAAAATGGCCTGCGGACTTTGCCGGGAGACGACGTCCGGCAGATCCAGTGGCGGCTGGCCGACCGGTACGACTTGCAGATGCTGGTGCAGTCGGCGCGCGGTGTGGCGCGCGGCCCGGTCGCCCGGTTGGTGTCCGAGGGCGCGCGCAACTCGCACGAATGGACCGCCCAGAAAGCGCAGCTGCTGACAGCCTTCGACGAGTCGGGCATCACCGCCGTCTTCATGGATCCGGACCAGGGCGGCTTCGTCGAGGGCCCCAAGAACCTCGCCCTGGCTCTGGTGGCTTTCGAGTTGTCGTGGGTGGACGCCGGCGCGGCCACGTGCAGCCTGGCGGGGAACTTGGGCCTCTCGCCCATCCACGAGCGTGGCACGCCGGAGCAGCGGGAGGCATACATGCGGCGCGCCGTCCCGCCCCAGCCGGGCGAGGACCGTCCCATCTGGCGCGGCGCCTTCAGCCTTACCGAGCCATTGCCCTACGTCGGCGTCGAGACCGGGCTCTTGGGCGGCAAGGTGCGCGTCGCGGAGTGGGAGGACGGGAAGGAACCCATCCTGCACGTGGACAAGCGCGGACGGTTCATTACCAACATGGGCTTCGCCAACTTCGTCACGGCGGCCGTGGACTCCGGCGACCCGCGGATCAAGGGCAGCTGCATGGTGATCCTGGAGGAGACCGATCCCGGCGTCTTCGACCGCGGCGTCCCGACGAAAAAGCTCGTCCACCAGCTGTCCTCCACCTGCGACCCGGTCTTCAGCCTGCGCGTGCCCGCCAGCCGTATCATCGGCGGCTACACGGTCAAGGACGGCGTCATTGTTCCCAGGTACAGCCACGGCGAGATCATCGAGGCGGTCTTCCGCCGCACGCGCGTGACGGTGGGTCTCATGACCGCGGCCAAGCTCCTCTCCGCGGTGGAGCCGGTCATCCGCTACCAGCGCGGGCGCTTCCGCGGCGGGGAGAGCGTCGCGCCGGGCTCTCCTCGCTACGAACTGGGTTTGCAGCAGCGGGAGGACGCCCTGCACCGGCTGGTCGACGTCTGGGCCACCGGCGAGGCGGCAGCCTCGCTGGGATTTGCGGCGGCGCGCCTTTTCGACGAGCTCGACCCCCTGGAGCGCCGAAAGGATGAGGCCTTCGCGGCCCAGGGCATCGGGGGCGGCACCGCGCAGATGCGGGCGTTCCGGCGGCTGCAGAAGGACGCCCTGGAATTCCTCGCCCTCCGGGGCCAACCCGAAGGAGAGCGCGACGCCCAGCGCTACCAGGCGCTCCAAGCAGAGACGCTGGTGCAGTTCCTCGTCAAGGACGCCCTGGCCAACGTCCTGTGCCCCGCGTGCAAGCTCTGGAACACCGGCCATGGCGCCAACATGATGCGCGAGGCCGTGAGCCTCATGGGCGGCTACGGCATCACCGAGGATTGCCCCGGCTTCCTCGGCCAGAAGTGGATGGACGCCCAGCTGGAGGCGACGTACGAGGGGCCCGAGGCCGTCCAGCGCCGGCAGCTCTCCGTCACCATGGTGAGCGAGCTGTTCCTGGCCCAGCTCAAGCGCTGGATCGCCGAGATGCGCGAGACTGCGGGTCGCCGCCCGGGAACCGGAGCGTGCACGCTGGCGACGGCGATGGAGTTGTGGCTCTGGACCCTGACCCATCTGCAGGAGGCCACCGACGCCGACGGCGGCAAGCTCTATCACGGCAACCGGCAAGGCGTGACGTTCCCGCTTGCGGATGCACTTTGCTGGCTGCTGGCCAGCCGGTACCAGATCCTGGACCTCCTGGAACTGGAAGCCAAGGGGCCCGAGAACCCGGTCCTGGCCGAGGGCCTGCCGGGGTTCCTGGGTTTCCTCACCGACCTCTGCCACGTCCAGGCGGCGCGGGCCGCCGGGGAAGCGGGCCGGGTGTGCGCCGAGCTGGTGTACGGCTACAATCGCCATGCGGCCTGGGACGGCGGTGCGGGGTGCGGGCCGGACGCCTGCGATCCGCTGGTGACGATCGGCGCCGACACGTCGGGGGCCACCATGCCTCTCGGACCAAAGGCGGGACCCTGCGTCCGGTTCGACGGAATGGAAGCGTTCGTGCGGCTTCGCCTCAAGCTGGATGGATGCCTCACCGGCGTGCGCCTGGCCAAGGACCGAGCGGCGGAGGCGCTGACCCGCGTCATGATTCCCGAGGCGCTGGATTACCCGGCGTGACAGGCAAAACGCATACGTGGTTCCAGGCGGGGCCATTGAAGGGGGGTCGGCGTGTTACGGTTCGAGTGGGGCGCGAGAAAGGCAGACGCCAACGTTAAGAAGCATGGTGTTTCTTTCGAGGAGGCAGGGTCGGTATTCGGGGATCCCCTCGCGCTAACTTTCGATGATCCCGATCATTCCCGAGGGGAGCGTCGGTTTCTGACGTTCGGCGCCTCGCGGCAAGGGCGATTGCTCGTTGTGATTCACGTTGAGCGCAATCGCCGTGTCAGAATTATCAGCGCTCGCACGGCGACTCGGCAGGAGCGGAGGATTTATGAGCAGGGCTAGAGACGATATGCGCTGCGAATACTCGCGAGAGGACCTGGGCAGGGGCGTTCGAGGAAAATACTTCCGACGGTACAGCAAGGGGACCAACCTCGTGTTGCTGACTGACGAGGTGGCAAGAGCGTTTCCCACGGCTGCTGCCGTCAACGCTGCTTTGCTAGGGGTGTTGGCGCTCACAAAGCAGACATCGCGTCTGACGCCTCATTCACGGGGTCGCGTCACAAAACGGCCCGCCGCTTGATTCGCGGGCGCCGCCTGCTGTTGAACCCCGTTGTATCAGGGGCGACTCAAGCGTACGACGATTGGACAGGCGGCGCATGGGGCATCGTAACGTGCGCGTCGCGGCTTCCCTTTGTTCGTACTTGATCGGCATTGGACTGCCGGTTTGCGAGTGCTGAGATGACCGAATTGGAAGGGCCTGTCTCGGACCGCCAGACGATGGATGTGGATGTCGTCTGCGTCGGCTTCGGCCCGGCCATGGGGGGGTTTCTCACCACGCTCTCGCGCTGCCTCCTCACGCCCGATGGGACCCCTGCCGTGGAAAGCCGCGCCATGCCGGGGATGCCGCCGCAGGTCCTCTGCTACGAGCGCGCCGATGACATCGGCTTTGGGGTCTCCGGCGTGGTCACGCGGGGCCGAGGCATCCGGCAGAGCTTTCCTGATCTGGATCTCTCGCAGATCCCGCTGGCCGCCCCTGTCGCGCACGAGACCGTCGTATATCTACTGGACCCCATCGGCGCCAGCCGCCGCTCCCCGCTCCTCCGGGCGGCGGACCGCTGCATCCGGGCTCTCCGCCACCTCCTGCCCTACAAGCACGAGGCCTTGAACCTCCCGTACGTCCCTCCGTTCCTGCGAAAGGACGGCGGACTGCTTCTCTCCATCGGTCAGTTCAACCAGTGGGTCGGCTCTCAGGTGATGGGGACGGGGGCCGTCCAGATCTGGCCCGGGACGCCGGTGGCCAAGCCGCTCTGGGAGGACGGCCGCGTCGCCGGGGTGCGCCTCACCGACCAGGGCACGGATCTGCAGGGACGCCCGGAGGCGGGCTTCCTGCCGGGGATGGACATCCGCGCGGCGCTTACCGTGATCGGAGATGGGCCGGTCGGACCGATCGGCAGGCAGCTCGACGAACGGCTTGGACTCCCGGAGGGTCACCACCGGCGGGAGTGGGCCGTCGGGGCAAAGGTGGTGGTCGACCTCCCGGAAAGCTCGACTCTCGAGCCGGGCACCGTGCTCCACACCTTCGGCTACCCCGAGCCGGAGATCTTCGGCTTCCTTTACGTCTATCCGGGGCGGATCGCCTCCGCGGGCATCTTCGTGCCTTCCTGGTTCGACAGCCCGGTGCGGACCTCCTACCGATACCTTCAACACTGGATGCTGCATCCCTATCTGTGGCAACACCTCTCGGGCGGACGCTTGCGCTCGTGGGGGGCGAAGACGCTGCAAGAGTCCGGGAGGCGCGGCGAGCCGCACCTGGCGGGCGACGGCTTCGTCCGCATCGGCGAGGGATCGGGGAGCACCAACGTCCTCACGGGGTCCGGCGTGGACGAGGCCTGGACGACGGGCGTCCTGGCGGCGGAAGGTGTGCTGGAGCTGCTGCGCGTCGGCCAGCCGTTCACGAAGGCGAACCTGGAGCGGGCGTACGTCGCGCGGCGGCGCGTGAACTGGGTGGAGGCCGAGGGCCACGTCGCCGAGAAGGCGCGCGACGGGTTCACGCGCGGCGTCGTCTCCGGCTTGGTGGGCATGGCGCTGGCGGGGCTGACGCGAGGGCGCGTGGCGATGCCCGGCAAGTCCCTGCCGCCGGCCAAGCGTCTCCCCACGATCGAGGAGTATTACGCGGCCCGCATCGGGCCAGAGGAGATCGCACGCATCCGGCAGGACTGCGCGGCGCGCGGGCTGTCTCTCCACAATGCGCTCATGGATCGGTGCGGCTGGCCGGCCGTCTCGTACGACGGGCAGCTCTTGGTCAGCCACCAGGACGCGTTGTTGATGGGCGGCAAGGTCCAGGCGCCGCCCGGATATGCGGACCACGTGGTCTTTCTGTATCCCAACCTGTGCGAGACCTGCGGCACGAGGATCTGCATCGAGATGTGTTCCGGGCAGGCCATCACGGCGGGCGACAAGGCTGTCCCGGCCTTCGACCGAGAGAAGTGCATCCACTGCGGCGCTTGCCTCTGGAACTGCGCGGTGAGCCATCCCGACGACCCGGAACGCTCGGCCATCGAGTTCCGGGGCGGAACCGGTGGGCTCCATTCGGCGGAGAACTGATCAACGGGTTCGATGGTTCGACAGTGCGGCGGTTCGACGGTTCCGGAACAGCCGAACCGCTGAACCACCGAACCGTCGAACAGTCGAACGTTAATTTGGGAGAGGTGAACCCATGAGTCAGACGTACCACATCGTCGTCTGCGGAGGGATCGTCCCTGACCCGCTGCAGACCTTGGAGCCGGTCACGGGCCCGACCGGTCCGGGTCTCAAGAACGAGCTGATGTTGCCGGCGGTGCTGGACCCCTGGGCCGCACACGCGCTGTACGAGGCGGCCCACCTGGCCAAAACGGCGCCGGGAAGCAAGGTCTGGCTGGTGAGCCTCGGCCCCAAGGCCAAGCTCCAGCAGGTGATGATGACGGTCGCCCAGAAGGTCCCCTTCGAGCTGGTGGCGCTGGATGGCCCCGGGGGTGGCTTCACGGAATCGTCGGACGTGGCGGCCGCGCTAGCGGACGCCATTCAGGCCATTCCCGGCCTGGATCGATCCCGCCTCCTGATCTTCGGGGGATGGGAGTCGGCCTCGCGCGCGGCCGGGAGCACCCTGCAGCACCTCGGCGAGCGGCTGGGCATCCTGGACCAATTCCAAGGGGTCGACCAGCTCAGCATCGGCGCCGACGACGCCTTCCAGGTCCTGGAGCGCGTGGAAGGCGGGAAGCACCAAATCTCGGCCTGCGCGGGGCCGCCCGCGCTCTTGGGCTGGGCCACGGGGAGCCTCCCCGAGCCGCCGAACAATCCGCAGGTCGGCATGGCCAACATGCGGACCGTCATGCCGGCCCTGCAACGGGCCAAAACCGCGAAGGTGGGCGCCGAGGGCGTGACCTTTTTGCGGGTGGCGCTGCCCGCGCAGCGGCGGGAGACGCGCGTGGTCAAGGATCTTACCCCCGACGAGATCGCTCGCGAGATCGTGGAGTGGATCACGAAGGGGTAACGTGTGAAGCGCAAGAGCCGCAATTACGGCTCTTGCGCTTCGTCCGAGGAGTCATCATGGACACGATCCTGTTGTTGGCACACGTGGACCCGGATGGGTCCCTGGCCAAACCGGCGCGCGAGGCGCTGGCCGCGGCGAAGTCCTTGAAAGCGGCCCTGGCTGGCTCAACGCTGTGCGTGGGGTTGGTCGGCCCAGACGTGCAGGCGGCCGCCGATGCGATCGCCGCCTGCGGGGCGGACCGCTTCGTCGGGGTCGCCGGGGCGGCCTTTGCGCAGTCCCGCTACGCGACCGACGCCCTCGCCGCCGAAGCCATCTGCCGGGAGGCGGGCGCCACGCTCATCCTTGCGGCCGGCACCTCACGGTGGTGTCGGACGCTGCCGGGCGTGGCGCATCGCCTGGGCGGGCGCGCGGACACTCACGTGACGGGTCTCCCGGTCGCCGACGGCGCCGTCTCCATCGCCCGATGGTATTACCGCCAACGGATGGAGGCCACGATCCGGCGAACGCAACGCCCCTGGGTGATCCTGGTCGACCCGGGCTGCCTCGATCCCTGGGAGGGGGCAGGCGGCGCGGCATCGGTGCACCTGATCCACGTGGAGCCACCTGCCGGCTGCCTGCGCACCGCCGTCTCCGGCTTTCTCGCCCCCGCCGCGGACGCGCAGACGATTCGGCCGGACGCAGAGCTGTTGTTCGTGGCGGGCGCGGGCTGGACGAAGGCGCAGGCGGACGGCAAGGCACACGCCCCCGAGGCTGCCGATCTCATCCTGACGTTCCTGCGGCGGACCCAGGCATCGCTGGGAGGAAGCAAGTCGCTGGTGGATCTCTCCGGCGAAGGGCAAAGCGTACTGCCCTTCATGACGCACCTCAACCAGGTCGGTCAGACCGGGGCGACGCCGCGGCACCCCAAGGGGCTGGCCACATGCTGTCATGGGGAAGAGCCGCACGTGGTGGGTTGGCGCTTCATCAGCGAGCGGCGGGCCGTCAACCTGGATCCCAACTGCGGCTGGGCTCGCGGCAAGGCGGATGTGCTCTACGTCGCCGATGCCTTCGCCGTGATAGCGAAGGTCAACGCCCTGCTCGCCGAGAAGGCTTCGACGTAGCCGCTGCCAACGGCCGCAAGCAGGACCGCACCGCGTCGAGCGCGGCTTCGGCTTCTGTTCGATTGGGCGCGGCTGCCTTGCGCGGCCGAGGCCCCGAACCGATGAGGCCGCGGAAGGCCAGCAGCGTCGGGCTGGGGCGAAGGGCGTCCTTCTTCAGCACCTGGCGCTCGGTGGCCGCGGTCACCAGGCCTCCCAAGAGCAGCCGGCGGCGCGCCGCCGGCGATCCCGCGCGCGCCAGCGCGTCCGCCAGCAGCGCCTCCAGAATCCCACCGCAGAGGATCACGCAGCTCTTCCAGCCCAGGACGTGACAGACGTCCTGGGCCTCGTGCCAATCCGCGGCCAGCCGCTCGCGAAGCGCGGCGTCCTCGATGAACCAGAAGGCGCCGCCCGGCGCGTCGCCCTGTCCCGGTGCGGCGGGCGGGCGCGCCTCTATCGGGAAGTGCTTCAGCACGTGCTCTCGCACGTAATGCCGGAGATCGGCTTCCGCGGCCAGCTCGTCCACGTCAACCGGCACCCCCACCGTCCATTCGCGCTCTCCAAACGCGCCGCCGCCGCCCCACCAGTGGCTGAGCCGGATGAGCTGCCGCAAGAGCCGCGACTGCGCGGCGGACAGGCGCAGGGCCGTCTCCACCTCCTGGCTGCCGACCCACTCCACGCGGGGATCCGACCGGTGCCGGTCGCGCACGTATTCCAGGTACCGGACGAGTAAATCCTCGGCGCCAACGCCCTGGTCGGTGACCAGCACGCCCAGAAAGGTCAGACGGTAATACTCCTTGCCTTCGTCTCGATACGCCTGAACCAGACTCGGTCCGAGCTCCGCCAGGTGTGCCTGCACGGCGGCCTTGCCGAAATGTTGGTGGGCGATGCGGGACGGGACCCACTGGTTGTGATCGCGATAGAATGTCCAGAGGGCGCTCACGAAATCCCGCTGCGGGGCGCTGAGGCGGCCGCGGAGAGCGTCCAGATCCGTCGGGACTGACGAGGTCATTCCGGCAATCTCCTGCTGCCTTCCCGAATAGACGGGACCTTCACTCCCAACTCATGAGTAGAGCACGAAACCCAGCAATCACGGAGGCTGCTCAAAAAGGCCCAGATACAAGGCGCCGTCACCCATCCTGACGGATGGGTACCCGCCGGGGAGCGAGGCGTACTTGGTTTGTACGTCGCAGCGCCGCGGGAGCGGGGAAACGCCGTAGATGGGCGTTTTTCAGCAGCCTATTACAGGACGAGTCGTCCGCTCCCCAACGCCTCGCCTGAGGCCAAGCGGTCCAGGACGCCCTCCAACGTGGCCTGCTGGGCCGCTGTGAGGTCCAGGAAGGCGAGGCCGCTCTCGTACCGGAGGAGCCGTTCACCCGAGGGGCCGGTCTCGGTGCCGACGACGGCGCTTCGGACCACCCGCACAGACAGGACCAGCGCGCCCAGCGCGGGCGGTAGTTCGAGGGTACAGGTGAAGCCCAGGCGCAGCAGGTTATGGTGCTCGATGCGCGCCCCGGTGGATCCGAGGTCCAGGAGCCGGGCCTCCAGCGTCGCCCGAACGCGCCCGCCGGGTCGCCCGGGGATCGACACGCGACGTCCTCGCCGACGCTCCACAAAAGCACCCATGACCGCCCTCGCTGTACGTGACGTTCGACGGTACGACCGTTCGCCGGTTCCCGTCCGGCCGAATGGCCGAACGCCGTTGGTTCTCTGCCGGATGCAGCACGCCGTGAGGCGCCGGAGTCTTGTGCTCCACGCCGTCTGCGTTTCGAAATACGGCCTCACCGGGCTGGGCAAGCTTATGCGCCCCGGATCGTCCCTGTCAAGACTTCTTGCGGCGGATGTAGAGGGAATCAGGTGCCCATCTCTGGAACTGAAAGGTTGCGACAGATCTTGCGGACGAGCAGGTTGGCGATCTCAGCATGCCGCGGGACCGCTTCGACAGCGCCCGTGTTCGGATTGCACCAGAGAGAGTGCGATTTGCCCTCTCTCTTGAGGAAACATCCATTCCTGCGACGATGTTGGAGCAGGGCGCTCCGTTTCACTCGACCGTGACCCTTTCGCGCACGGCGTCGGCCGGCAAGCCCCGCATGGCATCCTCGCGGCGGTCCTCGAGGATGAGCGCTATAGCGTCTGCCAGGTTTTCCCGCGCCTCCTCTTTCGTGTGCCCCTGTCCGTTCGCCCCGGGGATCTCCGGGCAGTAGGCGATGTGCCACTCCCCGTCACGCTCGATGATGGCCGTGAACTCGTTGTGCATCTGAAATCTCCCTCGCTTTCGCTCTTCAGGCACCGCACACAACCCGGGGCGGGTGCATGGTGCCTTGGGGTCTTCTGGAGCGATGCTAGCAACCTTGTCCAGAAGAAACAAGGGCGTTCCGGCGTTGGCCCCTGCCGCGGCCGCCCTGCTCGCGCTTGACATCCGCCGGCCGTTTGCGTAGGCTGCACGCTGGTCGGATACCCGGCTCCCGAAAGAGCGATCAGGGCCTCGCCGCTGCGTTGGTTGGCGAGCGCTATCTGCAACACCCCGAGGACCTCGGGGGCAAGGGCCACTGTTTCCGGAGGGAGGAAGCCGCGATGCCGGATGACGTCAAGACGCTCAATCACATGATTATCGTCTGGAACGCTTTTGCCACTCCCCCCGTCATCCCGGCCACCATGCTGCGGAACCTCGGGGATTATCTGACGAACTTCCTCAAATCCGGCGACGGGGAGCAGTATCTGCGGACCCTGGGATACGTCCGGACCGACGCCCCGAGCCCGCGGGCCTGAGCGCGTTCCCGCCGCCAGGCTCCACCTGCAACCGACCCCGGCATGTCCCCCCGACGGTTGGCAACGTCCGTTGACGGGAGCGGCGCGGTTGGATAGCATCGGGCTCCCATGCGTTTCCTTGGCCTCGGATTTGTTGTAGTCGCCCTGGTGGGCTTGGCGGTGGGCGTGACGCTTCTCGGGCGGCAGGTGCTCCGACGAGAAGAGCAGTCGGTTTCGCCCGCGCCGGGTTCTCACGCTGCCGTCCTGTACGAGACCCATTGCGCCATTTGCCATGGCCCCAGCGGGAAAGGCGACGGCCCCGGCGCGCGGGTGATCCGGCAACCCATGACCGACTTCACCGACCCGGCTGCGATGCGCCGGGTGACCGATCGGTTTCTCTTCGAGATCATCAAGAAAGGCAGCTCGCAGTTCGGTCGGTCCAACGCCATGCCCTCCTGGGGCATGCAGCTCTCGGACGAGGAGATACAGACGCTGGTCGCCTACATTCGCTCCTTGGCGCCCCACACCTCCGCCGGCCCCCAAGACAGAAAGGAGATGCCCTGAACCAGGCAACGCTGACCCGCCGCCTGCTCCCGTTCGTCTATACCCTGTTTTTCGTGTCCGGCGCCACGGCCTTGATCTACGAGGTGGTGTGGGCCCGGATGCTCACCCAGATCTTCGGGAACACCACCCATGCGATCGCCACGGTGCTCTCGGCCTTCATGGGAGGCCTGGCGCTGGGGAGCTACGTTCTTGGCCGCCTGGCCGACACTCGACGGAACGCGTTGCTGATCTACGGCCTCCTGGAAGGCGGCGTCGGCGTCTACGGCCTCGTCATCCCGACGCTCTTTGCGCTCACCCAGCAGGTGTACAGCCGGCTCTACGGGCTGACCGAGACGTCGTTCACCGCGTTCAGTCTGGCCTTGTTTCTCCTCTGCTTCGCCGTCATCTTGATCCCCACCGCGCTCATGGGCGCCACCCTTCCCATGCTGAGCCGGTTCTCCGTCACCCAGTTCGCCTCGCTGGGCCGCCGCATCGGCGACCTGTACGCCATCAACACGTTGGGGGCGGTGGTGGGTTGCGCCCTTAGCGGGTTCTACCTGATTCCGGAGCTCGGACTGCGTGGAAGTGTCCGGCTCGCGGCCGTCCTGAACCTGAGCATCGCCGCCCTCATCGTCGTGGCCGTCATGTGGCTTCGCGGCGACGGGACGGCTTCGGAGGACGCCCGCGAGGCGCCTCCCGAGCCCGCGTCGACGGCCACCCCGCGTTCCTATCTGGACGCCGCGCTCCTGGCCACCTTCGCCCTCTCGGGGGCGGCCGCTATGGTGTACGAAAACGCCTGGACGAGGGCCCTCACCCTCGTCATCGGGATGTCCACCTACTCGTTCACGGTCATGCTCACCACGTTTCTCGTGGGCCTGGGCGTGGGGAGTCTCCTCTACGCCCGTTGGTGGGGCACCCGGGACGTGGGCGTGGCGGGCTTCGGGCTCCTCCAGATCCTCATCGCCCTGTCGGCGCTGGCGACCATCCCGCTGTTCGAGCGGTTGCCCTTCCTGTTTCTCCGCTTGCACCGCGGCTTCGGCGACTCGTTCGGGCAATTCCTGAGCATTGAGGTCGCCCTCTCCGCCCTGGTCATGATCGTGCCCACGCTGCTCCTGGGAACGACGTTCCCCGTGGTGGCCCGAATTTACACTCAGAGCCTCTATCGGATCGGGACCAGCATCGGCACGGCGTACGCGAGCAATACCCTGGGGGCCATCGTCGGGGCCTTCCTGGGCGGCTTCGTCCTGATCCCGGCTCTGGGCGTCCAGAACAGCATCGGCCTGGCCGTCACGGTGAGCGCGGCCGCGGGCGTCGTCCTGGTCGCCCTGGACGCCCGCGTCCGACGCGGCCGTCGACTCGTAACGGCGGGCGCCATGTTTGTCGTCGCCGTTGTGGCGGTCCTGTCGTTCCGGACGTGGGACAAGCGGGTCATGACGAGTGGCGTCACGATTTACGCCCACAACTACGCCTCGCTTCCCACGGACGCCCTGCGACGGGAGTGGATGGAGCGGGACGACCTGCTCTACTACCGGGAAGGCCTGACGGCCACAATCAGCGTGCATCGCTCCGCCGGCTCCAACTACCTCTACGAGAAGACCAACGGCAAAGTCGACGCCTCCTTTGGCGACGCGCCCACCCAGCTCATGGTCGGGTATCTGCCCATGCTGTTGAATCCGGGGGCGAAGCGCGTCCTGGTGATCGGGATGGGGAGTGGGATGACCGCCAAGGCGGCCGCCGCATTCCCTGTGGAGCGGCTGGAAGTGGCGGAGATCGAGCCGGCCGTGATTGAGGGCGCGCGGTTCTTCGCCGAGAAGAACGGGCGGATCCACGACGATCCCCGCGTCCGCTTCATCCACGCCGACGGCCGGAATTACCTTCTGGCGGTCCGCGACCGCTACGACGTCATCATCTCGGAGCCGTCGAACCCGTGGATCGCCGGCATCGGCAACTTGTTCACGCGGGAGTACTACCAGGAGGCGCTGTCGAAGCTCGCCGAGGGTGGGGTCTTCGGCCAGTGGATGCAGACGTACGGGATGGCCCCCGAAGACCTGCGGATGGTCTACCGGACGTTTGCCGACGTCTTCCCCGATGTCTCTCTCTGGGCCGTCAACGACAGCGACATGCTGCTCATCGGGACGACTCGGCCACAGCGCTTGCGTCGCGCGGACCTGCAGGCGGTTTTCGAGGCGCGGCCGATCGCCCGCCAAGACCTGCGTGAGCTGGGCTTCATGGACGGCTACAGCGTGATGGCCATGTACGTCATGCCCAAGGCGGCCCTGCTAAAAATGGCGGGCGAGGCGGAGCACAACCTCGACGATTTCCCGCGACTGGAATTCCTGGCGCCGCGCAACCTGGGCCGGGAGACGTCCACGCTGAACGCCCGCTTGACCCAAGCGTTCAAGGTTCCCCCGACTGTCGATGACGCGGACCCGGATCGAGACCCGACCGGCCGCTTGGATCTCGCCCTCGCTCATGGGTACCGTGCCGTGCGGGACCGGGCGCGGGCGCGCGAATGGGTGGACCGGGCGCTTCAGAAGTCGCCGATGGATGCAGAGGCGCACATCCTCCGGGCGCGGCTCTCGGCCGAGGACAGCCAGCACCACTCGGCCGCCGAGGATCTCCTGCGGGCGGTGAGCGGGCCGATGCGCCTGCCGGATGAGGCCGTCGAGGTGGCCAAGACCCTGGAGGCGGACGAGGCCGTTCGGGTCCTCCGCAAGATCCGCCAACAGGACCCCCGCCTGGTCGAGGCGCAGGTGGCGCTGGCGGACGCGCTCCAGCGGGGGGGGCACGACCGTCAGGCGGAGGCCGAGTATCGCGAACTCGCGCGCACCCTTCCCAAGGACGCCCGAGTGCCCTTCGGGTTGGGCCGCGCCCTTCTTGGACTCGGCGACTACTCGGCAGCCCTGGAAGCCTTTGACGCGGGCGCCGCTCTGGGCGAGGTCAGCGGGGAGTTTCACGCCCGACGCGGCGAGACGCTGATTCGCCTCCGCCGTTATCTGGAGGCCGTGGCTGCCTACCGCGAGGCGCTCCGGACCAACGTGGAGAGCGTCACCTGGCGCCTCAACCTGGGAATCTCCTTAGCGGCGTCGGGGCCCGACGGGCGGAGCGAGGCGGAGCAGCGATTCCGCGAGGTCCTGGCGATGGATTCCGCGAACACCCGCGCCTGGGAGGAGCTGCACAATCTCGGTGCGCGCTTTTAATCGGCTGCCCATAAGGGCCCACCTGCGGCGTTGGCCCGCCTCGCCACTCGCTGCGGCGTACCTCCAGTACGCCTGGACCCAGCCGCGCTGGGTACCCCGGGCGTCAGCGTGCCGCCTTGCATCTGGACCCTTCTGAGCAGCCTGAGCCGCAATGACTCTTCAGCGTGCTGCGAGGGCTTCCGCGGTAGGCTGAGAAACCGACGACTAGACGATGAAGCCCGTTGACCGGTTTGGCATTGGCTTCCTTTCCTCACGGGTCCAAACGGGACGCAGGTGACGCACACGAGGGGATTATGACGCACGAACCCATGGAGGACTATCTGCGCGGGCGGTTGAAGGTCGAGTTGCTCAAGCTGGACCGGATGCGCGCCGTGGCAACATTCCCGCCGGATCTCCAGGGCCCGCCGGAGGCCGGGCACGGCGGGGGCGCGGCCGCCCTGCTTTTCGAGATGGTTCGCATGGTGGCCGGCGAGCGGGGCGGGGAGGCGACTCTGCCCCGACCGGTGCAGATCGCGGTGACGCTTCACCGAGAGATCCCCCTCGACACGCCCCTGCGGGCTGAAGTGACGTCGGGAGGCGGCATCTGGCACAGCCGGATTCTACGGGAAGACCGGCCCATCGTTGAGGCCGAAGTTCGCCCATCGGCGGACCCGCTGGCGGGGCCTCCCGTGGAGCTTCGCCGAGCATGGGACGCCCCGCGGGTTGACACCTTCACTGTCCCGGGCTACGAATTCTGCTTGGGGTGCGGCTTCCGGAATACTCGCGGCGCCCAGATCCGCTTCGAATGCGACGACCATTTTGTGTGGAAGCGCCTCACGCCCCAGGCGCACTTCCGGTGTGAGGACGGAAGCCTCTTTCCCGGCTACCACATCATCGTCGGCGACGAGCTGGGGTGGTGGATGGGGGCGCTGCGCCAGGGGGAGTGCGGATTGTCGAGCAAGCTGGCCGTGACGCTCGGCAAGACGGTCCGCCACGGCACGCCGCTTCTCGCGCTGGGGCCGCGCGCCTCCGTCCGGACGTCGGATCCAAAGGGGAGAATCTGGCAGACGCAAGCGCTGATCGTCACGGCCGATTGGAAGCCGGTCGCCGCCGCCGAGGTCGAGTTCGCGGGGAGCCGGGCCTTCAGCAAGATCATGCTGCCGCGGTTCGTCACGGGCCGCAATGCGGGATCCCTAGGGCGCGCCTTCCCGCGTTACAAGGACTTTCTGACCGAGAACGCATAAACGAAGAGTTGGCCACAAGGCGCACAAGAGGCACAGCACACGGCATTCAACATCTTGTGCCTTTTTGCCTCTTGTGGTGAACCGTTTCGGCTGAATGCTACGCCGCCAACTCCTTCAAGACGTTGGGATGCTTCGCTGCAACCTTCAGCAGTGTGGCCGCGGCCCCTGACGGGGTCTTTCGCCCCTGTTCCCACTCTTGCAGCGTGCGGACCGAGACCCCCAGGAGTCCAGCGAATGCCGCCTGCGACAGACCCGTCACCGCCCGCGCCCGTGCAACGAAGGCTCGCTCCGCGGGAATGATATGGTCCTTCTCGACCGTCCCATCGCGCCGAGAGATGACGCGTCGAATGGAGCCGTCCCGCCGCGGGAAGAACACCGTCTTCCGCGCCCAGGCGGCGCGTTTCATCTCGCGCAGACCCCGCATCAGTTCTGCGTTCAGGTCTCGCGTCTTCTCCCAGTTCGTCAATGCCTTCCCTGACAGCTTACCCACGTTCGAACTCCTCCTTGTCCAGATACTTATCCCGAACGGCGGCGAAAGAAGGCAACTCGATAAAGCTGAGCATAGCTTTATATACGCCAGAGACGTACACATGTCAAGGTATGTGAACGCGTGATGCGGAGAGCGGGAAGCGTAGCGCGCGTAGCGGCATGGCGAGAGAGTCGCAACGCGCTGATGGCCCCAGGCATTGAGCCTCCTGTTCTTCCATCCTGGAGAAGTGCCTTGTTCTCCTTGGCGACCTTGGCATCTTAGCGGCTGAACAAGCCCGATTGTGGTCAGAACCGATCGCAGCGATCTCGTCGCCGGTGCGACAGGTAAATGCTGGTGGTGGAGAATGCCAGCCCCAGAAACACTCCCTTGACCAACCCGCGCAGGATGGCTGCCACAACTTCGTAGAGGAAACTGTCGCTCTCTCCAGAGGGCTTCATGCCTGCCACCTCCTTCTGACATCCATGAGATAGTTCTTGGAATCCTGCCCGCTCGGCCTCACAAGGTCACAATCTCGTCGGGCTTCCCGATGTGCGCGAAGTCGATCCACATCCCCGACGCCACTTGCCCGCTCGGGACGCCGGGGCACTCCGGACAGAGCCACACCTCCTCAATGACTCGCATGTGGGCATTGACAAACCGACGAGGCGGGAGCAATTGCTCTCCGTTCCAGATGACCGTCAAGGTGCGCTGCTCCACGCGCTGCCGGTGGGCCCGTCCACAGCGCCGGCAAATCCGCTTCTCCTGTTCCCGCGACGCTCGCTCCTCCGGTGACATCTCGTTCAAGAGTTGCACCTGGACCTCCCGGTATGCTTCGACCATACCGGGAGGGTGTGCGATCTGAGGTCACAGATTCGGCGATGTTCTTGGGGTATGCGCCGAGCGGAGATGAGCTGTGGAGTGATGGTGGGTTAGGTAAACCCGACGAACCCACCTGCAGCTATGCGGTGGGGGATGCGAAGCGGAGATTGCACGGTTTGCAGCTAGGGGAAAATGGGGTCTTGCTGGGCAAACTGGTCGGCCATACAGATTCACGGACGCCACGGACCGCGCCGGCCGCCGGGTCCTGCCCCCTTGGCGTGCAGCCAGCGGCGATCCCGAAAGCCGCGCGCCGGAGGGCCGCCACGGCCGCCCAGTGACGCCGGCTCCTCCAAGAGCTCAGGGAGTCTCAGGACGCAACGTGTTGCAGGCGGCGGGACGGGTCAGTCCTTCAGGATCTGGTCCATCTTGGCGGCGGCGGCATCGAGCAGCGCCTTGGGTTCGCCCTTCCCATAGAGGACGCCCACGACGGCCTCGCCGAAGGTCGTGGCAAGCTCGTTGGACTTGGGATGGAAATAGGTCGGGGGCACGGGCTGGGCCAACATGTCCTTGACGGACTGGTAGTCGGGCCGGGCCTTGACGTACGGCGCGTCAAGATTCGACGTCCACACCGGCAGGAGGCCCCCCACCTGCCGCTGCTCCAGATCATCCTTGGCGTTGCTGATGAACCGCATATACTCCCAGACCACCTGCTTGTGCGGGCTGTGCTTGTACACCAGGTTGGTCCAGGGGAAGAGCGCGCCGGCGCCCGCGCAGGCCCTCCCGCAGGGGAGCGCGTGGACCTTGTAATTCAGGTCGGGGGCTTTATCCCGCAACCAGCCGAAGAACCAGGACTCGCGGAAGATCACGGCCGCCCGCTTTTGGGCGAAGGCCTCCTCGGGGTTGCCCAGGGCCAGACTGGCCACCTTGTCCTTCAAGACCATGTTGCCGAAGAAGGTCAGCGCGGCGACCATCTCCGGGCTGTTGGCGTACCCGACGGCCTTGTCCAAGTTCGGGCTCAGCATCCGGGCCCCCCAGGCGTGTGCAAAAGGAAGGAACTTGTCCGTGATCCCGACGGGGTGCCCCTGGTGGCGGATGGCGAAGCCGACCTGGGTCGGCTCTCCCTTGGCATCCAGGATCGTCAGTTTCTTCATGGCGGAAAGCCAGTCGTCGAAGCTCTTCGGCGGCCGGTCCGGGTTCAGGCCGGCCTTCTGGAACATCTCCACGTTGATGTACATCTGCTGGAAGTTTCCGTTGTCGATGGGCACCCCGTAGCGGGCGTCCTGCCACCGGCCGATCGGGACCATGTATTTTGGGAGGTTCTCGTCCCAGACGTTCGCCAGGTCGGCGGGCATCTTGTCGCAGAAGTCGTACTGCCCGCACCACTGGTGGGTCATCCCGTTGAAGAAGTCGGGCGCGCCGCTCTTGCCTATGAAGGCGGCCAGGTACTTCGCCTCGTACCCCTGGTAGGGGATCACCACCGCCTCGACTTCATAGCCCGTCTTCTTGGCGAACTCCTTCCCCTTCGTCTCGTACCACTTGTTGAAGTGGGGGTGCTGCTCCAGGTGCGTCCAGTAGGTCAGCTTCTTCTGCTGGGCAGAGCTGTGGCTCGGGACCACGAGGGCCAACGCCAACAGGATCAGCAGTGACCCGATGTGCCTGCGCCGCATGGTGTCCTCCTCTGTCCGATGCCCGGTTCCGGATGTCGATGAGACCAGCCTGCGCTCCACCGGTCGTCCCCGCAAGACCCGCACCAGAGTATTCCTCCCGGACGCGTGGGGAAGGAGAACCCCCTCGCTGGGTGCGAGGACGCCTACAGAGAGATGCACACGGCGAGACATCGCGGGCCGCGACGGTCTCACTGGGAAAGCATTCGCCCGGTCGAGCCCTCCCATTCAGCGGGGTTGCAGCCGGAAGATTCGGGCGGGAGCCTATCGAAGCACTGGTCGGGCGTCAATCGGAATGTCTGCCGGAAGTGGGATGTCGGCCCCGGATGCCGTCTTCCGCTTGAGGGGCACCCGCCAAACCGTTTGACGAAGGGCTCTCGCCCCAACAGGACGGATAGGGGACGTGTCCTAGATAGGGGACGAGATAGGATAGGGGATTGGATTGGGGACGTGGATTGGGACTGGATTGTATGGATTGGGGACGTTGCGTCCTATGACTCCTTGTTGTCCCGGAGGAGGCGCCGCCACTCTGCGGCGGCGAGGGCCCCTCGCCGGGCGGCCTTCGGGATCGCGCTCGGGTGGACGCCGAGATGAGGCGCGAGGGCCCGGCCGGAGCGGCCGAGGAGGTCCACCCACAGATAGGCAATCCCGGCGCGGGCCCGGGTGGGGGCCGGCGTCCGTCCGCCTCCCGTCAAGGCGGTCGGCGGGACGCCCACGTGCCGGCAGACGCGGGTGATGAGGGCCTCGAGCGAGAGGCGGGTCGGGGTGGGGGAATCGGCCGCGACCGCGCGGCGGTACCCCTCCACGAAGTCGCTGCTCCCCAGGATCCGCTCATCCCCTTGGTACGCCTCCCGACCCCGGCGGAGGGCCGCCACGGCTGCCCAGCCGCCCTGGCTCCGGAGCAGCCCCCCACCCTGGAACTCGGGGCGGCGGCCGTGGGCGATGCCCTCCGCGACGAAGGTTCGGTAGGCCGCAATGGCGCGCCGACGGGTGGCCCCGAACTGGCGCAGGATCGTGGCGGTGTCCTGCCAGGGGCGGGGCACCGTCCCCAGGAGGGCGCTGTGGCCGGTCCAGGGGAAGCGGTCGAGGGCCCGGAGGTCGGCGACCACCTGGGCTCGGAGCGGATTGAGATGGAGGTACCGGACGAGTTCCACCAGGTAGGGCTCCTCCTCCACCACGATCGACTTGTACCGATTCTGGAAGAGGTGGCCCACGCGTTTGTGGCGGCGGTTGAAGGCGCCCGCATACCCCGTCAGCAGGGAGCGCATGCTCCGGGCGAGGGGGCGCTGGCCGGTGCGCACCAGGAGATGCGCATGGTTGGGCAAGAGGGCCCAAGCGTAAACCGTCCAGGCGCCGGTCTCCACCAGGGCGGCCAGACGGGCCACGAAGTCGGTCCGGTCGCGGTCGTCCCGAAAGAGAGCAGTCCGTTCAATCCCCCGCACCATCACATGGTGGAGGGTCTCCGGTGCGTCGAGACGCGGTTGACGTGGCATGGTGAGAGGGACGATAGCACAAGTCGTCATAGGATGCAACGTCCCTGATTATAGGATGCAACGTCCCTGATTACTGATTATACATGCGGTGCATGGGTACCCGGCGAGCCCCGTCCCGGCGGGCACCCCTTGCGCCGTATCCCTGCAAGGGGTCGGGGCGCCGTTCTGTGGCGACCGACCCGGGGTAAGGGCGAGCCGGCACGGGTACCCGCCCGCAGGGTGGGTGCAGGCGCCAGGCGTCCGAGGGGCGGCCCGGGGGGCCTGGATTTTTCAACGCAGTTGCGACCGGCGGCACATCGGGGGTGGCTCCACGGAGGCCCGCTATGCGGGCGGGTCTTCCTCCAACGGCTTCCGGCCGGCGAATCCCTCCTTCAGGCCGTGCCAGTACCGGATGGAGGCCTCGCCGAGCCGCCAGCACAGGAATACGGTTTCATCGCCGCGACGAGCGGGGAAGTCCACCAGTCCCTGATCGAGATCCTTGACCACGCAGCCCCACGACTCGATCTGCCGGATGCCTTCGGCGATCTCCGTCCCCAGCCGTTCGGCCGCCGCTCTGGCCTTGCCGAACCGGCCCCCGGGAAGGCCCCCGCCGCTCTTGCCGGCCACGGCACGAAACTCCTCGATGACCTGCGCATGCTCTCGCAGGGCTTGGCGCTGTTCGACCAATTGGCGCAGTAGGGGCTCAAGGCTTGGAACCAGCCGGTTGGCCTCGTCGAGGGTGAACAGCTTGGGGGGCATGGACGCTTTCCTTGTTGGTCTGAGCCCTATTCCAAGAATTACTCTGAACCGCCGAGACGCCAAGGGCACAAAGGGAATTATGCAATCCGCAGATTACGCAGATTGGCCGATTTCACCGGGGGACTACTTCCGAAAGAATCTGCGTAATCTGCGGATAAATAGTCCCTCTTGAGATCCTTAGGGTCACACATCGGGGTCAAAGACGGCGCTCAGGACCTCCAGGATCGTTCGCGCGGCCAGGACGGCCGTACGGCGCGATGCATCGAGGTACGGGTTCACCTCGACCAAGTCCATCCCCCGGAGGCGGAGCCGCCGCGCCAGCCTCTGGACAAGGCGCGCCACGTCGGCGAAGGCGAGACCGCCCGGCTCGGCGAAGCCGGTCCCCGGGGCGACCGCAGGGTCGAAGGCGTCAATGTCCAGCGTCAGGTACGCATCCCCGGCGAGACCGGCCCACCAATCCGTCTCCGGCGCTACCAAGAGCTGGCTGGTCGTCACCATGCGGTTGCCTGCCGCCCGGGCCGCCGCATAATCCTCGGCGCCGGACACGATGCTGCGGAGGCCAAGCTGCGTCAGGCTGCGCACCCACGGCATCTCGCGCGCGCGCCGCATCGGACTGGCGTGCGTCTCCGCCGCGCCCCCCAGCCGGTCCACGAAATCCAGGTGGGCGTCGATCTGCACGAGATGAACCGGCGTATCCGCGAAGGCTCGCAGGATAACCGGCGTGACACTGTGGTCGCCGCCGAGACAAACCGGGAATGCGCCGCGGGCACGCAGCCCGGCGACGGCCTCGGCGATGCGCAGGCCGTTCTCTTCCAGGAGCGTCGGCACGATCGCCACATCTCCGGCGTCGCGAAGCTCCAGCGCGGGCAGCATGGGGCGGTCGCGCTCGGGGTCGTAGTAGCCGCGCCCCCGCTTGTAGTACGGGAACTGTGTGGAGGCATCGCGGATCGCCCGAGGGCCGTAGCGCGCACCCGGGTGCTGCGTCGTGGCTTCGTCGGTCGGGATGCCCAGAATGACGGCGTGAGGGGCCGGCAACTCGGCCGGATCGTCGCGGGGAACCATGGCGAAGGTGACCAGGCCGGCGAAGGGCAGGCTCACTGCGGCACCTCCGTGCTGAGTCGAGCCAGTAGAGCGTCCTGCAGATCCGCCCGGTTCCGCTCGGTCAGCCGATACAGCTCCACATCCGGCCGCCGTTTGAGGGCGTCGATCCACGGGTGGGGCGCCTGGAGGACGGCTCCCAGGATCGGTTTCGGCGAGCGCACCGCCGTCTCCAACGCGTCCACGAAGCGCCGCGAGCAAAGCTCCATCTTCCCGATCTCGTCCACAACGATCAGATCGGCCTCGCGGGTGGCCGCTTCAAGCGCCGACACGCCGACGGCCTCGAAGGCCGGCACGTCCACCTGATACCTGCCCACTCGGGGTCCGCGCACGGCCCGCACGTGGGCCAGGACCGCTGTGGAGCCGTCCAGGCTGCAGACGCGGAAGCCCACCCGCTGCCCTTCCTCGCGGATCTCCTCCGTCACGAAACCGCAGGCCCGTTTGCAGAACGCCGCCGCGATGGCGCGAATCATGGTTGTCTTGCCCACCCCGGGCGCCCCCGTCACCAAGAGGGCCGTTCCCATGGCTGCGTCGGCCTCCCCGTTCCCGCGGCTCTCAACCGCCTATCCGCCCTCGGCGGACCAGACGGGGTGAATTGATCCGCAGATTACGCAGATTCACGCAGATTGTTTCGGAAGAACGCTCGTCCCGCACAATCGGCCAATCTGCGTAATCTGCGGATGCATCATCCTCTAGCGGTCCCCATAAGCGGTGCGACTACTTCACCTGCGGCTCCAAAACCTCGATGTTGTGCGCGGCTGCAGGCGCTTTGGGGTCCTGCGGCGCCGACTGTTGAAAGAGCCGGAACTGCTCCAAGGCCAGCTGGAGCAAGGCCCGCTTGTCCTCCACCCGACTGATTTGGGCCTTCTGGATGTAGGCGACTCCGAGATGGTAATGGACGTCCGCCTGGGCCGGGCGGAGATCGGCGGCCTTGCGGTATGCCGCGACCTTTTCGTCCACCAGGGCCCGGATCTTCTCCCCCGCGACGACCCCGAGGTTGTAATAGGCGTCGGCGTCGTCCGAGCGGAGCTCCACCGTGCGCCGGAAGGCCGCCATCGCCTGATCGAGATCCCCACCGTCCGCGTAGGCCAGGCCGAGCTGGAACTGGATCCCCGAGTCGGTCGGCGCCAACCGCGCCGCTTCGCGGAGGTGCGTCGCCGCCAACTGAGGCCGTTTCATCCGGCGATAGAGTTCCCCCAGGGTGAGGTGAAGCTGCGGGTCGTCGGCCTTCTTGGGCAAGACCCGCGACAGCTCAGCGACGGCGCGCTCGGCGTCGCCCTGGGCGCGGTATGCCAGCCCAAGCCCCAGCCGCGCCTCTGGATGGTCCGGCTGAAGCTCCAGGACCCGCGTGAAGGCTTCGGCTGCCGGTCCGGGCTGGCGAAGCTCCAGGAGCGTGATGCCCAAATTGTGCTGCGCCTCGACCAAGTTGGGATTCAGGCGGACC
>Ga0316622_100000242_pt1 | contig 29662 bp, 23 predicted proteins | sample OWC_Aug_OW2_C1_D_FD_207646 | JGI IMG/M metagenome (GOLD analysis project Ga0316622, IMG submission 207646) | Wetland soil microbial communities from Old Woman Creek delta, Ohio, United States - OWC_Aug_OW2_C1_D5_C | ecosystem: Environmental > Terrestrial > Soil > Wetlands | place: USA: Ohio... | reverse complement strand
CTGGGTTGCGGCCTATCGCTGGCCGATCATGTTCTTCGTCGCCGTGGCGTTCTGGAACCTCGTCGGCGCCGGCCTGTTCGGTTTCCTCATCAACCCGCCGCTTGCGCTGTATTACATGCAGGGTCTCAACACGACGCCGCTGCACGGGCACACGGCGCTCTTCGGCGTGTACGGGATGCTGGGCATCGGCCTGATGCTGTTCTGCCTGCGCGGCCTCGGCAACGTGGCCCAGTGGGACGAGCGGTTGCTCAAGGGCGCATTCTGGACGCTCAACATCGGGCTCGCGGCCATGGCCCTCTTCTCGCTGCTGCCGTACGGACTGATCCAGGTCCACGCGGCGGTCTCCGAGGGGTTCTGGTACGCGCGTTCCGCGCAGTTCCTGCAGCAGCCGCTGATGCAGCTGCTCGTCTGGCTGCGCATGCCGGGCGACATCGTCTTCAGCGTCGGCGTGTTGCTGCTCGCGCTGTTCGTGGCCAAGCTGTGGCTCGGCCGCGGCAAGAAGCTGGAGGCGGTGCTTCCACCGGACGCGGCACCCGTCAAGTCCACGGGTCGCTGACCAGACCCGGTGACTGCAACGGGCGCCTCCGGGCGCCCGTTGCTTTTCGCATGGATACAATGGGAGACACATGAACGAACCATCTGCAGAGCCCGGGCTGCTCGCCACCCTGACAGCCGCACCCCACCGCACGATGTTCTTCTGCGGCATGGTGAATCTGCTGCTCTCGAGCGTGTGGTGGGGGTTGCACCTGTTCGCGCGATACACGGGAACACCGCTCTTCGCGCTCGACCTGCGCGTCGCGCCGATCTGGTCGCACAGCTTCCTGATGTTGTTCACGGTCTTCCCCGCATTCATTCTTGGCTTTCTTTTCACCACCTTCCCGCGCTGGATGAATGGGCCGCTGGTACCGCGGGGCGCATACGCTGCGACCGCGGCGCTGCTGGCGTCCGCGACGATCAGCTGGATTGCGGGAGCCCATGTCGGCTTGCCCCTGCAACTCGTCGCATGTGTGTTGGGCGGCCTCGGACTCCTCGTCGGGCTCGTTGCGCTGCTGCGCGTGCTGGTCGACGCACAGCAGCTAATGTCCCACGCAGTGGTCACGGCCACTGCGCTCTGCGTGGGCCTGGTGTCGATGGCCGGATTCGGCTTCGGCCTCTGGGACACGAATGACTTCGCCTTGCACTTCGCGGTCCGCGCCGCCTTGTGGGGCTTCCTGCTGCCGGTCTTCTTCGCCGTCTGCCACCGCATGGTGCCATTTTTCTCGCAGGGACCCTTGCCGGGGTACGTTGCTTGGCGACCATTGTGGGTGCTGATCGCGGTCGTGACCCTGGCGTACGCGCGCCTGCTTCTCGGGACCGCGGGAGCACTCACCCTGCTGGTGCCCGTCGATGCCGCGCTCTTCCTGCTTACGGCTGCATGTGCGGTGCGCTGGACATCCCTGAAGGCGCGCGGTAACCCGCTGTTGTGGACGCTCTACGCCGGTTTCGCGTGGCTGCCGGTCGCGATGGCGCTGCAGACCGCGCGGGATGCCAGTTTCGCCATGACCGGCGGGTGGGCGCTCGGCCGGGCGCCGATCCATGCGCTTGGAATGGGGTTCTTCAGCGGCATGCTGGTCGCCATGGTTACGCGCGTGACGATGGGGCACTCGGGCCGCCCCCTGGGCATGGATAACGCCACGCTCGCCTGCTTTGCCGGCGTGCAGCTGGCCGCCGCATCGCGCGTGCTGAGCGAGATCGTGACTGCGCCGGTTGCGGTCCAATACCTGCTGCTCGGCAGCATGACGCTCTGGCTCCTGGCCTTCGTCACCTGGACTTCGCGCGTGGGCGGCATCTACCTGGCGCCGCGCATCGATGGCCGGCCCGGATGACGGAGTACTACCTCACCCTCCGTCACGTGCACATCGGGTGCGCGATCGTGACCATCGCGCTGTTCGTGTTCCGCGGCGCGCTGATGATGGTCGGGTCGCCGTGGCTGCAGGGACGCGTGCTGCGATTCCTGCCGCACGTGGTCGACACGGTTCTCCTGACGACGGCGCTCATGCTCACCACGATCGTGCACCAGTATCCGTTCGTGCAGGACTGGCTCACGACGAAAGTCGTGCTCCTCGTCGTTTACATCGTGCTGGGGAGCATCGCAATCAAGCGAGGCAGGACGAAGCGAATCCGGGTATACGCATTTGCCGCAGCGCTGGTGACGATCGCCTTCCTCGTGACCGTCGCGCGGGCCCACCACCCGCTCGGGATCCTGGCGGGCTGATCGCCGGTATTCCACGTGGCGGTCGAGCCTGCTACGGTGCAGAGCATGCTCGATCAAGTCACCAGCCTCGCGGCGATCCGGGGCCACCACCTCTTCGCCGGCTTGTCCCCGACGCAGATGCAGCGCCTCCTGGCCTCCAGCCACGTCGACGAATGTGAATCCGGACAGCTGCTGTTCGACCGCGGCCAGCCTGCGCAGCATTTCTTCATCGTGCTGGACGGGCAAGTCAACCTCGTCCTCTACTCCAAGGCCGGCGAGGAGAAGATCGTCGACATCCTGGGTCCGGGAAACAGCTTTGCCGAGGCCGTGATGTTCATGGAGAGCCCGGGGTACCCGGTTTCGGCCGTGGCGGCCATGAAGTCGCGGGTGGCAAGGTTCTCGAGCCGCGAGTACCTGGCCATCCTGAAGGAGAGCCCGGAAACCTGCCTGCGCATGCTGGGCCACGTGAGCCAACGCCTGCACATGCGCATCCGCGAGATCGAGTACCTCACGCTCGAGAGTGCAACACACCGCCTCGTGCGGCACCTCGAGAGCCGTCTGCCGCCCGACGAAACCGGCGCCACCGAGATCACGTTGCAGGAATCGCGTCAGGAACTGGCGTCGCGGCTGTCCATGAAGCCCGAAACGCTTTCACGGATCCTGCGTCACCTGTCCGACGAGGGCTCCATCGTGGTCCAGGGCCGCGTCCTGCAGGTCCCCGACCGCAAGCGGCTGCTGGCCGTGCTAGATACCCCGCGATAGTCGGATCCGTAGTTCTACGGTTGACCGAGATCAAGGCGCGAGTCACGGTTCGCGCCTAGTGTTCCCTCCAGTGTCGGTGGGCGCATGCGTGGGCCCACCCGGACTTTCCAGACCACGGGAGCAATCCATGATGTCCAAGTTGAGTTTCCGCACGCGCGCAGCGATGTCGCTGGCCGTCGCGGGTTCGCTGGCCTTTGCCACGACGGCGTGGGCGCAGCAGGTCCATCAGGCCGAAGTTGCCGGGGCCGCAGGAGTCGCCGCGCAGGTGAAGGAAGGCGAAAAGGTCTTCCAGACCGTGTGCATGGCCTGCCACCAGGCCGACGGCAAAGGCTTGCCCGGCGCATTCCCCCCGCTGGCCGGCTCCGACTACCTGCTCGGCGACAAGGACCGCGCCGTGGGCGTCGTGGTGCGCGGCCTCGAGGGCGAAGTCGTCGTCAACGGCGTCAAGTTCAACTCCGTGATGCCGGCCATGACGCAGCTGTCGGACAAAGAGATTGCCGACGCGCTCACCTTTGCCATGAATTCCTGGGGCAACCAGGGCGGCGCAGTCTCGACCGCCCAGGTGGCCGCCGTGCGGGCGCAGGTAGCCAAGGAACCGAAGACGGCCTCCTCGCCGACCCAGCATCCGACGACGACCTCCGAGCTCAAGTACCAGGGCGCGCCCTCACCGGCCGGCGCGGAAGGCGCGCAAGTTCGCATAACCCCGGGCGCGCCCAACATGACCATGCCTGAGTTCGAGCACGCGCAGACGATCTACTTCCAGCGCTGCGCGGGCTGCCACGGCGTGCTGCGCAAGGGCGCCACGGGCAAGCCGCTCACGCCCGACATCACCCAGAAGAAGGGCACCGAGTACCTCAAGGTGTTCATCAACCAGGGTTCGCCGGCCGGCATGCCGAGCTGGGGCAAGTCGGGCGAGCTCACTCAGGAGGAAGTGGACATCATGGCCCGCTTCGTCCAGCACGAGCCGCCGCAGCCGCCGGAGTTCGGCCTGCCTCAGATGAAGGCGTCCTGGAACGTGATCGTCCCGGTCTCGGAGAGGCCGACGAAGAAGCAGAACGATTACAACATCGACAACATCTTCGCCGTCACGCTGCGTGACTCCGGCGAGGTCGCGCTGATCGACGGCGACACCAAGAAGATCATCAACATCATCCGCACCGGCTATGCGGTGCACATCTCGCGCCTGTCGCACTCGGGCCGCTACGTGTACACGATCGGCCGCGACGGCAAGATCGACCTGATCGACCTCTACATGCCGAAGCCCGACCGCGTCGCCGAGATCAAGATCGGCCTCGAGGCGCGCTCGGTAGAGACCTCCAAGTACAAGGGCTACGAGGACAAGTACGCGATCGCCGGCGCCTACTGGCCGCCGCAGTACACGATCATGGACGGCGCGACGCTCGAGCCGCTCAAGGTCGTCTCGACCCGAGGCATGACCGTTGACACCCAGGAGTTCCACCCGGAGCCGCGCGTCGCCGCGATCGTCGCCTCCCACGAGCACCCGGAGTTCATCGTCAACGTGAAGGAGACGGGACAGATCCTGCTGGTCAACTACGAGGACATCAACAACCTCAAGACGACCACCATCGGCGCCGCGCGCTTCCTGCATGACGGCGGCTGGGACGTCACGAAGCGCTACTTCCTGACGGCGGCCAACCAGTCGAACAAGATCGCGGTCGTCGACTCGAAGGAGCAGAAACTCACGGCGCTGGTGGACGTGGACAAGATCCCGCACCCGGGCCGCGGCGCGAACTTCGTCGACCCGAAGTACGGGCCGGTGTGGGTGACGAGTGCTCTCGGCAATGAAAAGGTCACTGCGATCGGGACGGACCCCGAGAAACACAAGGAGAATGCCTGGAAGGTGGTGCGTGTGCTGAAGGGCCAGGGCGGTGGTTCGCTCTTCGTGAAGACGCACCCGAAGTCGAAGCACCTCTACGTGGACACGGCACTGAACCCGGATCCGAAGATCGCCCAGAGCGTGGCGGTGTTCGACATCGGCAACCTCGACGCGGGTTACCAGGTGCTGCCGATCGCCGAGTGGGCCAATCTCGGCGAGGGCCCGAAGAAAGTCGTGCAGCCCGAGTACAACGCCGCGGGCGACGAGGTCTGGTTCTCCGTGTGGAACGGCAAGGACCAGAAGTCGGCGATCGTCGTGGTCGACGACAAGACCCTCAAGCTGAAGTCGGTCATCAATGACCCGCGGATCATCACACCAACCGGCAAGTTCAACGTCCACAACACCGTGGGCGACGTGTACTGACGATCCTCCCTGCGTGAGCCCTGCGAGGGCACGCTTCCGGCCCTGTCTCGCGAGAGGCAGGGCCGTTTTCTCATGTGCCGGTGTGACGGTCCCGGGAGTATCGTCGCGGCAGGTGACTACGGGAGACTTCGATGCCACTGACCAGACCGTCCCTCGACCCCCGCACGCTGACACCCCACACGGATTCAGGCTACCCGGAACCCTATCGCTCACGGGTCCTGCCGCGCGAGAAGCGCGCACTCGGAGACGCACTCGGGCTGACCAGGATCGGCGTGAACCTGACGACCCTGGCGCCGGGCAAGGAATCCTCGATGCGCCACTGGCACTCGCACGAGGACGAACTCATCTACGTGCTCGAGGGCGAACTCGTCTTGCGGACAGATGCCGGAGAGCAGACGCTGGCCGCCGGAACCTGCGCAGGATTTCCCGCGGGTTCTCGCGACGGCCATCAACTCGTCAACACCGGCCGCGTGCCGGCCGTGTACCTGGAGGTCAGCAACCGCGATCCGGCCGACTCCGTCGTCTATCCGGACGTGGACCTGCTGTGGAACCCGCCGGGACAGCCGGATCGCTACACCCGGCGCGACGGCACGCCCTACTGACGAACTACTTGGTCGCCGCGGTACCCGGAATCACGCCACAGGCGATGCGCGGCCCGGCGTTGCCGGCCGGCTGCGTCGCATAATCATCAGGGTCGCGGTGGACGACGATCGCGCGCCCGGCGATGGACGACGGCCCGGGCGAGAGCGTCGCACCGGCGACGACGATGCTCACGTGCGCGACGCCCCAGTTGTCGGTCTCGAGATTGGGCATGTCGCCTGCGTGGTGCGGACCGCTCCACGCCTTGCCGTGCGGCGCTCCGGCCGGATTGAAATGCGGCCCGGCGGACGTCGCGTCGGGCGCCGAACAATCGCCTTTCTCGTGCACATGGAAACCGTGGGCCTTGTTCGGCATGAGCCCGCTGATGTCGCCGCTGATCAGGACGCCATCCTGCTGCTCCCGAAGTGTCAGGGTCCCCTTGACCTTGCTCCCCGAGCGAGCTTCGAGCTGGACAGTCGTTCCCGGCTGCGCGTCGCCTTTGAGGGACGTGCACGCGGGCGCCAGGGCGGCGATGGCCAGCCCCGCACAGAGCGCATTAATCCTGGATTTCATGGTGGACCTCCTGGCGCAGCCGTTGCAGGAGTCCGAAGTAGACGCGAGGCCGCGGTCAATCGCAAGCGGCGCCCGGCAACCCCGTCAGAATCGCCAGTGCAGGGTCACCGAGGCACTGCGTCCCGGTCGCGTGTAGTAAGGGATCAAGGGATCCGCCGTGGTGCGGCCGCGCACGTCCGCCCACTCGATGTAGTCCGCGTCCGTCAGGTTGAACAGGCCCGCATTGACGCGAAAGCTGCGACCGAGGTCGAGGTGCGCCAGCAGGTCCAGCGTCACATAGCCGTCGGTCTCGTATAGGTCGACCCGGCTGTCGTCCACGTCCCGCTTCGCGTCCACGGCCGTCGTCACGAGTTCGCCGCCCCACCGCCCCGACTGCGCGTCGTAACGCAGCGCGAGCACCGCGCTCGCCGGGTCCACCGAGTTGAGCGGCACGTTCCGTACGAGGTCATCGCCCCGCGACCATGCCGCCGACAGCCGCGCGGACCACCCATCGAGCCACCGGAGGCCGTCGGGCGGACGCACGGTCGCCGCGAGCTCCGCACCGTAGATGCGCGCTTCGGCGATGTTCTGCGACTGGAACAGGATCACGCCGGACTCCGGATCGGCGCCGAGATTGACCTTCGACTCGATGAAGTCGCTGTAGTCGTTGTAGTACGCGCTGGCCGTCAGGTTCAGCGCAGCCCCGTGCCAGCGCAGCCCCAGCTCATAGCCGTTGCTCCGCTCGGGCCTCAGTTCGGGATTCGGGACGGCGCGGATGTTCAGCAACGGCAGGTCGAGGCCGATATTGACGTCCTCGGGCGGCGGCGAGCGAAAGCCGTGCGCGTACTGGAAGAACCCTGTGAGCGTGCCGCTGAACGAATAGGTCAGCCCGAGCTTGGGCGCGATCGAGAACTCGTCGAGTCCGACCGCTGGCGCGCTGGGATTGTCCTCGCGATAGATCTCGTCGGCATCGCTGTCGAGCCGGTAGTAATCCGCGCGCAAGGCGGGTACCCATGACCAGGCGCTTTCACCGGCACGGATCTCGTCCTGGACGAACACGCCGATCTCGGTGATGTCCGTCAGTGGGAAATCCCGCAAGGGAAACGTCTCGCCGAGGATCGTCGGCGTCGTCGCTCCGGTGTCCCGGTTGACCTGCAACCCGTCACGCAGCTCTTCGATGCGCGTCTGCGACGCCTCTACGCCGTACACGAAGCCGTGCTGCAGCGACGCGCCGGTCATCTCGCGCACCGCCGTGAATTCGACCCCGAGGGTGCGGTCCTCGAGGTGAAAGTCGCGCTCGATCTGCAGCGGCGGCGTGCGAGGCGCCACGGCCTTGCGCAGTTCGAACGTATCCTGCTGCGTGTCGGTGCCCTGCCAGTAGAGGCGCCAGTCCGCCCCGTCGAACCACGCGCGGCCCGCGAGTCGCTGGTCGAGACTCAAGCGGAAACGCTCCGCGGTATCGTCGCCGAGCAGTTCGGTCGTGTTCACGAACCGGCCGGGTTGCCCGAGGAATGCGTTCACGGCCGTATCCTGGCGGACGCGCCCACCCTCGGCGGTGAACGTGAGCGGCCCTCCGGGCGCCGTGGCGAACACCAGCCGTCCAAGCACACTGTCGCTTGCGTAGTCGCGCGGGTCGGGCGTGACGTTCGCAGCAGTGTCCGCCTCACTGCCTTCACGGCGGACGTAACCGAGCAGGACCTGCGCCGGCCCGAGTACCGAGGCGCCGATCACCGCCGCATGCCAGCCGTCGTCCGCCGAGTCGACGCCCGTCTCCGCGCGCACCGCGCCACGCCCTTCGCCGAGCAGGCTGTGCGGGGCGAGGGTCGTCATCGCCACGACGCCGCCGATGGCGTCGCTGCCATAAAGTGACGACGCGGGCCCGCGCAGCACCTCCACGCGCTCGACGAACGCGAGGTCGACGAAACTGCGCCCAGAGTCGGAGAAGCTGCCGATCGCGAATCCACCTGCCGCCGGAATGCCGTCCACCTCGACGGCGACGCGGTTGCCGCCTACCCCGCGAACGGCGAAAGTGTCGAGTCCGAAGCGGAACGGGTCGCTGCGCACCGTGAGACCGGGCTCGTAGCGCACCAGCGCCTTGACGTCGGCCGCGAGCGTGGCGTCGATCGAATCCTCGGAAATGACCGTCACCGCCGCCGCGACCCGCGTGACCGGTGTCAGCCGGCGCGCATAGACCGTCACCGTCTCGAGATCGGCCGCTGCATCCGACGGCGGCACGGCCTGCGCGAAGACGCCGGCCGGGACCACCGCCGCGAGCCCCAGGGCAATCGAATTCCTGAGTAGATTCATCTGCTTACTGTGGACTGTCGGGGCTCGAAGTGCGCTGTCGGCCATAGGTTGCACCGCCGTCCCCACGGACACCATGACACAGGTCAAATCGACCTCGGCCGGCGGGACCACGTACCCTTGATGTGCCGACCCCGGTTCCTTTTCAACGGTAACCCCTGCATGAAGCTCGAAACGATTGCCGTCCACGGCGGCTACTCGCCGGACCCCACGACCAAGGCGGCCGCGGTGCCGATCTACCAGACCACATCCTACGCGTTCGACGATACACAGCATGGCGCCGACCTGTTCGACCTCAAGGTCGCGGGCAATATCTACACGCGCATCATGAACCCGACGACCGACGTGCTCGAGCAGCGCGTCGCGGCGCTGGAGGGCGGCGTGGGCGCGCTGGGGCTCGCGTCGGGCCAGGCGGCGGTCACCTACGCGCTGCTCACGATCACCGAGGCCGGCCAGAACATCATCAGCTCGTCAGCGCTCTACGGCGGCACCTACAACCTGTTCGCGCACACCCTGCCGCAGTACGGCATCCAGGTGAGGTTCGGGGATCACCGCGAACCCGCGTCGTTCGAGCCGCTGATCGACGCCAACACGCGTGCAATTTTCTGTGAGTCCGTCGGCAACCCGGCGGGCAACGTCACCGACTTCGGCGCGCTTGCGGACATCGCGCATCGCCATGGCATCCCGCTCATCGTGGACAACACGGTGCCGACGCCGTACCTCTGCAGGCCGTTCGAACACGGCGCGGACATCGTCGTGCACTCGCTCACCAAGTACCTCGGCGGGCATGGCACAAGCCTCGGCGGTGCGCTCGTGGACTCCGGGAAGTTCCCCTGGGCCCGGCATGCGGACAAGTTCCCGCGCCTCAACACACCGGACGTCTCCTATCACGGCGTGGTCTATACCGAGGCCTTCGGGCCGGCGGCGTTCATCGGCCGGGCGCGCGTCGTACCTTTGCGGAACATGGGCGCGGCGATTTCGCCCTTCAACAGCTTCCTGATCCTGCAGGGCATCGAGACTCTCGCACTGCGCATGGACCGGATCTGCGACAACGCGCTGGCCGTGGCGCGCTACCTGCAGAAGCACCCGAAGGTGCGGTGGTTGAACTATGCCGGCCTGCCGGACCACCCGAGCCACGGGCTCGCCGAGAAGTACATGGGAGGGCGCGCGTCCGGGATCCTCACCTTCGGCATCGACGGTGGCCGCGCGGCCGGTGCACGTTTCCAGGACGCGCTCGGGCTCTTCGTGCGTCTCGTCAACATCGGAGACGCCAAGTCGCTCGCCTGCCACCCGGCGAGCACGACCCACCGGCAATTGAATGCCGCGGAACTCGAGAAGTCCGGCGTCAGCGAGGACATGGTCCGGCTGTCGGTCGGCATCGAGCACGTGGACGACCTGATTGCCGACCTCGAGCAGGCGCTCGCAGTCGCATAGGCGTAGTTCACCAGGGCCGGCGCGCCGGGCGGCGCAATCGCGCCGGTGTTCCGCGCCCTGCACTGCCAGGGTTACCCTTGCTCCATGGCCGAGGCCAACTATTCCCGCCACGAGGAAACGCTTCACTGGCTGACGCACGCGATCGGCATTGCCGCGAGCCTCGTGGCGATTCCGTGGCTCGTCAGCGTGGCGGCGCACGGCGGGGATCCCTGGCGGCTGGTTGCGGGCGTCGTCTTCGGCGTCAGCTCACTGCTGCTCTTCTCGACGTCGGTGCTCTATCACGCAGCGTCGTCTTCGCAGTACAAGACCCGCCTCCGCATGCTGGACCACTCGGCGATCTACCTGCTGATCGCCGGCACCTACACGCCGTTCGCACTTGGTGTCCTGCGCGGCCCCTGGGGCTGGTCCTTGTTCGGCGTGGTCTGGGGCCTGGCGGTCGCCGGCATCCTCGCAAAGACAATGCTCGGCTTCCGCTTTCACCTCACTTCGACGTTCCTGTACCTGGGAATGGGCTGGGTGGGTGTCGTCGCCGCGCGGCCGCTCATGGAGGCGCTCACGCGCCACGAGATCACATGGATGGTCGCGGGCGGACTCGCATACACCGCCGGCGTGCCGTTCTACCTGTGGAAGAACCGGCGCTATTCCCACGCGGTCTGGCACCTGTTCGTGCTCGCAGGCGTCGCCTGCCATTTCGTCGCCGTGCTGAGCGTGATGACGCCGCGCGGGGCGGGCCTCTAGACCGCCACGCGTCCCGAGTCGGACCTGACGACCCAGAGCACCCATTGGCCGAGGCCGGCCAGGACCGACCCGATGGCAAGGTAATGGGCCGGCTCGGCATGGCCGGCCAGATCGGCGCCTGCCGCCGGCGCGAGAAGCAGCATGAGCAGGCCGAGAACTCGAATTGTCATTTCTTCTACCGCCGCCGCAAAATCGCGCAAGATCTACGCCAGTCACCGACATCCCTTTATTTTCAATGGGTTATGCCACTGTTCCTCGAACAGGCGTCGTGATATGTGAATACGGCCGACGCAAGTTCGGGGTACCACTGGCCCGGCCGGGGGTCCGGCGGCGATACTCCGACCGCCACGCCAGGCTGGATCCAAATGTCCGACACATCGCCCCGCGCACGCACGCTGGTCGCCCTTCTGGGCGCCGTCCTCACGCTGGCCGCCGGCTGCGGCGGTGGCGGGGGTGGGAGCAGCGACGGCGGCGCTGGCGTGTCCGCATGCTCCGAGACGGCCAGGAAGCAGTTCGTGCTGAACGTGGCGCGCGAGTGGTACCTCTTCCCGGACCTGCTGCCGGCCACGGTCAACCAGGCGGACTTTGCGACCGCCACGGACCTGCTCGATCACCTGACCGCGACCGCGCGTGAGCAACGCAAGGACCGGTTCTTCAGCTATCTCACGACACGCACCGAGGAAAACTCGCTGCTCGGCGAGGGCCAGTTCAACGGGTTCGGCCTGCGCACGCGCACCGATCCCGGACCGCGGCCGCTCATCGTGGAAGTGTTCGAATCAAGCCCTGCAGCGGAAGGCGGACTGCAGCGTGGCGACGAGATCGTCGCCGTGGACGCGGACGACGGCAAAGGCTACGTGCCGGTGAGCCAGCTGCTCGCCGACGGCAGTACCATCAGCGACGCGCTGGGCCCGGCCGAGGTCGCCGTGCGACGTGGCCTCAGGCTGCTGCGCGACGGCGTGACGCGCGACGTGTCGCTGGTCAAGCGGACCGTCACGATCGACCCGGTCTCGAACATCTATGGCACGAAGATTCTTCCGCTCGCCGGGACGAACGGCGTGGGTTACCTGAACCTGCGCACCTACATCAGCACGGCCGACGTGCAGCTGCGCGATGCCTTCGCCCAGTTCCGCGCACAGAACGTCAACTACATCATCGTCGACCTGCGCTACAACGGCGGCGGGCTCGTCAGCATTTCGGAACTCATCAACAACCTGCTGGGCGGCGCGCAGCGGGCGACGGATGTGCAGTTCCGCATGATCTTCAACCCGCAAAACGCTGCGAGCCAGAACGTCACGCGCCTGTTCCAGGTGCTGCCGCAGTCCGTACAGCCGGCACGCATTGCGTTCCTGACCACGGGCGGGACTGCCTCGGCCAGCGAAATCAACATCAACTCGATGGCACCGTGGGTGGAGGTCGCAATCGTCGGCGCCGACACGCTCGGCAAACCCGTAGGCCAGGACGCGTTCGACCTGAGGGGCTGTGACGACCGGTTGCGGCTGGTGACGTTCAAGAACGAGAACGCGCTCGGCCAGGGCGAGTACTACGACGGCCTGGCGGAGACCCTGCCGTTCGCGTGCGCCGCCCCCGACACGCTCGACAAGCCGCTGGGCGACGCAACAGAAGGTATGACCGCCGTGGCACTCGGCTGGATCCAGACCGGGCAGTGCGCGTCCCCGATCCCGCCAGCAACCACCGCGCGGGCCAAGCCGGGCGGCCTCGCAACTCCCGATCGCTTTCCCCGGCCGCGCAATCCGTCGGCCGCGCAATTCTGGTTGCCCGGCATTTCCTGACCCTCACCACACGGGGTCGGTGATGGCGCGTTCCTCGATCGGGCGGCCGAGACCAAAGACGAACTGCCATTCGTTCTGGCTCGTGAGCGCCAGCGAGAGCGTAAGCGGACCCAGTGGCGTGCGGCCTCCGAGCACGATCGCGCCGGAATAGATCGGCTCCTCATACAGGAAATCGATGCGGCCGCTCATGTCGGCCGCCGTCAGGGTGAGCCCCATGTACAGCGAATGCCCGAACACGACACTGATGTCGGCGACCTTCTGCAGGTAAGAGGCCTGGGCACTCCAGTACGAGTTGCCGCGCAGCTCGCCGAGGTTGAGACCCGGCATGCTGATCGGCCCGCCCAGCGTGAACATGTCGTACACGGGCAGCAGCGTATCGAGGGAGGAACCGCCGCTCGCCCGCAGGTAGGCCACGTTGCGGCGGACCGGTACGGCGATGGTGGCCGTCCCCTCGATCAGCTCGTAGTGGCCGATGGCTCCCAGGTTCTCTTCCCCGCGGAAGTAACGGATCCGGGTCAGTACGCCCTTGCTGGCCAACGCATCGCGGTCCCGGCTGTCGTACGTGTAACTCAACGACACGCCGCCGTAGCCCTCGCCGTTGATCTCCGGAAGATCCGTGAACGCGATCTGGCGCTTCGCCCACTGCGATCCCGCGCGGATGCCCGCCCGGAGCTCAGAACGAGTGCCGAAGACGCGCCCGATGTCAAAGTAGCCAGTGGCCTGCTTGAACTCATAACGGGTCACGGCCTCGCCGTCAGCGTAGATGTCCTCGATCGAGCGCTGCGCCGTGACGCCCGGCTCGACGAACCAGGCCTGGGGCGTATCGATTGGCTGGTACAGCGAGGCGTCGAACCTCGAGGTGCGCCCGAATCGCAGCGCGCCGTGCAGTTCGCCACCTCGGTTGTTGATCCAGGTGCGCAGGTAGTCGCCGCCGATCGTGAACGCGGTGTTCGTATCCGTGCCCATGTACAGGCCGACGTCGAAGCGCAGGATGTTGGGGCCCCAGGACTTCTCTGTCAGCGCGAGATCCAGCCTTGGCCTGCCCGGATCGCCGGACAGGACGTAGGTTGCGGTCTCGAAATCGGAAAGCGCGAACACGTCGTTCACGTGCCGGGCAACCGCGGCTTCGTCCACGATCGACCCGGACTCGAGGTTGAGCCTGTCGAGCACGTAAGCCGGATTGACCCGCTCCAGGCCGTTGATCGTCACGCCGGCGAGCTGCACTTCGCCGCGGCTCGTACGCGCAACGGACCCGCGCCACGCCAGGTACTCGGCCTCCGGCACGGAGTACCGTGCCAGTTCGGCACGATGCTCGAGCGCAGCCGCACGGCCAACCGGTATCGCATCATTTACCTTGTCGAAGGATGCGGACCCGATCTCGCTTGTCTGAACGACAATCTTCACGTCGTCCGGTCCGAGCGTGTCGAGTTGCTGCTTTTCGTTGGCACCGACCAGCACGTCGATCGTGCGACTCATCATGGTGATCGGCGACTGCATCTCCTCGGGCGTGGGCACCGGATTCGGCAAGGCCACCGCGATCACGACGTCGGCACAGGTCTCCCGGGCGATGTCCACCGGCACGTTGCGACTCAAGCCACCGTCACCGAGGATGTGGCCGTCGATGGTCACGGGCGCAAACACGCCGGGCACGGACATGCTGGCGCGCATCGCACGCGCAAGGTCGCCCTCCGACAGCACGGCGATTTCGCCGCTCTGCATGTCCGTGGCCACCGCGCGGAAGCGGATCGGCAGGCGGTCGAAATCCGTGATGCCGCGGCTGCGCGCGACCAGGTACTGGATCGTCTGCTCGATGTTCTGGGTATTGATGAATCCGGCGGGCGCCGTGATCCGCCCGCCCTTCACCCCGAATTCGAGCGTGTTGCTGTAGGTCACGCCGGCGAGCTTGCGCCGCATCGGCAGCTTTTCCCGCTTGCCTTCGAAGGCGAGCGCTCCCTGCCACGAGATGGAACGAATGGCCGTCTCGAGTTCCTCCGCAGTCATGCCAGAGGCATACGTGCCGCCGATCAGCGCACCCATGCTCGTGCCGACCACGCAATCGATCGGTATGCGCAATTCGTCGAGCACGCGTATGACGCCAACGTGCGCGGCTCCCTTGGCGCCGCCGCCACCGAGCACGAGGCCGATCCGCGGTCGCGCGCCTTGCGCTGCCGAATCAGGCTCCGCGTGGGCGGTAGCACCGCCTGCGGCAGACGCGAGCGCCAGCCACGCGCAGCACCATCGGGCGATCGTTGAGCCGGGAATCATTGGTATCGCCTTCGCCGATATCATTGCGAATCATCGTAGCGCAATGCGTCACCCGGCGCTCCCGGCCCGGCATGGCTACAATGTCGTTACCAGCAGCCGACACGGGACCGAGCCGATGGAAATCCCGAAGCAGGAACTCAAGCTGATCCATTCGTTCACCAGCCCGTTCCGCGTGACCCGCGGCAAGGGATTCCAGCTGCGCGACGTCGACCCTGGAGACACGCTGCACCTCGTCTCCGAGGACAAACCGCGGGCCCAGCAGGCGCTGCAGAAAGGCATCAGCTATCTGGCCGCCCTGCAGGACAGGCTGTACGCCCAGGACCGCTGGTCGGTCCTGCTCGTCTTCCAGGCCATGGACGCCGCCGGCAAGGACGGCGCGATCAAGCACGTGCTCTCCGGCGTCAACCCGCAGGGTTGCCACGTCACGTCGTTCAAGGCGCCCTCCGCGGAGGAGCTCGATCACGACTACCTGTGGCGCTGCATGAAGGCGCTGCCCGAGCGCGGCCGCATCGGCATCTTCAACCGCTCGTACTACGAGGAGGTGCTGGCGGTGCGTGTGCACGAGCAGTTGCTCGCGGCCCAGAAGCTCCCGCCGCGGCTCGTGACGAAGAAGATCTGGAAGCACCGCTTCGAGGACATCCGCAGCTTCGAGCGCTACCTCGCGCGCAACGGCACGCTGATCCTCAAGTTCTTCCTGCACGTGTCGAAGGACGAGCAGGAGAAGCGTTTCCTCGAGCGGCTGGACGACCCGGACAAGAACTGGAAATTCGCCCTCGGCGACGTGCGCGAGCGGGCGTACTGGAACGAGTACATGGTCGCTTACGAGGACGCGATCCGGCAGACGGCCGAGGACCACGCGCCATGGTTCGTCGTGCCTGCCGACAACAAGTGGTTCACGCGCGTCGTGGTAGCAGGGGCGATCATCCACGGACTCCTGTCCCTCGACCTGCACTATCCGAAGGTGGACGACGCAAAGAAGGCCGAACTCGCGGCGGCGCGTGCCGAGCTCAGTGGCCACGCTCGAGGAGCGCGAGCACCTCGACGTGGTGGGTGAGCGGGAAGAAATCGAAGGGCTGCAGCGCCGTAACGGAGTAGCCCGCGGACGTGAACTCGCCCAGGTCGCGCGCCAGGGTGCCCGCGCTGCAGGAGAGGTAAGCGATGCGGACGGGCCGGAGATCGACGGCGAGGGCCTCGACCACTTCCGTCTCGAGACCGGAACGCGGCGGGTTCACGTATATGGCGCCCTCGCCGGCCTGCGCTCGCCACCACTCGCGGACCTGCGGCAGGCGCTGCACGCAGGTACCACGCAGAACCGTAGCGGCCGGCGCGTTTCTTCCCGCGAGACCCACTGCTTCGCCCGAGAGCTCGACACCGAGCACCGCGCTGCCCGCCTGCGTCCATAGGCGCAAGGTGCTGCCAAGGCCGCAGTAGAGATCGACCACGTGCATCGCCGGGCCCGGACGCACGTGCGCGCAGGCCGTGTCGATCGCCAGAGAGTGCAGCCGTGGCAACGCCTGCATGAACGCGGTCGGCCCGTGCAGCAGCCCGCTGGCGTCGCGAGACTCCGGCTGTCCCCGCAGGAGCCGCCATCCGCTCCTGGCAAACAGGCGCCGGCCCGCGGCCGGATGCAGGTGCAGCCAGAGCCCCTCGATGCCGGGAGACATCTGGTCGAGCACCGCGCCGAGCCGATCGACGTCGACCGCGTGAGCCTTGACGACCAGGGTCGCCTGGGCCCCCGCAACGTGCAGGTACGCAAGGGGCAGCACGTCCGCCGCGGGCAAAGTGCGCACGAGGTGATGGACGAGATCGCGCACCCTCCGGCTGTGCACGGGGCAGTCGTGGATCGCGATCAGTTCATCGCGCCGCATCAGCCCGAACCGCCAGCCGGATCCCTCCGACCAGCGCGCCGTGAGCGTGACGCGGTCCCTGTAGCCCAGGCGCTCCTGCGCGGTGGCGGACACGACAGGGCCGATGCGCTCCGCCCACGGCTGCAGTGCTCGCGACAGGTAGGCCCGTTTCTGGGCCAGGCTTGCATCCACGCCGAGCCGGCGATGCCGGCAGCCGTGGCAGGTCGGCTCGCAGCCCGGCGGGAGGGGTTCGTGTACGCTCACGCCCGCATGTTGCGACGAATCCCGAGGAGCACTCAATGGCAACCGTCGGTCCGGGACGCCTGCCCACGTTCGACGACGTACAGGCAGCCGCCAATCGCATGGCCGGCCACGCTCGCGTTACGCCCCTGCTCGCCGAGACGCCGCTCGACACGCAGATGGGTGGACGCATCCTGCTCAAGCTCGAGACGCTGCAGCACACAGGGTCCTTCAAGTTCCGCGGCGCCTACAACCGGCTCGCGCAGCTCGACGCGAGCGAGCGCCGCGCCGGCGTGGTTGCGTTCTCCTCGGGCAACCACGCGCAGGGCGTAGCTGCGGCGGCGCGCCTGCTCGGCATCCCGGCCACGATCGTCATGCCGACGGACGCGCCGCGCGTGAAGATGCGGAACACGCGAGCGCTCGGAGCCCAGGTCGTCGAGTACGACCGCTTGCGCGAGAGCCGCGAGGAGATTGCCGCGCGCATCGCGCGCGACAATGGCGGCGTCCTGGTGCCCTCCTTCGACGACCCGGACATCATTGCAGGCCAGGGCACGACAGGGCTCGAGATCGTCCAGCAGGCGCAGGAGCGCGGACTCGTGCTCGATGACGTGGTCGTCTGTTGCAGCGGTGGCGGTCTCGTCGCCGGCACCGCGCTCGCGGTCAAGGCACTCGCGCCGGAAAGCCGCGTCTGGAGCGCCGAACCCGCCGCCTTCGACGACCACCGCCGTTCGCTGTCTGCCGGGGAGCGGCTGCGCAATGCGCCCGGCGGTCACTCCATCTGCGACGCGCTGCTGGCGCCCATGCCCGGCGTACTCACCTTCGAGATCAATCGGCGCCTGCTGGCCGGAGGGTTGGCCGTCACCGACGATGAAGTGCGCGATGCGATTGCCTACGCAGCGCGCGTGCTGAAATTGATCGTCGAGCCGGGCGGAGCCGTGGCGCTCGCCTCCGTGATGAGCGGAAAGCTCGATGCTCGCGGCCGTACCGTCGCCGTAGTCCTGTCCGGCGGAAACATCGACGACGAACTGCTGATCGAGATCCTCAACCCCGCAGTTCGCGCCGCAGGATCTTGCCCACCGGACTCTTCGGCAGCTCGTCGCGGAACTCGATGATCCTCGGTCGCTTGTAACCGGTGAGCTGCTTGCGGCAATGGTCCGCGATGGCTTCCTTCGTCAGCTGCGGATCGGTGCACACCACGTAGAGCTTGACCGCCTCGCCTGAGTGATCGTCGGCGACGCCCACCGCGGCGCATTCCCGCACGCCGGGATGCATCGCGACGACTTCCTCGATCTCATTGGGATACACGTTGAAACCCGACACGATGATCATGTCCTTCTTGCGATCCACGATGCGCACGTAACCACGATCGTCCATGACCGCGATGTCGCCCGTGCGCAGCCAGCCGTCGGGCGTGATCGCCCTGGCGGTCTCCTCGGGACGCTGCCAGTAGCCTCCCATCACCTGCGGTCCGCGAGCCAGCAGCTCGCCCGGTTGCCCCGGCGGCAGGTGTCGACCGTGGTCATCCACGATCGCAATCTCCGTGCCCGGCACCGGCAACCCGACGTCGCCCGAGAAACCCTCCGCATCCATGGGAGTAGCCGTGAGCAGCGGACTCGCCTCGGTCAGGCCGTAGGCCTGGCGGATCAGGACACCCGTCAGTGCCTGCCACTTCTCGGCCACCGCCTGTTGGACCGCCGTCGCTCCGCCCGAAGCCCAGTACATGGACGAAAAATCCTGTCGACGGAAATCCGCGTCGTCCGCAAGCGCATTGAACAGCGTGTTCACGCCGGTCATCCAGTTGACGCGGTGCCTGCCCAGCTCGCGAGCCATGGCCGGCACGTCGCGCGGATTGGCGATCAGCACGTTCATCACACCGGCGCGCATCCCGAACAGCGCGCAGCCCACGAGGGCCGCCGCGTGATACAGGGGCAACGGGCAGGCCATCGACAACTGCTCCTGGCCACTCGATGCCCGCCTCGCCTCCAGTCCCGCCGCGACACATGCTTCCTGCTGCAGCACGTTCGCCACCAGGTTGCGGTTCAACAGCATCGCGCCCTTCGAGACGCCTGTCGTGCCGCCCGTGTACTGCAGCAGGGCGATGTCCTCGGGACCGCGCGGAACGCGCTCGAGTTCGCGTCGACCGCCCGCGGTCAGTGCCTCGCCAAAGCTCAGCGACCCGGGCAGCGAGTAGCGTGGCACCATCTTCTTCACGCGCCGCACCGTGAAGTTCACCATGGCGCCCCTCGGGAAGCCGAGCAGGTCGCCGATGCCGGTCGTCACGACGTGCCGGACCTGCGTGCGGCCGATGACCTGCGCGAGGCTCGACGCAAAGTTCTCGAGCACCACGATGGCTTCCGCGCCGGAATCCTTCAGCTGGTGCTCGAGCTCGCGCGGCGTGTAGAGCGGGTTGACGTTGGTGACCACGTAACCAGCGCGCAGCGCACCCGCCAGTGCCACTGGGTACTGCGGCAGGTTCGGCAGCATGATCGCGACACGGGCGCCGGGCGGGAGACGTGTCGACTGCAGCCAGGCGCCGAATGCCATGGACAGCCGATCGAGTTCGTCGAAGCGCAGGAAGCGGTCCATGAACACGAAGGCGTTGCGCGCCGCGTGGCGCTGGAATCCGTCCTCCATCAGCGCGGCAATCGAATCGAAGCGACTCGCGTCGATGTCGGCCGGCACGCCCGGCGGATAGTGCTTCAGCCAGTAGCGGTCAGTTTCTGTCATGGCCTCCCCCGCCTCACGTGAGCATCGCGCGTCCTCGCGCGCGTGGCAAGATGGTAGTCTGGTGCGCATGTTCTACTTTGCGGCATGGCTCAACGCGCTGGCAGTGCTGCTGGCCGCCGCCGCGATCACGTGGGTGGCGAGCGTCCGGCTGCGCAACGTCACGATCGTCGACACGCTCTGGGGCCTGCTGTTCGTGTTCGCCGCGCTCACGTATGCGGCCTCTGCCCCCGAGACCGGTCCACGCGTCCAGCTCGTGATCGCACTGGTCGCGCTCTGGGGTCTGCGACTCGCCGTCTACCTCGCCTGGCGCAACCGGGGTCACGAGGAAGATCACCGCTACCAGGCGATCCGCCGCCGGAACGAACCGAATTTCGCGCTGAAGAGCCTGTACCTCGTGTTCGGCTTCCAGGCGCTGCTCGCGTGGATCATCTCGCTGCCGCTGCTGGGCGCCATCGCCGCCGGATCGCCGCTCGCCTGGCTCGACGGACTCGGAGCCGCCCTCTGGCTCGTCGGCTTCACGTTCGAGGCGGGCGGCGACTGGCAGCTCGCCCGCTTCAAGGCGGACCCGGGGAATGCGGGCAAGGTCATGGACCGCGGCTTCTGGCGATACACGCGTCATCCGAACTACTTCGGGGACTTCTGCGTGTGGTGGGGCCTCTACCTCATCGCACTGGCCGCCGGGGCCTGGTGGAGCATCGTCGGGCCGCTGCTCATGTCATTCCTGCTGCTCAGGGTCTCCGGCGTGGCCTTGCTCGAGCGAAGCATCGGCAAGCGCCGGCCGGAATACGTCGACTACGTTCGCCGGACGAACGCATTCTTCCCGGGCCCGCGCAAATGACCTAGCGTCCGACGACGAGGCTCACGATCGTGGTGCCGCTGCCGCCGATGTTGAGCGTCGCGAAGGTCCGGGCGCCCTCCACCTGGTATTCACCCGCTACGCCCGCAACCTGCTTCCAGCAATCGAGCGTCATGCGAACGCCCGTGGCACCGACGGGATGGCCGGCACCCAGCAAGCCGCCACTCGGATTCACGGGGATGCGGCCACCGCGCTCGATGTCCCCAGCCTCGATGGCGCGCCAGCTCTCGCCCGGCGGCGTGATGCCGAAATGGTCGATGGCCATGTACTCGGTCGTGGTGAAGCAGTCGTGCGTCTCGATGCCGTCGAGGTCATCGACTCCGCCGATCCCTGCGCGCTGGAACGCATCGGTGACGGCCCGGCGCACCTGCGGGAACACGTAAGCATTGCCGGCGCTGGCGCGCACCTTGGCCTCGTACGTGATGGAGGCTGTCCGGTGGCCCCAGCCGCGGATCCAGGGCAGTTCGTCCTGCCGCAAGCCCCGCGCGCGCGCGTATTCCGTTGCACGCGCGGACGATGCGAGGAATACGATGGCCGCGCCGTCGGTGATCTGGCCACAGTCCTGCTTGCGGATGCGGCCCTCGATCACCGGATTGGCCTCGTCGTCCTGCGCGAAGCTTTGCTCGGTGAACGTCCACCGGCGCGTCTGCGCGTTGGGATTGCGCTTCGCATTGCCAAAATTGACCTCGGCAATCCGCGCGAGGTGCCGGTCGTCGAGCCCATAACGCCGCTCGTACTCGTCACCGAGCTGGCTGAAGACGTGCGGCCACGGAAAACGCACGCCCTGGCATTCGTGTCCGGCCCACATGGCCGGGCCGCCGATGAACTGCGCGGCCTGTTCGCCCGGCACATTGCGCATCTGCTCGATGCCGACCACGGCGGCCAGCCCGTAACGCCCGGACTCGATGTCCGCCATTGCGGCGAGCACGGCAAGGCTCCCTGATGCGCACGCGCCTTCGTGCCGCGATGCCGGGACGCCGTCGAGGTCCGGGTGGGCCGCGGAGAAGAGCCCACCGAGATGTCCCTGTCCGCAGAACAGTTCCGCGGCGAAGTTCCCGACGTGCGCCACTTCGATGTCGCGTGGCACGAGTCGAACCGCCTCGAGTCCGTCCATCACCGTCGCATTCATCGCATCGGCGATCTCGAGGCCCTCACGCGCCCAGTTGCGCGCAAAGTCCGTCTGCAGCCCCCCGAGCACGTACACCCGTTCGCTCATTGCGCCCCCTCCTTCCCGGCCTGCAACAACCCGCCTCGGAGCACCTTGCCGACCGGGTTTCGCGGCAACTGGGCCACGCGGAGCAACCGTTCCGGCCACTTGAATACCGCCACGCCCCTTGCGGCGAAATGCTGCTGCAGGCGCTCGAGCGTCACTTCTGCTCCCGGTCGCGGCACCACCACGGCGCAGATCCGCTCTCCCATCACCTCGTCCGCATATCCGACCGCGGCACCCTCGAGCACCTCGGGGCAGGTCGCAATCAACTCGTCGAGTTCCTCCGGGGACACCTTCACGCCCCCGCGGACGATCACTTGCCTGCAGCGGCCCACGAACCGGTAGTAGCGCGGCCCCGCCGCGTCGCCCGCGATCTCGAACAGGTCGCCGGTACGGAAGAAGCCGTCGGCAGTGAACGCCCGCGCCGTCGCCTCCGGTGCCTTGAAATAGCCGTCGAATACCGTCGGACCGCGCACCTGGAGCTCGCCTGGGCAACCCGGCGCGAGGATTTCCTCGCCCGACTCCGGATCGACGATCCGCGTCTCGATCGAACGGGAAACGCGATGTGGCCACACGACGTCGGCGCGTCCGAAGCGCGGGAAGAACTTCGCACGTTGTTCGGGGTCGGCGATGTCGTCCGGCCCGCTGACCAGCGATACCCCCTCGTTGGAACCGAAGATGTTGACGATCTCGATTCCGAAGCGGTCGCGGAACCCGGCGATCATGGAGGGCGACAGCGGAGCGGAACCCGAACCGATGCAGCGCAGCGAGGTGATGTCGAGGCTGGCCAGCATGCGCTCGTCCCGTATCAGCATGTTCAGCACGGCAGGCGGCGCTATCGCGTACTGCGGCCGCTCGACGGCGATCTGCTGCAGGTAGACCTTGAGATCGAGCGGATGGTGCAGCAGCAACGTGCCTGCAGCATGCAGCCAGCTCAGGAAGCAGCCGCCGATGGCCGCCATGTTGATCAACGGAAACGGGTTGAGCAGAGTATCGCCCGGCGCGATCTTGGTCGCCTCGAGATGGGCCCAGCTGATCGCGATCCAGTGATTGTGCGACCTCGGCACGCCCTTGGGCGTGCCCTCGGTGCCCGACGTCCAGCAGATCGTGAAGATGTCGTCCGCCTGGACCGGGTGCGCGCGCCGCTGGGCGTCGATCGCCACGCGATCGCCAGGCGCGCCCGGACCGGGTTCGAGCGCAACGGCACCGGGTACCGGGCTGGCGCCGAGCACCATCGCCTGGCAATCGAAGGATTGCGCCAGGTCAACCGCCAGGCGCGCGTGGTCGAAATCCTTGAAAATCCCGCAGGTCACGAACGCCTTCGGCCGCAGAATCCCGGCGATCATCTCGAGTTCGTGCCGGCGGTATTGCATCGCCACGGGACTCAGCACCAGCCCGATTTCGGCGGCCGCCAGGTACAGCGCGACGTACTCCCACACGTTCGGCAGCTGCGTGAGCACTGTGTCGCCGTTGCGCAGCCCGCGTTCCAGCAACTGCGCACTCAGCCGATCGACCCGGGACGCCAGTTCCCGGAAGGTCAGGCGCACCGGGGGGCCGAGGCCGAGTTCCGCTCGGTTCGGCGCGTCGACGACGGCAACTCGATCGGCCGCGCGCTCGACGGCCGCGTGAAACAGGTCGGCGACGGTCGTGTCGGACCACCAACCCTGCTGCCGATGACGGGCAATCGTTTCAGCGGGCGTGGTGCGCACGCGGGGTGTCCTTCTTCATGCGGGTCTCCGATGTCGGTCGGAACGAGAGGTCCTTCACGCCAACGCGGCCGCCGCAGTGATCGCAGCGTGTCTGCGCCACGATGCGCTTGCCACAGTTCGAGTGGTAAAGCACGGCCGTGGCTCCGCCGCGCGGGACGAGCCAGCGTTCGCCCCAGCCAGCCAGGGCGACCGCATACGGATACAGGTCGCGGCCCTTCTCGGTCAACCGGTACTCGCTTCGACTTGGGTGACGGGAATAGACCCGGCGCCGCAGGATACCGCGCTTCACGAGGTGCTCGAGGCGCTGGGCGAGGATGTTGCTCGCGATGCCGAGCGACTGCTGGATGTCCTCGAAGCGTCGCTGACCGAAGAACGCCGCGGAGACCACGAGTGGTGTCCAGCGGTCGCCCATGATGTCCGCCACGTAGGTCATGTCCGCGCTCGTCCCGCGGTGCGTGCGGGCCGTGGACGGCGACAGTCGCCGCAGCAGTGGCTGCGAGCGCGACCGCCGGCGCGGCCGCTCACGGGTGCAATAAACCGTCTCCCGGAGGTCGAGCGGCTCCCCGCAGGACCCGCAAACGAGCTGCGGCCGTGTCGCATGCCCGCAGCGTTCGTGCCAGAGCCGGCTCGGCACGCCATCGCCTCGCGGGGCCCAGCGTCGCTCCCAGCGCCAGGCCGCGAGCGCGACGCCGATCAGGTCACGCCCGGCTGCGGTGAGCCGGTATTCGTCGCGCGGCGGCGCCTCGCGGTATCGCACTCGCTCGAGCAACCCCTGCTCGACGAGCGCTTTCAGTCTGTTGGTGAGCGTGGCACGCGTGGCGCCGGTCCGCGCGCGGAACTCTTCGAAGCGCCGCACGCCCTGGAAAGCATCACGCATGATGAGCACCGCCCATCGGTCGCCGATCACGTCGAGGGCCCGAGTCACGGGGCTGGTGGCGATGTGCAGTGCTATGTCCGACACACTGTCACTCTAGCGGATGGGCGGTGCCGGCGGAAAGCCGCCCCGGCCCTTGCCCGGCCCCCGGTCGATTGCTAGTCTAGTTATGCAAGGGATCCAGGGGGACGAGTGACCACGATCGACGTAAGCGCGCCAGCGGATGCGGCGGGCGACCGGCTTGGCGCCCTGCGCGCACGGCTGTCGCTGCCGCTCATCTGCGCACCGATGTTCCTGGTCTCGGGCCCCGACCTGGTGATTGCCGCGTGCCGCAACGGTGTAATCGGCTCGTTCCCGGCGCCAAACGCCCGCCCGCTCGAGGTGCTCGATGCGTGGATGGGGCGCATAACCGCGGAGCTGGCTGAATGCGCGCGCAGTGAACCCGGGCGTCGGGTCGCGCCGTGGTCGCTCAACCTGGTGGTGCACAGTTCCTACGACCGGCTGCCCGCCGAGCTCGAGCTGGTACGGCGCCATCGTCCACCGGTCGTGATCACCGCGCTCGGCAGTCCCTCCCGTGTCATCGACACGGTGCACGCATACGGCGGTGTCGTGCTTTCGGACGTCGGCACCATCGCGACGGCGAAGAAGGCCGCGCAGGCCGGCGTGGACGGCCTCATCCTGGTCTGCACGGGCGCCGGCGGGCACACCGGCTCCGTCTCCCCATTCGTGTTCGTGGACGCCGTGCGGCAATTCTTCGACGGCATCGTCGTGCTCGCGGGCGGCATCTGCAACGGAGGCGCGATCCGCGCCGCCGAGATCGTCGGTGCGGACCTCGCCGACATCGGCACGTTGTTCATCGCGGCACGCGAGAGCCTCGCCTCCGACGACTACCGCCAGATGGTGGTCGACGCCGGCGTGGACGACCTGGTGCTGACCCGGGCATTCACCGGCGCGAACGCCTATTACCTCCGCCGCAGCGTGGAGCGCAACGGGCTGGACCCGGACAACCTCTCCGGCAAGACCGCGATGGACTGGAAGAACTCGGAGCAGCAGTTGAAGGCCTGGAAGGACATCTGGTCCGCCGGACAGTCCGTGAGCGCCGTGTCGCGCATCGAGAGCGCCGCGGACATCATCGACCGGTTGCGGCGTGAGTACGAGCGCGCGAGGAAACACGCATGACGACGAGCGACCATCCCCTCCTGACCGGTACGCACGGCCCGATCGCGGATGAGTCGGTCTTCGACGACCTCGAGGTCATCGGCGAAGTCCCGCAGGACTTGAATGGCGCCTACTTCCGCAACGGCCCGAACGCCCATTACGTCGGCCCTGGCCGCTATCACTGGTTCGACGGCGACGGGATGCTGCACGGCGCTTACTTCGACCGCGGTCGCGTTACCTACCGCAACCGCTGGGTCCGCACCGCGTGCTTCCGGGAGGAGGAAGCGGCCGGCCGCGCGCTCTGGCCCGGCATCATGGACCCACCGCGGACGGACCGCCTCGACATGCCGCTCAAGGACACGTCGAACACCGACGTCAAGTTCCACGCCGGCAAGCTGGTCACGATGTGGTACCTCGCCGGGCAGCCGTACCACGTCGACCCCTGGACGCTCGAGACGCTCGGCCCCGCGGACTTCAAGGGCACGCTCGAGACGCACGTCTCCGCGCATTCCAAGGTGGACGAGGAGACCGACGAGTTCATCTATTTCGACTACGGCAAGAAGTGGCCCTACATGAGCTACGGGATTGCCGGGCCGGACGGCACCGTCAGGCATACGGTGCCGGTGGAGCTCGCGAGCCCGAGCCTGCCGCACGACATGGCAATTACCCGGAAGTACACCGTGCTGCACGACCTGTCGCTCACCTACGATCCCGAGGCCTTCAAGGCCGGACGCCACAAGCTGCGGTTCTTCGGTGAGCGTCCCGCCCGGTTCGCCGTGATACCCCGCTACGGCGACGCGAGCCAGATACGCTGGTTCGAGGCCGAGCCTTGCTTCATCTACCACGTCATCAACGCGTGGGACGACGGCGACGAGGTCGTGATGCTCGGCTGCCGCTACCGCACGCCGCGGGATTTATCCGGGGCCCCGGACGAGGAGCGCTACGCCAAGGCCATCGCACACCTGCAGATCGATGCCTACGTCTACGAGTGGCGCTTCAACCTGCGTACCGGGCAGACGCGCGAGCGACTGATCGACGACACGATCAACACCGAGTTCCCGACCATGAACAACGCCCGGCAGGGCGTGCCGACGCGCTACTCGTACAACGTATTGATGAAGAACCGCCCGCTCGGCGCCCAGTTCGCTGGTCTCGCCAAGTACGACTGTGAGGACGGCAGCTTCACAGCGTTCAGCGGCGGCGACCACCTCTGGTACAGCGAATCACCGTTTGCGCCCTCGGACGCGCAAGCCGGGGAAGACGACGGCTACGTCGTGAGCTTCGTCACCGACATGCGCGAAGGCCGCAGCGAGATCCAGGTATTCGACGCCCGCGGCCGCAGCCTCGGCGACGGACCCGTCGCTCGAGTGCTGATGCCGCGCCGCGTGCCGCACGGCTTCCACGCCACCTGGGTCAGCTCGCGGCGGCTGGCCGGGCGCGCCTGATGCAGTTGGGCGCGATGCGCGACGTCTACGTCTTCGAGACGCTGCGCACGCCGCGTGGCGCCGGCCGGAGCGGCGGCGCGCTGTCAGGTGTCACGCCGATCGCGCTGCTCGGTGGCCTGCTCCGGGAACTCGCGCGCCGCACGCGGCTCGGAACCGCGCAGGTGAGCGAGGCCATCATCGGTTGCGTGACGCAGACCGGCGAACAAGGCGGCAACGTCGGCAAGAGCGCCGCACTCGAGGCGGGCTGGAGCGACTCGGTCTCCGTCGCGACGGTCAATCACTTCTGTGCGTCGAGTCTTTGGGCGTTCAACATGGCCGTCGCCCGAATTGCCACCGGTGACGAGATCATGGTGGCCGGAGGCGTCGAGTCCATGTCGCGCGTGCCGATGGCCTCGGACCAACCGCCCTTCCTCTGCGACCCCGCCACCGTTCAGCGCCTCCACACGCCGCCTATGGGCATCAGCGCCGATGCCATTGCCACGCTGCATGGCATACGGCGGGACGAAGCCGACGCGTACGCCGTTCAGTCACAGCAACGTGCGGCCAGGGCCAGGACGGACGGACGCTTCAGTCGCTCCCTGGTGCCGGTGGCCGACAGCGACGGGCACGTCGTTCTCGAACAGGACGAGACGATCCGTCCCGGCGCCTCAGTCGAAAAGCTGCTGACGCTGACGCCGTACTTTGCAGAGATCGGCGGGAAGTGGGCGGATGCCCTCGTGCGCACCTGCTACCCGCAACTTGAGCATATCGAGCACATTCATCACGCCGGAAACTCGCCGGCAATGGCCGACGGCGCTTCCGTGGCCCTGCTCGGATCGGCGGCCGCCGGCGCGGCCGTTGGACTGCGTCCGCGGGCCAGGGTCCTCGCGACCGCCGTCCACTCCGACGAGCACGTGATCGCACTCAACGGCGCCCTCGAGGCGACGCGACGTGCCCTGGGCCGCGCCGGACTGGTCCCGGACGACATCGACCTCTTCGAGATCAACGAAGCGTTCGCGGCGCCGACGCTGGTCTACGCGCGCACGCTGGGAGTGCCGCTCGACAGGCTGAACGTGAACGGCGGCGCCATCGCGCTTGGGCATGCCATGGGCGCCACGGGCACCACGCTGGTCGGGACGTTGATCGATGAATTGCTGCGACGCCGGGCGAGCCACGGCGTCGTGGCCGTATCAGGCGCGCTCGGGCTCGGCGCGGCCGCGGTGATCGAGGCCCTGCCATCGTGAGCACGCACGCCGCGCGCCTCTACGATCGTCATCGGCCGCTGCTCGGGCGCGCCGTGCGCGCTTGCGCGACCCGCGAATACTTCAGTCCGTTCCCGGAGACGCCGGATCGATACCCGGAGGCGACCGAGGCGCTGCCCCGTGGCATAGCAGCGTTCGAGGCCCAACTGAACCGGCCGTTCGAACTCGCGCAACCCGGCGAGTCCGGGCGTCTCGGGGACGAGATCTCGCCCTACACGGGACGGCCGCTCGGCATCGACTATCCGCGCGCCGACGTGGACGCGCTGTTCGAGGCGGCGCGCCGGGCGATCCCGGCGTGGCGTGACGCGGGGCCCGAGGCTCGAGTCGGCGTCTGTCTCGAAATCGTTCACGCCCTGTACGCCAAGCTGCCTCAACTGGTGCCGGCGGTCATGCACACGGCGGGACAGAGCGCAGCGATGAGCTATGCAGGCAGCGGCACCAATGCGCTCGACCGCGGCATCGAGGCGATCGTGCATGCGCACCAGGCGATGAGCGCGATCGCCGGGGACGCCGTGTGGGAGCGGCGATTCGGCTCGACGCCGATCCGGCTGCGCAAGCACTACCGGCTGGTGCCGCGCGGGGTGGCAGTCTGTTTCACCTGCGCGACATTTCCGACCTGGAACGCATACCCGGCGATGTTTGCGAATCTGGCGACGGGCAATGCAGTCATCGTAAAGCCCCACCCGACCGGCGTATTGCCCATGGCACTTTCGGTCCGCGTCGCACGGCGCCAGCTCGCCGAGGCCGGATTCGACCCGAACCTCGTTACACTCGCGGTCGACAGTGCCGCCGAGCCGCTCGGCAAGCGGCTGGTCAAGCACCCGGCGACGGCAATCGTCGACTTCACGGGCAGCGCCCGGTTCGGCGCGTGGGTGGAGGCCAACGCCCACCCCGCCCTCGCCTACACCGAAACGTCGGGCGTCAACACCGTCGTGCTCGACTCGACCCGGGATTTCGAGCCGGTCGCGCGCAGCCTCGCCACCACGATGAGCCTGTTCTCTGCGCAGATGTGCACCTCGCCGCAGAACATCTACGTGCCGCGTGGCGGCATTTCCGCGGCCGGACACACGATGAGCGTGGACGAGATCTGCGATGCACTGGTCGCGGCCTTCAAGGGCGTCGCCTCGGAGCCGAGGCGTGCCGCGTCGATCATGGCCGCGGTCCAGTCCCCGGACACGCTCGGTTTGATCGACGAGATCGCCCGTCGCGGTCGGGAGCGCGGCGCCGTGCTGCTCGACTCGAGGCCGTACGCGCACCCGGACTTCCCTGCTGCCCGCACCGCCACGCCCCTCCTCATGAGGGTGGATGCGTCGGAGCGGGAACTCTTCCGTGAAGAGCGCTTCGGCCCCATCGGGTTCGTGATCGAGACTGACGGCCCCGCGGAAGCCCTGCAGCAGGCGACGGCCGACGTTCGCGCAGCGGGCGGAATCACGGCGTT
>Ga0316622_100000241_pt1 | contig 29686 bp, 26 predicted proteins | sample OWC_Aug_OW2_C1_D_FD_207646 | JGI IMG/M metagenome (GOLD analysis project Ga0316622, IMG submission 207646) | Wetland soil microbial communities from Old Woman Creek delta, Ohio, United States - OWC_Aug_OW2_C1_D5_C | ecosystem: Environmental > Terrestrial > Soil > Wetlands | place: USA: Ohio... | reverse complement strand
ATCCTCAGCGCGCTTCTTGATGGCAGCGCGATCCTTTCATCGCATCCTGGGATCGAGCGGCGTTCCGGCAGGACGTCGGTCCCGTGTTCGCCGGTGGGTGCGGAGATGGGTCTGTGGAGGCGGCGGGAATCGAACCCGCGTCCGGAAGAGCTTCATCAAGTGCATCTACGTGCGTAGCTCACCGATTGATCTCGCCGTCCGGGACTCCGATGAGCGGGATTCCCGTCCAGCCAGCCCTGAAGCTTCGCGAATCCCTTCGGGCGAGAGATCCGCTAGCCCACCGTAACAGCGTCACTCAGCACCCCGGCAGGCGCAAGTCACTGGTGACGCGCTGCATTAGGCTGCAGCGAGTGCCGGCTGATAGTCGGCAGTTGTCTTTTCCCTACTTGTTTTACGAGCCAGTAGGGACCTCGGCACGCAGCACAGGACTCATTCTCCCCGTCGAACCCAAATCGCCCCCTGTTCTCTAACCATCGGCGGTTCCGGTTGCGACTGGAGAAACGAAGGGCAGGGTCTGCCGCCTCCCGAGGAGGCCCCCACCCTGCCCCGTCCCCCACCCAATGCGCCAGCAGGGAATCGAACCCCGAACCTACTGATTAAGAGTCAGTTGCTCTGCCAATTGAGCTACTGGCGCGAAACGAAACGGCCTCCTCAGAGGAAGCACGAGACAGCCTACCCTTGGAGCGCCGTCTCGGTCAAGCCCGCACTCGGAAACGGACGATGTCGCCCGGACGACGCCCGGGCCTCATCGCTGCCCGCCTCCCGCAGGTTTCGCATCGCCAGGCCGACCGGCGCCCGGCAACGCCCGCGCCGCCCTCGCGGCGGCGGCAGCGCCTCAGAACGGCAGGTCGTCGTCCTCGCCGACCGGGTCGAGCGAGCTATCGGGCGTGTAGCCGCTCTCGGTGTCTGAAGCGGCCTGAGCCGCGCCCACCTCGGCGGCCTCGGGCTCGTAGGCCGTCTCGCTCTGCGTCCTGCCTCCGAGCATGATCATGTTCGTCGCCACGATCTCGGTCGTGAAGCGGCGCTGGCCCTGCTGGTCGTTCCATTCCCGCGTCTGGATCCGGCCCTCGATGTAGACCTGGTTCCCCTTGTGCAGATACTGCCCGCAGATGTCCGCGAGCTTCGCCCAGGCGACGATCCGGTGCCATTCCGTGCGCGTCTGGCGATTGCCGCTGCGGTCGTTGTAGACCTCGTTCGTCGCCAGCCGGAAGTTCGCCACAGCCGCTCCGGAGGGCGTATGCCGAATCTCGGGGTCGCTGCCCAGATTGCCGATCAGCAGTACCTTGTTGAGCGATCTCATTCTTCCTCCTTGTCCGCTCCACCGTGTTCCCGCCGGCCGCATGTCCCTACAGAAACCGCCGGATACCGTCCGAAGGTCCGCCGCATGCGCACGAGCCTTGACCTGCCCGCAACCGTCCCGCTACCCTGGACCAGGTGATCGTCCTGCGGGGTGTGGCGCAGTCCGGTAGCGCACCTGCTTTGGGAGCAGGGAGTCGGAGGTTCAAATCCTCTCACCCCGACAGCGGACGCCGGTCTGCCCTTTCCCTAGCAGAACTGTGGCCAAATCCGGTGGGCGTATTCTAGCACTTTTCGCTCCCGGCCGCCCGCGTTCATTGCCCCCTCGCGGGCGCACAGCTAGACTGGGCCGGCATCCTGCGGCTGTGCGGTTGCCCGGAACCCCACCGCGCCTGTAGCTCAGTGGATAGAGCAGCGGATTTCTAATCCGCTGGCCGCAGGTTCGAGTCCTGCCAGGCGCACCGTCCATCGTTCCACCATCGTGCAGCCATCCGCTTCGACCGCCCCGCCAGCTCGCGTGCGGCTGCTCCCGGACTGAGCACATCAGCCGCGAGTTGCAGTGGGACCCGTCCGGGGAGAAGCTGAGGAGCAACCTGAAGCGCCGCGGATTCGATCTCGATCGAAGCGAGTGATACGCCGGCCGCGAATCGGAGGAGACGCCCGTTCATGAAATGCGTCGCTTGCGCTCTGGCCCTGCTCGCGGGAACCGCCGTGTTCGCGACCACGATCGCCGATGGTCGCGCGCTTGCCGGCCGCGCTGATCGCGCTCCTGTCCTCGTCGATGATCGCGATCCCGCCGGCGCCGCTGTTCGCGCATCCTCCGCTGGCTCCGTCTCCTCCTCGGCCTCCGCCTGCGGAGCCGTCTCTGCCTCCGTCTCCACCTCCGGCTTCGACATCGCGATCACCCTCGACGACCTCCCCTGGGTGAACCGCCTGGGTCCCGGAGATTCCCGCGACCAGGCGATGGCCCGCGTCCTCGCGGCGCTCGCGCGGCACCATGTCCCCGCGACCGGCTTCGTCGTCTGCGGCCGGATGGATCGTGCGCTCCTCGAGCAGTGGACGAAGGCCGGCCTGGAGCTGGGCAACCACTCGCTCAGCCACCCGCACCTCGATCGCATCGATCTGGAAACGTGGCGGCAAGAGGTCTGCGGCTGCGACGATTCGCTCGCCGCAATCACGGGCCGGCCACCGCGGTTCTTCCGCTATCCGTTCCTCCAGACGGGCCGCACGACCGGAAGATGCGATTCCGCTCTGGCCGTCGTCCGCGCCTCGGGTCACGAGGTGGCGCACGTCTCGGTCGACACTGGAGAGTGGGCGCTCGTCGCCCCCTATGTCGCCGCGCTCGAAGCGGGCGACCGAACACTGGCCGGGGAGATCGGACAGGCGTACGTCGACCACGTCATGGCGGCGGTCCGGCACTACCGCGAGATTGCCGCCGCGCGAACGGGGGGCGAGATCGGGCACGTGCTCCTGCTGCATGCGAACGCGCTGGCCGCGGATCATCTCGATGCCCTGCTCGGCGCGATCGAGAACGAGGGTGGGCGCTTCATCCCGCTGGTCGCGGCTCTCGACGATCCGGTCTACCGCCGGCCCGATGCCTACGCCGGTCCGATCGGGCTCTCATGGCTCTACCGCTTCCCGCCGGTCGTCGACAGCCTGTGGACATGGGACGACGATCAAGTGCGCGCCATGCAGGAGCGCTTCCCCGCGGAGTAGACGAAGGCCCGGACGCATGCGCCCGGGCCTCGGTCTCCGTCGGTCGCCTCTCGGCAGATCGCCCGCGAGAAGGAAGTCTCGCTAATCGCTCGAGCGGTGCTCCATCCGTGATCGCTCTTCAGCGTCCAGGATGGTGCGCGACGTTCGATCCGGCCTCGGCAGCCGGACCGGCACTCAGCCTCGATCGGCTCTACCGCACGACGACGAACCTGGTGCTCGCGGTTTCCTTGCCGCTGTGCACGCGCGCCCAGAAGACGCCGCTCCCCAACCGCTGGGGAGCGAGGCTCACCTGGTGCTCCCCGGCCGCCTGCATCCCTTGATGCAGGACCGCGAGCCGGCGGCCGAGAACGTCGAAGATCTCGAGCCGAACCGGCTGCGCATCGGGAAGCGTGTAGCGCAGGGACCCATCGCTCACGCGCTGGATTCCCGTGCCCAGGGCCAGGACCGGCTGCCCGAACGGGAGCGCGTCGGGCACGTAGCCGTCGCTCAAGGTCCTCATGAAGGCGACGATCGCCAGTTCCTGCTCGAGCGACAGCCCGAGATTCCCCAGCTCGTCGGTGTTGACGTTCTCCGCGACCTCCGGCTCAGGCCACTCCTCGACATCGCGCGTGTTGTAGAAATGCACGGTGCTCTCCAACGACTTGAAGTAGCCGTTGTGCCCGAAGGTCTTGACGAAGTCAGGATCGGGCCGCAGGTCGACGTTGCGCAGCGTGGGCACCTTGTGCTTGCCCCAGTTGGCCGCGACCATCTCCTCGTCCTCGCCGATGCTCGCCAGGAATCCGCCCAGGCCCGGGTCGATCCACTCCTCGCCGTCCGGGTTCCAGTACGGCGGCATCGAGTAGAAGGGGTTGTCCAGGTTGCGCGGGATGCCGAGGTTGTCGTAGGTGAAGTCGGTGAAGAGCGGCGGCTCACCCATCGGGCCCGGTTCGCTCATGTGGCAGGCGTTGCACATGCCCTGGCCATTGAAGAGGCCCAGCCCCATCTCTTCTTCGGGCGTCAGATCTGCCATTCCGGCGAGGTAGTAGTCGTACTTCGAGGTGAAGGGATTCACTTCCTGCGACTTCTCGTAGGCGGCGATCGAACGGGCGATCATCTCGTAGGTCTCCGCCGCGTCGTGCACGCCCGCCTTGAGATTCAACTCCTTCACCTCGGCGTCCTCGAGGAAGGCCAGCGTGCCCGGTCCCCAGACCTCCTCGAAGAGATCCGCGTAGTCCGAGTGGGCGACCTTCACGCACACCGTCCAGGCGTTCGGGTTGTTCTGCTCGAGCGTGTTGAGGAACGGTCCCTGCGCTTGCTCGGCCAGCGGGTCGCCGAGGGTCCAGCCGGTCGCCCGGCCGTCCCAGAACATCCCTCCGATCCACAGTTCCTCGGCGGGGTCGTAGTAGAGCACCGGACTGCCACCGCCGTATGCCGAACTGGGCGGCTTCCGGTTGCCGAAACGCGTATGGATGGCACCCGGATAAACCGCGGTCGCCAGATTGATCTCCGCATCCGGCCCGGTGAAGCCGACCTCGGGAGCGTGGCATGCGGCGCAAGATTGCCCCGGAGGCGTGGAAAGCTGCGTGTCGAAGAAGAGTTCTTTGCCCAGTTGCTCGATCGGGCTCAACTCCTGGCCGGCGGCCATGCCGGTCACGGCAAGACAGCCGGCGAGGACAGCGCAGACGAGACGCATCATAGGGGTCCCCTCCTGGATCATTGGTGAATGGACTGGAACGGTTGACTGCGCGACCCGGGTTCGCACCGAACGGCTGCGCCCATGGCGAGGATCGTAGCTGGGCGAGAGCGTCCGTCAGGGGGATCGAGAGGACTCCGGGAGAATCTTAACGTACGGCCCGACTCAGCGTCAAGCCGCGTCAGGCGCGATCCGCTCGAGAGACCTTGATCGTGAAGTTGCCCACGTGGGGAATCAGGAACTCGATCGTGCCCGGTTCGGCGAGCAGGGCGCGCTCGATCCACACGCGCGATCCCTTCGCGTCGAACGCCTCGAAGTCTTCAGGATTCTCTGGCATCGCCATCCGACCGGACAGCGCCTTGACGACGCGTCATCACCCGACGAGGACATCGAAGACGCCGACGCACAGCACTCCGCCGCGCGCGGTCACGTAGGCCGCCAGCGCATCGTCCAACTCGATTCCCATGGTCCTCCCCTTCCCGATCCCGGAGGAGATCCTTGCCCTTCTCGCCGGCACTCGCAAGCTCCCGCTGGGGGCAAGAAGAAGGGCCCGGTGGTCGCCCACTGGGCCCTTCTCGCGGGACTACCCCTGCCCCGCAGTGGCGGGTCTGCGCCTTGGAGGCTGCGAACCTGAGGAGTGCTCCGGCCTGTGCCTGGCCGTAAACTTTTGCCTTTCACCAGCTTTGCCGAGGTGTGGTGACCGGCGTCTCAGCTTCGCCATGACATACTCGGAAAACGCCCGGCGGGTTCCCGGCCGGAGGGGCAGCACGCCCGTCCGCGGGGCGCGCTTCCCCGTCTCCGGGCTCTCCCTCCCCCCGCCGGCGGCCTCAGTCCCCGGCCTCGTCCACCCCGCTCCCGGCGTGCGCGAGGGCCGCGGCCAGGACCCGCCTCATCGCGCGGACGGCCCGGCCGCGGTGGCTCAGAAGGCCCTTCTCCTCGAGAGCCATCTGGGCGAAGGTCCTCCCCGCTTCGGGGACGAAGAACACCGGGTCGTAGCCGAACCCCCCGCTCCCGCGCCGCTCTTCGAGGATCCTGCCCTCGCAGATCCCCTCCGCGGTCGCCTCGCGGCCGTCGGGGAAGCGTGCCGCGACGACCGTGCGGAAGCGCGCGCCGCGCCTCGGTTCCGGGAGACCCTTCAGGCGCTCGAGGAGCAGCGCCACGTTGCGCTCGTAGCTCTGTTCGGGGCCGGCGAAGCGCGCGCTGTGCACGCCGGGCGCGCCGCCGAGCGCCTCGACCTCGAGCCCCGTGTCGTCGGCGAGGGCGATCGCGCGCGCGGCGAGGCGCGGCTCGCTGCGGGCAAGCGCTTCGTAGACCGAGCGCGCCTTCAGGAGCGCGTTCTCCTCGAGCGTCTCCCCCGTCTCCTCCACCTCGGGCAGGCCGGGAAACTCGGCGGCGCCCCGGACATCGAGACCGAGCCCGGCGAGCGCGTGGCTCAGTTCGGCGAGCTTGTCGCGATTGCGGCTGGCGACGACGAGAAGCGCGGGGCGCGCCGTGGGTCGTCCGGGGAACGGCGCGCTCGCCCTCATCGCGGCCGCGCCTTCAGGAAGGCCGGGTCGAAGGGCCCGTGCAGCGGGATGCCCAGGGCCTTGCGCTGCGCGGTGAAGAGCGCGGGCATGCACTCGCGCGCGATGCGCAGCAAGGTCTGGAAGCTCTCCTCCTCGATCGGTTCGCCCTCGACGCCCGCCTGCACGCCGACCAGCTTTCCTTGCGAGGTCGAGACGAGGTTCATGTCGACCGTGGCGTTCGAGTCCTCGTCGTAGGTGAGATCGCAGCAGGGCAGGCCGCGGACGAGGCCCACGCTGATCGCGGCCACCTGCCCGCGCAGCGGCGCCTGCGTCATCCGGCCGCCGGCGATCATCCAGCGCATCGCGTCGCACAGAGCGACGAAGGCGCCGGTGATCGCGGCCGCGCGAGTGCCACCGTCGGCTTCGATCACGTCGCAGTCGATCGTGATCGTGTGCTGCGGCAACCGGTCGAGGTCGACGACGGCGCGCAGGCTGCGGCCGACCAGCCGCTGGATTTCGACATGCCGGCCCGAGGGACGGTTGCGCGGCAGGCGCACGCCGACCGAGCGCGGGAGCATCCCGTACTCCGCCGTCACCCAGCCGCGCCCGGTGCCTTTCAGGAACGGCGGCTGGCGGTCCTCCACGCTCGCGGTGCAGACCACCCAGGTGCGTCCCTGACGGATGGATGCCGATCCCTCCGCGTGGCGGAGGAAGCCGGGCACGATCTCGACCGGCCGCAGGTCTTCGGGCAGCCGCCCGTCCGGCCGCACCGCTGAAGATGCGCTCATCGATTCCATCCCTTCTCGCGCGGCCTGCCCGGCTACCTTTCGTACCAGGGGAGATCGCCTTGATCGACGAGGGTCACGCCCTGGAGCGGCCGCCCCAGGAAGGAAGCGCCGATCTGCTCGAAACGCCGCGGGCGATCGCTGACGAACACCGTGCAGCAGCCCCGCTCGCTCCGCGGACTCTGCGCGCCCATCCCGGCGAGCAGGCGCGCCGTCTCGCGCGCGGTCTCCTCGCCCGAATCGATCAGTTCCACGCCCGGGCCCGCGACGCGGGCGATCACGTCCCGCAGGAGCGGGTAATGCGTGCACCCGAGGATCAAGGTGTCGATCCCTTCGCTCAAGACCGGCTCCAGATAGTGCCGCGCGACCAGAAGGGGCACCTCGCCCGAGAGCCAGCCCTCCTCGGCGAGCGGAACGAACAGGGGACATGGCGACTCGAAGACGGTCCAGCCCTCGCCCGCCGCTTGCAGGCCGCGCCGGTACGCGCCGCTCGCGACCGTTGCCTCGGTGCCGATCACCCCGATCCTGCGGCTCTTCGAACGGCTCCGCGCGGCGGCGACTCCCGGCTCGATCACGCCGAGCACGGGGACCGAAAGGCTGCGCGTGAGGGCGGGGAGTGCGACCGCGCTCGCCGTATTGCAGGCGACGACGAGCAGCTTGATGCCGCGGTGCGTGAGGAAGCTCACGCACTCGCGCGTGAAGCGGATGACGGTGTCGGGCGACTTCGTGCCGTAGGGCACGCGCGCCGCATCGCCGAAGTAGACGATGTCCTCGCCCGGAAGGCAGTCCTGCAGCGCGCGGACGACCGTCAGGCCGCCGATTCCCGAGTCGAACACGCCGATCGGGCCGGCGGCATCGAGATGATTCCTGTTTTCGCTCATGGCATCTCCGCACAGCCGGTGCGCCGGCAGTTCCCCGCGCTCAGCGCGGCTCCTCGAACATGGCCGGGACGAAGGTCCCGGCGAGCGGGATCTGGCGGATGAGCGGACCGGATGACTCCCCGCCCACCAGAATGCGCACGCCGTGCAGCGCGGGGAAGTTCGCGCAGAGGGTGCGCGTGAGGGAGGCCGCGAGCAGCCACTCGATCGCGTCGCCCGGCGCCGCACCCGTTCGCAGGGCGGGATCGAAATCGATGAAGAGGACTCCATCGCCGCCGACGAAGATGTCCCGCACGGCTGCATTCGCCGGCCAGGGCGAGACACCTCCGCGCAGCGACCCGTCGACCAGCGCTTCGACGACCGTCCGGACCTCCGCCTCCAATCCGCCCCCCACCGGCAGGAACCGGACTTCGCGTTGCAGGCCGGTCAGGTCCGGATTGCCGAAGTACAGCTCGGCCGCCCGCTGAGGGGCGAGGAGATGCTCCTCGATCGCGGGCCCTGCTCTCGAGAAGTCCTCGGGCACGCGCGTGCGAAGCACCCAGACGGTCATGCCGAGCAACCCCGCGACGAGCCCGGCGAGCGTCCAGCCGACCCACGCGCGTTTCGGTCCGCGCCTGCGGGGCGCGCTTTCCCGCTCGAACGTCATGGACTCCCTCGCGTACGGATCGTGTAGGCCTCCAACGAGAGCGCGAGCGCCTCGGCCACGCGGTCGATCGCTTCCCAGTCCTCGACGGCCGGAAAGCCGCGGCCCGGACCGAGCCGGCCCACGTAAAGGACGACGCCGGGCATGTCGAGCCCGTCGAGCGCGGAGAGCGGCCACCGGCCGGAAAGGACGGTCGCGCCCGCCTCCGATTCTCCGGTCGCCAGGGCCGCCCGCAGGTGGATCGCGAGGAGCCAGGCCAGTTCCTCGCTCGCTTCCCCATGACGCGCGGCCAGCCGATCCCACCGGGGAAGAGAGACGCGTTTCTCGCTCCTGCCCGCGGCGGGCGAGCCACGCTGAAGCGGTCGCACCGGTTGCTCTCGCGCCCGGTCCAGGGGATGGAACGGGCGCTGGAGCGGAGCGGCCGCCGCCGTGACCACGCGCCATCCCCGCGCCAAAGAATCCGCGCACAGCGCGGGGCGCAATGCGAGACAGGCGCCCGCGCCCCGCCGGTTCGCGGCGGGCACCCAGGAGGAATCGCCGGCGTCCGATCCGCCGGTGAGGTAATCGACCTCGAAGCCGTGCGCACGCAGGCGTTCTCCCACCTGCGTTCCCAGCGCGCTGAGAAAGTCCCGCGCCTCTCCGATCCTCTCGCCGTCGCTCGGCCAGTCCAAGGAGCGCTCGTCAGGAAGGACGAGCACGACGCGGCGGGGATCCGGCTTCACGATCGCCGTCGCGGGCTCGAGCCACGCCCGGTACCCGCCGCGGCCGGCCAGATCCTCGGCGCGGCTCGTCAGGATGACCTGATACTCACGCCGATCGGCCAGCCACTGCGTCTTCCAGCCGGAGACGGATCCGCCGAGGTGAAAGAGGAAGCCCGTGCCGAGTTCATCGGCGAGGATCGCGTACAGGCAGGTGCCCGCGCGAGGCTCGGGCGCGGGCGGAGCGGCCGGATCGACGAACAGGCCGTGCAGATCGACGAGGAGCGCGCGGGCGCCGTCGCTGGACAGCTCCGCGCGCGGCTCGCGGGGCAGGCTCCAGCGCAGATAGGTGCGCCCGCTCACGGGCTGGATGTGGACCTCGCCGATGCGCGGACCCGCCCGCTTCTGCCGGAGCACCATGTCGCGGACATCGAACGAGAAGCGCTCGCGGAGAAAGGCGTCCACCATCCTCGCGAGCCCGCTCACGGGAAGCAGGAGCCGGTTGTGCGCATAGGCGATCGGACTGTCCATCTGCACGGCCTGCTCGCCGGCGTGCAGCACTTCCCCGCCGACCACGAAGCGGATGGCGAGCGAGTCGAGGTCGAGGCGTCCGCGCAGCAGCCCCGGGTCCCACAAGAGGGTCATGCGCAAGGCCGCGCAACATTCCTCGAGCGGCCAGCAGAGCTCGCTCCCCACCACGACGAGATCGTCCCAACGAGCTGCACGTCCATCGGCAAAGACGAGGCCGAGAGCGGGCCGCTCCGGACGCGGGGGGAGTGCGAACGGACTGATCGGGACCGCCGGGCACTCGGAGGGCTGGTCGAAGAACACCAGCGAATCGCTCCACGATGGGACTTGTTCGCCCTGCCCCTCCTCGAGCTCGTCCCACGAGTCGATCGCCTGGCCGCTCTGCGCGAGGGCCGCTGCTGTGCCCGGCACGAGAGCCGGCGCGGCGGCAAGCAGCAAGACCAGTCCGGCGACGCCGGCGAGCGCGCGGCATGCGGCCGACAGGCAGGCGGGGTTTGCCGTTCGACTGCCCGGGCCGAGGCTCTTTGCATTCCGGCTCACTCGCGAACCCTCGCCCCCCGGCCCGCCCGCGCCATCGCCCGCTCGAGGTCGCGCCGCTGGTCCTTGCGCGCGATCGACTCGCGCTTGTCGAACTTCGCCTTGCCTCGCGCGAGCCCGAGCTCGACCTTGGCGACGCCCCCCTTGAAGTAGATCTGCAGCGGAATCAGCGTGAGTCCGCGTTCCTTCACCTTGGCGAGCAGCCGCTCGATCTGCCGCCGGTGGAGCAGCAGCTTGCGCGGCCGCAGAGGGTCGTGCTTCTCGATGGTCGCCTTCTCGTACGCGGCGACGTTGAGATTGAGCAGGAAGACCTCTCCGTCGCGCGGGGTCGCGTAGGCATCGGAGAGGCTCACCTTGCCCGCGCGGATGCTCTTTACCTCCGAGCCGACGAGCGAGATCCCGGCCTCGACCCGCTCGAGGATCTCGTACAGGTAGGTCGCCTTCCGATTGCGTACGACGACCTTGATCTCGTCGCGGTCCTTGGGTGCGGGCACGTGTCCTGTTCCTCGCCGCTCGGGCGGCCTCCGGGCCGCGCGGCACGCCTTCGAGAGCCTGGCTTCGAAGGATGGTCGAGCGCCAGGTACCCGGAAGGCGCCGAGGCCCCTCCCCGCCGCCGGCCGGAAAGCGCTTCCTTGACCGGATTCTGGCGCGGCGCAGGATCCTAGGGGTAGCAGAAGAACGTGCGCCCTTCAAGGCGACAGTCAGACCGTGGCAGTCGGACTGCGGATCGGGCTCGGAAGCGCCCGAGGCGGGGCAGACGATCGGCCGAAGAGGGCCGGTCCACCGCGAGGACCCGGTCTGAGAGCCGCTTCAGGCGGGCATTGACAGCACGGGGGGCGCGATGGCAGACTGCGTCACGACTTCGCGGAAGTGGCGGAACTGGTAGACGCGCTAGGTTCAGGGTCTAGTGGGCTTACGCCCGTGGGGGTTCGAGTCCCCCCTTCCGCAAGCGAGATCGAGAGACGGCCCGGGAGCGTTCCCGGGCCGTCTTCGCTTGGGTCTTCAAGACCCTTCGCCCAGCCGTCCCGGCGCGTGCCGCTCGACGAGCCGCGCGCAGACCGCGGATTCCACGCGGGCCGCCTTCCGCCGCGACGCGCGCCCGGCCGCCTGCGACGCTCACTCCTCGGCGTAGATCCACTTCACCTCGCCCCAGCTCGGCTCGGCGATCGGGACCGCGGGAGGCTCGCCCGAATTCGGCAGTCCCGGCGTCGGGGCGAGTCCGTTGCCCAGCGGCTCAGTCGTCCCCGTGTACGGGTTCAGCGCGTCGTAGATCTGCCACGGCCCGGTGCCGTCGGGATTGCGACCCGTCGAGCGGTCGTCCTCGGCCTCGTAGGTGTTGAAGGCGTGCATGTCGACGAGCAGCGTGTCGCCCCCCGCGACCTGCCAGAGGAACACCCCGTCGCCCTCGTTCGACATGCGAAACCCGTACATCGAAATGCCGTTCGCCTCCTGCCACTGGACCGATTGGCTGCCGTAGATCACCCGCGCCTCGCCGACGCCCAGGATGTCGCCCGCCGCGAACCCGCAGGTCCAGAGGCCGGTCTCGTCGGCGAGCGCATACTCGGAGAGATCGACGTGCGCCGGACCCGGATTGTACAGCTCGACCCACTCGTCATCGCGCGAATGGTAGGCGCCGTTGCCATCCCAGTCGCTCGCCGGATCCGCCATGATCTCGTTCAGGCAGGGGGCCGCCTGCCCCGTCGCGCACAGCGCGGCCAGCAGGATCGTCGCGGCCAGAGCGTGCAGGGAAGCGCCCCGCACCCCGCGGCATACTCGCATCCGCATGGTACCTCCTCGTCGGAAAGCCGGAGCCGATGGCCCGCCGCCGGCGCAACGGCGACGGCGCGGGCCGACCACGAGGGGCGCGAAGCAAACGCGGGGCCAGAGGGGGATGCGGGACGAGCGGCTCCGGAGCGGCGGCCGCGCAAGACCAGGATCTTGCGGGAGTGTCCCGAGCAGGGAGTCGCGCGGGGCGAGCGCAGGCGACCGAAGGCTAGGGCACGATCCGCGTGCCCCCGCGTCCATGCCAGGCGTCGTTCAGCTGCGCCGGGGAGGTGATCAGCACCTCCTCGCCCCCGCTCTCCAGGAACCGGATGGCGCTCAGGATCTTCGGGCCCATGTTCCCGGGCGGGAAGTGGCCCTCCTTGTAGTACCGGCGCGCTTCGGCCAGCGTCAGGCGGTCGAGCAAACGCTGCTCGGGCTTGCGGAAGTGGATCGCGACCTGGTCGACGGAGGTGACGATGACGAGGCGCTTCGCGCCCGTCTCGCGCGCGAGGACGACCGAGGCGAGATCCTTGTCGATCACCGCCTCGACACCCTGGTAGACGCCCGGCTCGATCTCGACCACCGGCACGCCGCCGCCGCCCGCAGCGATCACGATGTGGCCCGCGTCGACCAGCGTGCGGATGATCGCGATCTCGACGATGCGCAGCGGATCGGGCGAGGGCACGATGTGCCGCCAGCCGCGCCCGGCATCTTCGGCCATGCGCCACTTGCGTTCGCGCCCGAGCCTGGTCGCCTCTTCCATGCTGTAGAAGGGCCCGATCGGCTTCGTGGGCTCGCGGAAGCCGGGATCCTCGGGATCGACGACAACCTGGGTGACGACGGTCGCGACTTCGCGCGCGATTCCCGCCCGGGCGAGCAGATTGCGCAGCACCTGCTGGGTCATGAAGCCGATGCCGCCCTGCGAATCGGCCCCGCAGATGTAGAGCGGCGTCGGCGGAATCATGTGCGCCGCCGCCTCGTTGCGGATCACGATGTTGCCGACGATCGGGCCGTTGCCGTGGGTGAGGACCACCCGCTCGCCCGCCCGCAGCATCTCGACCACCTGCCGCATGGTCGCCTCGGTGACCTTGAACTGCTCGTCGATCCGTCCCCCGCTGTTGCCCGGGATGAGCGCGTTGCCTCCCAGCGAGACGACGATTGGAGCCCGCATTCCGATCCTCCAGTCCCCCGGCCCGGCCTCCGCTCCTGGCCGCCGGAGGCCCTGCTGAAGAGAAGCCCGGCCGGAAGAGAAAGGGGAAGAGAGTACCAGAGGCGCGCGGGCGCTGCTAGCCCTTCTCGACGGTGCCGGCTGCCGAGTCGCCCGCGTCTCGCCCGCGGCGGATGGATCCCCAGCGTCTGACCCGCGCGTCAGAGCCGCGCGTCGATCTGCGCCGCCACCTGGCGGCCGCTGAGCAGCATGCCGCCGAAGATCGGCCCCATGCGCGGAGCGCCGTGGACGGCGTTCGCGCACATCCCCGTGGCATAGACGCCCGGGAAGAACTCCCGGGTGTTCTCGAGGATCTCCGCCTCGCCCCGCTCGGCGTGCATCGGACGCTCGCCGATCACCTGGCCGGTCGAGGTGTCGAGCTTCGCGCCGCTCTTGCGCTCGATCAGACGGGCGATCTCGGCCGCGTGCCCGGTGGCGTCGACGACGAAGCGGGCGCGCATCGAGACCGGGTCGACGTGCAGGCGGGCGAGAGCGACGGCGCTCCAGTTGATCACGAGCCCCGTCACCCGGCCTGCGACCAGCATCACGTCCTCGACGTCGATCAGGTTGTGGATGCGCGCGCCGGCCCGCATGGCCTGCGAACAGAGGGTCGAGACCGTCTCGATCGAATCGGCGCACCAGGTGTCGTCGGCGAAGCGCGCCACGTTCACCCCGAACTCGTCCAGGATTTCCTTGCCGGCCTGCTGGACGACGATCTCGTTGAACATGATCCCGCCACCCCACATGCCTCCGCCGACCGAGAGCTTGCGCTCGAGCACGACCACCTTGCGGTGGCGCTTGGCGAGGTAGTAGGCCGCGGTCAATCCCGACGGGCCCGCGCCCACGACCGCGACGTCGCATTCCAGGCTGTCGAGCAGCTTGCGGGTGAATCGCTCGATGATCGCGCGCGAGATGACGACTTCGTCGAGGGCCATCGCGTTCCTCCTGACCTCCCGGGCAGCCGCCTGCCCTGGCGGCCGCGCGCGCACCGGACGTTCGCGGAGGGACGGCGGCGGCGGGAGGCCCGAGATCTTAGAAGAGCCGCTGCGCAAGGAACAAGGGGCAACCCGCGGCCGGGTGAGACGGCCCCGGCGAGCGAAGCGCATGCGGGCTGACCGGACGAGGGCCGCGGGAGTAGACTGACGATCGCGCCGCGCGCGGAGAAGCGCGCCGCGTCCGCTGACTGAGGCACGCAGGCGCGCCCAGGGAGGTTCGATGACGGATCCCGCCCCTCGTCTGTCCGAGCGCTACGCGCGGATCGCCGCGCAGCTCACCGATCTCATGGCCCAGACGCCGGACCCGATCGCGCGCATGGCGACGGCGGCCGCCGTCCTCCATCACAAGATGCCGCATTTCTTCTGGACCGGCTTCTACCGCCTCGTCGGCGGCCGCTTGATCGCCGGGCCCTACCAGGGCCCTCTCGCCTGCGCGGTGCTTCCCGGTCCCGAAGGGGTCTGCTGGGCCGCCGTTCGGCGCGGCGAGGCGCTCCTCGTGCCCGACGTCCACGCGTTTCCCGGGCACGTCGCCTGCGACAGCCGCTCGCAGAGCGAGGTCGTCGTCCCGGTCCGCGATGCCGGCGGAGAGGTCGCGGCCGTCCTCGACGTCGACTCCGACCGGCCGGCCGCGTTCGGGACGATCGACGTCGCCGGCCTGCAGGCGGTCGCCGACCTGATCTACGCGGAGCGCTGAGCGGGGCGAGGCGGGGGGCCGCCGTCCCGGCGGTTCACGTCGATGCTCCCCCCGGCGGCGCGAGCGCTTCGATCCACGGGCGCCAATCGGGATACGCGCGCGCGAGCTCGCCCGCGCGGCCCGTCTCGTAGTCCTCGTACTCGAATCCCGGCGCGACGGTCGTCCCGAGGAGGGCGAAGCGGCCGCCCGCGCGCAGCCGCGCGCCCTGCCATACGCCCGCCGGGACGACGACCTGCACTTCCTCGCCCGCCTCGAGATCCGGCCCGAGACGCACGATCGCCCCGCTCCCGTCGGGCCTCAGGTGCAGCATCTCGACCGGGTCGCCGAGGTAGAAATGGAAGATCTCGTCGCTGCGCAGGCGATGGAGCGACGAACGCGTCTCGGGTGTGAGCAGGTAGTAGATCGCGGTCGAGACGCTGCGCGACCCGAGTCGCTCGCTCGAGCGGTAGCTCTCGACGAAGTAGCCGCCCTCCTGCGGATGGGCCCGCAGCTTCAACTTGTCGATCAGCATCCGCGCGTTCACCATGGCCGCCTCCCTGGCGCCGATCCCTCATCCCGCCCGCACCCGAACGTCCAGCCCGGCGTCCGTGGCTTCTCCTGCGCCGATCCGCCGAAGCGCTTCCTCGAGCGGCCCGAAGCCCGGCCGCAGGCGATGCGCCTCCGCATACCAGCGTCGCGCCTCGTCCCGCCTGCCCGCTTGCTCGAACGTGAGACCGAGATTGAAGACGGGCTCGAAGAGACCGGGGGCGATGTCGTGCGCGGCATGGAAGCGCGCGAGCGCCTCGGCGGCGCTCCCCGTCTCGCGGAGCACCACTCCCCAGTTGTTGAGCACCCAGGGGTCCCGGGGCGCAAGGGCATGCGCCTTCGCCAACGCCTCGAGAGCGCCCGCGACGCGGCCTTGCGCGTGCAGCGCCTGGCCGAGTCCGCTCCAGGCGTCGGCCTCGCCGGGCGCGCGGTCGATCGCGCGGCCGAAGGCCTCGGCCGCCCGCGCCGCGTGCCCGCGTCGCAGGGACAGATCTCCGGCGAGCAGCCACGACAGCTCTTCTCGTGCACCCAGAAGAAACGCGCCCGCGAGATCGGCTGCCACTCGTCCGGCCTCCGGAAAATCACCGCCGGCGAGAGCCAGCGCCGCACGCTCGCGGAGGAAGTCGCCCGGGCGGACGAGGAGGTCGATCGCTCCCGTGCAGGCCCGGCCGGCCGTCCCTAGGTCGCCTTGCGCCCGGGCGGCATTCTTGAGCGCCTCCCAGCCGCCCGCATGCAGAGGACGGAGAGCCGTCAGCTCACGCGCCGCCGCCACTGCGTCGCCGCCGCGCGCGCGCCCGGGACTCCCCCGCCCTTCGCCGGCCGCATCGCCGGCCGGCCTCTCGGCCCCCGTCTCGGGATCACGCGCCCGGGACCAGAGCACGCGCTCATGCCAGGGCGCTTCGCGGCCCGTCGCGTATCCGCGGGCGGGGTGCGAGAGCCGGTCCAGGCCCGCACGGAGATCTTCTGCCGATGGGATCTCGAGACGCGCGCGCGTTTCCGCGCTCACGACCGCTCCCTCGCTCACGAGAGCCAGGCGAAGATCCTCCTCCGCCGCGCGTAGCTCCGCATGCGCGGCGCCCAGCCAGGAGGGCCCGCGTTCGCGCAGGAACCGGGGATCGCGCGCGAGCAGCACGGCGAGAATGAGGGCGAAGAGCAGGAAGATCGCGAGGAGCTGGCTCGCCGGGCGCGGCGCGCGGAGAGCGGCGAGCGCACCCGCGAGCGCGCAAGCCCCCGCCGCGGCCCAGGCAAGCGCTCCGAGCGGCAGGAAGAGCGGCGCCTGGAGAAAGGCGAAGGCGACGAGGAACGCCGCGGCCAAGCGCGCCGAGCGCGCGGGGAGCAACGTGGCGATCGTCGTCGTTCCGGCCGCCCGGTCGCCTTCGCCGTCTCCCAGGTCCTTCGCGACGAAGCCGAAGGTGATCCCGAGAACGAGCGGGAGCGCGACCGCGCGAGGGAAGACCCACGGCGTCATCTCCTGGGCGAAGAGCGAGAAGCCGGCCGCCATGGAGGTGAGCGAGAGGAGGGCGAGCGTGAAGGTCGCGACGAACGGGATGCGCTTCAGCCGGACGGGAGGACGCGAGTAGAGCCAGGAGAGGACGAGGCAGGCGGCGACGAGCAGAAACGGCGCGTAGCCCGCGCACAGCGCGAGGAAGAGCGCGACCGCGGCCGCCGCGGCGCCGATCCGCTCGAGGGAGTCGACGTCGCAGACCCGCGCAACGAGCGGCCGCGCGCGCCGGTTCACGCCGTCCGCGACGGTATCGGCGAGATCGTTCCAGCAAACGGCGGCCACGTACGCGGCCGCGACCGAGACCCAGAGAACCGCGCAGGCGGTCCAGTCGACCGGGTTCGCGAAGGCGCCGGGCAGGGCGTCGCGATAGACGAGCCAGGCGAGCAACACGCCGAGCGGCGCAAGGCCGGTGTAGTGCAGCATCCGCATGCCCGCGACGCGCCGCGCGAGGGCGGAGAAGCGCGCCGGATCCAGCTCGCGCGCGAAGAGCAGGCCGACGCCGAGGAAGGGCAGCGCGAGGACGAGCGCGTGCCGCGCGCTCTCGTTCGCGACGAGCCCGCGCAGCTGATAGGCGGCCACGTAGGCCTCGGCTGCCGGCAGTCCGGGGAGCCCCAGGCGCGCGAAGAGCGCGGGCCACGCGCCGAGCAGCGCCATGAGGAGGAAGCCGCCGCCCATTGCGGCGGCCGCGCGCCAGGCGGTGGAGAAGGCGGAGAGGCCGCACTCGCGCCCGGCGGACACGAGCGCGGCTTCGCCGCCCGGAGCGGTGAGCGCCGCCCCGCGGCCGCGGAGCAGGTGCACCGCATAGAGGCCGAGCAGCAGGACGGCGAGGAGGATCTCGACTCTCTGGCCGGGAGAGATCTCGCCCACCTCGCCCCCGGGATCCCAGAAGCGCCAGAGGATCGATCCGGCCGCCTGCAGGTAGCGCAGATCGTAGCCCCTGCCGCCCGAGACGACGGCATCGACGAGCGGCGCGACGAGGAGGACGGCGAACCCGGCGGCGACCGCGCGGGCGATCCGCGCCGGTTCTCCCCGCGTGATCCAGCGCACCCACAGCGCGAGGAGCAGGAAGAGCGTCACGTAGAAGAGCGGGAAGTGCAGGAAGACCATGGGCGCCGAGACTTCGGGCCGCCAGTCGAAGCCCATCGCCCGGCCGGCTTCGAACACGCTCTCGAGCAGGTTGCGGCCGAAGATCCAGGCGCCGAGGAGCACGGCGGTGCCCCAGGGAGTCTGCGCTCCCCGCTCGAAGGGTGCGAAGAAACGCTCCAGGCCCGCGCGGCGGGCGGGCCTGGAGGTATGCCGGTTCATGGCGTCCTGCAAGCGACCCCGCGTGCTACTCGCTGAGCACCAGCCTTCCGGTCGTCGTCCGGCCGCCCGCCGTCAACCGCGCGAAGTAGACGCCCGCGGGCACCGGCTGCAGCCACTCGTCGAAACCGTCCCAGGTCACGGTGTAGCTCCCCGCCGTCTGTCCCTTCTCGACGAGCCGGCGCACGATGCGCCCCGTCACGTCGAGCACGCAGACTTCGACCGCTCCGGCGGAGCCGTTCGGCACGGAGTAGCGCACGCTGATCATGCCGGTGGCCGGATTGGGGAAGGCGCTCACGTCCGCGCGCACGACGGGCGCGGAGGTTTCCGCGACTCCCGAGAACGGCACCGGAGGCCAGTCGGCGAAGCCGCCGTTCACGACGAGCGCGAAGGGCTGCGGGCCATGGGGAACGTTGTAGCCGCGGACATCGATGTGCCAGGAGCCCGCCGCCGGGCTGTTCACGCGCACGCACTCTTCGACGTTCGCGCGGTCGTAGCTCCCGCCTGCCGCCGATACGCCGCCGCTGAAGACGTTGCCCTTGTACTGCACGCCGCTCGGCGAGGTGACGGTGAGATCGAGATCGTTGATCAGCTTGATGCCGGTCCCGGCCGTGCCCGGATAGTCGGTCCAGACCACGGTGACGTGGAGCGGCTCGGCCGGGACGTCGACGTCGACGTCCAGCGACCACGAGACCCCCGTCGTCAAGCCGGGAACGAGATCGAGGGCGACCAACTCGCGCAGGTCGCCGTCGAAGTAGAGCGACCGGTCGAGCAGCAGGCGCCCCCAGCCTTCGTTGTGATTGGGGATGTTGGCCGTCCCCATGTCGCGAGTGCTCGAGACGAGCGTCGCCTTGACGAGCGCGGCGCTGGCCAGGACCGGCTCAGCGCCTCCCGCCGTGCCGAGCGGGTAGTAGCCGTCGGCGAAGTACTGGCGCACGTCGAGGGCGAGGCCGGCGACGCACGGAGTCGCCATCGAGGTGCCCATGAATGGGTCGGCGACGGTCGCGCAGGTCGGCGTCGGCGGATTGCCCGTGTTGTTGTCGACCGAGCGGATGTAGAGGCTGGTCGAGCCGCCCGGAGCGGTCACGGTCGGCTTGTAGCGGGGATCGGACGCGCTCGCCGGCCCGCGGCTCGAGTAGTTCGCGACCACGTCCTGGTTGGGCGCCTGCTCGGTGGCGCCCACGGTGACGCAGTTCTTCGCCGTCCCCGGCGATCCGACGGTGTTCAGATTGGGGCCGGAATTGCCCGCCGCGAAGCAGATCAGGTAGTCCTTGTGGTTCCACATCCAGTTGTCGACGTCGACGGAGTAGCTGTCGTACTCGTTCGTCGTGCTGCCCCAGCTATTCGTGTGCACGCGCGCGCCGCGCGTGTAGCTGTCGTTGAACGCGGCGGTGAGGCTCGCCGGCGGAGTGATCGTGCCGAGATTGCAGGACGACCAGTCGTCGGCGCCGATGTCCTGCACGGTGAGCTTCGCCTTGTAGGCCATCCCATTGTAGGCGATCGTGCCGGGATTGATGTAGGACTGGTCGCCGAGCATCGTCCCCGCCACGTGGGACCCGTGGCCCGTGTCGCAGCCGTCGTAGGCGGCGCCGCCGCCGAGGGTCGTGTAGTGGATGACCTTGCGGTGCGTGGGCCCGGGCGGGGCGTTGCCGATCTCGCGGAACCAGCAGCTGTTGTAGTCGACGCCCGTGTCCATGATCGTCGCGATCTGGCCCTCGCCGTGCAGGCCGTGGTCCCAGATGGGGGTCCAGCCGTTCACGTTGCTCTGGACCACCCAGCAGGTCGTGCTGTTGGCGGCGAAGTACTCGGGCTCCTCCTCGATCCACCACACCTGAGGAATGCGCGCGAGCGGGATCAACGCTTCCTCGGGCAACTCCGCGCGGAAGCGGCGCGAGAAGCCGTCGTCGGTGTATTCGAGCACGCGTCCGCCGAGAGCCGCGATCCGCTCCGCGACGATCTCGGGCTCGCTGAAGACGCGCGCGATCAGGCGGAGATCGGTGAGCGCGATCCGCTCGGGCGTGCGCAGCTCGAGCTCCCCGATCCCGGGGGCGAGCTTGTACGCGGGATGAAAGGGCCCGATCCACGCGGTGCCGGGCAGCTCGGCCGCGCGAGCGAGGGCCTCGGGCGCCAGGCCGGCCAGGAAGGCGCACTCGGGAACCGCGCCGTAGAGGACGGCGCCCGCGTTCTCGAGTCCGGCCTTCCACTCCTCGGTGACGGGGCCCGAAGACTGCACCAGGTAGATACCCCAGGTGTCGCGCTCGCTGTCCGCGACCGCCAGCTCGGCGGGAAGGAGCGGGGTTCCGAGATCCGGGTCGAAACGGTAGGCGGCGAGGTCGATCGTCCGCGCATCCGCGGATGAGGTCAGGAGGGCCAGGAGGATCAGGGAGGAAAGCACGACGCCACGCACGAAGAGCCTCCTTTCGATGGAAGAGCCGATCGACGGAAGTGCCCGATCGTCTGTCTGCCTGATGCGAACGGGAAGCCGGTCGAGGCGGGCCGCAGAACGAACGAGGGCCGGGGGCCCTCCCCTTCGAACCGCTTGGAGGCGAGGGCCCCCGGGCCTTCCCGGTCCGCCGGCACGCCGCCTCGGCGCACGTGCGGGACAGGCTCGGATATCATTTTAGCGGCCGCAAGGGGGCCCGGTCAACGCGCGGTGTCCCCCGCCGCGTCCCCCACGCTCAGCCGAACAGACGCCGCTCCACGATCTCGCAGATGACGTGCCCGGCCAGGATGTGCGCCTCCTGGATCCGGGGCGACTCCTCGGAGTCGATGTGGAGCGCATAGTCGGTGATTTTCGCCAGCTCGCCGCCCGAGCGGCCGGTCCAGCCGAAGGTGATCATGCCGATCCGCCGGGCCAAGCGGACGGCTTCCAGCACGTTGGCGGAGTTCCCGCTCGTCGAGATCGCGACCGCGACATCTCCGCGATTGCCGATTCCCGGCAGTTGGCGGGCGAAGACATGCTCGAATCCGTAGTCGTTGCCCACAGCCGTGAGGGCGCTCGAGTTGGTCGAGAGCGAGATGGCGGGCAGCGACGGGCGGTCGAGGTAGAGGCGTCCGGCCAATTCCGCGGCCAGGTGCTGGGCATCGGCCGCGGAACCCCCGTTGCCGAAGAAGACCACCTTGCCGCCGCCGCGGATGCAGTCGTAGAGGATCTGCACCATGCGGGCGATCATGGGCGCCTGCTCGAGCAGCTTCTGCTTGACCCGCATGCTCTCGCGCACCGCGTTCTCGACCGCCTGCATGCTTCCCGCTTCCTCGTTGTTCATGCTTCCTCCTCGGCCTGTCTCGCCTCGTCCTCCAGCGCTCGGCCCTCTCGTGCCCGACCCTCTGGCGACTCGATTTCTCTCGCCCGGCCCGCCGGCCCGCCTCCCGGTTGCGCGGCGAACGCTTCGATCGCAGCGACGAGCGGGTCCCAGCCGTACTTGCGCTTCTGCTCGCGCACGCCCGTGCGCAGCCGTTCTTCCCACCCTTCTTCGTAGAACCGCACGATCTCCCGCGCGAGGGCGGCCGCATCGCCGGGTGGCACGATGAATCCGCTCACCTCGTGCGGGACGACCTCGGCCAGCCCGCCCACGTCGGTGCAGATGACCGGCGTGTCCAGCTGGTAGGCCACCTGGATGATACCGCTCTGCGTCGCCGTCCGATACGGCAGGACGACGGCATCGGCCGCGGAGAAGTAGAGCGCGACGCGATCCTCGGGAATGTAGTCCGCATGGAAATGGACCGCCCCCGCGAGTCCGGGCGCCTCGGCGGCCGCGCGCGTCCGCGCCTCCCCCTCGTAGAACTCGCCGGCCACGAGCAGCTGCGCCCCAATCCGCTCGCGCACTGCGGGCAGCGCCGCGAGCAGGAGATCGAGCCCCTTGTAGGCGCGGATGTAGCCGAAGAAGAGCAGCAGCGGTCCGGGCCCGAGGCCGAGCCGCTCGCGGGCCGCGCGCTTGTCGATGCGCTCGCCGAAGACGTGGTAGATCGGATGCGGCACGAGCCGGAAGTCGGCGTCCGGACGGACGGCGAGCAGATCGTCGCGCACCGAGGCCGACATCACCACGAACCCGTCCACGGGCGCGAGCGCGTAGCGCGTGAGCGCCCGGTCGAGCGGCCGGCGCTCGTGCGGGAGGATGTTGTCGCAGACGAAGACGACCCGGGCGCCCGTCCAGCGCTTGACCCACCGGGAGACCGAGCCGAACGCGGGGGCGAAGAAGGGCATCCAGTACTTGAAGAGCAACAGGTCGGGCCGCTCCCTCGCCGCGCGGCGCGCGGTGCGCCACCAGCTCCAGGGCCCGATCGAGTCGAGCACCGGATCGGCTTCCATGCGGACGGCCGCACCCGCCTCCCGGTCCGCGACCATCTGGGTCTTTCCCGGAAAGAGCAGGCCGGGATACTGGCGCGTGAAGGAGAGGAAGCGGACCGTGTGGCGCCGGGCGAGCTCGGCGGCGAGGATCGCGTTGAAGTGCGCGATCCCGCCCCTCATCGGCCAGGCGGTGCCGATGTAGACGATCTTCATGGCCTACTCCGGCACCTGCCAGCTCTGCAGGCCCCGCTCCTCGAAGGCGAAGGGCACGATGCGTCCGCCCCGTTCCGCAAGCGCGGCCGCGACAGCGCTCTTGCGCGCGATCGGGCAATAGAAGAGGAGGTGCCCGCCGCCGCCCGCGCCCAGGATCTTCCCGCCCAGCGCGCCGGCGTCCATGGCGGCCGCGTAGAGTCCGTCGATGGTCGGGTTCGTGATCGCTTCGGCGAGCCGCTTCTTCGCCTCCCAGGCGGTGTGCAGCCCGCGGCCGAAGTCGTCGAGACGCTGGCGGAGAAGGAGGTTCTTCAGCTCGACCGCGAGCCGCTTGAGCTCGTCGAGCCCCGCGACCGCCTCGGGCGCGCCTTGCCGGTAGCGCTCCATCTGGGTATCGACGATGCGCGCCGAAGTGCGCGAGTCGCCCGTGTAGGCGAGCAGGAGATGGTACTCGAGCTCGTTCACCGTCTCCCGGGGGATGCGCAGCGGATTGACGATGGTCTGCTCGCCCAGGAATTCGATGAAGTTGAAGCCGCCGAACACGGCCGCGTACTGGTCCTGGCGGCCTCCGCTCAAGCGCGCGTCCAGCCGCTCGATTTTGTAGGTGGTCTCGGCGATGGCGTACGGCGTGAGGGTGACGCCCAGCCAGCGCCCGATCCCGCCGACCAGGGTTGCGACCACCGTCGAGGAGGAGCCGAGCCCGCTTCCCGGCGGGGCGTCGCAGTGCAGCGTCACCTCGACGCCGCCCGGCAGTCCCCCGAGGGAATCGCGGAAGTGGTTCAAGGTCGCGATCGGCAGATCCAACTCGCCGTCGAAGCGGATCCGGCCGTCCGGATAGGTACGCCGCACGCCATAGTCGAGCGAGGCGATCTCGACGCCGGCCGGCCGCGGGCGGACGCTCGCCCAGGCGTACTTGTCGATCGTCGCGGACAGGACGCAGCCGCCGCGCTCCTCGGGGTAGGGCGAGACATCGGTCCCGCCGCCGCAGAAGCTGATCCTGAGCGGCGCCTTCGCGCGGTAGATCATGCCTTTCCCCCCGGTCTTCCGGTTGCGCGTCGCCCGACCCGCGCGCGCGGAACCGGAAGAAGGTCACGATGAGGGAAAACCGCGCCGGACTCAAGGGGCGGACCGGGGCGTGGCGGGGGCGAGAGGCCGGCCGGGAAGGCGGGCGAGGGGATGGACGCAAGACCGGGCGAGACACCCGGCCGAAGGGTAGCCAAGCGGCCGGGGGACGCGGCGCGCGATGCCGGGAGGGTGCGCCGGGCCATCAAGCGGAATGCGCTGCCCGCGCGGCCGCGGGCAGCTCGCGGCAGGCGCGTTCCCATCGCTCGGGCGTGCCGATGTCGCAGAACCAGGCCTCCGTGCGCCACGCCCAGACGGGACGGCAGGCGACCCACGCAGGCAGGATCTCGCGCTCGAGGCTGGCTGGGCCTTCGTGAACCGCCTCTTCCAGAAAGACGCGCGGCACCGCGTAGATTCCGGCGTTCACCCAGGCCTCCCCCGCCGCGCCCTTCTCTTCGAACCCGTTCAGCCGCCCATCTTCCGCGATCCGCAGCCGGCCGTAGTCCCGCGCGTCCGCCACGCGAACGGCCGCGAGCGCCAGCTCCTCCGCATGCTCCGTCTGGAAGTCGAGGAAGGTGCGCAGGTCGAGCGAGCAGTAGGAATCGCCGTTCAGGACGAGGGCCCGCCGCTCGACGAAGGGCCGGATCCGATGCAGTGCGCCGCCCGTGCCGAGCGGCCGGTCTTCGGGCAGGAAGAGGACCTCGAGACTCGGATGCAGGGCCAGCTCTCCGGCCAGCGCGTCGGGGAAGATCTCGCTGCGGTACCCGGTCAGCAATCCGACCCGCTTGGCTCCCGCGCGGGCGAGCGCGTCGAGCAGGTACCCCAGGAACGGGCGGCCCCCGACCGGCACGAGGGGCTTGGGCAGACCGGTCGCGCCCGCCAGGCGCTCGCCCTTCCCGCCCGCGAGGATGAAGACCGGTACGTCCGTTGCCGCCACGCGACCGCCCTCACTCCCGCGCCGCGCCCGCCCGAGCAACGGCGCGCCGCCTCACTTCTGCGCCGCGCCCACCTCGACCGGCATGGCCGCCATGCGCTCCATCAGATCGACCACCCGGCACGAATAGCCCCACTCGTTGTCGTACCAGGAGACGGTCTTCAGCAGGCGGTCGCCGAGCACTGCCGTCACGAGCGAATCGAAGATCGACGAGTGGCTGTTGCCGATCACATCGCTCGAAACGATCGGCTCGGTCGAGTACTCGAGGATGGTGCGCATCGGCCCGGCCGCCGCGGCGGCGATCGCCGCGTTGACCGACGCCACCGTGACCGGCCGCTCCATCTCGGTGACGAGATCCACGATCGAGCCGTCCGGCACGGGAACGCGCATGGCGATCCCGTCCAGCTTGCCCTGGAGGCTGGGCAGCACCTTGCCCACCGCCTTGGCCGCCCCAGTGGTCGTCGGGATGATGTTCTCGGCCGCGGCCCGCGAGCGGCGCAGATCCTTGTGCGGCACGTCGGCGAGGCGCTGGTCGTTCGTGTAGGCGTGCACCGTGGTCATGATGCCCTTCACGATGCCGAACTGCTCGTCGAGCACCTTCGCGATCGGAGCGAGGCAGTTGGTCGTGCACGAGGCGTTCGAGATCAGCCGGTGCTCGGGGCGCAGGATGTGGTCGTTCACTCCGAGAACCACGGTCGCGTCGATTTCGTCCTTGGCCGGCACCGTCAGGAGCACCCGCTTCGCGCCCGCGTCGAGATGACGGGTGATCTCGGCCCGGGTGCGGAAACGCCCCGTCGCCTCGACGACGAAGTCGACGTCCAGCTCGCGCCAGGGGAGTGCGCTCAATTCGGGGATCGCCGTCATGCGGATCGTGTGGTGGTTGACCCGGAAGATGTCGCCCTCGAGCTCGATGCGCCCCTCGAAGGTGCCCATCACCGTGTCATACTTGAAGAGGTAGGCGAGGCCCTTGTTGTCCGCGATGTCGTTGATCGCGACGACCTCGCTGTCAGGGCGCTCGGCCAGGATGCGCAGCACCGTGCGGCCGATGCGCCCGAACCCGTTGATCGCCACTCGCATGGTCCCTTCTCCTTCCTCGACGTCCCGGGCGCGACCCCGGGCGGACCCTTGCCCCGGCGCCGCGTCCCGCGCGGCCCGCCGGCTACCACCACTGGGCCAGCTTCTGGATCAGCTCGACCACGCGCGCGGCATAGCCCCACCCGTTGTCGTACCAGGTGAGCGTCTTCACCATGTTGCCGCCGATCACCATCGTGGCGAGAGAGTCGAAGATCGCCGAGTGCGAATTGCCGACCACGTCGCTCGAGACGATCGGCTGGTCGCTGTACTCGACGATGTTGCGATAGCGCCCCTCGGCCGCGCTCCAGATGAGACTGTTCACCTGGTCCCGGGTGACCTCGCGCTCCATCAGGGTGACCAGATCGACCACGCTGCCGTCGGGGACCGGCACGTTCATCGCGAGCCCCGAGATGCGCCCGTTCATCTCGGGCACGATGCGCTCGACGGCCATGGGCGACCAGGTGGAGGCGGGGATGATGTTCTCCGCGGCGGCCCGCGAACGGCGCAGCTCGCTGTGCGGCACATCGGCCAGGCGCTGGTCGTTCGTATAGGCGTGGATCGTGGTCATGAAGGCCTGCCGCACGCCGAAGCCGTCCAGGAAGATCTTGACGATCGGGGCGACCGCGTTCGACGTGCACGACCCGTTCGAGACCATGCGGTGCTCGGGCTTCAGGTCGCCCTCGTTCACTCCCATGACGACCACCAGATCGATCGCGTCGCGCGGCGGAGTCGTCAGGATCACCTTCTGGGCGCCGGCGTCGAGATGCTTCTGCAGCCACTCGCGCGTGCGGTAGCGCCCGGTGGCCTCGACGACCACCTGCACGCCGTACTGCGCCCAGGGCACCTCGCCCGGCTCGCGCGCGCTCAGCATGCGGATCTGCCGCCCGCCGATGTACATGAAGCCGTCCGCAACCTTGAACGACTCCTTGAAGTGTCCGTGAACGGTGTCGAAGCGCAGCAGATACTCGAGCGCCTTCGGATCGGCGATGTCGGAGATCGCGACGATGTCGAAGTCGGGAATGGCGCGCGAGATGCGGAAGATGTTGCGCCCGATGCGGCCGAAGCCCATCAAACCCACGCGAATGGCCATTGCGTGACCTCCCTGTCCTGCCCCGGGTCCGAAAGCGTTCCCGCTCAGGATCATCGGCCGGATCGCGCGCCTCGTCGAGCGTTCGTCGAAGGCGCGCTTCCCCGCCGTCCCGGCGGCCCGCCCCTGCCCATCCCTGACCGGATCGCTCCGCAGGATCGCTCCGAAGCGCTTGCGGCCCGAGCCCGCGGGCGGCGATAATGGCCTTCCCCGAGCGAAACGTGCATCGCGACTTGCGCCGAGCGAGCGACCGGCACCGGAGCGGCGGCGCGTCTGGTACCCGCCGATCCTAACACGGGTCCCGGAAGCGAGAAACCCGATCGACGCAGGCAATGGACCGAGGAAGGAGGAGCGGGATGACCAGGCGGTGGAACGGCTCAGCAGGCGCGGCGGACCAGGGAAGGACGGCATGGCGGTCCGAGGCGGCGGAACGCCCGGTGCCCTGCGCGGCGGGTGGGCGCGGCCCGGCCGCAACGAGAGCGGGTTCGATCGTGGCCTTCCTTCTCCTCGCCGCCTGCGTCATGGCTTCCCCCACGGGTGCCCAAGCGACGGCGGGCGGGCAGCCGGACTGGTCCGCGCTTCGTTCCCGCGTGGTCGATCTCGAGACCTTCATGCCCGGGGAAGAGACCGGCTTGCGCTCGGTGGGCTTCGTCCTCGACGGCCTCCCGGGCATCCTCACCTGCTACCGGCTGGTGAACGGCGCCGATCGCGTCGTCGTGCGCGCGAAGGGCGGTGATCCGATCGAGACGCGGCGCTGCCTCGCCGCCGATGCGGCCGCCGATCTCATCCTCCTCGATGCGCCCCAGCCTGCCGCCGGCCTTCCCGCCGGCCCGATCGACCTTCTGGCACCCGGGCAGAGAGCATTCGCGTTGCTGCCGCCCGCGAGCCACGAGCCGGCCATCCCGGTCCCCGCGCTCTCCTCCATGGTCGGTCCCGGCCCCGCTTCGTTCCTCGCCGTCGCGCCGCTCGGGCCGAGCGGTGCCCCGCTCGCTGATTCCCTCGGACGCGTCGTCGGGATCCGCGAGCTGATGCGGGACGGCGGGAACGAAGCCGCCTGCGCGATCCCGGTCGAGCGCGCGCTCGGCGTCTTTGCGAACGTCCGCACCGCAGAGCCGCGCGACCTGCGCGCCCTGCCTCCCGCCGCCGCCTGGACGCGGGCGGACACGCGCGAAGGGGCGGCGATGTTCGGCGCCGCGCTCAGCCGCATCCGCCGTCTAGACGCGGCCGAGCCGTATCTGAAGCGCGCGGTCGAGCCGCCCGCGGATGTGGCCGCGCTCCTTGAATGGGGCATGCTCCTGCAGAACCGCGGCGATTTCGCCGGCGCGGAATCCGCGTATCGCCGCGCGCTCGAACTGCAGCCCGACCTCGCGGAGGTCCACCTCTTCCTCGGCGCCTGCCTGCAGAGCAGCGGGGCCCACGCGCGGAGTCTCGAGGTCTACGAGGAGGGCCTGCGCCGCCAGCCGGGGTCCGCGCGCCTGCACGTCAATCGCGGCGGCATCCTGTTCACGCAGCAGAAGCGCGATCTCGCCGAGAGCGAGTTCCGCGAGGCGCTGCGGCTCACGCCCCACCTCGGCGTGGCGCATTACAACCTCGGCGTGCTGTTCGTAGTCGAAGGGCGCCTGGCGGAGGCGCGCGAAGTGCTCGCGTTTCTGAAAAAGGAGAAGAGCGGGTTCGCCGCGCAGTTGGAGAAGACCTCCGCGGGGCGCCTGACGGGCGCCAACCGCTAGGCGACACGCGCTCTACGCCTGGGGCGGGCCGCCGCCGCCGGCCGCGGATGCAAGCGGTTTCCGGACGGAACGCAGGGCTCTTTTCGGGGGAGGGCCGCATGGCTAACTGCCCTCTTTCCAGAGGTAACCGCCCGTCTTTTCATCACAAGGCACTTGACCGCTGCGACGGCGGTTCCCTATAATTGATCCCGTAAGTCCTGAACCGGGACGGCCGAGCTTCGCGCTTGAATCCCTCGCGGTGAAGGTTTCCTGGTTGCGGAGAGAGAGAGCAGCCAACACTAGGAACGAGATCCGCGTGCGGGAGAGGCGATCCTTCGGGTTCGGGTGATGCTCAGAAAATCATTCGGTCGGGGGGAATGGCGGGAAGCGCTTCTCCCAGGTTCTTGGGCGAAAAGGAGGAACAGCATCATGAGGTATGCAGTACTGGCAGCGGCGATCGGGCTGGTGGTCCTGGCGGGAGCGGCCAACGCGACGATTCCCGAGCGGTCTTTGTGCACCGTGACTCCTTGTGACGCGAACGGGGGCGTGATCGTCGTTCCGGACTACAATATCGAGACCGGCACGGTGCAGCCTTCCCCTCATGCGGCCTTCACGGTGAACGTCCGCAACGCGAACAACGACGCGATTCCCAATGCGTATGTCGAGCTGATCCTCGGCATTCCGGGCAATCACTGGCTCTGCAATGACGCCGTGTTGACCGGCACGACCGACCCTCTCGGCGACGTGAGCTTCAACATCTCGGGCGGCGGCTGCACGATGAACGTGAACGCGCTGCGCATCATCGCGAACAACTACCCGATTCGCGAGTACGACGTGGTGAAGAGCCCAGACTATGAGAACGGCGTCAGCAACGGCACGGTCGATCTGGCCGACTTCGGCTACTTCGCCGCTTGCTACGGCACGAGCAACTGTCCCTGCACCGACTATAAGAACTCGGGCCTGACCGAACTCGAGGACTTCAGCATTTTCGCGGAGAGCTACGGCTACGCTTGCCAGGAGCTCGTTCCCTGAGCGCCCTGCGAAGCGTTCTCGCCACCTCCTAGGAATGGAAAGCG
>Ga0316622_100000240_pt1 | contig 29707 bp, 20 predicted proteins | sample OWC_Aug_OW2_C1_D_FD_207646 | JGI IMG/M metagenome (GOLD analysis project Ga0316622, IMG submission 207646) | Wetland soil microbial communities from Old Woman Creek delta, Ohio, United States - OWC_Aug_OW2_C1_D5_C | ecosystem: Environmental > Terrestrial > Soil > Wetlands | place: USA: Ohio... | reverse complement strand
GGGCGAATCCCGGTAGTGGCAAGGTTGACCTGTCCTACTTCGCGAAGCTCACTCAGCGGAGCGGCGAGGACTGGGACGACGTGAAGGTCGTCCTCTCAACGACCACGCCGGTGCTCGGAGTCACCGCGCCGGAGCCGAATCCGTGGTACCTTGCTCTGCTTGATCCGGAGCGGCCCGCGTACAAGAGGATGGAGGCGATGCCGGCGCCCGGCGCAGCGTCCGACATGGTCGGACTGCAGGCGGGCATCATGGCTGAGAGGGCAGAGGAGATCCAGCCGGTTGAGACTGGCATATCGCTCCAGTACGTCATTCCCGGCCGCGTCAGCCTGAAGTCAGGCGAGCAGGCGAAGAAGCTCGGGCTGAAGCAGATAGCTCTCCCGGCTGAATTCGAGTACTACACTCTGCCGCGTTCGGGGCAGCAGGCGTACCTGACCGGCAACCTGGCCAACACGAGCGACTTCGTGTTCCTGGCCGGGGACGGCAACACCTACGTCGGCGACGAGTACACCGGCTCGACGTGGCTGCCGAACATCGCTCCGCAGGAGTCGACGCTACTCAGCTTCGGCATTGACGAGCGGGTCAAGGTTAAGCGCGAGCTGGTCAAGAGCTTCAAGTCCAAGGGCGGGCTCTTCTCCAAGACCGAGAAGCAGAGCTTCGTCTATCGCACCACGGTCGAGAACTACATCTCGAAGCCCGCAGTCATCAAGGTCATGGAACAGGTTCCGGTTTCCCGGCAGGGCGAAATCAAGGTTACGGTCACCAAGGTCGAGCCGAAGTTCCTCGAAGAAGACAAGGACAAGGGAACCTACACCTGGAAGCCGACGGTCGAGACGAGAGGCAAGTTCACGATCGACTTCGAGTTCACGGTCGAGTACCCGGCCGGCAGACGGGTGCAAGGACTCTTCTAGAAGGGGACATAGCCGCCAAATGGGGACTGTCCCTTCGCAGGGCCCTGTGCGACTCCTAGGGACTGTCCCCATTTAGCCCGGATCGTGTCCCAAGTCCGCGCGCCGGGGCAGGCTTGCCGCCTGCCCCGTTTCGCTTATGCCTAGCTTGTGAGCGTTTCGCAGTCACCTTCACCCGGGTCGTCTCAGAGTAGGTCTGGGACATGATCCGAATTGTCGGACAATTGGCCGCGGCGGCCCCTATCCGACAGCGCGGTCATGTCCCGCGCCAGGGCTAGAGGAGTAGAAGTCATCGGCGCCGGGTTGGCCGGGTGCGAGGCGGCGCTGCAGTGAGCTCGCAGGGGCGTGCCGGTCAGGCCAGATTCCTGGCGAACTCGCCGGCGCGTGATTCGAAGAAGCGCTTGACCTCGGCCCAGTCGGCGCGCATCAGCAGCCGGGGGTCCGGCTCAGCGTCGGCGTCGACGAACCACGTTAGGCTCTTGAGCACGTGCTGGTAGTGGATGCCTGTCTCGGCGAACCGACCTTTGAAGATGCCGATGGCCTCGGCAACCGATAGGGTCCTCAGCGTGAAGCAGGCATAGACGTCGCAGAAGTCGCGGCGACTGCCGCGCTGTGACAGGGTCTTGAACTTCTCCGCCAGGATGTCGCGCCAGTCGGCAACCCTGGCTGAGAGATACTCAACGGTTGGATGCTTGAGCGGCACCGGGTAGTGCAGGAACGAGAGCTTGACCCCGGCTATCCGGCAATAGAGCGTGCCCTTGCTGACGAGCGTTTCGGAGTAGCCGGGTCTTTGTTCCAGCCGACGGGCCAGCGAGACCGGGTCGAATTCAGTCGCTGTGAAGAAGTCCAGGTCCTCGGAAACGCGGTGCCCAAGTTGGAGCGCGAGGCCGGTTCCGCCGGCAAGGTAGAAGCCTTGCCGCGCAAGTTCGCCATTCAGGTCGCGCAGAAGCTCGAGCGTTTCGGACGGCAGGACCTGGTCAAACACCGGGCTTCTCAGCAACGCGGTCGGCCAGGACGTCATCGGCCGCCAGGCCGAACCGTTTCCGCCAGTAGTTGGCGGTTTTGGGGTGCAGCGGCGGGTTAGAGGCGACCACGAGCCGGACGGCTTCCTCGCCGTACGTGTCAAGAAGCCAGCGGACCTCCGGCGTATCGCCGAAGTCGAGCACGCGGCAGATGATGTAACGAGAGTGCTGTTCCATATCGATGCCGGACTTGTCCGCATCCCAGAAGAGCTTCAGTACATGGTCCGGGATCACGTACCGCATTGTATCCACGTCAGATTATAGCCTGCAGTGCAGCCCAATCAAGCCAACTTCCGACCCCTGAATCCGACATTGAACCACTGAGCTTCACCCGCTCTGTGCTCTCGCGGCCTCTGTGGTTAGTCCATTTCGGTTCCTGGCTTGCGGGGCGGGCTTGCCGCCTGTCCCGTTTCGCCTATGCTTACAGCGTGAGAAGTGTCGAAGTTGTCGGCGCGGGCTTGGCCGGTTGCGAGGCGGCGCTGCAGTGCGCGAGAAGGGGAGTGTCGGTCAGGCTCGTCGAGATGCGGCCGCAGAAGATGACCGAGGCGCACGAGACCGGCGACGTGGCTGAACTGGTCTGCTCCAACTCGCTCAAATCAGACGAGCAGCAGAACGCGCACGGGCTGCTCAAGGCGGAGCTTCGCTTGCTTGGCTCGGCATTGCTTGAGTGCGCTGAGCGCGCGCGGGCGCCCGGCGGCAAAGCCCTGGTGGTTGACCGGCGGCGATTCTCGGCCGAGGTGCAGCGGGCACTGGACGATGCCGGAATAGAGGTCGTGCGGCAGGAGGCGAGGGAGCTGGACCGGAAAACCGCAGATTACGCAGATGACGCAGATGGGGCGGCCACGAAGGCACGAAAAGCACGAAGCGGACCGGAGGAGAAATCCGCAGATTACACAGATTTCGCAGATGAGAGGGAACCAAATGAGCCTGACACGGGCGTCACGGTCGTCGCGACGGGACCACTGACCTCGCAATCGATGGCAGAAGCGCTGCAGTCGCTGCTCGGCACGGACCGGCTCTTCTTCTATGACGCCATTGCACCGATTGTCAGTGCCGAGTCGCTGGACATGACGCGCGTCTTCGAGGGTTCGCGCTATGGCGCAGGCTCGGATTACCTGAACTGCTCGATGACGGAGGAGGAGTATGACCGGTTCGTGAATGCGCTGCTGGGAGCGGAACTGCACCCCCTGCACGAGTTCGAAGGGATCGCCCTGGGAAAACAGGGGACAGTCTTGGAAGGGGACACGTCCACGGAGCGACGCGAGGAACGCGTCGCGGATGTGTCCCCGGCGCCTGCAGGCGCGGGACAGTCCCCGTTTTCCCCTTTCTTCGAGGGCTGTCTGCCGGTCGAGGAGATTGCGCGGCGGGGGAGGCTCGCACTTGCGTTCGGACCGATGAAGCCGGTGGGGCTGGTCGACCCGCGGACTCTCGAGCAGGGCGCGATTCGAGACACGGGGACACGATCCGAATCTCCAGGAGAGATTCGGTCATGTCCCCAGAATCGCGGTCATGTCCCCAGGCGGCCGTTCGCGGTGGTCCAACTTCGGCGCGAGAACGCTGAAGGCACGATGTACAACCTCGTCGGGTTCCAGACGCAGATGAAGAGGGGCGAGCAGGAGCGCGTGTTCCGGATGATCCCGGGCCTGGAGAAGGCCGCGTTCCTGCGGTTCGGCAGTATCCACCGGAACACGTTCATCGACTCGCCGAAGGTGCTGCTGCCGACGCTCCAGACAAGAGCGACGCCGGACCTGCTCGTGGCCGGGCAACTGACTGGGGTCGAGGGTTACGTCGAGTCAATCGGTGCGGGCCTGGTCGCCGGCATCAACGCGGCGCGGCTGGCAAAGGGAGAGGAGCCTCTGGTACCGCCGAGAGAGATGATGCTCGGCGGCCTGCTGCATCACATCACTACGCCCGTGGGCGATAGCTCTTTGGAGTGCGGGAGCGCAGCTCCCGCTTTGTCGTCACCGACCGGAAAAGCGGCAGCTTCGCTGCCGCAGTCCAAGGGTTTCCAGCCGATGAATGCGAACTTCGGTCTGCTGCCATCGCTGGAAAACCGGGGACAGTCCCGGGCCGCGACGACGCGGCCGCAATCCGGTACAGTCCCGGTCTTCCGCCTGCGCGGACGCGACAAGCGGCGTGCCCTCGCCGAGCGTGCGCTCGAAGCGGCACGCGGATTTGCCTTGACTGTTGCCGATAACCGGGCATCATTGCCGTTCAGAATTGAAAGGAATACTGCCATGGACAATATGAGTTCTCTGCCCGAAAGAGCTGCGGATATGCTCGGCTGGACGTGGTCGCAGTTCGAGCCGTACTACGCCGAGCTGGCCGGACGCACGTTGTCGGCTGCGAACGTCGAGGCGTTCCTCGATCGCTGGACCCGGCTCAGCGACCGGGTAGACGAGGTCGGGACGCGCCTGAACATCGCCAAGGATGTTAATACAGCGGACAAAGAGGCGGAGCAGCGCTTCAATCGCTATCTCGAGGAGATATACCCGAAGGCGGCCGAGGCCGAGCAGAAACTGAAGACGAGGCTGCTCGACAGCGGGCTCAAGCCCGGAGGCTTTGAGCGGCCGCTGCGCCGCATGCAGGCCGACGCCGCCATCTTCCGCGAGGCGAACCTGCCGCTGCATGTCGAAGTCGAGAAGCTCTCCACGGAATACTCGAAGATCATCGGCGGCCAGACCGTGCAGTGGGAGGGCAAGGAAGTCACGGTGACGCAGCTCCGACCGGTCCTGATGCAGACCGACCGGGCGCGGCGCGAGAAGGCGTGGCGGCTGACGGCTGAACGGCAGTTGAAGGACCGCGCGGCGCTGAACGAGCTCTGGCAGAAGCTGCTCAAGCTGCGGCTGCAGATGGCGGCGAACGCCGGCTTCAAGGAGTATCGTTCCTTCCGTTGGCAGGAGATGCACCGCTTCGACTACACGCCGGAGAACTGCAAGCAGTTCCAGCAGGCGATCGAGCAGGCAGTCGCGCCGGCAGCTTCGCGCATCTACACGCGCCGGGCAAAGCTGATGGGTCTCTCGACCTTGAAACCGTGGGACCAGGACGTTGACCCGCTGGGCCGCGAGCCGCTGGCCCCGTTCAAGGACGTCGACGAGTTCAAGTCCGGAGTCTCGTCGATTCTCAACCAGGTCGACCCGCAAGTCGGCGGCTACTTCCAGACGATGATGAGGGAAGGGACGCTCGACCTCGAGAATCGAAAGAACAAGGCGCCCGGCGGCTACTGCACGTCCTACGATACGCTGAAGCTGCCGTTCATCTTCATGAATGCAGTCGGGCTGCACGGCGACGTGATGACGCTCATCCACGAGAGCGGCCACGCGACCCACGTCTTTGAGGCGCGGCCGCTGCCGTGGCACCAGCAGCGGCATGCGGGGCTCGAGTTCGCCGAGGTCGCGTCGATGGGTATGGAGTTGCTCGCCGCGCCCTACTTCGCGAAGTCGCGGGGCGGGTTCTACTCGGAGGAGGAGGCTGCGCGCGCGCTGACCGAGAACCTCGAAAAGGACGTCCAGTTCTGGCCGTACATGGCCGTGGTCGACGGTTTCCAGCAGTGGGTCTACGAGAACCCCGAGGCCGCGATGGAGCCGGCGAACTGCGACAAGCAGTGGACGTCGCTCTGGAACCGGCTGATGACCGGCGTGGACTGGACCGGGTTCGAGGACGTGGTTGCGACCGGCTGGCACCGGAAGCTCCACATTTTCCAGGTCCCGTTCTACTACGTCGAGTACGGACTTGCGCAGCTTGGCGCCGCTCAAGTCTGGGCCAATGCCTTGAAGGACCAGGCCTCGGCGGTGGCTAACTATCGCAAGGCGCTCGCGCTTGGCGGCACCAAGTCGCTGCCGGAGCTCTACGCCGCGGCCGGGGCGAAGTTCGCCTTCGACGCCGGTACGCTCGGCTCGGTCATCAAACTGATAGAAGAGAAACTCGCCGCGGCCTGAGCGCCGGGCTTCAGCGCCGACCGCGGTTGAATCCAACCGCGTCAAGGCTATAGTTCTGACATGGCCAGACCCGCGAAGGCCACCGCCGCCGATGCGGTTCCGTTCTGGAGCGTGCCGGCCGGCGAGTTGCTGCAGCGGCTTGAGACCACGGCTCAGGGCCTGACCGAGGCTGAGGCCGCGGCCCGGCTGTCGCGCTCCGGCGCGAACCGGCTCCGGCCGAAGCGCGAGCCGAGTTGGCCCGGGCTGCTGCTGGGCCAGTTCAAGAGCCCGCTGGTACTGATACTGGTCGCCGCTGCGCTGCTCTCCTTCTTTCTGCACGACAAGACCAATGCCGTAATCATCCTTGGCATAGTAGTCGTCAGTGCCGTGCTCGGGTTCTGGCAGGAATACGGCGCGGCCGGCGCGGTCGCGAAGTTGCTGGCCGTGGTGCAGGTGAAAGTGCAGGCGCTGCGCAACGGCCGGGAGCGGGACGTGCCGGTCGATGAGATCGTGCCGGGCGACGTGCTGGCGTTCAACGCCGGTGACGTTGTGCCGGGCGACTGCCGGGTGCTCGAATCAAAGGACCTGTTTGCCAACGAGGCGGCGCTGACCGGGGAGAGCTTTCCGGCTGAGAAGCTGCCCGGTGTGATTCCGGCCGAAACACGGCTCGGCGGGCGGACCAACGTGTTGTACATGGGTACGCACGTGGTGAGCGGCACCGGGCGCGCCCTGGTCGTGCGGACCGGCCGGGATACCGAGTTCGGCAAGGTCTCGGACCGGCTGCGGCTGCGGCCGCCCGAGACCGATTTCGAGCGCGGGCTGCGCCGCTTCGGCTATCTGCTGATGGAGATCACGCTGTTTCTCGTCGTCGGCATCTTTGCATTCAACGTGTTCCTGAAGCGGCCGGTGTTCGACTCGTTCCTGTTCGCCCTGGCGCTCGCGGTCGGGCTTACTCCCCAGTTGTTGCCCGCGATTGTCAGTGTGAGCCTGAGCCGCGGGGCGCAGCTCATGGCCCGGCAGAAGGTGATTGTCCGGCGGCTCGCCTCGGTCGAGAACTTCGGCAGCATGACCGTGCTCTGCTCGGACAAGACCGGTACGCTGACGCGCGGGATCGTACAGGTGAGGGAAACGCTGGACGCGGCGGGCAACGTGAGTGAGAAGGTACTTCTCTATTCGTTCGTGAATGCCGCATTCCAGTCCGGGTTCACCAACCCGATTGACGCGGCGATAAAAGCCCAGCATCCCTTCGACCTCTCCGGTTGGACCAAGCTCGACGAAGTGCCGTATGACTTCGTGCGCAAACGGCTCTCAGTGCTCGTAGAAACGAGCACAAGTGAGAACGACGAACGCCAATCGCCGAAGTCCGGAGCTCCGGCCTCAGCGAGCAAGCGGCTGCTAATCACCAAGGGAGCGCTGCCCAACGTGCTCGAGGTCTGCACGAATGCCGAGCAGGCCGGCAACCCGGTGGCCATCGCCGGGCTCCGGGAAGAGATTGAAGGCCGATATCGGTGGCTGAGTGCGAAAGGTCTGCGCGTGCTCGGGGTCGCCTATCGCGATACCGGTCCGGACCGGACCATCACCCGTGAGGACGAGGCTGGGATGACGTTCCTCGGGTTCCTGGTCCTCGAGGACCCGCTCAAGGCCGGTATCGCCGAGAACGTAGCCCGACTGCGCGGCAAGGGTGTGCGCCTGAAGCTCATCACCGGCGATAACCGGCTGGTCGCGGCCAACATCGGGGTCCGGGTCGGGCTCGACAACCCCGAGCTTCTCGCCGGGTCGGAGATGCACGACATTTCCGCTGATGCGCTGCCAGTGCTGGTGGACGATGTTGACATCTTTGCCGAGGTCGAGCCGGGCCAGAAAGAGCGGATCGTCAACGCGCTCAAGAAGGCGGGTCATGTGGTCGGGTTCCTCGGCGACGGCATCAACGACGCCCCGGCGTTGCGGGCCGCGGACGTCGGCATCTCGGTTGACGAGGCAGTGGACGTGGCGAAGGAGGCGGCGGACATCGTCCTCCTCGAGCAGGACCTCGGCGTGCTGACCAACGGCATCGAAGCCGGCCGCCGGACCTTTGCCAACACCCTCAAGTACGTGTTCATGGCCACCAGCGCCAACTTCGGCAACATGTTCAGCATGGCCGGTGCGTCCCTGTTCCTGCCCTTCCTGCCGCTGCTGCCCACCCAGATACTGCTTACCAACCTGCTGACTGACCTGCCGGAAATGACGATTGCCACGGACCACGTCGACCCGGGACAGGTCGAGAGGCCGCGGCGCTGGGACATCCGGTTCGTCCGGCGGTTCATGCTCACGTTCGGACTGCTGAGCTCGGTGTTCGACTACCTGACCTTCGGCCTGCTGATGCTGCTGCTGCATGCGAACATGGCTCAGTTCCGAACCGGCTGGTTCATCGAATCGGTTCTCTCGGCCTCGCTCATCGTGCTGGTCATCCGGACGCGGCGACCGTTCTTCAAGAGCCCGCCGCGCATCTACCTGGCGCTGGCCACGCTCTTCGTCATCGCGGTCGCACTGCCGTGGACCCCGCTGGGTCGGGTCTTCGGGTTCGTTCCGCTGCCGCTGGAGTTCATCACGCTGCTTGTTGCGATACTCGCCTTCTACGTGGCCAGCGCCGAGGTCGTCAAGCACATCTTCTACCGGCACACGCCGTAGCGCGCGACGCCCGGACAGCTCAGAATCCAGAGACCAGAATGCAGAACCACGGACGCGGACTGGACAACCACTGACTAACACAGATGAACACAGATTTCCCTCCAACCGAACCCTCGGACCTCTGTTTCCTTGAACTCGACCACTGGACCACTCGATCCCTTGACTACTTCCTTCCCGTTCGGCGCTTGACTTCCGCCGAATCCCGGAGACAATTCACTGTCGGAGTGTGACTGAACTGAGCCCGATGCGGCGGAACCGAAGCGGTCGAGAGGGGCACGGGAATCACGACGTGCCCCGCACTTCTGCAAGCAGAATCCGGACTGAAGGAGGATCGTATGCACAGTAAGTCACAGGTGTTCCTCGCCGAATTGGTGGGCACATTCGTGCTCGTGTTCGGCGGCTGCGGCGCCGCAGTCCTTGCCGGCGCGCACATCGGCTATGCGGGCGTGGCCTTTGCCTTCGGGCTGTCACTGTTGGTGATGGCCTATGCCATCGGCCCGATATCGGGTTGCCACGTGAACCCCGCAGTCAGCATCGGCCTGGCCCTGGCCCGCAAGCTCCCCGGCGGGATGCTGTTCATCTACATCATCGCCCAGATACTCGGCGCGGTCATCGCCGGGGGCGTGCTTCTGGTGGTTGCGTCCGGCACGCCTGGGTTCAGCCTCAGCCAGGGCTTCGCCACCAACGGGTACGGTGCGCACTCGCCGGGCGGCTACAACCTGCTCGCGTGCCTCATTGCCGAAATCATCCTCACCTTCTTCCTCGTGTTCACGGTGCTGGGTACGACCCACCCGAAGTTCCCGGCCGGGTTCGGTGGGATACCTATCGGCTTCGTTCTGGTGCTCATCCACCTGGTCGGCATCCCAGTTACCAACACCAGCGTGAACCCGGCCCGCAGCATCGGCGTGGCCGTGTTCCAGGGCGGCTGGGCGCTTGCTCAACTCTGGCTCTTCATCGTCGCCCCGATACTGGGCGCGCTGCTGGCGGCGGGAATCCACCGGTGGTTGCGCGCGCGGGAGTGATGTGTCCGGAAGCACAAAGGCATTCTGAAACACGGAAAGGCAGAACTGACATGATTAAAGAGTTCAAAGAGTTCATCGTGCGCGGCAACGTGATGGACATGGCGGTCGGTATCATCATCGGCGCCGCATTCGGTGGAATCGTCGGCTCGCTGGTGAATGACGTCATCATGCCGCCCATCGGGCTGGCGCTGGGCAAGGTGGACTTCGCCAACCTGTTCGCCGTGCTCAAGGGCGGCGGCACGCCTGGCCCGTACGCATCGCTGGCGGCGGCCAAGGCTGCGGGCGCGGTGACGCTCAACTACGGCATATTCGTCAACACGCTCATCAACTTCGTCATCCTCGCCTTCGTCATCTTCCTGATGGTCAAGGGCGTCAACAAGCTCCGCCGCCCGAAGTCGGTGCCGGCAGGCGAGCCGACCACCAAGAACTGCCCGTTCTGTGTCTCTTTGATACCCATCAAGGCGACGCGCTGCCCGAACTGCACGTCGGAGCTGAGGGCCTAGCGCCCGAACCCGGCGGAAGGGAGAGAAGATGGCCCGTACTGGGATAGTGCTGGCCTTTGTCGCGGCCCTGGCCGCGGCCGAGCCCTGGAACCTCGCGGTCGACGCCAACTTGACACTGAATCAGAACGCCTACACGACCAACTAGGGCGGCGGGGCCACCGGCCTGCTCGCCTACGCCCTGACCTCGAACTCGCTCGCGGAGAAGCAGCTCAACGAGAAGATGAATTCCCGGAACACGCTGAAGCTGGCGTTCGGCCAGACCTCGGCGCAGGACACGGCCGGAAAGTGGGGCTCTCCGCAGAAGTCAACCGACCAGATTGACTTCGAGTCGGTGCTGCGGTTGACCCTCGGCTTCGTGGTCGACCCCTTCGCCAGCGCGCAGGTCCAGAGCCAGTTCTGGGACAAGGTCGATACGCTTCCTGACAAGTTCCTGAACCCGCTGGAACTGAACGAAGGACTCGGCGTCGCGCGCCAGGTCGTAGAACGGGAGAAGACCGAGCTCGTGAGCCGGCTGGGCTTCGGGCTCAAGCAGCGGCTTGACGTCAGGACGTCGGACGAAATGAGTAACTACGGCGGCCTGACGTTCGTGACCGACTTCACCACGCCATTGGCGCCGGAGAAGATAACATACACGAGCAAGCTGACTCTGTTCCAGGCCGTGTTCTTCTCAGGGGCCTCGGCGCTGGTCGGCAAGCCCAATGCCGACTATTGGAAAGCGCTCGACGTTGGCTGGGATAACACGATAGCCGCGAGCATCACCAAGTACGTGATGGTGAACCTGACCGCCCAGTTGCTCTACGACAAGGAGATAGACGCCAAGCTGCGCTTGAAGGAGACGCTCGCGCTGGGCCTGACGTACAAGTTCATCTAGCGCCGTCCGTGGGACCTGGCGACGCGGCGAGGGAATCCCCTCGCCGCGTCGCATTCAGGCGACGTCAAAGGCTAGAAGCTAGAGCCGAGGACGCAGAAGAGCGGGCGTATTAGGCTAATACCCCGCTTTAATGACAGTCGCCGTCATAGCTTTTCCGGGCTTGCGGTCGACGGGTGACAGGAAGTAGATCCCGGGCCGGAGGCCTTCACCGACTCTGTCGCCCTTGCAGACAGCGACCCGCCGACCGGCGATGTCCGATACGGTAAAGAGTTCAGTTTCATGGTCAGGAACGCTGGCGAACGACATGCAAGGATCAGGCCGAACGATCAAGCAGGCTGAACTCGCGGGACGCCGAGCCAGAGGCTCTTGCATGCCGGTGTTCCCACTGTCGTCAGTCTTGATGAGATAGACGTTGGAGTAGTCCGGCGTCCCTGCACCAAAGGAGCAGGTGTAGCCCGCGACGGCGTAACCGTTGTCATCGGTCGCTTGAACTGCTACTCCCTCGTCATTGTTCGGTCCTCCGTAGGCTCGGGTCCAGAGCGTATCGCCCGCAGAATCGGTCTTGATGAGAAAGGCGTCTTTTCCTCCCGCACCATGGGACGAGGTGTAGCCGGCGACGATGTAGCCGCCATCGGCAGTCTGCTGGACCGAGTAGCTCTCGTCATTGCCGACCCCACCATATGCTCTGGTCCACAGCGTATCGCCCAGAGCATTCGTTTTGATGAGATAGACATTGCTGGAGTCCGGTGTCCCTGCACCGAAGGACGAGGTTATACCCGCGATAACGTAACCATTGTCGGCGGTTTGTCGGACTTCCGTGCCACAATCGTAGTTTGTCCCGCCATAGGTTCTGGTCCAGATCGTGTCGCCCTGGGGATTGATCTTGATGAGATAGACGTCATCGTAGCCCGCTCCATAGGACCAGGTCCCGCCGGTGACGATGTAGCCGCCATCCGCGGTCTGCTGGACGGAGTAACCTCCGTCTCCGCGTGATCCGCCGTAGGTTCTAGTCCAGAGCGTGTCGCCTACTGAGTCGGTCTTGATGAGATAGACGTCGAGGCTCGAATCAGCGGAGTGCCAGGTATGGCCGGTGATGATGTAGTCTCCATCAGTTGTTTGTTGGACTGATGTGCCCCAATCCTCACCGGGCCCGCCGCAGGTCTTGGTCCACAGTGTATCCCCCGAGGAATCGGTCTTGATGAGATAGACATCAACGTCCCCCGCACCGTATGAATAGGTGCAGCCCGCGATGACGCAGCCCCCATCGGCAGTCTGCTGGACTGAGGTGCCATATTCAACGCTTGGCCCGCCGTAGGTTCTGGTCCAGAGCGTATCGCCCAGAGCACTGGTTTTGATGAGATAGACGTCTGGATCCCCTGCACCGAAGGATGAGGTATTGCCTGCGACGATGTAGCCGCCATCCGTCGTCTGGCGAACCGAACTGCCCACATCAGTGTTTGTCCCGCCATAGGTTCGCCACCAGCCCGACTGGGCAGAGGCAATAGCAGCGAGGCAGAGCGCGGATAGCAGGACGCTCGCGATCGGCGCGTTGGTTTTTCTTGTCACGGTTCCTCCTCCGGAACGACAACCTTCGAACTCAGGGACCTCGGGCTCCATTGTGGGGCAGATTATAAGTCGGCCTCGGCTTATGTCGAGCGCCCGACCGTTGCTTCCCCGCCGGCGCGTTCCTGGCGGCTCGTCTTCGCAAAACGGGGGCAGTTCAGCCTGATGCCACGACTCGCAGCGCTACAGTCCCGTCTTCCTCTATCTTAGTGTCTTGGTGTCTTTGTGGCAGGACTCCTATTCCGGCTCCCAGGCCGTCCTTGCCGGGCGTCCTGCCTGCCGCTATGATGTGGAGATGAAAGGCAGAATCGAGCTGGAACTGCACGAGCCGAACCAGCTCTTCAATTCGATGGATCCGTCCCCGTTCGTGGACAAGGACCTCGACGGCGACGCCGAGGAGTTCATCTTGAACTGGGCGCGGGAGTACTCGCACCACGTGCCGCTGTCACTCACCATCCACCTCGAACGCATGCCGGCCGTCGACCCGACGATGTGGATGACCGAGGCCGTGCACAACTTCTTTGCCTATCGGGCCAACCTGAACCGGCTCGAGTTCCGGCGACTGATGACCGAAGGACGGACGAGCCTGCTGGTCGGGCTTGCGTTCCTCACCGGCTGCCTCGCCATCAGCAATCTCCTGCTTGGCTACGCGACCGGTCCCTGGATCCGGATACTCAAGGAGAGCCTGACCATCGTCGGCTGGGTTGCGATGTGGCGACCGATACAGATCTACCTTCACGACTGGTGGCCGCTGTGGCGCAGGGGACGGGTCCTCGCCAAACTGAGCACGATGCCGGTCGAAATAGTCCAGAAGCAGCCGCACGCGGGACCCGTGGGCGCGGCGCGGATGATGCAGCACACGCCGGCCGGGGGCCGCGCCGAGGCATCTAAGTGAACCGGTTCATGTGGGGCCCGCGGTTCTGGTTCATCGTGTCGGCGGTGCTCGCTCTTGCGCTAGACCAGCTCTCCAAGTGGCTGGTGCTCAGGTCCGAGACACTGCACGTGCCGCACCAGGTGTTCGGCGACGCGCTCAGATTCTCCCTGACGATGAACCCCCGCGGCCTGTTCGGGATGTCCTACGGCCCGATCTGGATGCACTACGCCCTGCCTACAGTGGTCGTCGTCTTGGTCATCTACCTCGGCCTGCGCAGCCCGGACCGATGGTTCGGCATCGGGCTCGGAATGATCCTCGGCGGCGGCGTGGGCAACAACCTCATCGACCGGGTCCGGTTCGGCTCGGTCGTCGACTTCATCGACATGGGCCTCGGCAACACGCGTTGGTACACCTACAACCTTGCCGACGCGTTCGCGGTGGCCGGTGTGATAATGCTCCTTGCCCACGAGTTCCTCGGTTGGGGCAAGGCCAAGACTGCCGCGACTGTTGACTCCAAGGCATCAACGCCGTCCGGTTCCGGTCAGGACTGATGACCGGGCCGGAGACGGCCGCAGTGGAAGCTAAGAACCCTGGGAATGTCCCGGGTCTGCCGGTGCGGAGTTGTCTGTTCCCGCTTGAGCTACCCTTGGTGCGTCACTTGATCAGCACCTGCCGTCCGACGCCGTCGGTGCCGACGACCACGCGATAGACGCCCGGCGCCAGGCGGCCGGTCACCCGTCGGCCCGACACATCGTACGTCGCGGCTCCGACCGGCAGCGCGGAAGTGCTGAGGACCGTCGGCATGCTCCGGGCGCGCCGGGCCGGGCTACGGACTTCCTCGATGCCTACCGTGGTGTTCTCCCACCACGCGACCTTGTTTCCGAGGTCGGCCGCTCCCAGCACGTCGACGTCTCCGTCCCCGTCGAAGTCGTCCGCGCACACTCCGCACGCGCCGGACAGGCCGGCAGCGACAACGTACTTGGTGAAGTTCATCTGCCCGTCGTTCTCAAACCACGCAATCTGGTTGCCGGTGGTCGACGTGGCCACAAGATCCCAGTCCCCGTCCCGGTCGAGGTCAACCGGAATGACCATGTGCGGCCGCGCGAAGCCCGTAGTCACGACCTGCCGCGTGAAATTCTGGCCGCCGTCGTTCTCGAACCACGCGACTTCGTTCACGATGCAGGCGGTGCCGAGCAGGTCGAGGTCGCCATCCTTGTCCAGGTCCACGGCACAGGCCGAACCGGGCCTGCCCCACGCGTCAGTTACCAAATGCTCGGTGAATCTCTCCGCACCGTCGTTCTCGAACCAGCAGTAGTCCCCGGCCCGCGACGCGGTGGCCACGATGTCCACGTCGCCGTCGCGGTCGAGGTCGGCCGCGAAGACGCTGTTCGCGTAGGGCCACGAATCCTTCACGACGTGCTCGGTGAAGCTCTCCGCACCGTCGTTCTCGAACCAGCCCATCCGGCCGGGCAGGGATTCGCACGCCGAGACGAGCACGTCCAGGTCCAGGTCCGAGTCGAGGTCCGCGACGAACACCCTTGCCGCGCCGTACCAGTAGCCGATGGTGTGGTCGGTGAAGTTCTGGCCGCCGTCGTTCTCGAACCAGGCAAACCGGCCTTCGCCGTCCAGCGCCGCGACCACGTCGATGTCGCCGTCCTGGTCAAGGTCGCAGGGCTGAACCATCAATGGGCCCACGACCTGCGCGACAGTGTCTTCACGGAAGCTCTGGCTGCCGTCGGTCTCCCACCAGGATATCAGACTGCCGCCATAAGCAGAAGAGACCACGTCCTTGATGCTGTCGCGGTTCATATCCACCGCATACACGCACCACGGCCGCGAGTAGCCGGTACGGATGGTGTGCTCGACGAAGTCCACCGGCGCGAAGCCGGCCGCCGTGCCGCACAGGAGCAGGCATACCGCAAATACTGACGTTCGCATAACATACCTCCCTGGCCCTGCCTGCCGGCTTCGGGCGCACGGCGGCGGGCCTGCTGGTCAACGCGTATAGGACGAAGCCGGACGCGGCTCTGTTGCACTGTCGCGGAGTTGACAGCGGGCCGGACATGGTCGAGAATCACGTATAGTGAAGAACGGCCAGCGGCCCGATACGCCCCCGGCGAATCCACGCCCCCGATCTCTGAAGGCAACCGGCGCGGACCGCCGGCCTCGCGGGCGGAGAAAGGACTACGCCAGGATCGTGGCTCCGGCTACCTACGTCAAGGCACGGAGGCTGCCAGGAAAGACGCTCAGATTGTGGCTTGAGGAGGTCGCGAAGTCGGTTCAAGGCGGGGTAGTCCGGACCATCCTCGACCTTGGGTGCGGCACCGGCAGGTTCTCGGTGCCGCTCGCCCGACGGTTCCACACGAACGTGATTGGCGTTGACCCCTCAGCGGCGATGCTGGCACAGGCCCGGAGAGGAGCGCCGGAGTCAGTAGCATTCCGCCGTGGCAGTGCCGAGCGTATTCCGTTGAAGGACGGTCAGGCGGACATGGTGTTCATGTCACAGACCTGGCACCACCTGCGCGACGGCGCCCGGGCTGCCCGCGAGATGCGGAGGGTCCTTGCACCTAATGGGCTGGTGTGCATCCGCAGCTCGACCATCGAGAACATCGGGTCCTACCTCTACATGCGCTTCTTCCCCAGTGCCCGACGCTCGTGTCTGCGCTGCTTGCCGCGGAGGAAAGAGATCGTCGCGGTAGTGACACGAGCCGGATTCCGCTTGGTCGGACAGCGAGCCGTCCGCCAGGAGTTCGCGCCCAGCCCGCGCGCCTATCTTCGCAAGATCAGGCAGAAGGCAACGTACGACCTCGCCGAACTCAGCGACGAGGAGTTCGCGCTCGGGTTCCCACGACTCGCGCGATACTGCCAGACCCGTGACCCGGACCGGGCCGTGTCGGAGCAGATCGACCTCTTCACCTTCCGACCGCTGGTTGCCTGGCGCGACCGCTCTGCCCTTCATCCGCCAATCCACGCTCTGCAATCGGCTATCGTCAATCGGCAATTCCCCGGCTGGCTCGTCGGCAAGGGTTGTCCCTGCAATCGGGACAGCAATGGACAGAGCAACTCAGAGGGCAATTCGGGAAGCAACCCGCCGAGCAATCGGGAGAGCAACGGTCAGAGCTACGGGGAGAGCAACGAGGACAGCAACTCAGACCGCAGTGGTCAGAGCGACCGGTGGGGCAACGGGTAGAGCAGCGGACAGAGCAACGGGGACAGCAACTTGGAGAGCAGCCGGGATGGCAACCGGGACTGCAACGGGGAGAGCGATTCAGACCACAACGGGCTGAGCGACGGGGAGAGCAACGGACAGAGCAACGGGGAGAACAACTGGGACTGCTATGGGGACAACGACGGAGGGGAGTTTCGGAAAGACCCAATAGGGAACTGTGAAGGCTGAAGTTAGCACGCGGACGGGCTTGATGGAGCTGTGGCCTGTGGCTAAACTTGCAGCGTGGACTCCGGAGTGAAGCCTGCCGATTACCATGCCTCCCGACTTCCGAAGGAAGCAGGACCAAGGCTCAACCAACCCGCGTCTGGACTAATCAGGGATAGTCACCCTATTCAAGAACGATGTCAAGGCGCGGCAGGGAGGGCTAGCGGCTGACGGCTGACCGCCAACGGCATAGGGAGAAGATGAAAGACGTCAGGAAGTCCGAGAAGATGTTTCGCCATGCAGTCCAGAGCCGCAAGCCGAAGGCGGACCTCCCGTCACCCGATTCGATGCCGGCGGCTGGGCGCGGCATGACAAGATGGTCGAGTTCGCGGAGAACGATGAGCGATGAGTGATGAGTGCGGAGCGACGAGCGAGGAGCGGGCCGATGTGCGATGCGCGCGGAATGATGAGTAACGGGCACGACAGCGAAAGGCTTGCGGCCGACAGCCTGCGGCCCATCATCCCGCTCTCCGTTTGACTTTGGGATGCGCGGGTTTACGATGTCTGCGGAGGAACGATGAATGTAAAGCAGTCTGCCCGGAGCGTCGCCGCGTTCCTGCAGCGAAACCGCGTGCTGCTGGCGCTGCTGGCGCTGATGCTGTTCGCCGCCTGACCCGGCGCATAGCGCCCGCAGTTCGCGGGTAGTACAAAAACGAACGGCGCACAGCGCTTGACAGGTCTGTCAAGGCGCGACGAGTATCGTTCGTCGTTGCATCGGAGGATTCGTACATCGTCATATCGAACATCGCGAATCCGTACATCGTTGTTCGTTCCCCGGAAGGACAGGGGGTAGCGTCGGCAAACGATGGACGCTGTACGAGGCGGCCGACCCAACGCGGCTGGTCGAGACGATGATGACGGCCGACAGCTGCAGACCTCCGCATTAACAATGCGACTATCTGCCCCCTCCCATTTGTTCCCTCCCCCTTGAGGGGGAGGGAGGGGTGAGGGTAACGCAAGCCCACTACTTACGCGAAGATCGATAGCGGCCAGCGGCTGACGGCGTGCAGTCTGTGGCGACAGCGTGAAACCCGGACCATCGGAGGAGGGATGGAACGATACCCCCTGCAGGACACGGCCGCGGAAGGATTCTCTGCGTACGGGCCTCTTGATGTTGACAGTTTGGATCAGTCCTTCCGGCAACCTGTGCTACGCGACAGGGAGGTTTCGGCGCGCGGTCTTCTCCAGCGGCGGTTGTTCTCAGTACTCGACCGTGCCTTGACCGAGAGGTACAGCCCGTTGTCGATTGCCGTCTGGTGGCAACGGGGTTCTGACTGCAGGTCACTCGTGTGCCGGCACCTGGCAAGGATGTCGCGACGCACGCACATGAGTTCCTTGACTGGCAGGGCCGGGGGCGTACGCTCTTAGTGGCGTTGCGTGCTCTGAACCGTAGTCCTGCCTCCGTACGGTTTGGGTGTAACAACGCCTAGGCAAGGGGGCCCGTGGGCTGCAGCGATCTCTGCTGGTGCACGCAGAAGAGCTGCATATCTGGCTGGCCGGCGCGGGGAACCTGGGCACGGTTCCTTAACGGCGCCGAATGTGCGCGGTGAGGCAGTCGGGTATCGGTGGGAAGCGCAGCTGATACACCGGGATAGCAATCGCGCATCGGGTTCACTTTCTGTGGGCGGAAAGTGGACTCCAACAAAGACGCCGCACGGTCCTTAATCGCGAGAGGCTGCGTGCCTGACAGGCACGTAGCGGTGAGGAGCGTTTGGCATGCAAGACGTAAGCGACACCGCGACTGCGATGCCCATTGCGGAACAAAGCCCGACTCCAGTAGCCCCGATGTCGGCCTGGGCCGGCACCCTGCCCGGAGTGATGGCAGGAAAGAGGCCGCCGCAGGGGTCGCCGAGGTTGGACATCATGTGCGAGGAAGAGTCGTGGGAAGTGACAGTTGGCGTGTAGCACGCGGTCGCGACAGTGAGTTGGCGATAGTTCCGCGGCAGACATGAGAGGCTTGGGAGGACTAACAAACCGGCCTAGGCACAAGTTCAAGCAGGATAATGAGGCTGCCCGCATCGCTGCGGGCAGCCTTGCTGTCCGGAGGCAGTCTGCAGGCGGATGCTGACTCTACAGTCGGAGGAAACGCCGGGACACTCCCCGTGTTTCCGACCGATGCCAAGGCGCGGCGTGACCGGATAGTCGAGTTCATGCGGAGAGTAATGAACAATGAGCGATGAATGATGGTTCGGACTGGGGAGCGAGGGGCGGAGAGAAAGGAGCGAAGAGCGCGAAACGATGAGCGCCGAATACGACGGCTTGCGGCCCATGACGGATGCAGCGCCGGAAGCACCCCGGAGCCGCTAGCCGTGAGCCAATGTCCCCGCGCATTTGGCAAGCCCGGCCCGGCCGGCGTGACCGCCTCTGACCTAGCTCCGGCGGCCAATGACACTGCACGACATCTGCTTGACAAGCGTCAATTGACGCCTATTCTGTTTCGCAGTGGGCACGTCTGCGTTGAAGTCGGTTGTTGACTTGGCCGGGCATTGTGGGCCGCCTCAGCGACGCCGCCATCCTAGCGACCGGGAACGTAGCATTTTCCAGTCAAGCGACTGCAGAGGGAAGCAGTCGCCCGAGGCCAGGACGCCGCGGGGCGGGAAGCCCTGAAGCGCACGCCGGCGACAATCGACAAGCAGGTAGACCGGCTTGTGTATGAGCCGTATGCACTGACGGAAGAGGAGGTCAGAGATGTTGAAGGACGGCAAAGTGACGGACGGAGACACCGGTGGCTCACCGAAAGCGCCCGCGGGTCGAGACAAGCGGCACAGTCCCTGGCCGCTGGTCATTGTTGTGGCCCTGCCGCTTCTCTCCGCGCTTCTCGGGCTGCCGATATGGGTAACGCTGGTGCTGTTGATACTGGGGACGGTGCTTCTTGCCTTTAGTCCCCACCTCAGGGAGAGACGCGTCAGCGACCCGAGGAAGGCCTGGACGCTGCTCATGGCCTCCTACACCAGGCTTAAGTCTGCGTACGCCGCGCTCAAGGAATCGCCTGCCGATGCTGCTGCACGCGAGAATTTCTCCAAACTCGAAGCTGAATGTCGATCGCTTCTGAACAGCCGTTCAGACTCCGACTGGGGAAAGGACTCCGGCTACGTCACGAAGGTAAAGAACGAGATAGCCGCCATGTCAGCCTCGGTCAGCGCGAATGGCGGGAGTCCGGCGCCGGCTCCCAACGAGGAAATCGGACAACTGGCGGACCTGCAGAGGCAGGGCTTGATATCCGAGCCCGAATTCCAGGCGTATTCAGAGAGATTCAAGATCCTGTCGGCAGAGAAGGCGTGCGGCATACTTGAGACGATGGCAGGGCTCCGTCTTCAGTGCACCCAGGGAGCGATGACGAAAGCGGACTACCACGCTGCCCTGTGGAGCCTTCTGGACAGAGTCGACCACGAGGACAGCGGTGCGACGCCGAAGCCCGCGCCTTCGGCCTAGTCCGACGTAGCCGGATCTGACCGTCTGTCACGGCGCGCATGCGGTGCCGGCTGACTCGCACTGCTTTTGAGAATCCAATCGCCCGCGGGCGCGGTTTCAGGACCCCGGCCGAGCGGCGGCAATGTCGCGGTTGAGGAAGAAGCTGATGACCGTCCGGATGACGACGATGCCGCCGAGGATGGCGACGTCGGTGAGCGTCGGCTTGACCACCGTCCCAATGATGTCGGCGGCAATCAGAAACTCGAGGCCGAGCAGGAGGTACGAACCGAACCGGACCCTGACCGTATCACATGGCGAGATGTCCGGGCGACCACGCAGGCGGGCGAACTCGGTCCGGATGAAACCGACCGTTCCGATCATCGCGCCCCAGACGATGACGGCGGCCCCGATGTATGCCACCACCTGTGCGACGATCGTTAGTGCAGACACGTGGTTTCCCACAGCACAATCAGGCTACGGCCCCGCGCGCCGAAGTCAACAATGTCAGGATGAAGGTACAGGGGAACAAGGGGATGAAGGCTACACTACGCAGCGCCAGATCAGCAGCGTCGGACCGTCGCCGTCTGCCGGAAGTGCTTTGGGGCTAGCTCGTGCGGGCTCGGCGGACGATGCGCAGGCCGAGCACGCTCACCAGCAGACCTCCGATTAGGAGCAGGATGTCAATTATGTCCATGTTGCCGGCCAGGACGTTGACGAGCCCGACTACTGCTGCAAGCAGTCCAGCTATAACGGCAAGAGCACCTACTGTCTTCGAACGCTTCGTCCATGCGGCCGGCTGTACTTTCCCACTTTCACTGTCTGCCACCAGGCCTCCTTTTTCGCGTACGGCGGATTACTGAATCCGCGCGACACGTCGGTTAGGACACTCTCAGCAGTAGAATACCCCCCTGCCGGATGCTGTCAAGGATTGACGGCGACCTCAGTCAACCCGCAGAATGGACGTGCTCAAGTGGCCCAGGGATCGAGCACACTGAAAGGCGGGTTCGCGGGCCCACGGGTTCTGGGGTTCAAGGGTCTCGGCCACAGTCCGAGCCTTCGTGCCTTGGTGGCAGCACTCCTCGTCCGCGGTTCTGCATTCTGGTCTCTGCGTTGTGAACCGTCCGGCGCGCTCTTCACGGCCCGAGCAGCGCGTCGAGCTTCTTCGACAGGCGCGCGGCGAGGTCCCTCGCATAGCCGACGTGAACGTCCGCGATTTTGCCCTGCTTGTCCACGATGAAGAGCGTCGGATATCCGGTCACCCCGTACTTCCTGGCCAGTTCCTTCCCGGCGGACAGGCTCGGGTACCCGGGTTTGCACTTCTCGACGGCGAACCGCGCGTCATTGGTGTCCGCGTCCACGTTCATCCCCAGTATCGCCACGGGTCGGTCAGCATAGCTCTTCGCCACCGCGGTCAGCGCCGGCATCGCTAGGATGCACCACGGGCAGTCCTTGTACCACCAGTCGAGCACCAGCACCTTGCCCCGGTAATCCTTGAGCGAGTGCTTCTTGCCATCGAGGTCGGAGAGTCTCCACGCCGGCGCTGGCTTGCCCAGTTGCTGCAACCTGCCCCGCGCCCGCGCCAGGCGGTACTCGCTCGCTTGCTCGTGTTGTTTGATGTCCTCGTTCAGAAGCCCGATGACGGTGCTGTCCTGCGTTCGCTGCAGCGCGTCTTGCAGCAGCGCAAGGGCGCGTCTGCCGGCGACGTCGTTCGTGTCTTCAGGGTCGGTTTTGTCAGCCTCTTGTTCGTAGGCCCTCTTTACGTCGAAGTAGCCGATGAGGTCGCGGAACCGCGGCTGCAGACTCGCAGCGTCGTACTTGGTCACCGAATCCAGCCGGATGCTTCCCTTCGATTCGCTCTTCCACGTCGTGTCCGCGCTCCGGCTCTCGCGCCGCAACGGCAGCCCGCGCCTGGTGTCAATCACCATACGCTCCTCGACCGTCGGGACTCCGTAGACGATGTCGAATGACGTTGATGTGGTGCGGTCCACGATCCACAGGCTGTCCGACAGGCTCTTGTTGTCCAGCCGATAGGAGTACACGTAGCGGGCGGACGAGGACGTGTCGACCAGCTTCCAGCCGCTCACTGCGGCAGCCGAATCAGCCGGCAATGGCGGGAAGAGGGCAGATACGTCGATGTTGACTGTTGATTGGTCGCGCAGCAGCTTCCCGTCGGGCGCCATCTCGAATAGCTCCCAGCCGGTTTCGGCTGGTTCGTCGGTCCTCTTGCCGGCCGTGTCCGTCTTGTATTCCTGGTCCACGACGCGCAGCAGCACCCGGAACACGCCACCCGAATCGCTGAGCACCCAGTGCTCGCGCAGCCGGCTGCTATGGCTCGCGCCGCGCGGATCCTTGGTCTCGGATTCGCCGGTGTACCAGAGCTTCGTTCCGGGTGACAGCCTGTACCGGGGCACCTGGAACCCGGCAGCCTGGACTGAAACCAGCCCGGCCGCAAGAAGAAGCAGAAATGATCTCATCACACATTCCTCCTTGGAAGATTAGGCAGGGAGCTTACGCCTGCTACAGACCTGAGTCAAGCGACGGCTGCGGTGCGTGGCTACGGGGCGGCGGTCAGATCCGTGCTTGGCGGTTGCATCGTACCTGCCCGCGTCTATACTGATTCATGGCCAACTGGAACGGACCACTAGAGCGGATTGACGACACCCGGCTGAGAATCCCGAAGAGCTACAATCCCAAGATGCGGGTGGACGGCGTCATCTATGCCGACGCGTCCCTGCTCGACGACATCAAACACGACCAGGCGCCGGAGCAGGTGGCGAATGTCGCGACCCTGCCAGGAATCGTCGGCCAGTCGATGGCGATGCCGGACATCCATTGGGGTTACGGGTTTCCCATCGGAGGCGTGGCAGCTTTCGAGGTCAGCGAAGGCGTGGTGTCGCCGGGTGGTGTCGGCTACGACATCAACTGCGGCGTGCGGCTGCTGCGGACGTGGTTGACGCGGGAGGATATTGGGCTTGGGACACGGCGTTCATCCATCGCGGAAAATGGGGACAGTCCCCCGGAGCGCCAGGACGCGCGGTACGGTCCCCATTTTCCCAGCCCGATGCTCGAGAAGCTGGTGCGGGCGATGTACGAGAACGTGCCGTCCGGGGTCGGTTCCAAGGGGAAGATACGCATCTCCTCGGCCGAGGTCGCAATGGTGCTGACCCGCGGCGCGCGCTGGGCCGTGGACAAGGGCTACGGCACCGAGGAGGACCTCGAGTACACCGAGGAGCATGGCGCGATGGCCGGCGCTGACCTGACCGGCGTGTCCTCAAGGGCGCTGGAGCGCGGTATGCCGCAGCTCGGCACGCTCGGCGCGGGCAACCACTTCCTGGAGATACAGGAGGTCGCCGAAGTCTACGACTTGAGCGCCGCGCGTGACCTCGGGATTTCGCCGGGCCAGATTACGGTGATGATCCACACCGGCTCGCGCGGTCTGGGCTATCAGATATGCGACGACAATGTGAAGACGCTCGGTGCAGTGTCTCAGAAGTACGGCATCGAGCTGGTTGACCGGCAGCTTGCCTGCGCGCCCATCGAGTCGCCGGAGGGGAGGCGCTACTTTGGCGCGATGGTCTGCGCGGCCAACTACGCGTGGGCGAACCGGCAGGCGATTGCCCACTGGGTGCGAGAGGCTTTCGCGCAGGTGCTTGGGCTCTCACCAGAACGGCTGGGCATGGGCCAGGTCTACGACGTCGCGCACAACATCGCCAAGATTGAGACCCACAATGTCGGCAAGGCGTGCGTGAAGGTCTGCGTCCACCGGAAGGGCGCGACGCGTGCATTCGGGCCGGCCAAGCCCGGCTCCGGCACACAGTGCCACAACCAGACCGGCAGCCACGCTTTGCCGTCGCGCTACCGGCACCTCGGGCAGCCGGTGCTGATTCCCGGGGACATGGGCACGAGTTCATACCTGCTGCTCGGCACCGAGAAGGCCGAGGCTGAGACGTTTGGCTCAGCGTGCCACGGCGCGGGCCGGGTCTGGTCACGCACCCGCGCGCTAAAGGAGACTGAGCATCGGAACGTGGCCGAGGAATTGAGGGCGCAGGGCATCACGGTGATGGCCGCCAGCCGTGAAGTGCTGCGCGAGGAGGTGCCGGATTCGTACAAGGACGTGGACAAGGTGGTGGACACGTGCGTGCGCGCCGGCATCTGCCGCAAGGTGGCGAGGATGAAGCCGCTGGGCGTGGTCAAAGGATGACCACGCAATTCCGAATTGCCAATTCCTAATTCCCAACAAAGCCCCAATGCGTGTCTGCATTTCCACCATTGGTCATTAGTTAGGAATTGGGAATTCGTCATTAGTCATTAGGAACGTGGCGTTCGCCGACAAAGCGGCTCAGGCGCCTGACGGCCCTGGCGTCTATCTGCTCAAAGACGCGAAGGGCAAGGTGCTGTACGTCGGCAAGGCGCGGAGCCTGCGCGAGCGGCTGAGGGCGTACACCCAGCCGCAGGAAAGCCCGCGCCTCAACTCGCTCGTGAGCAAGGTCGCCGATCTCGAAACGGTCATCACCCGATCCGAGGTCGAGGCGCTGGTCCTCGAAGAGAACTTCATCAAGTTCAAGAAGCCACGCTACAACGTCCGGCTGCGGGACGACAAGAAGTTCCCCTATCTCAAGATAACCGCTGAGCCGTTCCCACGCATCTTCGTCACCCGTAACCTGCGCGATGACAAGTCGGTCTTCTTCGGGCCGTACACGTCGGCGCGGGAGCTGCGCAAGGCGCTCAAAGGGGTGAAGCGGATATTCCGGATGCGGACCTGCAAGCGGGACTTCGTGCAGGCCGACGACCGAAATCAGAAGGCAGAAGGCAGAATGCAGGAGTCAGAAGTACGGATGGAGGTAGAAACCGCCAAGGACGCCAAGCATGTCCTGAGCGAGCCGCGCCGACAGGCGAGATTCCTCGACTCGTCGGACTCGCTCGGAATGACAGGATGGCGCGGCGAGTCGAACGGAAGCGCCAAGACAGCCCCGGAATCTCACCACAAAGACACAAAGACACAAGGGTCCGGGCGAAGTCATAATGCAGAAGCTAGAGTGCAGAAGTCAGAAGTCGAGAATCGTCACTCGTCACTCGTCACTCGCCAATTCGTCCGCCCCTGCCTGAACTTCGAGCTGAACCGCTGCACCGCGCCGTGTTCCGGCAAGGTGACGCAGGCGCAGTATGCCGAGCAGGTGAAGGATGTGATTCGTTTCCTCTCCGGTCGGTCGGACGAGCTGACCGAGCAGGTCGAGCAACGGATGTGGGCCGCGGCGCAGGCCCAGGATTTTGAGGTTGCCGCGGTGCTGCGCGACCAGTTGATGGCCTTGCGCGAGATCAGGAAGGACCAACAGGCAGTGGTGCAGGATAAGACCAGCCGCGACATCATCGGACTCGCGCGCGGGGCGCGGTCCGCGGTTGCCGCCTTGTTCCGTGTTCGCGAGGGGAAGATCGTCGCGCGCGAGGAGTACCCGCTGACCATCGGCGAGGACGCGCCGGACTCGGAGATACTGTCCACCGTCATCCGTTCGATTCACACGCACACGCACGATGTCCCGGAAGAGATAATCCTGCCGAGCGCGATTGACGACGCGGCGGTTCTAGAGACGTTGTTCGCCGAGCGCCGCGGCCGGAAGGTAAGAATCGTCGTACCTGAGCGCGGGGAGAAGGTGCGGCTGACCGAGCTGGCGCGCGCCAATGCCGAGAAGGCGCTGGTAGAACTGCGGCCCGAGGAACGGGTGCCGGCCGGGAGCCGCGAACTGGCCGAGATACTCGGACTGGCGGTCGTGCCGCGAATGATTGAGGGCGTGGACATATCGAACACGCAGGGCACGAACGCGGTCGGCTCGATTGTGGTGTTCCGCGATGACCGGCCGACCAAGCAGCAGTACCGGCTGTTCAAGATACGCACGGTGACCGGATCGAACGACTTCGCGATGATGGAAGAGGTCCTCGCACGGCGCGTGCGCGGGCTGTTGGAGAAGAACCGGCCCCTGCCTGACTTGGTGCTGGTCGACGGCGGCAAGGGGCAGTTGTCGTCGGCAGTGAAGGCCTACGGCCAGTTCGACGCCGACATCCCTATTCTCGGGCTGGCCAAACGGACCGATACCCTGTACTACGACGACGGCCGGGAAATCACGATTCCCGTGACCTCGCCGGCCCTCAAACTCCTGAAGCGCATCCGCGACGAATCACACCGGTTCGCCATCACGTTCCACCGGAAGCTGAGGGGGAAGAAGATGGTCGAGTCGGAACTGGACGAGATTCCCGGCCTTGGCCCGGCGCGGAAGAAAACGCTCATCCAGCACTTCGGCTCGCTCGACAAAGTCAGGCTGGCGACGGCAGAGGAGATAGCGAAGGTGAAGGGCTTCGGGCCGGCGCTGGCGGAGACGATTCACCGACAGCTTCACGATTGAGCTGCATGCCGGTTGACGGGCGTTCACGTGGTTGTATAATCCCGTGGCGACAAAGAAGGCATCGATGCTCAGATTCATGTTCACGCTGGCACTGGCAGCCGGGCTCGCACCGGCGGCGCCGGTAATCACCGGCGGCCGCGCCGTCAACGAGTCATCCTTGCAGGGTGGTGCCGTAGCGCAGAAACTGCGAGTGGACTCGCGCGAGTTGCTGCAGAATCCCGGATTCGAATCCGGGTCGATAGACCCGTGGGAAACTACCAACTGGGTCGTCACTACGATCTACCCTCACAGCGGTACGTACTGCGCCTCCGATGTCGGTAACTACTCCATCACGCAGTGGGTCGACACGACGCCTGGGAGCCAGGTCCAGAGCGTGACCTTCTGGTCCCGCCAGCCGGACCAGCCGGCGGCCCAAGCCTACGACTTCTTCTACTCGGATGGGTCGTCCGAGGAGTTCGGGAACAGCCCGACCGCGGTTTGGCAGCAGTTCGACGTCACTAGCCAGTTGAACCGGAGCAAGAGCCTCGTCGGGTTCCGCATCTGGGGCTACTCAGGCGGTGGGCCCGGCCCGGACAGCACGTACGTAGACGACGTATCGATACTCGTGACGAGTATTCACGATGTGGCGGTCACGGAGATACTGTGCCCGCGCGACACCATATCGCTCGATTCTACGTACATCACCATCTGCCGCGTCGCGAACCTCGGCACCGAAGTCGAGTCCGTACGGACGGTGATGATGATCGAGGAATTGGACCTGGAACCGCATTACTGGGATACAACCGACGTGAACATTGAACCGGGCGATACAGTGGACGTGTCGTTCGCGCCGTACCAGCCGGATTCCGAGGCGCAGCACCAGGTGTCGGCTTGGACCACCCTGGCGAGTGATACGAACCGGCTGAACGACACGCTGCGGCAGTTCTTCTGGGTGTTCGGAGGAATGGCGGTCGCGGAGCAGCAATGGCCCGTGCTGACAGAGGTGCAAGCTGCGGCGAGCGTCATGTCGGCAGCCGCATTGCGGCTCATCATGTCCGGCCGCGCGTGCTCGGTGCGGGATGCGTCCGGGCGCCTCGCGGTCGAACCCCGTCCCGGCGTCTACTTCGTGCAGACGGCGGGACTGGTGCGGAAGATGGTCGTGCCCGAGTAGCCCGCCAGGCATTTGCGGCATAGGAGGCAATCGATGGGCTTGCAGGCTGGGCGATCGAGATGTCCGTCCGCCGTTCCTGCATGGCGGTGCGGTTCGTTCCTTCTGCTCGGGCTTCTGCTCTCCACGGGCTGCAGGATCCACAGCAGCGCTCAGACGTACCCAGACAGACTGGTCGATTCAATAGACATTGGTCATGGTCTGATCGATGCGCAGGTTCTGCCCAACGGCAAGTTCGTCTACGCTATGAGCGAGGATGCCGGTGTGCTGTCAGTCGTCAGGACATCTGATTTGCAGCTCGTCGCCCAGATCGGAGGCTTGTCATGCTGCGGGGGACAAGTCGCATGCTCGCCAGACGGCCGCTACATCTACGCAACAAACTACACCGACAATGACTGGGTTGCGGTTGTCCGAACGGCAGACCATGTCGTGATAGACAGCCTGATGGTGGATGGCGAAGTGAACGGCGTTGCTGTTTCTCCGGACGGTAAGCGGCTATACATGGCAGTCGATGCTGACTTCACCTTCATCGTCGTGGCCAGATTGCCCGACAATGTTATTGAAGACACAGTCTTCGTGCCCCGCGCCAACGGCCTCATCACGGCGTTACGGGTATCACCCAACGGCGCACATCTCTTCGTTGGCACGACCGATGAGAGCGAGATCCTCTCAGTCAGTCTGCCAGACCTCGGTTTGGAATGGAGGGTCGACTCCGACCTGCCCTGGTCCGGCGGGATCGTAGTAAATCCGTCAGGCAGTCCCATCTATGCAGCCGAGAATTCCCACGTCTCAGCCCGGGAGTCCGGCACCGGCGCTGTCATTGACTCGATAGCATTCTCACCATACGTGAGGAGTGTGGATGTCGCGCGCGATGGTTCGTTCATCTGCGTCGCGTACGATGCTGAGGAAGACAAAGGGACAGTGGCTGTCGTGCGGACATCAGACGACAGCGTGGTATGCGTCATAGCTTTACCGGACGCAGTCTACGACGCCGCACCGTCGCCAGATGGCCAGAAGCTTTACGTGGCTGGTGGCAACGGCAAGTTGTATGTTCTCGGCCGCTAGTCTGCCGGCGTCGCCATTATTCGGACGACGCCGTTGTCCCCATCAACCTGAATCATCTGCCCGGTCTTGATGAGCTTGGTGGCCGGGCCGACATTCACGACCGCGGGGATGCCGTATTCGCGCGCGACAATGCTGCCGTGGCTGAGTAGCCCGCCCTGGTCCATCACGATTCCTGCTGCCGGTACGAAGTAGGGCGTCCAGCCCGGGTCGGTGAACGGCGCCACGAGAATCTCGCCGGGCAGGACCTGTTCGGTGCCGGCGTGGAGTATGACGCGGGCCGGGCCGGTCACGACGCCGGGGCTGACGGCGAGCCCGCTCAGTTCCCTGGACGCTGAGTCGAACACGTCAGGCCTGTGCCTCGCCGGGTCATACTTGCCGACGACAATCGCCGGTGGAGACAGGGCGAGGTTCCGTTCGTATTCCGCCCTCCGTTCCGCAACCCTTGCACGCACGTCGAACCCGGCGGTACCTTCTACAATCGGCGCGATTTCCTCAAGCCGCAGGAAGAACATATCGTCGGCTTCAGCCAACACTCCGCGCGCGGCTAACCTGTGTCCCAGTTCGACCACGAGTTCGCGCGTGTCGGCGAAGACGCGGATGGCCGCGTCTTTCACGTTCTCGCGGATGGCGGCGGAGAACTGGGCCTGGCTCACGACGTAGCCGAAGACCCATCGCTTGACCGGGTTGCGCAGGCGTCCACGTAGTTCGGCGCGGAGCCGGTCGCGCTCCTCGGCGTGGCGCCGCTGCTCGACCTCGGGGTCGGCCTGGCTCCCGGCGCGGACGAAGTTGCGGACTACATCGAGCACGTAGTCGGGCTGTTCCCGCCAGCGCGGGTTGTACATGTCCATCTCGCCGCGGGCGTGGTGTCCGTGCAGGTGCAGGAACCGGTCCCAGCGGGCGAGGAAGTCGCGG
>Ga0316622_100000238_pt1 | contig 29782 bp, 28 predicted proteins | sample OWC_Aug_OW2_C1_D_FD_207646 | JGI IMG/M metagenome (GOLD analysis project Ga0316622, IMG submission 207646) | Wetland soil microbial communities from Old Woman Creek delta, Ohio, United States - OWC_Aug_OW2_C1_D5_C | ecosystem: Environmental > Terrestrial > Soil > Wetlands | place: USA: Ohio... | reverse complement strand
GGAGAGGCGCTCGACACGCAACTGCGGCGCGGCCTCGCGTCCGGGATGCCGCGGCGGTCGCTCCGTTGGCGCAGCGGGACTTCCGATCATCAGCTCGGCAAGTTGCGGCTTCGTCACCTCGGTGCGCGCGGCGGTCTGGACGACCCTGCCTCGGCGCATTACCGTGATGCGATCGGCAAGGTCCATCACTTCCTGGAGCTTGTGTGTGATGAAGAGCACGGTCCGGCCACGGGCGCGGAGCTGCTCGAGGACGTGGAAGAGCGGTGCGACTTCCCCGGGGGTGAGCACGGCAGTGGGCTCGTCGAGGATGAGAATGCGCGTATTTCCGGCGAGCGCCTTGACGATCTCGATGCGCTGACGGACGCCCACCGGGAGGGTTCGGACCCGAGCGCTGAGAATCCCGATGTCCAAGCCGACGCTGGCCGCCAACTCGGTGGCGGCGTGAGCGATTCGGCCGCGATGGAGCAGCCAGTCGCGCGATGAGCTCAGCGCCAGAGCGAGGTTCTCCGTGACCGACAGCGCATCGACCAGGGCGAATTCCTGGTGCACCATCCCGACGCCGGCGCGGCGGGCGTCGATCGGGCTGTGCAAATGGGTGAGGCGGCCGTCGAAAAAGAGCGCACCACGGTCGACTCGCAACAGGCCATAAATGACCTTCATCAGCGTCGACTTGCCCGCGCCGTTCTCTCCGAGGATGGCGTGAATCTCGCCGGCACGAAAATCGATGTCGACGTCGGCCAGAGCTTCGAGGTTCCCGAAGCGTTTGGTGACGCCGCGCAGGCTCAGGACCGGCACCGCGGGCGCGGTCGGCACAGACGGTTCGTTTGCTACGGGGGACACGATCGGATCCGGGTCTTCACGCGCCGACGGCGGGGCGAGGACCGTATACCAGGTCGCCGCCTAGAACTCCGCCGTCGGAACGCTCAGCGTTCCATCGACGATGCGCTGTCGCGCCGCCTGGATCGACGCGCGCACCTCGGGTGGAATGCGCGATTCCAGGCGCGGGTTGAACTCGAGGCTCACGACCCCGTCCTTCATGCCCAGCCGGTCGATGCGGGCGACGAACGTGCCGGCGCGAACCTCACCGGCAACTCTCACGAAGGCGCGTGGGATATCGATCACGGCGCTGGCAATGACGACATCGGGGGCGACGTCGTTCTGGTTCTTGTTGCATCCAAAGGCCAGCACGTGTTTCTCCTGGGCGGCCTGGAACACCCCGAGCCCCGCGGCGTCGGCGTTGTGGAACAACACGTCCGCCCCCTGCTGAATCAGCGCCAGCGCCGCCTCCTTGGCGGCGCCGACGTCTTCCCAATTGCCGACGTAGCTTGTAAGAACGGTGAAGTTTGGCCGCACCGCCTTGGCCCCCGCGATGAAGGCCTGGATGGTGCTCTTCACCGACGGAATCTCCATGCCCCCGACCACACCGGCTCTGCCCGTTCGTGAGAGGTGTGCGGCCAGCATGCCCTGCAGATAAGTGGCCTCCTCCAAGAGAAAACGCAGCGGGGCCACGTTGGGGAGAACCGTGTTGCCGGAAGTGGTGATGAAGACCGTGCGTGGAAAGTCGGGAGCAACGGCCGCGGCGGCGTCCTGGAACTCGAAGCCATGACCGAAGACCAGCCGATACCCGCGGCGAGCGAAGTCGCGAAAGCCTTCCTCGAACTCAGCCGGCGTCTTCGTCTCGATCTGCGCGATCTCGGCGCCCAGCTCATCTCGGATCTTCAACAGTCCCTCGTAGGCGAGCGCGTTCCACCCCGCATCGCTCACCGGTCCCGGACTGAGCAGTGCGACCTTGAAGGTCCCGCTTTCGGTCGGGCTCGAGTTCTCCCCACGGGAGCACGCGGCGACGAGACCGATGAGCAAGAGCAGGAGCGAGGAGCGGACGTGCCGCATCGCCCGACCTATAGCGGACCCCCCGGGGGGGCAGCAAGGAAGCTGGACAGGAAGCTGGAGAGGGAACTGGACGAGGGGGGATGCGCCAAATCTGTGGGTGATGAAGCGAGAGCCTATGTTGTCCCTCTCCCGCAGTACCTGTGGGAGTGCCCATGACCTGGCGGTCGTCTGAAGACGATGAAAATGGACGAGAACTCACCGCCGGCCGCCGCCCCGCCCCAATTTTCGAAGGAGAGGAAAGCTGAACTGCGCCACGGAGGTCCACCACACCTTCCCCAAAAAATTGACGCACACCCCCGGAAAGGCTGCGCGGGCCAAGTGAGCGGGGCAGGCGAAGTCCGAAAGGGGGCTGCCCGAATCATGGCTTGACCGGTCGGGGGGGCTCTCCTAACCTCAACGCCGTCCAGCTTGGCGCGGGTGTCAACGATCGGCATGGGAATCTTGAATCGACTGTTTGGTGGCGATCGTGCCCGGGGGAGAGGAGAGCCGCCGGCAGCGGGAGGGGACGCCGGTAGGTTGGAACCGCCGCGTGGTCGCAACAACTACGTCGTCGTCGTTCTCGACAGCTGTCGTTACGACAGCCTGGTGAGCGCGAACCCACGCACGATCCTGCGTCTCGGGCCGCTGGAGCGGCGATGGAGCTATGCGTCGTGGACGGCCCCGTCTCACTACAACCTGCTCATGGGGCTCCTGCCGCATTCGAGCCCGCCTCACGTGTACGCATCCGAGTACTACAAGCGCGACTTCGTGAAATACAATGAGCGCCTCGGTAGTGAGGGGATCGAGTTCAAGCGGCTCATTCCATCCTTGTATCTGCCGACGTTCCTGAAGCGCCAGATGGGTTACCGGACGCACGCGATGGTCTCCCTGCCGGTGCTGAACCCGGCGACGATCATCAACCGCGACTTCGATTCCTACACCTTGATGCCCAAGCACAATGACATGGCGGCGATGCTGGACCGCATGGCCTTCGACCCCGATCGCCCGTCCTTCTTTCTCCTCAACGTCGGAGAAACGCACTACCCGTTCGCACGGCCGAGTGAAGACCCCGACGAATGGCCGCGCATCTCCGGCGTGCACGGCGTGTTCACGCACCTCGATGAGCAGGTCGTAGGTGGCAGGCTGGTCGAGGATGGGGAGGAGCCGAAGGTCTTCGATCAGGACAAGCTCGAACTCCTGCGTGCGCGCCAGATCGACACCGTGCGTTACCTCGATGGGATCTTCGAGCGACTGTTCGACGTCGTGCCCCGGAACACCTACATCACCGTCACAGCCGACCACGGCGAGCTGTTCGGTGAGCAGGGCTACTTCGGGCACGGCCCGATCAGTCACGACAAGGTCTACGAGGTGCCCTTCCTCGAAGGCCAGTTGCGCTGACCCGCGCCAGTCGGCCGAGGGCGACGGTCTGCGGCTGCGGGCCTCTTCCGCTGCGCGCCTCATTCCGACGTGTGCAACATTTCCCTCCGTGCTTGGCTCTCCATCCGGATCGGCTGCAAACGCTGCGAATCGACAAGAAAGAACATGATCTCCGTCATGACTGCCCCGTCGGGCAGAGCGGCGGAGAAGCGCAAGAAACCTTCGCGCGAGTTGCTTGAGGGCCATGTGGAACAAGGCTTTCCCAACCAGGCCCGGTTGGTCCCGGCGGTCCGGGACGAGGGTCTTCCCTACGTGGGGTAAGGGCTTTCCCCAAGTTGACAAATGTCTGCGGCAGGAGCAACGCTCGACGTGGACGGCCGATCGTACGTTGACCAGCGACTTTCCGGTCCGTTCCGCGCACCGCAGGCCACTGAGGCACTGACCAGCCTCCCCAACCGCGGCAGCCTGCGTTGACCTCCGCGTGAGCTTCGGAGCGATGAGGTAGACCATGCGCGCAAGAATCTTGCGACTTGGGCGCGACGTTGTCGGACGGTGCAGAGATGCGGTACGTCGAGTAGATACGGTGTCCCGCAGCGCGCAATCGTCCGAGGGGGAACACCCCATGAAGGTGCGCGTTCACAGTCTCAGCCCGGCGGTCGCTCGCGGGATCGCGGTCATCTGCGTCGTTGCCCTCGCCGCCAGCGCGCACCCGGCGTGGGCCGCAGGCGTGGTCACCACGTGCGACGAAGCCCATTTGGACACCGCGCTCTCTGGCGGGGGGCTGGTGACCTTCAATTGCGGTGGCGCCGCCACGATTACGGTCACCAGCACCAAGACCATTAGCGCCGACACCGCCATTGACGGCGGGAGTCTCATCACGATCAGTGGCGGGAACAGCGTGGGCGTCTTCTCCGTGAACACTGGCGTCACGTTCACGGTCGAGAACCTGATCATCGCCAACGGCCAGAGCGGGTCCGGCGGCGGCATCGCCAACATCGGTGGCACGCTGACAGTCACCAACAGCACCTTCACAGACAACAACGCATACTCCGGCGGCGGCGGTGGCATCTACAACACCGGCGGCACGCTGACCGTCACCGACAGCACCTTCGCCGGCAATAGCGCGAGCTACGGCGGGGGGGGTGGCGGTGGCATCCACAACACCGGCGGCACGCTGACGGTCACCAACAGCACCTTCGCCGGCAACGGCTATAGCGGGGATGGCGGCGGCGCCATCGCCAACAGCGAGGGCGGGGGCACCCTCACGGTCGCCAACAGCACCTTCTCCGGCAACCGCAATGGCGGGGGCCCCGGCGGCATCGACAACCGCTACACCGCGGGCGCGCTGACGGTCACCAACTGCACTTTCACGGGCAATAATGGCAACGAGGAAGGCGGCGGCATTTTCAACGTGGGCACGCTGACGGTCACCAACAGCACCTTCGCCGGCAATAGCGCGGGCGGCAACTACGGCGGCGGCGCCATCGTTAACGGCGGCACGCTGACGGTTACCAACAGCACCTTCTCCGGCAACAGCGCCGGGCCGGCCGGCGGCGCTCTCTACAACTGGTTCGCGGCGACACTGACCAACTGCACGTTGAGCGAGAACGGCGGTGCGATCTCCAACGCGCAAATTTGCAGTATGTTCGGATGCGGCGCCTTTGCCTCGGTCACGCTGACCAACACGGTCATCGCGGAGTCCGCCGGGGTGACTTGCAGACAAGACTTTGGGGGGGGCCCCTCTTTCACCGACGGCGGCCACAACCTGCAGTGGCCGGGTACGAGTTGCGGCGAGACAATCCAGTCGCTGGACCCCAAGCTCGACCCCAACGGCCTGAAGGACAACGGCGGCCCGACGCAGACAATCGCCCTAGCGCCCGACAGCCCGGCCATCGACGCTGGCGACCCGGACGTGTGCGCCAACCCGCCGGTGAACGGTGTCGACCAGCGCTGCTATGTGCGGCCGGGCGCGGGCCACACGAACTGCTCGATTGGTGCCTACGAGGCCGAGGTCCGATGCGCCGGCGACTGCAACAACGACGATAAAGTCGCGATCAATGAGTTGATCGTCGGCGTCAACATCGCTCTCGGACGCCAGCCACTGGCCGCCTGCCCCGAGTTTGATGAGAACACCCGCGATGGGGTGGAAATCCACGAACTGGTCGGGGCGGTGGGCAACGCGCTGAACGGTTGTCCAATGCCGCCGACGCCGGCGCCGACACGCACGCCGACCATCACACCGACGCCGACTGAGACACCGACGATGACACCCACAGCGTCCCCAACCGTGACCGGCACGCGGCCCAGCGCGACCCCGACATCCACCTCCACCAAGACGGCCACCCGGACACGCACCTTCACACGGACCGTGTCCCCGAAGACACCCACGCCCACCCGGACGGCCACCGCCACCCCGACATCCTGACGGGATCTGCATGGGCCCAACGCGGGAGTTTGATTGGGACACCGAGGGCGGCGTGGAGATCCTCGAACTGGTCACGGCGGTGAACAAGGCGATCCAGAGGGGGTAAAGATGATCACGGTGCAGAAAGCAGTGGCTGTCGGCGTCGGCATATGGTTTCTCGCGAGCCCGCGGGCGGGTCAGGCGGCGTGTGATACCGCACAATTCAGTGCCCCGCCGCGCCGGGATTTCGCCGTCGGGTGGCGTCCCTACCTGGTGGCGGTCGGGGACTTCAACGGCGATGGCACACCGGACGTGGCGGTGGCAGACAACTTCAGCAACACCGTCTCGATCCTGCTCGGGACGGGGACGGGCAGCTTCGGGGCGGCGAGCAGTTTCACCGTGGGGACCTCTCCCCAATCGGTGGCGGTCGGGGACTTCAACGGCGACGGCTCAGCGGACCTGGCGGCGGCCAACGGCGGCAGCAACACCGTGTCGATCCTCCTCAATGCCTGCGTGCCGCTGGCGCAAGCGGCCCCGTGCCGCAGCAACGACGACTGTGCTGGCGGACTCTGTGTCGATGGCGTCTGTTGCGATTCGGCGTGCGGTGGTGGGCTCGCCACTGACTGTGAGGCATGCAGTGCCGCCAGCGGCGCGGCGGTGGACGGCACGTGCGGCCCGGTTGCGGCCGGGTTCATCTGCCGCGCCGGCTCCGGGTCGTCCCTGACCTGCCCGGCCGACGCGGTGGCGCTGAGTGGCGCCCTCTGTCGGGCAGCGGCGGGCGACTGCGACCTGGCCGAGACCTGCAACGGGACCACGAAGCTCTGTCCGAGCGACGCCAAGCAGCCCGACGGAACGCCCTGCTCGGACGGCAACCTCTGCACCACAGGGGACACCTGCGGCGGCGGGTGGTGCCAGAGCGGCCCGGTCGAGCCAGTCCCAGGCTGCTCCACGGCGATCACGCCCGACCCGAGGATCCAGGGGATGCTGGATCAGGTGATGATCACGACGGTCACCAGCTACGAAGCGCAGTTGACCGGCGAACAGCCGGTGGCGCTGAGCGACGGGCCGTACACGATCACCAGGCGGGAGACGGACAGCGGGATGCCGATCCAGAAGGCGTTGCAGTCGCCCTGCGCGACGACAGCCAGGCCATCGACGCCGGTGATCCGGATGTGTGCGCCAATCGGCCGGTGAACGGTGTGGACCAGCGCGGCTATGCGCGCCCCGGCACCGGTCACACAGCTTGCTCCATCGGCGCCTACGAGTACGACTCACCCGGCCCTCCGCCGTCGTGCACCGGCGACTGCAACCACGACGATCACGTCGCCATCAACGAATTGATCCTCGGCGTCAACATCGCGCTCGGCCGCCAGCCACTAGCCAACTGCCCCGAGTTTGATGAGAACACCCAGCATGGGGTGGAGATCAACGAACTGGTCACCGCAGTGCACAACGCAATGAACGGCTGCGGTGGCGGGTGAGCCACGCAGAAGCACAGTCATCGCCGGCGGGTATGATCCGGGGAGGGGGGAGGATGCGCTCGGCAAAGCGGCTTAGAACAGCGCGGGGATGTCACGCCAGCCACTCAGCACGCGAACGATTTCAATGCCACCCTTCGCGCACCGGTAGAAGATTACGTACTTCCCAACTGGGAAACTCCGCAGCCCCGGCGCCAGCTCGTCTCGCACGCGTCCGATGTCCGGTAAGCGCACCAGCAGCGTACACTTCTCCTCCACCAGATCGACAAGTCGCGTCGCGGCCTCGACGTCGTCCTCGGCGATGTAATCCCAGATCTGGTGAAGGTCCGCCCGCGCCTCAGGAAGAAAGCGGACGCGAGCGCTCATTGGCGTTTGGGTCGTCGTCGCCGCGCTTTGGCGCGCAACTCCCGAAAGACCTGAGCCCCAGGCACGCTTGGGCCGCTCTCGATGCCCTTCTTGATCTCCCTACGCAGATCTGTCAGCCGGACCTGGTAGAGGCGGTCCCGCTCTTCGAGCAGGCGCAGTCCCTCGCGGATCATTTCGCTGGGCGATTGATAGAGCCCGCTCTTCACCTTTTCGTTGAGCAACTTCTCAATCTCTGGCGTGAGAGACACGGCCATATCCGCACCCTACCACCGCTTCCGAATTTCGCAATTCCCAGGTTGGCAGTCCGCGTCAGCGGCGGCCTTGCCCGGCGGCTGGAAGGCGATGACCATAGCGCGCACCTTATTCATGAAACGGGAGCAACGTCCGGACGCCCCCGCCGGCGAGGGGCCTATTGGGGAGATTGGCGCGCTGCGTGCGGCGTTACGGCTCCAGCCACCAGCGCGGGAGCTCCAGCTCGACCGCCTCGAACGGCTCCGCCCGTACGCGCTCGCTCCCGCCGTGCGTGCTGGCAACGATCCACCGGCCATTTTCGAGTCGGTAGACTTCGAGTGTTCGTGCCAGCGGTTCGACCAACCACAGATGACCAACCGACTCGCGCGCGTAGATGCGCATCTTGCGCACGCGATCTGCTCCGGCCGTCGTTGGCGACACCACCTCGCAGACAAGCATGACACGTTCAAAGAATACGAGACGACCGCAAGGCATTGGCCGGCACTTTGCCACCGCAGCGTTCGTGCTGCTCGCCGGTGTCGGGTGGTCGAGCCACGACTGTCGATTTTCTCCGTGTCGGTGTAGCCGCGGCCCTCGTGGCCGCTGTTCGCGATGAACGTGAGCGGGGACAAGCCCCGCGGCTACGCCGAGCCCGCGACGGCACCCGTACCGCAATAGCGAGTCTTTCTTAGCATGATTGATGCGACGCTACCGCCACGGCATAGAGCCGGTCCGACTCATGCCAGTCTTTTCGTAGGATCACCGTACAGAGGAGGGCCAGGTTATGGTGCGTCGGCAAACGTTGGCATCGTTGATCTGTGGTGCGGTGATTACCGCCGCTGCACCGGCCGGCGCCGCCGGCTATACGGTCGTCGGCTGGAAACAACCTCGGCATGCACTGCATGGATGCGGACTCCTCCGTCCTCTCCCTGCTGCCGCCCTACAACACCATTCACGCCCAGGTGATCGACCCAACGGGGGTGCGGGTGAAGGACCCGGCCGCGGCTGGCATCACCGTCACCTACGAAGCAGTGGCGGATAGCACCGGCTCGATCAACACGACCTCGCAGGGGAAGACAAACTTCTGGGACTACGTGTCGCCGCTGTTTGGGGCCTCCCTCCCGGTCGATGTGGGGCTGACGGACCTCAGGATGCCTGGCGTGGGGAACACCGAGCAGCCGATGACGTGGGATCCGGCGGCGGGGTGGTTTATTGCAGAGGGAATCCCGATCGTGCCGTACGACGACGGGAACCCGCACCAGAAAGAACCCGTATCCGATGATGCGGCTGGTGGCACGGACGACGGGGGGCGCGATGCTCGCTTTCACCGACATCGTGCTGCCCGTGTCGGACGAAATGGACTGCAAGAGCTGCCACACCCCGGCCGCAGGGACCTCCGCCCCGGCGATGCCAGTTGGCGGCTGGGTGACCGACCCCGACCCGCAGCGCGAGATGCGCTTGAACATCGTCCGCAAGCACGACCAGCTGCAAGCGAGTGATCCGACCTTCGCCGCCGCGCTCACGGCGCTCGCGAGCCTCCCGCCGCCGCGCCACTACAGCGCGGCGGGCCTTGAAGCGAGCGTGACGAATGGTCAGCCGATTCTCTGCGCGATCTGCCACGCCTCCGCGGCGCTCGGCACCAGCGGCCAACCAGGCGTCAATCCGCTCACGCAGGCGATCCATAGCCGGCACGCCGGCGTGACGGACCCCGTGACCGGGCAGACGCTCGACTCGGCCGCCGACCGCTCCGCCTGCTACCGGTGCCATCCGGGGTCGCTGACGCGCTGCCTCCGCGGTGTGATGGGCGCATCGGTCGCGCCGGACGGCTCGCTCGCGATCCAGTGCCAGGAGTGTCACGGCTCGATGAGCGCGGTCGGGGCGCCGGCTCGTCTGGGCTTGCTGAACGAGCCCTTTTGTCAGAGTTGCCACACTGGCACCGCAACGAATAACAACGGCCAGATCCGTTACACCTCCGTCTTCGACGCGCCCGGGCATGTCCGCCAAGCCGTGGACCAGACCTTCGCCACCACGCCGGATGCACCGGCGCCTGGCCTTTCGCTGTACCGCTTCTCAACGGGTCACGGCGGCCTCAAGTGCGAGGCCTGCCACGGCTCGACGCACGGTGAGTTCGCGTCAATACAAGGCAACGACAACGTGCAGAGCATGGAGCGGCAGGGACACGTGGGCATGCTCGTCGAGTGCGGGGCCTGTCACGGCGGCACGCAGCCGGCCACGATAAACGGTGGCCCGCACGGTCTCCACCCGCTCGGACAGGCCTGGGTGAACACGCATCATGACGTCATCGGCGAGGGCGGCGACCCGACGCCTTGCCAGCTGTGTCACGGAGCCGACTACCGCGGCACGGTGCTCTCGCGCGCCAAGGCGAGTCGCACGCTCTCCGGCGAATCCGGCACGAAGCAGGTATGGCGCGGCTTTCAGATCGGTTGCTACACCTGCCATCTCGGCCCACACAACGGCGACCCGAACCCCAATCGCGCCGCGATCGTGACCGGTGCCTCCGTCGCCACGCCCGTCGATGTGCCGGTCACGATTACTCTCGGCGCGCGGGATCCCGACGGAAATCCGCTCACTCTCCACATCGTGTCGCAGCCGAGCCACGGCAGCACCGGCCTGAACGGCACGCTTGCCACGTACCTCCCCGAGCCGGGCTTCACCGGCATGGACAGGTTCACGTTCGCCGCCTGGGATGGCTCCACCGATTCCAACCTGGGGAGTGTGACCGTCAACGTCGGCGGGAGCCCCATCACGGGGCCGCTGATCAGCGGCAAGAAGCTCCTCATCAAGGACAGCGCGGCGGGTCCGACGAGCCGCCTGATCTTCCAATCGCAAGATCCTCAGCTCTCTGCCGCGGGCATCAGTCCGACGGTCGATGGCGCCTACGTCCACGTCTTCAACAGCGCCGGGGGCACGGACTCGGCCTGCTTCCACCTCGTGAGCACGAACTGGCGGTCGAGCGGGAGTGGATTCAGATACGACGACGCGGCGCTTGCCGCCTCGCCGGTGAAGGTCGCGATGCTGAAGAGCGGGAAGCTCCGGGTGACCGCGAAGGGGAACGGTCCGATACCGATCTCCTACCGGCTCGGCGAACCGCAACAGGGGAGCGTCGGTGTGATCTTCACGAGTGGCTCGACGGTGCTGTGCGCGAACTTCGGTGGGACGGTCACGCAGGATTCCGGAACGAATCCGCCAAACCTCGGCGGCAAGGGGCTTTCCGCGCCAAGGACGCACCGGCCCCGGGGGCCTGCCCGACGCCGCCGGACGCGTGCCCGTGACGGACGACGTGCCACTGCTGCCGACTGTCAGCCGCTCAGCTCGCTTGCTTTTCCCGGTAGTACGCGATGAGGATGTCCGCGATCTCCGGCCGCAGGATGCGCGCATCGGGATGTTCGCCCTGGGTCAGGATCTCCCGGATCTTCGAACCGGAGATGACCAGCGGCTTTTCGTTCGGATGCAGTTCCATCAGGTCGACCCGTCCGGCGCTGTCGTAATACGCGGCGAAACCGATGTTGCAGGGTTTGATGCGTAGATCGCCCCCCAGGTTGTTGAAGATCTCCTGGGCGTCGAAGTCACCCCAGATCGGTTGGCCGTCGTCATACGGGGCGTCGGCATGCTTGCGCCCGATGACGAGATCGGTGAAGCCCAGGTTCTGGCGATAGATGCCATGCATCACCGCTTCCTTGGGGCCGCCGTACAGCATCTTGATATCGAGGCCGACCAACTCGAACACGTCGGTCAGGTCATAGCCGGACGTCCGCCAGAGCTCCTCGTCCTTGTCGCCCTGTCCGAGCAGCTTCAGGTCGTGTAGCGCGCGGTAGCAACGCATGCGGACGCGGGCAGGAACGTCATCGCCCTTCAGTTCGCCGACGAGCGGGTTGAGCACGGCGCCGGCGAAGTGTCCCTCGCGCGTGAGGCGCTCGACACCCGCGACGAGCGCGTACTCGTGTGCGCGGTGGAGCGGGTTTCGGGTCTGAAAGGCCAGGGCGCGGTCCCAGCGGCGTTCGGCAATCAGGGTGCGCAGTTGGCGCGGAGAGAGCATCAGCTGACCGTACTCGGCATCGACCGGCTGAGGCAGCGCCCACAGTTCGCCGCCGACCAGCCGGGTGCGCGGGTCATCCATGATCATGTGGCCGCCGGGGTGATCGGTGCGCGAGGTGCCGTAGAACTTCAGCACGTGTTTCGGCTTGTCCCATTCGAACACGCTCGAGACGCGCAGAATGGCGACGATGTCGCCCTGGTGCACCAGCGCCGCCGCGTGGCCGACTCGCAGGTGTCGACTCTCGTCGCTGGTGACCGGAAACGCAATCGGCGCCGTCCACGCGTAGTGGCGAAACCCGAAGTCGATGGCGTCATGATCGAGAACATAGTGCCAGGTTCCCTCGTCCATCGGCCCGGTCAGTGGCGACAACGTGCCGTCCGCGATGCGGTACACCGTCGACAGATCGGCGCGGGTCAGCTCGACGCGGGGGAGTTCTTTCGCTTCCGCGAGGAACTGCCGGCGGCGAGACAGCGGGACTACTCGGGAAACGGGAGCTTCGAGCCCTCCATGGACCGGGACGAGATCTGGCATGACAATTTCACTCCTTGCCGCCGGAGGCCGTCCAGCAGCACCCATTTTTCGCAGCCGGCAGCAGACGAAAACGCGCCCTGACTCTTCGTCGTCAGGCGACGCGTGGCACGTGGGAGGTGAAACACCCTCCGGTTCCTGCGCACCAACTGCGATGTCGAAGGATTCCTGACCCCGGCGTGGGAGTCAAGAATGAGAGCCGGCTAATCCAGGTTGCGGCTCCGGGGGGTTCGTGCGCTGGATGCAACCACCTCGAGCTGTTCTGGTTTCCTTCCTCCGGGAATGCTCAACAGCTGGCCGACCCGAAGAGAGCGTGGGTTGCGAATGCGGTTTGCCCGCATCAGAGAAGCGAGCGACACACCATAATCCTGCGCAATCGAGCCGGCCGTTTCTCCCGGCTTCACCCGGTGCGTGAGCCGTTCGACGACCCTGACGACGGCGGTGGCGGCCTCCTTCATGCGGGCGTAAGCAGTTTCGAAAGTCCCGCGCGCCCCCTCCGGCAACCGCACCGTGTAGCCCTCCGGAGGAACCACCCCGCGCCGGAGAGCCGGGTTCAGCTCCGTGATGGTCTCTAAGCTGGAACCGCTGAGCTTGGCGACGGTGCTGAGGGACATGGGACGATCGATATCGATGATGTCGTAGCGAGGCGGGTCCTCCAGCTCGATCTCGAGGCCGTAATCTTCCGGCGCTTTCGCAATCTCCATCGCGGCGATGAACCGAGGAACGAACTGACAGGTCTCGGCGGGGAGGTGACCACGGGCGCTCATTTCCCAGAAGTCGTCGATCTGCCACCGGTCACGCACGCGCGCGATGTTCGCTTCGCCCGTGTTGTAGGCCGCGAGCGAAAGCTGCCAGTCCTCGAACATGTCGTGCAGGTCGCGGAGATAGCGGGCCGCCGCACGAGTCGCCTTCTCGGGATCGCGGCGCTCATCGACGTAGCCGTCGATCCGGAGGCCATATCGACGTCCAGTTCCGCGGACGAACTGCCACGGGCCGACCGCACCGGCGTGAGAGACCGCATCGATTCGGTACCCGCTTTCAATGATCGGAAGGTAGGCCAGCTCGGGCGGGACGCCTTCTTCCACCAGTATCGACGCCATCTGCGGTAGATACCTGCTCCCCCGTTCGAGCGAGCGGATGAGATGGGAACGCAAGTCTGTCTGATAGGCGTCAAGGAAGCGCTGGACCTTTGGGTGCGACGTCTCGACCTGAAGCTCGGTATCGGACCTGTCCTCACGTCGAGGCGCCAAGGCCTCCGGTTCGGTCCTGAGTCCCACTGCCGGACTGTGGGCTAAACTGGCCGGGCGCCGGCCGTAGACCGAAAGATTGATCTTGGGTGTATTGGCCTGGTACCGCACCGTCGAACACCCGGCCAGCCCTGCCACCACCGCCAACATCGAAACACATGCGTGCCTTGTCGCGCGCATAGGTTCCTCCCTCCTGCTGGAATGGCCGCCTGGGTGGGGAAGAGCCAGAGGCGCCCCAAGGCGGCTGACACTCGTGGTTTACACGTATCTCCTCGTCGTGCGGTTGACCGAGCCCGCAAGCCCGACCATCCTTGATTTCCTACCCACCAGTGTCACCCCAGCTCTATTACGTTTTTAAGACCTGGGTTGTCTACCACAGACCCCCCACGCGGGCAACGAATACAAGCCCCTCCGCGAGTAATTTCGCTTATGATATTTGTCATGTTTTTTGGGGGGGGCAGATTACACGGTCTGCTCGAGTTCGTGCCGGAGCACGTGCACGGTGTCTTCGAGCCAGGCGCGATACTCGCGCAACGCTTCCGGGGAATCTGCCTCCACTCTCAGCACCAGCGCCGGCTGCGTGTTGGACGCGCGAATGAGGCCCCATCCATGCGGCAACCTGAGCCGTATGCCGTCCACCGTGACGAGTTCGTAGCTGCCGCGGAAGCGTTCGCGTGCCCGTTCAGCGACCGCAAACTTGATCGCATCCGGGCAGTCGATGCGGATCTCCGGCGTGGCGTACGCGGGCGGTAGGTCGGCCAAGAGATCGTCGATTCGCTTGCCGTTGCGCGACAGGATCTCGAGCAGGCGGCAGGCGGCGTAAATGCCGTCGTCATACCCGAAGTAGCGGTCCCCAAAGAACATGTGGCCGCTCATCTCACCGCCGAGGGCGGCTCCGGTCTCTCTCATCTTTGCCTTGATCGGAGAGTGGCCAACCCTCCCCATGATCGGCACACCGCCACGCGCGGCGATGTCATCGAAGAGCCGCTGCGAGCACTTGACCTCCGACACGATGGTGGCTCCGGGTCGGGCCGCGAGAACGTCACGCGAGAAAAGGATCAGCAGCTCGTCACCCCACACGACGCGACCGTTGCGATCGACCACGCCGAGACGGTCGGCGTCCCCGTCGAACGCGATACCGATCTCAGCCCCGAGTGCGTTCACACGGGCGATGAGGTCGCGGAGGTTGGCTTCCACCGTCGGGTCGGGATGGTGGTTCGGAAAGCGTCCGTCGAGCGTGCAGTGGAGCTCGTCGACCGTGCACCCCATGGCGCGGAAGATCGGCGGAGCGACAGGGCCGGCGGTGGCGTTCCCAGCATCCACCACGAGCGAGATCCGCCGGGCCAGCGACCCGAAATGCCGAATGAGGAACTGCTGGTAACGGGGGATGATCGCGACCGCTTCCTCTTGCCCGTTGCCCGTGGGGAAATGCTCCGTGGCGAGGCGGCGTCGCAGCTCCTGGATCTGGCTGCCGTGCACGGTGGTCTTGCCGACACAGATCTTGAACCCGTTCTGATCCGCGGGGTTGTGGCTGCCCGTCACCTGAATGCCGCCGTCGAGATCGAGATCGAACAGGGAGAAGTAGAGAAGCGGAGTCGGACAGACACCGAGATCCACGACGTCGATGCCCGACTCCCGCAATCCCTTGCGCAGCGCAGCCGCATAGCCGTCGGACGTGACACGGCAATCGCGTCCGACGCCGATCCGAAAGCGTCCGGGCCGCACCGGAGCGGGGTCGAGAGTGTGACGGTAGCTGGCGTATGCCCGCCCGAGAACCCAGGCAAAGCCGGCGTCGAAGTCCTTCTCGGCCACGCCGCGAATATCGTACTCGCGGAAGATCGCGGGGTTCACGGGCCTCATGCCGCTCTCCGAACTCGACCCCTGTGCGCGGCCAACGTCAGTGCCGCCACCATGCTGCGTGGATCGGCGATTCCTTGCCCGGCGATGTCGTGCGCGGTGCCGTGATCGGGAGAGGTGCGAACAAAAGGCAGCCCGGCGGTGAAGTTCACCCCGTCGGCGAAGTGCAGCAGCTTGAATGGCCCGAGGCCCTGATCGTGGTACATGCAGACGACGGCGTCGAACTTCCCATCGACGGCCTGCGGAAACAGGCTGTCGGCGGCGAACGGTCCGTCGACGGCAATGCCTTCCCGCGTCGCTCGCCGGATCGCGGGGGCGATGGCGCGTGTCTCTTCCGTGCCGAACAGCCCGCCCTCGCCGGCGTGGGGGTTCAGCCCGGCGACCGCGATGCGGGGCTGGGGAATCCCGAAATGCCCGCGCAGCGCGGCGTGGGTGACGGCGATGGTTTCGTAGACCCTCCGGCGCGAGACGGCCGACGGCACCTGAGCGAGCGCCAGGTGCGTGGTGACGAGCGCCACGCGGAGTTGGTCGCCGACCATCATCATACGAACCGGCCCGGCTTTGCTCAGCTCCGCCAGCAGCTCCGTATGCCCGCCCACGCCCATGCCGGCGGCAACGAGATTTGCCTTGCAGATCGGTGCGGTGACCAGCGCGTGCGCTGCGCCAGCCTCGATCAAGCGCACCGCTTCGAGGATTGCCGCATACGCCGCTCGCCCGCCCGCGACGGTCGGCCGGCCCGGGCGCCGGTCGCGTTGGCGCAGTTGCGCGATGACGCGGACAGGGACCCCCACCCGCGGCAGCGGCGCGGACGGGATCCAGGGGACGAACCGCAGGTTGGCGCGCAGGCGCGTGGCCGTCTCCGCGAACACCGCGAGGTCTCCAACCAAGATCGGCGCGAGGTTTCGCCGCAGCTGCGGCTGCGCCAGTGCTTTGATCGTCACCTCGGGGCCGATTCCGGTGGGATCGCCCATCGAGATGACCAGACGCCGGCTCTCGGTCACGGCCGCAGCTCTACGTGATGGCGCTGGCGGAGATCTTCGCGCAGCCATCGATCAAACCGTTCCTCGAGGGCCTCGTTGTACAGCCGCTCGCGAATGTCTTGCGCGAGGCCCTCAAGGGGCTGGTGCGAGACGCCGACGCGCTCGTCGAGCCGGAGGATGTGCACGCCGACCGGACTACGGAACGGTTCGCTGAACTGGCCAGGCTTCAGTTTTGTCGCCTGCTCCTCGAGAATCTCCAGCATCTCGCCTTTCTTGAACGTCCCGAGCTTGCCGCCGCTTTTCGCGCTCGCGTCCTCCGAATCGCGTTGCGCCACCTCTTCAAAGCTGGCGCCGCCTTTGAGCTCCGCGTGGATCGCGGCCGCCCGGCGCATGACGGCGTCAACCTGATCGGGCGGTGCGTCAGCCGGCAGCCGCAAGACGACGTGGGAGACGGAGATCTCCTCCGGAATCGAGTACTCGTCGAGGTGCGCGTTGTAGTAACGCTCGATCTCTTCCGGCGTGACGTTGACCTTGCCGCGAACCTGCTGGTTGATGAGTTGGACCTTCTCCAGCTCTCTGCGAATCTGAACGTGGTACTCCTCCCACGTCAAGCCCTGCTGGGCGAGCGCGTCGCGCAGCTGCTGGTCAGTGAGCTTATTCCGCTCCTTGACACCATTGATGTATCGTTCGATTTCGGTGTCAGGGACGGAGAGGCCGAGCGTGGCGAACTCCTTGTCGATGATCCGCTCGGTAACCAGCGTGTCGAGGAGTGTCGCCCGGTCCGTCGCCGCCGCGAGCTGCTTTCCGCGGACGTCCCGTTCGGCGAACTGATTGAGCTCGTACAGCGTTATTGGGTCGCCATCAACCGTGGCCAGGATGCGGTTGATGATCTCGGCGCGGCTGGAGGCCGCAGCCACGAGTGCGACGACCGCGACGGTGGCGGCAAGTGAGCGACGACGGAGCGCGCGGCGGGTCGCAGGTCCGTAAATAGCCAGGGGACGAGGTGCGTGCACGGTGCCACCCTCCCGGTGTCTACTGATGTCCATGGGCCGCCGCACCGGCGGTCGGTACCGGCGATTTGCCTGTCGCCGCCGGGCCATGCAGCTCGCTCAGGACGGATTGGATCTCTTGAACAAGACCATCCCAGTCGGAGCTGAGCGGGGTGAAGCTGAGCTGGTAATCCGCCGACAATCGAAATCGACCTTTACCTCGGTGCACCATGGCGACGAGATGGTCCACCTCGACCGGGGCGTCCGGGTGAAACTGGAGGGTTATCGATCCGTTGCGCATGGTCGCGTGTACTACCATAGAATCCTTGAGGCTTCGACGCAGTTCCATGATCCGGAGGAACGTGTCGACGAGCGGCGGAATTGCCCCGAACCGTTCGTGCAGCTCGCTGGCGATTTCGTCGAGATCCCCGCGGCTCCTGATCCCGGCGAGCCGACGGTAGACCGCGAGGCGCTGGTTCTCGTCTGGGATGTAACTCTCGGGGATGTAGGCGGGAATGCCGAGCTGAATCTCGGGTTCGACTTCGACTTGCGCGCGCTCGCCGCGAAGCTCACGAACGGCGTCCTCCATCATCTGCGTGTAGAGTTCGAAGCCGACGGCGGCGATGTGGCCCGACTGCTGCTTACCGAGCAGGTTGCCGGCGCCGCGGATCTCGAGGTCGTGGGCGGCCAGACGGAAACCCCCGCCGAGATCGTCGAGCTCCTGCAGCACGCGCAGCCGCTTCTGCGCCTCGCGCGAGATGCGATGTTCGCCCGGGATCATGAAATACGCGTAAGCCCGCTCGTGCGACCGTCCGACCCGGCCCCGCAGCTGGTAGAGCTGTGCCAGACCAAACTGATCGGCGCGGTTGATGATGATGGTGTTGGCGTTGGGGATGTCGAGACCCGACTCGATGATCGCCGAGCACACCAGCACGTTGGTCTCGCGCGCGATGAAGCCGCGCATGACCTTGGCGAGATCGCGCTCGTGCATTTGCCCGTGGGCCACGGCGACAGCGGCCTCGGGTATCAGACTGCGCAGGTGTCGGGCCATGAGATCGATGTTCTCGACGCGGTTGTGGACGAAGAAGACCTGGCCGCCGCGCCCAAGCTCGCGCAGCACCGCTTCGCGGACGATGTCTTCGTCGTAACTGGTGACATAGGTGCGGATTGCCAAGCGATCAACGGGAGGCGTTTCGATGACACTGAGGTCGCGGATGCTCATGAGGGACATGTGCAGGGTTCGCGGGATCGGGGTCGCGGTGAGGGTGAGCACGTCCACCAGCCGGCGCATTTCCTTGAGTCGTTCCTTGTGGCGCACCCCGAAGCGGTGCTCCTCGTCGATGACCAACAGGCCGAGGCGCTTGAACGTGACGTCCGGCTGCAGAAGGCGATGGGTGCCGACGACGATGTCCACCGTGCCGCTCTCGAGGCCACGAAGCACGTCGCGGGCCTGCGCGGGCGAGAGGAACCGCGACAGCATCTCGACGCGGACCGGATGGCTCTCGAAGCGCCGCCGGAAGGTGTCGAGGTGCTGCTGCGCGAGTACCGTGGTCGGGACCAGCACGGCGACCTGCTCGCCTTCCATCACGGTCGCGAAGGCGGCACGCACGGCGACCTCGGTCTTGCCGTATCCGACATCGCCGCAAATGAGACGGTCCATCGGCTTTGATCGCTGCAAGTCGGCCAGCACGTCCTCGATGGCCTGCCGTTGATCCGGCGTTTCCTCGAAAGGGAACGCCGCTTCGAACTCCCGGAAATACGCGTCGGGCTCCGGGCGGGTGCGCCGTTCGTGCACTTCGCGCGCGGCGTAGACGGCGAGAAGCTCCTTCGCCATGGCCAGGACCGACTCGCGAGTCTTCGTCTTGACGCGTTCCCAGCTCGTGCCGCCGAGCTTGTCGAGGGTCGGTACCTCCCCGTCGGCGCCGGTGTATTTCTGCACCAGATTGATACGGTCGGCGGGGAGGTACAGACGGTCGCCACCGGCGTACTCGAGGTGGAGGTAGTCCCCTTCGGTCCCGGCGACTTGGAGGTGCTTGAGGCCGCGGTAGATCCCGACGCCGTGATCGAGGTGCACGACGTAGTTGTCGGGCTTGAGCTCACTCATGCTGCGGAGCAACTGTGCGACCGACACCGAGCGCGCCGCCCGCCGCCGCGCTTCCCCGAAGACGTCCCGTTCGGTCGCAACCACGAGTCGTTCGTCCGGCAGGCGGAAGCCCTCGCTCAGCTCGCCGAGGACGACTCGCAGTGACTCGGAAGGGCGATCGAGCAAGCTGGCGAAGGTGTCGGGTGGGGTCGCAACCGGGATCTCGTGTGCCGCCAACAGCCGCGCCAGCCGTTGGCACTGAGGCTCGCTGCCGGCGACGAAGAACACGCGGCTCCCTTCCGCACGCCATTCGCGCACACGCTCCGCGACCGGCGCGAAACTGAGGTCTTTCCGGGAGCGCAACCGTTGCGCATTCAGGTCGCCGAGCGTGAACGAGCGAACCGTGTGCGCGCTGCCATGCGCGCCGCCGGCGAGGACCTCCAACGGCTCGATTTCGATCCGTGGTCGCTCGGCGAGTGCCGCGCGCCACTGGCGCACGTTGAGGTACAAGAGCTCGGGCGGCGCGAAGAAGCGATGCTGCGCGGCCCGCTGGCCGGCGCGCCGTTCGATCTCGGCGGCCGCCCGTTCGACCGCGGTGTCCACCTCCGCGGGGTCGTCGATCCAGACCAGCGTGTCAGGCGGCAGATACTCGAAGATCGAGTCGAGGGCCGGATAGAAGTACGGCAAGCAAAACTCGACGCCCGGAAAGAGCACGCCGCTGGCCAGGCCGTCGAGAATGAGGGATCGCTCTTCGCGCCCGATCTCGAGTGCGAGCGCCCGTGCCTCGACCGCGCGCTGGACGCTGCGGCGTTGCTCGGCGCGCAGGTCGAACTCGCGCACCGGAAGGATCAGCAGCTCGGCTTGGCCCGCGCGCAGCCGCTGCGTGACCGGGTCGAACTCGTGCATGGTTTCGATGCGATCGCCGTCGAGATTCACCCGAAGCGGTTTCGGGTGCGCCGGGGGAAAGATGTCGATGATGCCGCCGCGCACGCTGAACTCGCCGCGGTCTTCGACCAGACCGAGGCGCCGGTATCCCCACGCGTCGAGCTGCTCGGCGATGTGGTCGCGATCAATCGTGTCCCCCTCGACCAGGTACAGATACCGCGTTGCGAAGTCCTGGAGCGGCGGAACGCGTTGGAGGAGCGCTTCCGGCGTCGTGAACACGATCGGGTTGCGGCTCTGTCGCAGGTGGTAGAGTCCCTCGATCCGTGCGGCGACGACGTCCGCGGGCGGAGACATGTCTTCGAAGGGGACCACATCCCAGGCCGGCAAGTAGTGAATGCGGCGGGCAAATGGCGACCGGCTTTCCGCCTCGTCGAAGAAGAAGCGAAGATCGCCCTCGAACCGCTCTGCGTCCTTGGCCCCAGCCGAGATAACCAACGACGGACGAGGGTTGTCCGCGAGAAACCGGAAGAGGAAAAACGGCCGCGCACCACCCCTCAGGCCCTCGACGCGCCACTGCCGCCGCGTTCCAGGCGTTCGCGTCTGCTCGCCCAGGTCGCGCAACGCGTCCTGCCATATTCGGGTCGGTTCTCCCATGCAATTCCAGAGCAAGAGGAGATCCGATCCGGATCTCCTCTCCGACCAATTCCTCTAGCAACCGCATCCCACAGCAACAAGATTGCCTGGCGCGCGAGAAGCAGGAGCGGCGATGCCGCCACTCACGGCCCTGGAACTCACCGGATGGTCGGGTCGAGACGCTCGCATGGCAGGCCGACGTCAGCGTGAGAAGAAGATGGAAGCCGATGCGGTTGCCAACGTGCGGCTCCGGTCACGGTCGGTTCATCAGATCGAGATGCGCCTTCCGTTCGGCGAAGCGCCAGGAGCCATTCACACGCCGCAACTCGTCCTCATAGCGGCCCGCGACGCCCAGCCTCACTTCGCTCCCACCGCCGACCACCAACACATACGAGCGGACCGCGGCGCGGTCACCGTCGACGGCGATGATCTCGTTCATCACGCAGTGCTTCAACATCGGCAGCCCGTCGGTCAGCGGGATGGTTGTCAGGAATGCGCGCAGCTGGTCGCGTCCGGCAAACCGGCCCATGCCGTGGACCTCGAAGACGCCATCCTCCGTGAACAGCTGCAGCCAGCCCTCGAAGTCCCCCGAGTCGAAGTGAAAGCAATACTGAGCCAGCAGGTCACGGATCGAATCCTTGTCTTCCAAGACTGAGGGCATCACCGTCCTCCCATCGGGTTGCCGGTTCCGACGGGGCTTTTTAGCCCCGGAAAGCCTCCCGGGCAACCGACTCTGGCTCCTGAGATGGCCCCTTCATTTGGCGCCCCGCCCGTGACGCGTCCGGGGTGGCAAATTCTTATCGTCTGTCGCCTCTCTGCATGGTATACTTTTTTGTATGAACGGGGTTCAGCGCAGGATCCTGATTGTGGAGGACGACGTTGACGGCATGAAGATCCTGTCTTCGATGCTCACGTCGGCCGGCTACCAGGTGGTTCGAGCGTACGGTGGTGAGGACGCGTTGCGCAAAGTCAAAGCGCAGAAGTTCGATCTGGTGCTCACCGATCTGGCCATGCCGAAGATGAGCGGGGTGGAGGTCATCGACGGGATCAAGAAGAACGCGGAGACGCGTCATATCCCAGTGCTGGCGGTTACTGCCTTCGTCTGGGACCAGATCGCCCAGTCGGCAGGTCAGGTTGGTTGTGACGGCTTTATCCGGAAGCCGTTCACCGCACAGCAGTTGCTACGCGAGGTCGAGAAGCACCTTGCTGCGGCTGGCCCCGGTAAGGCCGCTGCCCCCCAGAGCTGACCGTGGCCCTCCTCGCGCTGATCATGCGGCATAAGCGTGAGAGGTACTTTCGGTCGAGCGCTGACCACTCACATGTCATGTAGATACAGATAGCATGCCCACGACTCCGCGCAGAATCCTGATTGTAGAGGACGACCCGGACATCATGCGGATCATGTCGTTCACCTTGACGAATGCGGGGTACCAGGTGTCGCGGGCATACGGGGGCGAAGACGCGCTGCGCAAGCTCAAGACGCAGAAGTTCGACCTCGTTCTGACGGACCTCGCGATGCCACGCGTGAGCGGCGTGGAAGTCATCGCGGCGGTGAAAGCGAATCCGGAGAGCCGGCAGGTTCCGTGCCTGGCCGTCACGGCGTTCACTTGGGACCAGATTGCCCAGTCGGCGGGTCAGGTCGGCTGTGACGGTTTCATCGGGAAACCGTTTACTGGGGACCAACTCCTGCGCGAGGTCGAGAAATACCTGAGCGCGTCATCGACGGACAGGAGGCCGAACCAGCGATCAGAAGCTGGCTGAGCGCCTTTCTTGTCTAGGGAGCCCGGCGGTCTATGGCGCGAGCTGTTCGGGCTCACTCCCGGCCGCAACTCCCGTGCACACCCGTCGCCCGGTCGTTCAGTCTCGTCGCTGGCGGTTGTTGCTGCGGAAGGCGGCGTAGACCTCGACCAGGATGTCGCGTTGCCGCTCGGTCAGATGCGGATCACGCTGGATCTCGCGGACGGCTGGGGCCTCGCCGATCCCCTGCGGATCCAGCACCCCCGCCTGCAAGTAGAGCGTTTCCGCCGACAACCGAAGGGCCGTTGCTAGGGATTGTACGATGGTACGGCTCGGATGGCGGAGGCCGCCCTCGATCTCGCGCAGGACGGCCGCGGAGATGCCGCTTTGCTCCGCCATCTTGCGGAGCGAGATGTTGGCCAGCTCGCGCTGGCGTCGGATGAAATCTCCAAGCGACGACGCCGTCGTGGACGTCGGCCATGGTACGGGCGGCGGTGCGGCGGTGGTGCGACGTTTCCGCTGACGCGTCATCGACCCTTTGCTCCCTCCGGTTCGGTGGCAATGGAGATCTTCTCGGCACCAGCCGACTTCGCGGTCGTCATGATGTGAACGGCGTCTTCGAGGACAACATGGCGGTCGCCCCGCAATACCACGTTGGGCTCGTGTGCGGTCCGCAGCGCGTTGGTGAGGGCAGGTCCGAGCGCGTCCATCGCCACGTGCTTGCCGTCGATGCTGACCTGATGGTCCGCCGTCACCGTGATGATCACGCCCGACGGCACCGCGCCACCGGAGGGCGCCTTGGGGAGGTTGACCGGAGCGCCTTGCTCGATCAACGCCGTGCTGGTGACCATGAAGATGATGAGCAGGACGAGAAACACGTCCGTCAGCGGCGTGACGTTGATTTCCGCGACGATGGCCTCATCGCCGCGGTCCTGCTCAGCGAGACTGAACGACACGCGGGTGCGTCTCCGCTACTGGCGGTGCGTCGGCGAGATGGGCGAGGAACTCGTCGGTCTGTTCTCGCCACTCGGCGAGCAAGGTGCTGATGCGGACCTGAAAGGCGTTGTACGCAAAGATCGATAGGACCCCGACGAGCAGACCCCCAGCAGTGGCGACCAGCGCTTCGGAGATGCCGGCGGCGACGACGGCGAAGCCGCCTGAGCCGGTCGCTGCCATGTTCTCGAAGGCGCGGATGATACCGATCACGGTGCCGAACAGGCCGATGAATGGGGCCAGGCTACCGATCGTTCCCAGCAGCCAGACGAAGCGCCGGAGGCGACGGTTGGCTTCGCCGAGCTTGCGCTGCGCGATGCGGGCTCGCGTCTCCGTGCCGGCCGATGCGCTGGCAAGTACGGCACGGTATACGGCGCCCAGCGGGGAACGGTCACGACGGCAGATGGCGACGACCTCCGCCAGACTCCGGTCGCCCAGGCTTTCGTCCACCTCGCGCTGTAGACGGTTCACCTGCCGGGCCCCCCGCGTGAGCGACCACAGTCGCTCGAAAATGATGGTGACGCTCACGACCGAGCACAGGAGCAGTGGATAAACGACCACGCCGCCTTGTGCGACCAAAATCAGAGGATCTGTTTCAATCACCCGTCGCCCCGTTGCCTCGATCCTTGCAGGTCATAGCCCAGGGGCGCTGTCGGTGCAATTGACCCTGTTCGGGACATTAACAATGGCGCCGAGGATCGCGAATCAGGGTTTTCCCCTCCGTTTCATCCGCGCGTGATGGGGGCGGGCTCCTCCAGAGGCCTCGGGAGAGCGATGCAGTTGCTTGCCGCGATCCGTTCGCGGGCGGCGGCGTCGCGTGCTATGCCGCCGCCGTGCGACGCGCGGCGGACCTGCCCAGTTCGGAGACAACGACTGGCGACCTAGCCATCGAGCGCCGGTTCCCTGGCATCGCTCGGTGCTTGCCGCGGGTTCCGCTGACCACCTTACCGACTCCCGTCCATCCGTTGCAGCAGCTCGCTCGCGTCCGCGGGATCAGCCCGTTGTGGGTGAAGCGCGACGACCGGAGCGGACGGCTCTATGGCGGGAACAAGCCGCGCAAGCTCGAGTTCCTGCTCGGTGAAGCCCTCCGCCGCGGGTCGCGGTGTGTCATGACGTTTGGGGGGATCGGGACGCATCACGGTCTGGCGACGGCGATCTGCGCGCAGCACGCAGGGCTGAAGACGATTCTGGTGCTCATCCCGCAGCCGGTGACCGAGCACGTGCGGCGCTGCTTGTTGCTTGACCACGCGTATCAGGCGGAGTTGCATTATGTGCCCTCCGCCGCGTGGGCCGCGGTCGCGGCGGTGCGCTTGTGGGCGCGCGGCGCCATTCGCGGCGATCCGCCGTTCGTCATTCCGGCAGGCGGGACGTCGTCGCTCGGCGTGGTGGGGTACGTCAACGCCGCTTTCGAGTTGGCGGAGCAGGTGCATGCGGGCGAGTTGCCGGAGCCCGAGTCGATCTTCGTGCCGCTTGGCAGTGGCGGGACCGTGGCGGGGCTGGCGCTCGGTCTCAGACTGGCCGGATTGCGGAGCCGCGTGGTGGGTGTTCTCGTGAGCGACATCTTGCCACCGTCGCCAGCGCGGCTCGTCCGACAGGCGGCGGCCGCCTTGGGTCGGCTGCGCAGGGCGGATCCGAACGTCCCGAGCATCGCGCTCCGCCCAGAGGACCTCACGGTGGTGACGGGGCACCTCGGTCGCTGTTACGGCGCGCCAACGGAGGAGGGCAGGGAGGCCCAGCGTCTCATCGCCGAATTGGAAGGGATCGAGATTGAAACCACCTATACCGCAAAATGTCTGGCGGCGTTGCTGCACCTCGCAACCGAGCCGCCGTATCGAGGGCGACCGCTGCTGTTCTGGAACACGTACAGCTCCGTCGACCCAGGCTCCCGGATAGAGCAACTGCCGGATTTCCACCAACTGCCCGAGCCTTTCCACCGGTTCTTTGCATGAGTTGCGAAAGGGGACGAAGGTCGCCACCCGCCGACGCGAACCCCGAGCAACGGGTTTGTGCGCATGTCGGCTCCCGGGTCTGCTCCGCGTCCCCGTGCGGCGTGGAACGGGCACGATCACTGCGGCGCGCGTGAATCCGGATCACGCCGGCACAAACTTCGGCAGTGTCACCTCGTCGCTGATATCTTCGAACACCACCCGAACTGACATGCCGATCCTGATGTCGTGCGGCTTCACGCCAACGAGGTTGGAAATCATCTTTACGCCTTCCTCCAGCTTGACGACCACGACCGCGTAGGGAACGTCATCGGCAAAGCCCGGGTGATACACTTGGTGCATGACGTTGAAGCTGAACACCTCGCCTCGTCCGCACACGGGAACCCATTCCGCCGTGGTCGACAGGCAGTTCGAACAGATCTCTCGCGCCGGGAAGCGATATGCGGCGCATGCGGTACATCGTTGAACCACCAGCTGGCGATTCCTGGCTGCCGTGAAGAACGGCCGCAGCTCTGGGGTGATCGTTGGGATGGGCTTCTTGTAGGTGGTCATGACGGTTGATTCGAGAGCACGAGAGTTGAATGGGTTGACAGGATGCCGCCATTGCCGCTGACGAGCGCGACGCGTGCGTCGGCAACCTGACGCGCGCTGCCTTCACCGCGGAGCTGGATGACGGCTTCTGATACCGGGGTCATGCCCCACATATAGAACGACGACAGCTGACCACCCCCCGTGTTGACCGGCAACGGCCCGCCCGGCGCGGTGCGACCTTCGGCCACGAAAGGACCACCGTCGCCCTTCCTACAGAAGCCGTAGTCCTCGAGACACACGAGCACGGTGAAGGTATAGCAATCGTAGAGTTCGGCGACGTCGATGTCCTGAATCGTGATCCCCGCCATGCGGAACGCCGATTCCTTCGCCAGTCCCGCACCGGACGTGAGGGTTTCGGCGGGATCGCCGCCGGGGTGGCCCTGTCCCATGCCCCAGATGTACACGGGTGGTCGTTTCAGATCCCGGGCACGATCGGCACCGGTGACGATCACGGCCAGGCCGCCATTGGAGACCAGGCAGCAATCGAACAGATGGAACGGCTCAACGACCCAGCGCGACTGATGGTAGTCGTCGAGCGTCATCGGCGTGTCGTAGAACTGCGCGCGGGGATTCTTGTTCGCCCACTGCCGCTGCGCGACCGCGATGGCGCCGAGCTGGTCGTTGGTGGTGCCATAGCGATGCATGTGGCGGCGGGCGACCAGCGCGTACGCGGCGTTGATGCCGAACTGCCCGTAAGCGGCGTCGAGCCCGCGCGCGAAGCTGTAGGCCGCTCCCGACCCCCGTTCGGCCGGCTTCGTCGCGGGCGCCGGCGGTTTGAGCGGAGCATCGGAGAAGACGCACGCCACCGTGGAGCAGAGGCCGGCTGCGATGGCCTCCACGGCCTGCTGAATCATAATGCCCCCGGTGGCCCCGCCGGCGTTCATGCTCGCGGTGAGCCGCAAGTTGCGCAGCCCCATCGCCTGCTGCAGCTGGAACGATCCCATGCCAAGGTCGCCCCAGCTCAGCCCCGGGTTCAGCAGCAGGCCGTCGAGATCCTCGCGGCGGAGCCCCGCGTCCTCTAGGGCGAGGCGCACCGCTTCAACGGCAAACCCCACGTGATTGTAATCGTACACCTTGCCTTGCTTCGTGATGCCGAGGCCGACGATGGCCCCATGGCCTCTCAGATTCATGCAAGCTCCTACGCTCTGCCGTCAGGTTTCGACCCCCTAACCACCAGACACCAAGAACAGCAAGTGGTAGCCGCCGTCTCCGCCAGGTGCTCCTTGGGGGCGGACGTGACCGGGGAAGCCCTCACGCGACAGAGTCGGCTGACGTCGCGGTCATGGCTCCGTTCGTGACGATGTCCGCGGACACGGTGCGGGCCGCATCCCGCCGCAGGCGCAGAAATCACGCGGGGTCAGATCGAGATCAGCTCGCTCAGAATCGTGTGCGCCGCGACGATGGCGATGAACGTCAAGATGGGCGCCCCGCGCACGTGACGAAGGAGCGCGACACTCCCGACGAGACAGGTCAAGCCGACGACGAACGACAAGAGCAGTGAGATGTCGAGCGGCCCATCGACGAGCGCCAGCAACAGGACCGCGCACAGGCTGCCGTTACCAGCGAGCAGGCCCGCTGCCCACCCGGGCCGGCCGCCGCCGAGCAGGCCGATGAGGGGAATGATCAGCGCCAGCAGTTCGCCGAACCAACTCAGATACTGCGGTGGTCGTGGCCCGAGCATGCCGAACCGGGCGCTCACGTCTGCCGCGGTGCCTGCTCCAGCAGATTCACCGTCGGAGCCGTAGCTCATGACGTCCGCCCACAAGCCGTCGGAGCTTGGTGCGTAGAGGAAGGGGTTCCCCCACGGGTCAGTTGGCATGCGTTCGAGATACTGTGGAGCGAGCACGGCGAGGCCTTCTGTCGCGGTCGGCATGCGCTGGCGCTCTTGACGAAACCGATCGAGCGCATCGGCGATCTGACGAGCCATTGCCAGTGCCGTGACCTGCTGCACGTCCCGCTCCGGGTCGCCGTAGTAGGCACCCACGGCCCGAGTGAGGAGTGAGCCGAGCACGGGCACGGCGATGACGCCGATGATAAAACCTAGCGCGGTGTTGAGCCAGCGGGACATGGATAGCCTTCAACCGTTGCTGGAAGATGGCTTGCCCCGCTCGTCCTTCGACAAGCTGCCCATGAACCTGCATTCGCGATCGGTTGAATGGTTCGCCTCCGTCATTCCGGCGAAAGAGACTGTCGAAAAACGGTGGCGACATGACAAAGGGACGAGCGCAAAACGGGTGCCGTCGCGGGCTCGGCGTAGCCGCGGGGCTTGTCCCCGCTCGGGTTCGTCGCGAACAGCGGCCACGAGGGCCGCGGCTACACCGACACGGAGAAAATCGACAGTCTCGAGAGCGAAAATCCAGTGGGGCGTGGGGGGGCTGGATCCCCGCCTTCGCGGGGATGACGGTTTGCGCAGGTTCATGGGCACTCCAAGCCGGTGTCCTCGCCGGCCGGGCCTCTCAGGGCGAGCGGCGTCATAGGTGCCCCGCGCTGGTCACGAACTCGCATGGAGCTGTACTCCGGAACGGGACCGCAAAGATTCCGATATGGAACCCCCGATGCCGCTGGCGTCGACGAGTACTTGGGTCGAGCGGACGACGTCCTTTCCGCCGGGGCCAGCGCTGCGATGGCGGCTGTCCAAGCGGCCCCGAGCCGCGTGAGCGACAGGATCACGATGCCTCGCGGCGCCTCGGTCAGCGTTTCAGGATGCGAAACGAGCTGCGGAGCTTTTCGACCTGGTCCTGCATCGACGGCAGGCGGCGCGCGTCCGCGAGCGCGTGGAAGAGTTCCGCTTCCGTTGCCTCGCGGCCGAGGTCGATTGCGTCATGCACTGCTTCGAGAATGTCACGCACCAGGCGCGCGATTTCACGCTGCGGGATCACAAGGTCGCCGCGCCCGAGACTGCCACTCCAATTCGCGGCGTACGGTCGCAGGACATTGAGGATTTTCTCCCTGGCCTCCCGTTCCATGATACCGCCAATCATGGCCAACGTCAGCACCCTATCACAGCACGCATGCGCGTGAAACAACGTACGGCGTGGCGTTGGTCGTGGATCTGCTGGCGCGCATGCGTGGACGACCCGCGTTGCAGCACCGCAGGCACGTTGATACTTTCGCGTGAACTCAACCTGCGCATCCGACAAGGAGTCAGAGTGCCATGGCAACGATGATCACCAACGAGTGCATTAATTGCGGCGCCTGCGAATCCGAGTGCCCGAACACCGCCATCTACCAAGGTGGCGTGGAGTGGGACCTGAACGGCGTCAAGCACGCGGCCCTGGCCGCCGAGACCTTCTACATCGTTCCGGAGAAGTGCACCGAGTGTGTGGGGTTCCATGACCAAGAGGCGTGTGCCGCCGTGTGCCCGGTCGATTGCTGCATTCCCAACCCCGACATCCCTGAAAGCGAGGAGCAGCTCATTGCCCGGTCGCAGCAGTTGCATCCAGAGACCACGTTTCCTCCCGATTTCCCGTCGCGGTTTCGTAAGCAGGGGGCGCAACCTGCGGCCGCAGCGGCTGTGACCGCGCCGCAACC